>Ga0209048_10000097_pt1 | contig 85474 bp, 76 predicted proteins | sample FrelakmetCRP12CR_FD_187146 | JGI IMG/M metagenome (GOLD analysis project Ga0209048, IMG submission 187146) | Freshwater lake sediment microbial communities from the University of Notre Dame, USA, for methane emissions studies - CRP12 CR (SPAdes)... | ecosystem: Environmental > Aquatic >...
ACCCAGTGCAGCGCGAACACGACGTGGACGCTCCATGGCTGCCGGCTGCGCCAATGCGTCAAGCCGACCAGCAGCGTGTAAGTGCCGACGGAAAGCGCCACGAGGGCCGTGTAGATAGCATTGAAACGGCGCTCGACCCGCTCGACGACCGTCTCGCGCGCCAAGTGCGTTCTTGCGACCGTCTGCTCAACCGCCGAGGAAACGACGCCGCTGGTGTCTCGCTCGGCAAGGCTTGTGATGTGAAAATCAGTGACGAACGACAACACGAAGAAGAAAGAAATGGCGTTAAAGGCTAGACGCCAGGGCGCGATCGATCTCGCGCGCTGTTGATCGCGAAACTCCGCCGTCAGTTGGCCGGGATGAAACAGCAGTGCGACGACCGAGTGTCGGATTCGCTCCCATTGCCGATGCAATATCTGCCGTGTGGCACCGGAACCCGCTCGAGCCCACTGGCCGCAAGTCGAACACCAGGAGCCCGTGACCGCTGCGCCGCAGTTCGGGCACGGGGGTTCGGCACTCGGTTCGCGGGACCCTTGCCTACCGGAACGGACCAGCACGGCGGTTTCGCTTACCTTGGTACTCATGTGATGGGCCTTATGGAACAGACGACTGTTCGTGGATTGCTTCACATGCTTCTGCGACACGAGTGTCAGCAAGCATGCTCGAACGCGCGATGGGCGGCAACATGTCGAATGCACCAGCGGCGAGGCTCGGCCACGATGCACGGTTCGCACATAGGTGGCGTTTGCGGGCTCAGGGCTCAGAAATCCGCGAATCGGCGCGGCAAAGACGCGGCTGTGGCCCGGACGGGGAGAAGGCACGAGAGGTGACGGCGCACGGCGCGAAGCAACACAATCGGCCAGGTCCGTGAAGCTCTTGACGTCCCCGCTTTTTGAGTACATTCTTTGTACCAGATAGTACATTTTGACCCTGGAGGGCCACATGCCAGTCGCCCTTGAAAGACAAAGGCACGTCGACCTCAATGACCGTCGTGCCCGCGCGCGCCTGGCTGCGATGATCACGAAGCTGTTGGTCCACTGGGGACTTTCGGCGGCCGAGCAGGCGGCGTTACTGGGCCTGTCGACCGGCAGTCGAACCACGCTGTCACGCTACCGCGAAGGCGAGCCGCTCGCCGACAGCCGCGACCTGCTTGACCGCGTCGGGCATCTGCTGGGGATCCACAAGTCGCTGCGGCTGCTGTTTCCGCATGACAGGGACCTTGCCTACCGCTGGATGACGCAGCCCAATCGTCGACTCGGCGCGCGTCCGGTGGACCTGATCATCGAACACGGTTTCGAGGGCCTGCTTTCGGTGCGCCGCTATCTCGATTTCCAGCGCGGGCAGTAGATGCAGGCGGATCTGTTTGCCGCCAATGTCGATTTCCACGACGACCTCATCCGCAACATCCCGGGTATCCGCGCATCGCAAAACCTGTTCGACGACCTGTCGCCCGACCCCGCCGACTGGAAGGTCGCCATTGCCGCCGAAGGCGCGGAGCGCATCCCGACGTTGGCAGCGCCGATCACACGGCCGTTCGACTACGGCACCGTGATCAGTTACACGTTCGATTCGGCGCACTGGCAGGCGACGCGCTTTTCCGATGGGTCGCGGTACGGCGTCTGGTATGGCTCGCTGCAAATCGAGACGACCGTGTACGAGACGGCGTGGCACTGGTATCGGTTCGTGCTTGACAGCTATGCCGACGAGGATCGCGAGATCACGTCCGAGCGGCGCGTGTTCGACGTGCGCTGCGATGCGCTGTTGATCGACCTGCGCGGCAGGCAAACCGCCAATCCTGACCTGGTGAGTCGCACCAGTTACGCCTTCACGCAACAGGTCGGCCGCTACATTCACGAGCAGGCGTTGAACGGCCTGCTCACGCCGTCGGCCCGCTGCGACGGCATCAACGCGGCAGTCTTCAAGCCCGAGCGGCTGTCGAATGTGCGAGACCGGACGTTCCTGACCTATCGGCTCAACGTGGCGCGGGACACGTTGATCGCGGAACGAACGTTGAGGAGAAAGTGGATGAAACTCACCCCGAGCAGCCTGGGCTGAGCAGATCGTGGCGCCGCCTCAGTGGCGCCAGTTTGACCCCGGAGCACGCCGGGATCCTCTTCCTGCTGTCGCAAAGCAGCCGTTCGCGACAGGCTGGATAGGGTCGATCTGCGTCAGTCGAAAACTATGTGTGGCGCGCCCGTTGAGGTCGGCGAGCAGCGGCGCGGTGATGAAAGATTCCAGGCAAGGGCACTAATCCGCCGATCACAGAACGAACCCGCCCGCGTGGCGGGTTTTGTCTTCTGCTGCACGGTCGTGAGCGACGGCTTAACGCGTCCTCAGGCAGACATGATCTGGCAGTCAGTGTCAGATCGTCGTTGCCTCGACGGGCCGCAATCGGCCAATTGCTGCCGTCGACGCACCGGGTGAGAATCGCCCGAGAGCGGACTTTGCGAACACCGTTGTAAGCGGACGCCCATGCGACTTGACCCGGACCTGCGGCGCACCTGGCTCTTTGGACCGGGGGCAGATAGGCGCGCCCATGAGGCCATGCGTCAAAGCGGTGCCGATGGCCTGATTGTTGATTTGGAGGACTTCACCCCGGCGTCGCGCCGCGACGAGGCGCGGCGGGGTCTGGTTGAACTGCTGTCTCGCTGGCGCCAGGCTGGGTGCATGGTGGCCGTACGGATCAACTCGCTCGATAATGACGGACCCATTGACCTCGCCGCTGCCATGCCGGCGCGTCCTGACGTCATTGCCTATCCGATGACGGCAAGCGCGCAGCAGATGCACGCCTTGCACGCGGCGTTAGTTCACTGGGAGCGCTCACTAGGCATCGAGGCAGAAACGACCGAGATCCTGCCGGTATGCGAGACAGCGTTAGGAGTTGTCGACGTCAGAACGATTGCCGGTGGCAGTGCGCGTATCCGCAGCGCGCTGCTCGGCGCCGAAGACCTGGCAGCGGATCTGTGCGCAGAGCGTCAGCCGGACGCCACTGAACTGGACCACGCACGGCGCCGGTTCATATTGGAATGTCGGGCGGCGAGTATCGAGCCGATCGATGCGCCCTACACTTTCAGCGACACGGAAGGCGCCATGCGTGAAGCGCGCTATGCGCGCCGACTTGGTTATCGAAGCAAGGCCCTGGTGCGACCGGAGCATGCACAGCCGCTCAATGAGGTCCTTACTCCGAGCGATGAGGAGGTACGGCGGGCGGCTGCCATCGTTGACGGTTTCGAAGCGGCACGGGCGCGAGGTGAGGATCGCGCGCTCGTGGATGGTCTGTGGGTCGAAGTGCCGACGTACCGCAATGCACGGCGGCTTGTCGATCGATCGCGACGACTGAGAGGCCGGAGCCCCTAGACGGGCTTCGGCCAGAAGCCGCCGGGGACCGCGTGGGCTCGACTCGCCTGGAAGCGGACGCCTTTCGCGCTGCACGGAGGTGGTGGAATAGAGGTGCCAGCTCTCTGATACACCCTTGAGACTTCGCGGACCGACATCCTCGAACTGAATGCCGGAACCGACGACCAGATCTCTCACGGTCGATGTGACGAGTAGCTGTCCTGGGTCTGCCGCTGCAGCCACGCGGGCGCCTAGATGTACCGCAATGCCGCTGTACTTGTCGCCAAGCACTTCGCACTCGCCCGTATGGACTCCCACGCGAAGCTGCACGCGAAGATCGCGGGCGCTCCCGATGAGGGACGCTCCACAGCGCACGGCCCGCGCCGGGCCGTCGAAGGCTGCGAACAGTCCGTCCCCCGCCGTATCAAGCTTGCGACCGCGGAAGTGTTTGAGCTTGCTGTCGGCGAGGTCGTAGAACCTCGAGAGCAGCCGCTTCCACTCGTGGTCGCCGATCTCGGTGGCGCGCTGGGTCGAATCGACGATGTCGCAAAACAGGATTGTGGTCAGGACTCGGTCCACCTCGGGAGCAGCTCGCTCACCCGTCAGGAACTGGCGCACCTCTCCCAGCAAGACACCGACGTCGCCAACCCAAGCGAAGTGATCGGCGCCGGGCAGCTCGACGAACTTGGCGCCGGAGATGTGCTCCGCCTGGTAGCGGCCATTTGCCACTCGAACCGGCTTGTCTGCCGTTCGATGCAGGATCAGCGTCGGCACGCGAATCGCCGACAGCACGTGTCGTACATCGAGCTGTGTCAGGATCCGGAACTGCTTGCGCGCCGTCCCTGGGCTCATCGCCATGCGCTCCAGGCGGGCAAGGAGACGCATTTACTGCGGGTCGCCCGCTAGGGTGGGGGCGAACGAACGCGACAGTTCTCCCGTCCCCCAGCTCCTGTCCAGCGCCGACAACCAGCGCTCAGTAAATTCGGGCGGGAAGCCGTGCGGGTAGTCGGTGGCGCGGCTGAAGCGCGCGAATGTTCCATAGAGCACCAGCGCTTGCACCCGATCGGGGTAGGTCGCCGCGAACATCATGGCCATCGGGCCACCTTCGGAGATCCCCCAGATCACCGCGCGCTGCCATCCGGCGGCGTCAATGACCGCCCGGACGTCGTCCATGCGCTCCTCGAGCGTCGGTGGAATCGGCACCGGGTCAGACAGTCCGGTCCCGCGGCGATCCAGAAGAATCACCCGCGCAAACTGCGCAAGGCTGTCCGCGAACGCTTCGAACTCAGGCACCGTCCAGATGTTCTCGACATTCGACGCCCAGCCCGGAATGAGGACCAGCTTGAGCTCACCGGTGCCAAACTCCTGATACGCAATGCTCAGCTCTCCGCTTTTCGCGTAACGAGTGTCAACGTGACCGCTGTCTGGCATGCGAATGATTTAACCACAGGTACGCTGGCGGCGACTCTCAGCGCTCGCAGTTGGTTGCGCACGCTTCACCTCATAAGAGGGCAAGCCATAGCAGCTTGCAATTCGCCAGCGCCGGCTAGACCCGAGTGCAGGTGACTCAGCATGCCGGCAAGGCATGAGCCGGCCAGTAGCGGCCGCACTTGCGCGTAGGCGAAATCATCGAAAAGCAGACGACGTGCACCATGGAGAACGCCTGCTTCCGCGAACTTTGGAGCGGACGTCTGCGCCCGACGCAGCTGCTATGCCGCCGCTGCGTCGGTCGGCAAACTGTCACGTCACGGCATGCTGATGGTTTGCCACCAACGGTCAACTGATTCATCGTTGACGCCGTAGGGCAGCGGGCCTAATCGCTGGCTCACCGGCACCGCGCGCGGGGCTGAGGCCGATGCGCACTTGGTGTCATCGACGGAGTCGAGACGCAGGTCCAAGTACAAGTTGCGGAAGCGGTGCGCTGCCGCGCGCAGCGCGCGGGTGGTTCCGTCGCCGCAAGCTTCCAGCCGCACTCCGCGTGGATGCGCAGCGAGGACGGCATCTTCGAGCCGATCGAGATCGTCGAAGGAGCGGCCAGCGTAAACGTAGTGATCGGCGAAGATCGCCACCGTGGCGATGGGCGTTTGACCGAGTGCGGCACCTGTGAGTGAAATGCAGAGTGCGGCGCCTGCCATTCCGAGCCTGATGGTCCGGCGACGACTGGATTGCTTCGTCATCTTTCGCTCCTTTGAGTTAAAGTGCAGTGATTATTGAAGATCATTCGTGAATTGCACAAACGAGCTTTTCTTGCGGCTGACATGAATTGAACTCATGAAGCGGCAGCGCACGCCCCGCCCCTCGCTGGATCTGCTTCGCGGCTTTCGCGCGGCATCCCGCCATCTAAGCTTCACGCGCGCGGCGCAGGATCTCTTCGTGACTCAATCGGCAATCAGTCACGAGATCCGCACACTCGAGCAGCAACTCGGTCGGCCGCTGTTCCGGCGCGTCAACCGAACGCTGCAGCTGACCGAGACCGGAGAGCAGCTCTATCGCGCGATCGACGAGGGACTGACCCTCATTGATGACGCCATTGAACGTGCGGCGGGCCCGTCACGGACGATTTCGGTGACAACGACGGTCGCGCTTGCGTCCACATGGCTGGTGCCGCGGCTGCCACGGTTCGCTGCGCGAAATCCGGATATCGACTTGCGGGTCGTCTCGACCAACGAATGGCTCGATTTGAAGCGAGAGCACATCGATGTCGCGATTCGCTTCGTTCTGGCCACAGCGGCGCAGCCCGCGCTGCCGAAACTGTTTAACTATCGACAGTTCCCGGTCTGCTCGCCTGCGCTGGCGCGCAATCGGACACACCCTCTGCGTTCATCAGCCGACCTTGCCGAGCACGTGCTGATCGATTTCGAATCGATCGTTTACGGCCGGCCGTGGTACGACTGGCAGCAGTGGTTCAACGCGATGCGGCTCCGTCCCATCAAGGGTGCGGGCTGGCTGCGCTTTTCGCACTACGACCAGGTTATCGACGCCGCGCGCAGGGGCAGCGGCATCGCCGTTGGAAAGTGGCCGCACCTCGTCGAGCATCTGCGCGACGGCGTAATCGTCTCGCCGCTTGGCGACGAGGGGGTGGCCGATGTCGGCGCGTTCTACCTCGAAGTGGCCGACTCCGCGCCGAAAGAGTCGGTGAACGTGTTCACTGACTGGCTGCGCCAGGAAATCCGGCGCGATGATGAAACGCTGAAACGGTCGGCTGTGCGGGCACGCACGGCTCGACGAGCCGGAACACGGACTACCGCGCGCCCTACGCGAACATAATTCAGGGAACATGAATCCGCACCGATGTCCGCTCTCGTCGTGAAATCGACGACCGCTTTCGTCAGTCTCGAACGTCCGCAATGGGTCGTGAGGCAACTTTGCCGGTCCCCTTGCCGATGGGCACTCATGCGGCCAGCGACGAGCAATTGCGACCGGCTGATCTTCTCGCATGAGCATAAGATTGCACACTTCGTGGCGGTCCACCATCTTCGTCAGGCAGGGAGCTGTACATGCCAATCTACGAATACGCCTGCAGCAAGTGCGGGCACGAATTTGAAACGCTCGTGCGCACCGGTTCCATTCCGAATTGCCCGAGTTGCCGCTCGACCGAGCTTGAAAAGAAGCTCTCCGTCTTTTCCGCCGCAGGTTCGACCGCCAAGTCAGCGCCCGTTGCTGCGGGCCCATGCGGCTCCTGCGGTCACCCGGGCGGACCGGGTGCGTGCGCACTGAATTGAGCCGGCGCCGGCTCGGGACCGACGCGCGGCGCGGACGCGCCGCTTTGCGCGATCGATCGTGTCCGCTCGCCGCGTAGCCGAATTGGAGCCTGGGGGTCGGCTGCGGCCCGTCATCGGGTCTCGACGCCGCTCGTCCGGGCCGTGCGGTCAGGCGCGTGATCGCCGCTCCGCGCTCGTACGATTGACCGATGGTCGACTAGCCCCGCAGATGACACGCCACCCAATGCCCGGCCGCGCTCTGTTTTAGTTGCGGCGTTTCGGTACTGCACAGGGGCAGCTGGCGGATCGGGCAGCGGGTGTGGAAGTGGCAGCCAGGGGGCGGGCGGATCGGGCTGGGCACATCACCCTGCAGCATGATGCGCTTGCGCTTGACCTGCGGGTCGGGAATCGGCACCGCCGACAGCAGCGCCTCGGTGTAGGGGTGCAGCGGCTGGGTATAGAGTGCGTTGGCCGGCGCGATCTCGACCACCCGGCCCAAATACATCACCGCCACGCGGTCGCTGATGTGTTCGACGACCGACAGGTCGTGGGCGATGAAGATATAGGTGAGGTTGAACTGGCCCTGCAGGTCTTCCAGCAGGTTGATTACCTGCGCCTGGATCGACACGTCCAGCGCCGAGACCGCCTCGTCGCAAACGATCAGCTTCGGGCTCACCGCCAGCGCACGCGCAATGCCGATGCGCTGGCGCTGCCCGCCGGAGAACTCGTGCGGGTAGCGGCGCATCTGGTCGGCATTCAAACCCACGGTTTCCAGCAGCTGGACGATGCGCTCTTCGAACTCACGCGGGGTCTTGGCCAACTTGTGGATGATCAGCGCCTCGCCGACGATCGCGCCCACCGTCATGCGCGGGTTCAGTGACGCATACGGGTCCTGGAAGATGATCTGCATGTGGCGCGCCATCGCCCGCAGCTCGGTCTTGCCCATCGCCGTGACGTTGTGGCCCTCGAACCAGACCTCGCCCGAGGTCGGCTCGATCAAGCGCAGGATGCAGCGGCCCGTGGTGCTCTTGCCGCAGCCGGACTCACCCACCACGCCCAGCGTCTCGCCGGCCACGAGCTCGAAACTCACGCCGTCGACGGCGCGCACGCGGTCCACCTCGCGCGACAGAATGCCCCCCTTGATCGGGAAGTGCTTGACCAGGTTCTTGACCTGCAGCAGAGGTTCGCTCATGGCATTCACAAGATGCAGGCCACCTTGTGGCTGGGCGCCACCTCGCGCAGCAGTGGCGTCGCGGCGGTGCACGCCGCGGTGGCATACTTGCAGCGCGGTGCGAAGCGGCAGCCCTCGGCGGGCGCGATCAGCCTGGGCACGACGCCGTCGATCGTCTCGAGCCGCACCTTCTTCACGGCCGCCAGGTCGATGCGCGGAATCGAGCGGATCAACCCCTGCGTGTACGGATGGCGCGGATGGGCGAACAGTTCACCCACCGGCGCCTCCTCGACCACCTTGCCGGCGTACATCACGACCACGCGCTGCGCCGACTCCGCGACCACGCCCATCGCGTGCGTGATCAGCAGCACCGCCATGCCGAACCGGGCCTTCAGCTCGTTCAGCAGATCGAGGATCTGGGCCTGGATCGTCACGTCGAGCGCGGTGGTCGGCTCGTCGGCGATCAGCAGCTTGGGCGTGCACGCCAGCGCGATCGCGATCATCACGCGCTGGCGCATGCCGCCGGAGAATTGGTGCGGGTAGTCGCGCACCCGGCGCTCGGGGGTCGGGATGCGCACCAGTTTGAGCATCTCCACCGCGCGATCCATCGCGTCGTTGCGGTTCAGGCCCTCGTGCAACCGCACGACCTCGGCGATCTGCTCGCCCACCGTGTACACCGGGTTGAGCGAGGTCATCGGTTCCTGGAAGACGATCGCGATTTCCTTGGCGCGGATCTTGCGCATTTCGTCGCTCGACATCGGCACCAGGTCGCGCCCCTGCCACAACACCTGGCCGGCCACGATGCGCCCGGGCGGCATCGGCAGTAGCTTGAGCACCGACATCGCCGTCACCGACTTGCCGCAGCCCGATTCGCCGACCACCGAGACCGTTTCGCCCCGGTCGACGCTCAAGTCCACCCCGTCGACGGCATGCAACCAGCCGTCGTCGGTGGCGAAATGCGTCTTGAGGCCGCGGATGTCGAGCAGGTGCGGCGCCGCGGGTGGATGCCACGACCGTCCGCTCACGACGACAGAACCCTGCGCGGGTCGAGCGCGTCGCGCAGACCGTCGCCGATGAAGTTGATCGTCAGTACGGTGAAGAAGATCGCCGCGCCGGGGAACAGCGCCCAATGCGCCGCGATGTCCATATGGTCCTTGGCGTCGAACAGCAGCCGTCCCCAGGTGGGGATGTCCGGCGGGAAGCCCAGGCCCAGGAACGACAGCGTCGACTCGGCGATGATCGCCGCGGCCACGTCGATCGTGCCGGCCACAATCACCGGTCCGAGCGCGTTGGGCAGGATGTGGCGCACCACCTGGCGCGGCACCGAGGCGCCGAGCGCGCGCGCGGCCTCGACGAACTCCTTCTCGCGCAGCGAGAAGAACTGGGCGCGCACCAGTCGCGCCACGGGCATCCAGCGAAATCCGCCGATCACGAACACGATCAGGATGAACACCCCCACCTCGGGCCCGAACGCCGCCTTCAGGCTGTCGCGGAACAGGTAGATCACCAGCAGCAGCAGCGGCAGCTGGGGCAGGGACAGGAACAGGTCGGTGAGCCACATCAGTGCCGCGTCAACGCTGCCGCGCGAAATGCCCGCGATCGCGCCGATCAGCACACCGACGACGATCGCCATCAACATCGCCGCCAGGCCGACCGCGAGCGAGATGCGACCCCCGTACAGCATGCGCGCGAACAGGTCCTGGCCCAGGTCGTCGGTGCCGAGCGGATGCGCCAGCGACGGGCTCTGCAGGCGCGCGCTGAAGTCGATGTCGTTGATCGCCACCTTCCAGAGCATCGGCCCGAACAGCAGCAGCAGCGCCATCAGCGCCAGCACCACCAGGCTCGCCAGCGCCAGTTTGTGGCGGCGGAAGCGCCGCCATGCCTCGCCCCAGGGCGAGACGCCGCGCGCGCGGGCCGCGCTCGTCTCACCGGTAGCTGATGCGGGGGTCGAGCCAGCCATAGAGGAGGTCGGCAGTCAGGTTGAACACGATGACCAGGCAGGAGAACACGAAGGTCACCGCCATGATCACCGGCGTATCGTTGCGCAGGATCGCGTCGATCAGCAGCGATCCGATACCCGGGATGCGAAAGATCTGCTCGGTGACGATGGCGCCACCGAACACCGCCGGCATCTGCAGTGCCACCAGCGTCACGACGGGGATCAGCGCGTTGCGCACCACGTGCTTCATCACCACGACGTGCTCGGCCAGACCCTTGGAACGCGCGGTGGTCACGTAGTCGAGCCGTACCACGTCGAGCACCGCGGAGCGCACGTAGCGCGTCCAGCTGGCACCCTGAAACAGCCCCAGCACCGTGATCGGCATGATCGATTGCTTGATGTTCTCCCACCACCATGGCCAGCCGGTGGCGGCGATGTCGGCGCGAAACACGAAGGGCAGCCAGTCGAGCTTGATCGAGAACACCAGGATCAGCAGGATGCCCGTGAAGAAGGTCGGCAACGAGAAGCCCACGAAGGCGAGCGTGCTGGCGATGCGATCGAACCACGAATACGGCCGCACCGCCGAGACGATGCCCACCGGCAGCGCCACCGCCAGCGCAAGCAGCTGCGAGGCGCCGATCACGGCCAGCGTCACCGGCACGCGCTTCGCGATCAGCGTGTCCACATCGACGCGACTGATGAAGGAAAACCCCCAGTCGCCCTTCAGCATGGCCATCAGCCAGTGGACGTAGCGCTGCCAGATCGGGTCATCGAGTCCGAACTTGGCGCGCAGCAGCAGCCGCACCTCGGCCGGCACGTTGGGGTTGGTCGCCAGCTCCTCGAACGGATCCCCGGGCGCCAGTGCCAGCACGGTGAACAGCACCACGCTGATGCCCAGCAGGCTGGGCAGGGCGATCAGCAGGCGCCGCAGGATGTACGAGCCCACGGCTTCAGCAGCGGTCAGCCCGCGCGGGAACGCCGTTGTCCGCAGGACGATGGCCCTCGGCCGGCGACGGCCCGTCGGCAGGGACGGGCGGTCGCCGTCCTCGGCCCCCGTCGGGCTGCGCCCCGCGCGGGACGCGAGGCCGCCGGCAAGCGCGGGGTCAACATGTGCTCAGGCTTCGCGGTACCAGTTGTGCAGCATCGACAGATCCAGATCCCATCCGGTCAGCGTGGTCGCGAGCTTGGCGTTCACGCCGCGCACGCGCGGGCGGCTGATCAGCGGGATGATGGCGTTGTCCTTGACCGGCAGGTCGTTCATGCGGATGAACAGCGCCGCGCGCTTGACCGGGTCGAGCTCGGCCTCGGCGGCGCGGAAGGCCTTGTCGTACTCCTCACTGACCCAGCGGCAGATGTTGCGGCCCTGCCATTTGTTGGCCTTCGCCGAGACTTCCCACGAGGTGTACTGGTCCATGAAGCGCTCGGGGTCGGGCTGCGTCATGGTGGTGGTGTACATCTGCATGTCGCACCAGAACTTGCCGTAGGTGTCGGGGTTGGCCACGTCGGAGGAGAAGAACACGCTCGCGGTGACCGACTTCAGCTCGAGGTCGATGCCGGCCTTCTGGCAGCCCTGCTTGATCACCGCCTGCTCCTTCTGGCGCAGCGAGTTGACCGAGGTCTGGAAGACGAACTTCAGCTTCTTTCCGCCTTTTTCGCGCAGCCCGTCGGCGCCCTTCTTCCAGCCGGCGGCCTCGAGAATCTGACTGGCCTTGTCGAGGTTGAACTCGAACTTGGTGTTGGGCGAGCGGTAGCGCGGCGGGTTGTTCAGGAAGTTCGAGGTGGCGATGCCGGTACGGCCGTAGATGAACTCCTGGATGCTCTTGCGGTCGGCCAGCAGCGACATCGCTTCGCGCACCGCCGGGTCGCTGAACGCGAAGTGTTTGCTCTTGATGCTGGCGCGCTCGCCGTCGACTTCGGTGAAGGGGTCGGTCGGGTTGAGCTGGATGAATTCAATATCGCCGCTGGGGACCACATACACCCGGCCCTTGCCGCTTTCTTCCATGCGCTTGAGGACTTCGTCTTCGACCTGCAGGTTCCAGGCGTAGTCGTACTCTCCGGTCTGCAACACCGCACGGGCGGCCGATGTGGCGTCACCGCCGCCCTTCATCTCGATGGTGTCGAAGAAAGGCCGATTGGGCATGTGGTAGTTGTTGTTGATCTCGCCGCGCACCATGTCGCCCGGCTTGAAGTCGACGAACTGGTACGGGCCGGTACCCACCGGCTTCAGGTTGTTGGGCGCATCGCGCGACTTGCCGCCAATGTATGGCGCGAACAGGTGCTTGGGGATGATCATCCCCTCGGCGGCGACAAACGCCGTGGCCCAGAACGGCGTCGGCCTGGCGAAGCTCACGCGAATCGTGTGCGAATCGATCTTGTCGACCTTGACATCCTTGTACACGCCGTTGGTGACGGCGGCGGTGGCCGGGTCGCGCGCGTATTCCCAGGTGAACACGCAATCGTCCGCCGTGAACGGCTGGCCGTCGTGCCAGGTGACGCCGCGCTTGAGCTTCCAGGTGACCGACTTGCCGTCCGCCGACAGGCCCCCGTTGTCGCGGCTGGGCACCTCGGCAGCCAGGATGGGCACGAGGTTGCCTTCGTTGTCCCACACACCCAGCGGCTCGTAGAAGATGCGCGAGCCCTCCTGGTCCTTGGTGCCGTTGGCGAAATGCGGCTGCAGCAGCGTCGCGCCCTGCCACCACAGCAGTTTCAGCGGCCCGCCGCCGCCGCGTTTGGTCGGCTTGTAGGCCGGCGCCTGCGCGTGCGCGAGGCCGGCGTAGGCGAGCATCTGGCTCGCCAGCGGCGCGGAGAGGCCGAGCGCGACCATGCGCTCGATGAACGCGCGGCGCGAAATCTCGCCGCTCCCGACCCGCTCGATCAAATGACGCAGATCACGCTCTTGCATGGGAATCCTCCTTGGACTCTGGTGCGGGAAGCTGACCCCGACCTGCTCGACGGGCAGGCTATTTCGCGTCCAGACCGGTCGGCGTCATTTGGAACGCCCGAGTCCGGAGCTGGCGCAACGATCGTATCAGCGTTTAGGCCTTGCTGCGGCGGGTCGGGCAGCGGCGGCGACCGGGCAGCAGGCGAGACTCGTGATTGAGGTGTCGCGTCGACGGGCAGACCGATCGCGGTTCGACGTTTCGCCTGTTTCATCGATCTGCAGGGGTCGTCGTCTGGCCGTTGCGCTGCAGCGTTGCGCCGCCGAGCCGCGTTCGCTTTCGCCGATGGGGCGCGACGACTTGCGTATCGAACCAGCGTTTGAAATCGCTTGCCGTGCGATCCGTCCTGCGCTGCATCCACGCCGCGAGTCCGCGTTCGGTGAAGGCCAACAGGCCGGTGCCGGGCGCGGTGGCGAGGCCGTCACGGCCCGCGATCTGGCGCACCCGGTTGGGGTCGCGCGCGCGGCCGCGTATGGCGAAGACCTCGAAGACGTCGTCGGCGGCAATCCACAGATCCTCGCCCTCGAAAAGAACGCGAACCTGGCGACCGTTGAACTCATAGTAGGCGCCGTGCCATTCGGCGTAGGGCCGCGCACGCGTCCAGTGCCAGAACGCACGTGTACCGCGCCACAACGGCCACAGGAGCCACAGCGCAAGCCCGGGGGCAGCGATCACCCACGAAAGCATCGCTTCGCCGTCACGCGCTCCGCCGCGCCACCCGTTCCACGCAAGCATCGCGGTCGCCCCGAACCACGCCAGCCAGCCCCAGCGCACCAGACGTGCGTCGGGGTCTTCAGCAACTCGAGGCCATCGCGGTCGCCGCGTCATGCCGCGACTCTAACGCCCGCGCGGCTGGCGCCTATCGTTCCCGATCGGCCGGCTGATGCGTGAGCGCCGTTGCGCCTCCTGAAGGTGCACGGCGGCCAAACCAGCGCTTCTCCCAGGCGTCGAGATACGAATAGATCACCGGCACGACGACCAGCGTGAGCAGCGTGGAGGTGATCACGCCGCCGATGATCGCGCGGCCCATCGGCGCCTGCTGCTCGGCACCTTCCCCCAGGCCGACCGCGAGCGGCAGCATGCCGAAGATCATCGCCGCGGTCGTCATCAGTATCGGGCGCAGCCGCGTCTGGCCGGCGGCGAGCAGCGCCTCGACGCGGGAGAGTCCCTTCTTCTGCCCCTGGTTGGCGAAGTCCACGAGCAGGATCGCGTTCTTGGTGACGAGACCCATCAGGAACACGATGCCGATCATCGAGAAGATGTTCATCGTCGTGTTCGTCATCAGCAGTGCCAGCATCACGCCGACGATCGACAGCGGCAGCGATGCCATGATGGCCACCGGCTGGATGAAACTGCCGAACTGCGAGGCGAGCACGATGTAGATGAAGATCACCGCGAGTGCGAGCGCGCCCAGGATCGCCGCACTCACCTCCTGCTGATCCCTGATCTGGCCGCCGATGTCGAAACGCAGCCCCTGCGGCAGCTGGTACGACTTCACGAGAGCCTCGACCTCCTTGCCCGCGTCGCCCGCGGGCCGGCCCTCGACGTTGGCGAACAGCGCGACACGCCGCTGCAGGTCCTGACGGCGGATGTTCTCCGGGTTGTAGGTGCGCTCGATGGTCGCGATCGCGCGCAGCGGCACGACTTCGGGGCTACCGTCGGGCAGGGCGCGTCCGGTGGCGATGTTCAGGTTCGCGATGTCGTCGACCACGGTGCGATTCGCGCGCGGCAGCTGCGTGATGACCTCGTAGTTCTGCCCGTCCGGCGCCAGCCAGTAGCCGGAGTTCTCGCCGCCCACCAGCGCGCGCAGCGTACTGCCGAGCTGCGCATGCGTGATGCCGTACTCGGCCGCGAGCTCGGGTTTGAGTCGAACCGAGAGCGCGGGTGTGCCTTCCTTGATCGACACATCGATATCGGTCACACCGCGGATCTGTGCCACCTTGTCCTTGAAATCCGCCATCACCCGATTCATCTCGTCATCGTTGTTGCCGAGCAGCGCGACGTAGATGGCGCCCTGAAAGCCGACCGTGAGCTGCACGCCCGGAATGCCGGCGACGCGCTTGCGGATCGCCTCTTCGATCTTCTTCTGCGAGCGAGCGCGCTGCGAGCGTGGCACCAATTTGAGGTTGATACGGCCGCTGTTCCTGGCGCCGTCGGTGCCGATGCTGGTGTCGACCGATTCGATTTCCCTGAATTCGCGCAGCACTTCTTCGACGCGCTTGACGCGCTCGTCGGCGTATTCGAGGCTGGAGCCGACCGGCAGCGTCAAGCGCACGCTGGTGAAGCTCTGATCCGCCTCGGGCATCAGTTCGCCGCCGACAATGCCGGCGATCGGCAGGCTGAGAACGAAGCTCGCGCCGGCGATGGCGAGGGTGGTCTTTCGCCGTGCCAGTGCGGCGCGCAGCAGCCGGTCATACACCTCGTGCCACGCCCCGACCCAGCGGTCGAACACGCGCAGCACGGGGCCGATCACGGGCACGCCTTTCGCCCCGTCGCGCGGGTCTTTCCAAACGGCCGACAGCATCGGATCGAGCGTGAAGCTCACGAAAAGCGACACCAGCACCGCGACCACGACCGTCATGCCGAACGGGTAGAAGAACTTGCCGACAATGCCGCCCATGAACGCAATGGGCACGAACACGGCGACGATCGAGAACGTGGTGGCGAGCACCGCCAGGCCGATCTCATCGGTGCCTTCGCGCGCGGCGGTGTAGTGATCCTTGCCCATCTGGATGTGGCGCACGATGTTCTCGCGCACCACGATCGCATCGTCGATCAGCAGGCCGATGCACAGGCTCAGCGCCATCAACGTCATGTAGTTGAGCGTGAAGCCGAGCGCATAGATGGCGATGAAGGTGGCGATCACCGCAATCGGCAGCGTGAGCCCCGTGATCACGGTGCTGCGCCATGAGCCGAGGAACAGGAACACGATCAGCACGGTGAGCAGCGCACCTTCGATGATCGTCGCCTTGACGTTGTTGACGGATTGCGCGACGAAGTCAGCCATGGCCCACATGAACTTCAGTTCCACGCCGGACGGCAACTGCTGGCGAATGTCTTGCGCGGCCGCCTTCAGCTGGCTTCCCACCTGCACGATGTTGGCATCCTGCGCCTTGAACACCCACACGCCGATGGCGGGCTGGCCGTCGATGCGCGTGAGCGAGCGGCGCTCGGCTTCACCGTCGACGACCTCGGCCACCTGCGACAGCAGGATCGGCGCGCCCGATCCCTTCTGTCGGGCGACGATGATCCTGTTGAAATCCGTCGGCGACGACAGGCGGCCGTCCACGCGCACGATCGACTCCGAGGTCAGGTTCGAGATCGTGCCGACCGGCACGCTGACGTTGGCGGTGCGCAGTGCCTGCAGCACCTGATCGACGGTCAGTCCGAACGCAGTGAGCTTGGCCGGGTCGACACGCACCTGGATCTGGCGCGTCACCGTGCCGCCCAGATCGACACGTCCCACACCGTTGATGCGCTCGAATCCCTTCTGCACGACCTGTTCGGCGATCAGCGTCAGCTCGCGCTGGCTCCGGCCCTTGCCAAGCAGCGCAAACGAGGCCACCGGCTGATCGTTCTCCGTTTCGGCGCGCTGGACGACCGGGTCCTTGGCATCGCGCGGAAAGCCGGCGCGGATCTGCGCCAGCTTGTCGCGCACCTCCTGCATCGCGCGCGTGGTATCGACGTCGAGACGGAATTCGACCCAGGTCAGCGACCGGCCTTCGTCCGAGCGCGACAGAATTCGCTTCACACCGGCGACCGTGTTGACCGCGTTCTCGACCGGCTTGGCGAGATCGTTCTCCACCTGCTCGGGAGAGGCGCCGGGGTAGTTGATCCAGATCTGCACGCCGGGTGGACTGATGTCTGGCATCGGCTCGACGCCGAGCCGCGCATACGAGAAAAGTCCCAGCACCGTCAACGCGACCATGACCATGGTCGCGAACACCGGTTGGTTGATCGAGACGCGGGTCATCCACATGGTGCCTGTCCTTTTGCCTGCGCGAGCATCAGTACGGCTCGAATGCGATCTGATGCTTCTGCAGCTGCTGCTCTATGAACCGCTTCCATGGGCCATCCGGCGACCAGACTCGGGAGACCGATTCGTACGCAACACCCGGGTCTTCCGTGCCGACGATGACGCGATGCAGAAACACCATCGACGAAGCACGCATGTTGGCCTGGCAGTGCACCAGGACCTTGAGCGGCGCAAGTGCGGACATGACGCGAACGAACGTATCGAAATCGCCTTCCGCCGGACCGTCGAATCTGATCGGGATGTTCACGTACAGCAGGCCCTGCCGGGACACCAGAGACGGTTCATCCTGCACGGCGTCCGGAACTGACGCCGGCGCCAGATAGACCACCGCGCCGAAGCCCTGCGCTTTCAACTGCTGCAGCCATTCGCGCGACGGCTGGCCTGACGTGGTCAGGCGCTCGTTGATCACGACGAGGTTGGGCGGCGCAGCGGGTTGCGCAGTCGCCACCGGCGACAGGACGAGCAGCCAGGCCATCGCCGCCGGCACAGCCATCGATCGCAGAAGGCGGGCCATGAGCGCGAATGGATTCAGTTCGCCAGCTTCTTGCTGGGCGCATCCTGGTCCGCCACCTTCGACGGCGCCGTGCCGCTCACCACACGTGCGGCGAGGCCATCGCGCAGGTTGTCGAACTTGGTCGCGAGCACGCGATCGGCCGGCGTCACGCCGCTGAGGATCTCGACCAGCTGCGCGCGTTCATCGCGCCGGCCGAGTTCGACGGTACGCCGCGCGAGTCGGCCGTCCGCGATGAGCCACACGCTCGGCTGACCGGTGTCGACGCGAATCGCCGACAACGGCAGCGCCGCCACTTCACGATCGCCACCGACATGCAGGCGAACGCGCGCAAACATGCCGGCTTTCAGCAGCCAGCCCTGATCGGCACGCTCGTTCTGCAACGACACGTAGACGTGGATCGTGCGTGAGCCCGGCTCCGCCGCCGGATTGATGCGCTCGACCGCGCCGGCGAAGCTGCGACCCGCCAGCCCTTCGATTTCGATCTCGACCGGCGCGCCGCGCACGACCTGTGCGACGTCGGACACCGGCGCCTGCGCCTGCACTTCGAGTTCGGCGAGATCGACGATCGTGAGCAGCGGGGCATCGAAGCCGACCTTCTCGCCCGGCTGCACGTTGCGCTTGGCGACCTGGCCCGCGATCGGCGCGCGCACGACGGCGTCGGCCAGCTGAAGTTGAATCTGCGCCATCTGGGCCTGCGCAGCCTCGACATTGGCGGCTTGCGCGCGACGCGCCGCGTCCGCCGTGTCGAAGGCATTCTGCGAAATGAAGTTCTGCTGGATCAGTTTCGCATTGGACTCGCGCGTGCGCTCGGCCTGTGCCATCTGGGCGCGCGCCGACTCCAGGGCGGCCAGACGTTCAGCCATCTGCGCGCGCAGTTGCGAGGTATCGAATTCGGCGACGATCTGCCCGGCGCTCACGCGGTCGCCCTCGCGCACCCACACGCGCTTGACCTCGGCCGACAGCTTGGCGCGCACGGTGGCCTGGGCAACCGCCTGCACATCGCCAGGCAATGCCAGTTCGACCGCCAGCTTGCGCGGCGCGACCTGCACCAGATCGCGCGCCGCGAATTCGAGGGGCGCAACCTCCTTGCTGGCGGATTGATCTGACCTGGCGAACTTCAGCGCCACCGCGACGGCACCGCCGCCCGCAATCAGCAGTGCCACGCCGACAAGCAGCCATCTTGTCCGTTTCTTCATCGATGCCTCTCGCGCGATCAGAAGGTCGCTCCAGCGAGCGGACTTCCTAGCCTTCAGTGGGGGCGATTATCGGCGCGTCGCCGGCGGCGGCCCGGCCTTTGCGACGAAGTGCGACTGGCCGCGATGGGCTGCAGCCATGGCGGATGAAAACGCCGACGCCGTCAGCCTCAATCGTCCTCGAGGCCGAGGTCGCGGATCTTGCGCGTGATGGTGTTGCGGCCGACGCCCAGCTTGTTGGCCGCTTCGATGCGGCGACCGTGCGTCAACCTGAGTGCGGTTCGGATCACGGCGGATTCGAACTCGCGCGTCAGCGCGTCCATGACGTCGGCTTCCTGCGATTTCACGCGGCGCTCCACTTCGGCGCCCAGCTGCGCCGCCCAACCGACATTTGACACCGGGGCCACGGCAACCGGGGCCACGGAAACCGGCGCGACAGCGGGCGGTGCGGCCGGCTCCGCTGCGGCGGCAGCCGCGGCGCCGTTCGCTGGCGTGCGGGCGGCGGGCTCCTGCCTCACTTCAAGCGGCAGGTCCTCGACCTTGACCACCTGCGCCGGCGCCAGCACCGTCAGCCAATGGCAGAGGTTCTCGAGCTGGCGCACATTGCCCGGAAAACTCAACTGACCAATGAACTTGACGGCCTCGTTGGACAGGCGCTTGGGCTCCACCCCGAGTTCGTGCGCGCTCTTGGCCAGGAAGGACTTGGCGAGCAGCGGGATGTCTTCCCTGCGTTCGCGCAGGGGCGGCAGGCGCAGCCGGATCACGTTGAGGCGGTGATAGAGGTCTTCGCGAAACGTGCCCTGGCGCACGCGCTCCTCGAGGTTCTGGTGGGTGGCGGCGATCACGCGCACGTCGGCCTTGATCGGCTGATGGCCGCCGACGCGGTAATAGAAACCGTCCGACAGCACGCGCAGCAAGCGCGTCTGCAGTTCGGCCGGCATGTCGCCGATTTCGTCGAGGAACAGCGTGCCGCCCTCGGCCTGCTCGAAGCGGCCGCGCCGCATCGCCTGCGCGCCGGTGAACGCGCCGCGCTCGTGGCCGAACAGTTCGCTCTCGAGCAGGTCGCGCGGAATCGCCGCCATGTTCAGGGCGATGAACGGCGCGCTCCGGCGTGCGCTGTGGTTGTGCAGCGCGCGCGCGACCACTTCCTTGCCGCTGCCGGATTCGCCGGTGATCAGCACGGTCACGTTGGACTGCGACAGGCGGCCGATCGCACGGAAGACCTCCTGCATCGCCGGCGCCTGGCCGAGTATTTCGGGCGTCTCCCCCTGCGCCTCATCGGTGGGCTCGTCGCGCAGGCTTTCGTCGACCGCGCGCCGAATCAGTTCGACGGCCTTGTCGACGTCGAAGGGCTTGGGCAGGTACTCGAACGCGCCGCCCTGAAATGCCGAGACCGCACTTTCCAGGTCGGAGAATGCGGTCATGATGATCACCGGCAACGCCGGGTGCTTGCGTTTGACCGCGCGCAGCAGCTCGATGCCGTTGAGTCCCGGCATGCGGATGTCTGACACCAGCACCTGCGGGCTGTCGTGTTCGAGCTCGGACAGGACCTCCTGGCCGCCGTTGAACAATCGGCACGGAATGTTTTCACGGCCGAGCGCCTTTTCCAGCACCCAGCGAATCGAGCGGTCGTCGTCGACGATCCAGATTGGTTTCATCGGAGGCACGGCCCTGGGTTGTTCAGGCGAAATTCAGGCGCCGCAGAGTTCCGGCCCTGGCTGGGGGCGCACGAGCAGGCCAGCCGAGCCCCCGCGATTGCATGGGCGTCGGCGGCGGCCAAGCGCCCCAAGTCAGACGGAAACGAGCAGGACGATGCAGTGCTCATAGCAGCGGCAGAAGAATGCGAAAGTCGGTGCGTCCGGGCCGGGAATCGAACTCGATCATGCCTTCGTTTTGTTGCACGAATGTCTGCGCCAGTGTCAGCCCCAGCCCGCTGCCGCCCTCGCGCCCGGACACGAGCGGGAAGAAGATCCGTTCGCGCAGCTCCTCCGGAATACCCGGTCCGTTGTCAATCACATGCAAATCGAGTGCCAAGCGGCAATGCCGGCGCGCGATCGTGACGTGGCGCGCCACGCGTGTGCGCAGCACGATCTGCGCCGAGTTCTCGGCAATGCGTTCGTCGAGCGCCTGCGCCGCGTTGCGCACGATGTTGAGCAGCGCCTGAATCAGCTGCTCCCGGTCGCCACGACAATCCGGCACCGAGGCGTCGTAGTCACGCACCAGTTCGAGGCCGCGCGGGAACTCCGCGAGAATCACCGCGCGCACGCGCTCGCACACTTCGTGCACGTTGAATTCGGCCACCACCCGCGGCGTGCGATGCGGCGCCAGCAGGCGATCGACCAGGAGCTGCAGGCGATCGGCCTCGTTGATGATCACGCGCGTGTACTCGCGCTGGTCGGGCGAACGGAGCTCGGCCTCGAGCAGCTGCGCCGCGCCGCGAATGCCGCCCAGGGGGTTCTTGATCTCGTGCGCGAGATTGCGTATCAGCTGGCGGTTGGCCTCGCTCTGGCCGAGCTGGCGTTCCTCGCGCGTGACACGCAACTGCTGTTCGATTTCCGTCAGTTCGAGCAGCAGCGGCGTGTCGTCCGCGTACAGCGCCGTTGCCGTCGCCTGCACCGGCAGCGGCTCGTGCTGGACACGCCGCAATTCGATCAGTTGTCGCTGCTGCCCCAGGTCGTTGATGCGCGCCTGGGTCAGCAGCCGGTCGATCACGCCTTCTTCGACGAACAGGCGCGCCGCCGACTGGCCGATCAGATTCTTGCGCGACGCCTCGAACAGCTGCTCGGCCGCCTGATTGGCGAACACGACGCGGGCGCCATCGTCAAATACCAGTACCGCGGTCGAAAGGAGGTCGAGTCCCTGGTATCGCCCGGTCAGGCGTGCCGCCGCGAAGTCGGGATCGAACCAGGTCATTGTCCCGACCCGGAGGCATCCGCGTGCGCGGAGGCGACGATGTTCGCGGCTACTGCCGCTGCTGCAGCGCGATCTCGCGCTTCAGCGAGGCAATGTTGTTCTCGCTGCGCTGGATCTCGGCCAGCATGCGCTGCACACGGTCCTGATAGAGCGCATAGTTGCGCTCGTCGCCACGCCGCTCCGGTTCGCCGTTGTTGTACTCGGCGCGCAGGCGGGCGAGCTTTTCTTCTTCGCCCTTCAGCTCGTCCTCGAGGATGTGGCGCCGGTCGGTATCGCGCGACCGCTGCGTATCGCCATCGACGCGCGGGAAATTCGCCGGCCGGGTGTCGCTGCCGGGCGGCGAGGATCTGGCCGGCACGCGCGGGGCCGGCACCGTGAGGATCGGCTGCACGTCGATTTTCTTGCAGCCCTTGGCGTTGCCGGTGTTCTGGTAGGTCTTGCGTCCCTGATCGTCGGTGCACAGATAGATGTCCTGTGCGCCGGCAACGCGCGGAAGCGCGGCGATCGATCCGGATACCAGCAGCAACGCGATCGAGTTTGCCTTGACCATGGACACGTAACGCGTGGACACGCGCGCCAGTGTACGCCGGCGGGCAAGCCGGCGATAGCGCCTGCAGCCGCGCCGCGTGCGCGGCTGACTGGCGGATGCAGAAGTGGCGCGTCATCGGGAATTCGGATGAACCGGGAACAAAAAGGGGCGGTCGCCCGCCCCTTGTGCTCGTCGACATCTCACGACAATGGCAGTCGACTACGACCCGTAGTACATGTCGAACTCGACCGGGTGCGTGGTCATGCGGAAACGCGTCACCTCTTCCATCTTCAACGCGATGTAGGCGTCGATCATGTCGTTGGTGAACACGCCGCCGCGCGTGAGGAACTCGCGGTCGCGGTCGAGGTTGCCCAGCGCCTCGTCCAGCGATGCGCACGGATGCGGCACCTTGGCGGCCTCCTCGGGCTCCAGGTCGTACAGGTTCTTGTCCATCGGCTCGCCGGGATGGATCTTGTTTTGAACCCCGTCCAGGCCCGCCATCAGCATCGCGGCAAAGGCGAGGTACGGGTTCGCGGTCGGATCGGGGAAGCGCACTTCGACACGGCGGCCTTTCGGGTTCGACACATACGGAATGCGGCACGATGCCGAGCGATTGCGCGCCGAGTACGCCAGGTTGATCGGCGCCTCGAAGCCCGGCACGAGCCGCTTGTACGAGTTGGTGCCGGGATTGGTGAACGCGTTGAGCGACTTGGCGTGCTTGATGATGCCGCCGATGTAGTACAGGGCGAAGTCCGACAGCCCGGCGTAGCCGTTGCCGGAGAAGAGATTCGTGCCGTCCTTCCACACCGACTGGTGCACGTGCATGCCCGAGCCGTTGTCCCCAACGACCGGCTTCGGCATGAACGTCGCCGTCTTGCCGTAGCTCGCCGCGACGTTCCAGACCGTGTATTTCAGGATCTGCAGCCAGTCGGCGCGCTTGACGAGCGTCGCAAACTTGGTCCCGATCTCGCACTGTCCCGGCGCGGCGACCTCGTGGTGATGCACTTCCACTTCGACGCCCTGCTGCTCGAGCAGCAGACACATCTCAGAGCGGATGTCCTGCAGCGAATCGGTCGGCGGCACCGGAAAGTATCCGCCCTTGACCGGCGGACGATGCGCGAGGTTGCCGCCTTCGTAGTCGATTCCGGACGACCACGGCGCTTCTTCCGACTTGATCTTCACCGAGCAGCCGGACATGTCGACGTTCCAGGTGACGGAGTCGAAGATGAAGAACTCGGGCTCGGGACCGAAGTAGGCGGTGTCGCCCAGCCCGGTGGACTTCAGATACGCCTCGGCGCGACGCGCCAGAGAGCGCGGGTCGCGCTCATAGCCCTTGCCGGTCGACGGCTCGATCACGTCGCACGACAGGATCAGCGTGTTCTCCTCGCGGAACGGATCCATCCGGGCCGAGGCGGGATCGGGCATCAGCAGCATGTCGGACGCCTCGATGCCCTTCCAGCCCGCGATCGAAGAACCATCGAAGGCATGGCCGTGCTCGAACTTGTCGTTGTCGAACATCTTGGCGGGCACGGAGACGTGTTGCTCCTTGCCCTTGAAATCGGTAAAGCGCAGGTCAACGAATTTCACTTCGTTGTCCGTGATCATTTTCATGACGTCTTTGGGGCTCGCCATGGAGAGTTCTCCTTTGTAAGAGGCGGTTCGAGAGTTCGGCCTGGCTGGTGGATATCCTTGCGCGGGGACCTGCCCGGCACATCCGTTCTTGAACTAGCAGGAACTGTGCCGCGTTGCGCCAACTGCGCGGGCGAGCGCACCGGCCTTGTGCGTCAGGGGCTTATCGATCGGATCGGTCGGGTCACGGCTGCCTTGATGCGCGCAGGGAACGCACCACAGGCGTGCATTATGCACAAGCAAGAGCGGAATTGCACCTATCCGGCGCTCTTCGGGGGGTGCCGGCTGCGCGGCAGGAAAAGGGCCTGAAGATCGGTCAGAAATCTGCGGCCCAGCGGGGTCGGACGCAGCGCCCCGAGGTCGCGCTGAAGAAGACCGCGCTGCTCGGCCGCGGCGACGTTCGGCTCGATCGTCGACGGCGGCAAGCCGGTGCGCTCGGTGAACCAGCGCAACGGAAAGCCGTCATTGAGACGCAGCGCGTTGAGCATGAACTCGAACGGAAGTTCGGTGCGCGAGACCTCCTGCGTCTCGGCGACGAACGTGCGACTCCGGGCGGCGCGCAAGTAGCCTTCGGGCTGCCTCAGGCGCGTCTGTCGAATGACCCGATGCGGAAACGAGATCTTGCTCGCCGCACCGGCACCGATCCCCAGGTAGTCGCCGAAACTCCAGTAGTTGAGGTTATGGCGGCAGCCCCTGCCGGCACGTGCGTACGCCGACACCTCGTAGTGCTCATAGCCGGCCTGCGCGGTGCGGCCTTCGATCCATTCGTGCATTTCCGCCGCCAGGTCTTCGTCGGGCAACGGCGGCGGATACTTCGCGAAGACCGTATTCGGCTCGAGGCTCAGCTGATAGAGCGACAGGTGCGGCGGCGCGATGCGCAGCGCCTGCTCGATGTCCTGGCGCATTTCATCCAATGTCTGCGACGGCAGCGCATACATCAGGTCGAGATTGAAATTGTCGAACTGCCGCTGCGCGATTTCAATCGCTGCGTACGCCTGCGCGCCGTCGTGCACGCGCCCGAGGGCCAGCAGTTTTGCATCATCGAATGACTGGACGCCGATCGACAGACGGTTGATACCCGAGGCGCGAAACGCGGCAAATTTTTCTCCCTCGAACGTCCCCGGATTGGCTTCGAGCGTGATCTCGCAATCGGGTTCGAGCGGCAGCAGCGCGCGCACGTCGGAGAGCAATCGATCCACTGCGCGCGCCGACAGCAGACTTGGCGTGCCGCCGCCGATGAAGACGCTGAGGACGCGCCGGCCCCAGATCAGGGGCAGCGCGGATTCGAGGTCAGCGCGCAGGGCATCGAGGTATTCGGTCTCCGGAATCGCGGCGACGCCGCCGGCATGCTCATGCGAATTGAAGTCGCAATAGGGGCACTTGCGCAGACACCACGGCACGTGGACGTACAGAGTCAGCGGCGGCAGGGCCGGCAGGCGCAGCGTGCCGGGGCGCAGGTAGGCGCCGACATCGATCGGCGCCGATGCGGCAGACGTTTCGGCCGGCACGATGGTCACCACGTCCAGGCCTGCGCCAGCTTGCGCGCCATGTCGCTCATCGCCATGCCGCGGTGGCTGATCCGGTTCTTCTCCGCGGGATCGAGTTCGGCCGCGGTCATGCCCCGCTCAGGCAGGAAGAAGTGCGGGTCGTAGCCGAAACCATGGGCGCCGCGCGGCGCCGTCACGATTTGTCCCTGCCAGCGCGCGTCGGCGATCAGCGGCTCGGGATCGTCGTGTGCGCGCACGGCGACGAGGACGCAGGTGTAGTGCGCGCGGCGATCGCCGTGTGTCGAGAGGCGACGTAGCAGCTCGGCATTGTTCGCCGCATCGTTCGCCGCGTCGCCCGCCAAGCGCGCCGAGCGCACGCCCGGCGCACCGTCAAGGGCGACGCAGCACAGACCGGAATCGTCGGCCAACGCCGGCATGCGGGTCTGCGCGCTGGCATGTCGCGCCTTGGCCAGCGCGTTTTCGATGAAAGTCTCGTGCGGCTCGTCGGCGCCGGTCACGCCGAGTTCCCGTTGCGCGATGACTTTGACGCCAAGCGGCAGCAGCAATGCGTCGAACTCGCGCAGCTTGCCGGGGTTGTCCGACGCCAGGACGAGCCGTCGCACGCTTCAGGCCACACCGAGCGCCGCGCGTTGATGCGCGATCAACTCGCCGATGCCGGCGCGCGCCAGTGCCAGCATCCGGTCCATCTGCGCCTGCGTGAAGGGCGCGCCTTCTGCCGTGCCCTGCACTTCGACGAACGCGCCCTCCCCGGTCATCACGACGTTCATGTCGGTCTGGCAACTCGAATCTTCGGCGTAATCGAGGTCGAGGCGCGCGATCCCCTCGTGCAGCCCGACCGACACCGCGGCGACGAAGCTCTTCACCGGCATCGCACTGATCATCTGCCTCGCCTGCATCCAGCGCAACGCGTCGTAGACGGCGACGAAGGCACCCGTGATCGCCGCGGTGCGCGTGCCGCCGTCGGCCTGCAGGACGTCGCAGTCGACCTGGATCGCGCGCTCTCCCAGTTGCGCGAGATCGACCACCGCGCGCAGGCTGCGACCAATCAGCCGCTGGATCTCCAGCGTGCGGCCGCCCTGCTTGCCACGCGCGGCTTCCCGGTCGGTGCGCGTATGGGTGGAACGCGGCAACATGCCGTACTCCGCCGTCAACCAGCCACTGCCCTTGCCCTTCAGGAACGACGGCACCTTGTCTTCGACGGACGCGGTGCAGATGACCTTGGTGTCGCCAAAGCCGATCAGTACCGATCCTTCCGCATGCCGGGTATAGCCGCGCGCGATCGTCACCGGTCGCAGCGCGGCATCGCCCCGCCCGCCGGCGCGCGCACTCATTTGTCGGAGACGAGCTTGGTGGTGCGCCTGATGGCGCGCTGAATTTCCGCCACCGCGCTGTCGATCTGATCTTCGGTCAGCTCCTCGTCGCCGGTCGCATCCGCGGGGCGCGGAATCTGCACCGTCGAGGCGATTGCACCCTCCGGGATCAGGAGCGTCGAGACCGGCGCCTCGGTGGGCGGGATCATGTCGATCGATTCCGAGCCGGCCCAGGTCATCGCGATCGCCGTGCAATTGTCCGCGTCCGCGCCCGCCTTTGTCAGCGCAAACTCCATCAGTTCGGGAACGGCGCGCATGACCGTCGAGGCGGCGAACGCATCGCCGATCTGGCGATCCGTCAGCGCTCCCCACAGACCGTCCGTGCACAGCAGGATCGTGTCGCCACTGCGCAGCGCCACCGGACGGCTGACCTCGACGGTTGGCGCGATGTAGGCACCGATGCAGTTGAAGATTCGGTTGCGCTCCGGATGGTCCTTTGCGTCTTCCGGCCGGATCAGGCCCGACGACACGAGGTGATGCACGCGCGAGTGATCCAGCGTACGCGCGACGATGCGCCCGCCGCGCAGCAGATACAGCCGGGAGTCGCCGACATGGGCCCAGGTCGCCACACCCTCCTGCACGACACAGGCGACCACCGTCGTTCGGGGCGCCTCGGGCAGGTTGTTCTCGGCGCGGTAGCGATGCAATTCGCGATGCGCGGTGAGCACGCATTCCTCCAGATAGCGCGCCGGCTCGGGCAGCATGGGCCTGGCCTCGCGCTGGAAGATCGACGCCATCGTCTGCAACGTCATCTGCGCGGCGACCTCGCCGCGGGCATGACCGCCCATGCCGTCGGCCACCACCATCAGGATCGAATCGCGCGTGTACAGATAGCCCATGCGGTCCTGATTGTTCCGCCGCCCACCCTTTCTGCTTTCCTGATAGACGGAAAAGCGCATGACGCAGAGGCTAGAACCAGGTGATGTTGTGTTCGCGCATGAACTGGGTCACTCGCTCACGCACGTGCCGGATGCGTGCGCCGGTGCGCTCCATGAACGAGAACTCGGGGCGTTCGGGAACGTTGTTGACCAGTTCCTTCTGCACCGCATAGACCGTCTGGGGACGCTCCAGTGAATTCAGCCTCAGGCAGCGCTCGACCATCGACAGCATCTCCGATGAGTACAGGCCGCGAAAGGCACGCAGGACCTGCGGCATCTTGTCTTCCTTCAGCCGCGCGTCGGATTCCTGCGGCGGCATGCCGGCCATGCAGGCGTACATGCAGGCGCCGATGCTGTAGACGTCGCTCCACGGGCCAAGCTCCGCGTCTCGTTTGTACAGTTCGGGCGGGGCGAATCCCGGCGTGTACATCGGATAGGACTTGCTGATGTCGCGCTGCAGCGTCTGGCGGGCGGCGCCGAAGTCGAGCAGGATCGGCGTGCCGTCCATGCGCAGATAGATATTGGCCGGCTTCACGTCCAGGTGCAGCAGCCGGTTCGAATGCACCTCGCGCAGCCCGTTCATCACCTGCGTGAACACGCGCCGGATGAACCGCTCGGAAAGCACGTCCTTCTGGTCCTTGCTGCGGTTGCGCAGCACGTGTTCCTGCAGCGAGCGCCCCGACTCATAGTGCATCACCATGTACACCGTCTCGTTGGCGCGGAAGAAATTGAGCACGCGCACGATGTTCGGGTGATAGATCGACGCGAGCGAACGACCTTCCTCGAAGAAACACTTGAGGCCGATGCGATAGGTGTTCAGGTTTTCCGGCGTCACGTACGGTGCCAGTTCGCCCTGCTTTCTCTGCGCGAGCGCCGCCGGCATGTATTCCTTGATCGCGACCGAATTGCCATGCTCGTCGGTAGCGAGGTAGACGATCGAAAAACCGCCGCTGGATATCTTCTTTACAATCCGATATCCGCCGACCTCGATGCCTTCGGGTAGTGCTGCGTTGTTCTGCGCCGCCATGGAGGAGGAGTTTGCGAGCCGCGGGTTGCGTCGCCCGGTTCTGCGGCACGATCGCTGGACCGGCTCCGGGAGGTTCGGCGAGATTCTAACGAAAAGGGCGTCACGCGCCGCGTCTCATCCGCTTGGAACAGGATATATGGCCGCCGTTGCCAGCATGACCGGATTTGCGAGCGCCAGTTTCCCCAGTTCCCTGGGCACGCTGACGGCCGAGTTGAAGTCCGTCAACGCCCGCTTCCTCGATCTCACGCTGCGGGTTGCCGATGACCTGCGCCAGTTTGAAGGGGCTGCGCGCGAGGCGCTCAGCGCCCGCCTCACGCGCGGCAAGGTCGAGTGCCGCATCAGCGTGCAGCGACAGGGTTCGGGCGAGGCACCGCGCATCAACGGCGAGGCCCTGGGGCGCCTGGCGCAACTGGCGCGGGAGATCTCCGAACGCGTCCGCAACGTCGCTCCCCTGTCGATCGCCGACGCTCTCGCCTGGCCCGGCATTGTCGAGGTGTCGGGTCACGATGTCGACGCGCTGCGGATTTCGACGCTCACCTTGCTCGGCAACGCGCTGGAAGAATTCGAAGCGAGCCGACAGCGCGAGGGGGCCGCCCTGGCCACCGGCCTGCTGGAGCGCTGCGCCGCGATCGATGCCATCGTGGTCGAACTTCGACGCCGCGCGCCGGACATGCTCGCCGCGATCGAGCGCAAGCTCGTCGAACGGATGAACCAGACGTTGAGCCCCATGCTGGCCGGCACCGGTGCCGTCTCACGCGAAGAACTGGCGGAGCGGATCCGGCAGGAGGTGACGCTGTATGGCCTGCGCGCCGACGTTGACGAGGAGCTGAACCGGCTCGCCACCCATGTCACCGAAGTGCGCCGCGTGCTCGCCGCGGGTGGCGCCGTCGGGCGACGGCTCGAATTCCTGATGCAGGAACTGAATCGCGAAGCCAACACGCTCGGCTCCAAGGCAACCGCGATCGACCTGACCCAGGCGGCGATCGAACTGAAGCTGCTGATCGAGCAGATGCGCGAACAGATCCAGAACCTGGAGTGACCATGACGCACAGCGGCCCGGGCGAATTGCAGGCGGGCAACCTCTTTCTCGTGGTCGCCCCATCGGGCGCGGGCAAGTCGACCCTGGTCAACGCGCTGCTCGACAAGGACAGCGCAATCACGCTGTCGGTGTCGTACACGACGCGCCCGCCACGGCCCGGCGAGCAGGACGGGCGTGAGTATCACTTTGTTTCGGTCGCGGACTTCAAGGCGCGGCGCGCGCGCGGCGAGTTTCTGGAAGCCGCCGAGGTGCACGGCAACTATTACGCCACCTCGCGCCTGTGGATCGAGGAACATGCCCGCGCCGGCCAGGACGTGCTGCTCGAGATCGACTGGCAGGGTGCACGCCAGGTCAAGCAGCACTTTCCGCACTCGGTGGGCGTGTTCATCCTGCCGCCGTCGATCGATGCGCTCGAAGCGCGACTGCAAAAGCGCGGGCAGGACGCGCCGCCGGTCATCGCGCGGCGGATGCTCGCGGCCGGCAGCGAAATGGCGCATGCGCACGAATTCGACTACGTGATCATCAATGAGGATTTCACGCTCGCGCTGTCGCAGCTCACGGCAATCGTGGCCGCGACCCGGCTGCGCTACCCGTGCCAGGCGGCGCGCCACCACGATCTGTTCGGGCAGCTTGGCATCCCGCTCTAGTAGAATTGCCGCTTACCCCGCGAGGATTCACGCCATGGCCCGCATCACCGTCGAAGACTGCCTGAAGCACATCCCCAATCGATTCCAGCTTGCGCTGTGCGCCGCCTATCGCGCCCGGCAGCTGACGCAGGGGCACGCCCCCAAGATCGACACCAAGGACAAGCCCTCGGTGGCTGCGCTGCGCGAGATCGCCGCCGGCCGCGTCGGCATCGAGATGCTGCGCAAGGTCCCGTCATAGGTTTTCGCCCGCCCCGCTAAAGCGCCACCGCGCTTGATTGCGCCGCCTCCGTCCTCACGCTACCGTAGCGCTGAGGTTCACACATGGCGGCAACCAATCCCCCTTCTCCCGTTACGCCTGAACTGACGGTGCCGGTCGCGCCGGCGGGTTTCGCGCGCCGCGCCGCCGAAGTGTTTCGCAAGGCCGTGCGCCGCGCTCCCGAGCCGCCGGCGGACTCCTCCAGCGTGGTGAGCTTCACGCAACTCACCGACAAGCTGAAGAAGTATCTCGCGTCGAGCGACATCCAGCGCATCAAGGAGGCATTCCGCTTTTCGGATGCCGCGCACCTCGGGCAGTTTCGCAGCAGCGGCCTGCCGTACATCACGCATCCGATTGCGGTCGCGGAAATCCTGACCGAGTGGAAGCTCGACAGCGCGGCGATCCAGGCCGCGCTGCTGCACGACGTCCTGGAAGACTCCGGCGTGTCCAAACAGGAACTCGTCGAACGCTTCGGCGCCGTGGTGGCGGAATTGGTCGATGGCGTCTCCAAGCTGGACCGGCTGCGCTTCGACTCCAGCGAGGAGCAGCAGGCGGAGAGTTTCCGCAAGATGCTGCTGGCGATGGCGCGCGACGTCCGCGTGATCCTGATCAAGCTTGCCGACCGCCTGCACAACGTGCGCACGCTCGAGGCGTTGGCGCGCGACAAGCAGCGCCGCATCGCGCAGGAAACGCTCGACATTTACGCGCCGATCGCGCACCGGCTGGGGCTCAACGCGCTGTACCGCGAGCTGCAGGAAGGCAGTTTCGCGCGCCTGCACCCGATGCGGTTCCAGGTGCTGCAGAAAGCGGTGCTCGCCGCGCGCGGCAACCGGCGCGAGGTGCTCGGCAAGATCCTCGATGCCGTGCGCCGCGCACTGGCGGACAACAAGATCAAGGCCGAGGTGTTCGGGCGCGAAAAGACGATTCACGGCATCTATCGCAAGATGGCGGAGAAGAACCTGTCCTTCTCCGAGGTGCTCGACATCTACGGCTTTCGCATCGTCGTCAACACGCGGCAGGACTGCTACCTCGCGCTCGGGGCCCTGCACGCCCTGTATCGCCCGGTGCCCGGCCGCTTCAAGGACTACATCGCGATCCCGAAGGTCAACGGTTACCAGTCGGTGCACACCACGCTGATCGGACCGTACGGCACGCCGATCGAGTTCCAGATCCGCACGCGCGAGATGAACAACGTCGCCGAGTCCGGCGTGGCGGCGCACTGGCTTTACAAGACCGACGACACGTCGCTGTCGGAGCTGCAGTCACGCACGCACCAGTGGTTGCAGTCGCTGCTCGACATCCATCAGCAAAGCGGCGACTCCGCCGAGCTGATGGAAAACATCAAGGTCGACCTGTTCCCCGACAAGGTCTACGTGTTCACGCCGAAGGGCAAGATCGTGTCGCTGCCGCGCGGCGCCACGCCGGTGGATTTCGCCTACGGCATTCACACCGATGTCGGCAACAAGTGCGTGGCGGCACGCATCAACAACGAAATCCAGCCGCTGCGCACCGAGCTGCGCAACGGCGATGTGGTCGAGGCCGTCACCGGCCCGGTGGCGCGCCCCAATCCGGGATGGCTCGCGTTCGTGCGCACCGGCAAGGCGCGCGCGGAGATTCGCCACTTCCTGCGCACGATGAAGCGCGAGGAGTCGATCGAACTCGGCGAGCGCCTGTTGACCCAGGCCGCGCGACAACTCGAATTCGCGTTGAGCGACGTGCCGGAGGCGCGCTGGGAGGCGCTGATCAGGGACGCACAGGCCAAGGATCGCGATGAAGTGCTCGCGGACATCGGACTCGGCCGTCGCCTGGCCGCCGTCGTCGCACGGCAGCTGATGCTCGGCATCACCAACGTGCCGGCGCTCGGCGATGCGGTGACGGAAAAGTCGCGTGCGGCCTTCGCGATTGCGGGTCCGGTCACCATTCGCGGCACCGAAGGCATGGCGTTGCAGATGGCGAACTGCTGCTGCCCGATCCCCGGCGACGCGATCGTGGGCCACATGCGCAAGGACCAGGGCCTCGCAGTGCACCAGACCGAGTGCCCGAATGCGCGCCGAGCGCGGCGCGCCGACCCGGAGCGCTGGATCGATCTGCAGTGGGCCGACGACACGAGCGGCCTCTTCGGCGTCAATATGGACGTGAGCGCCGCCAATCAGCGCGGCGTGCTGGGGCGCGTTGCGATCGCGATCGCTGAAGCGGATTCGAATATCCTGAACGTGCACCTCGAAGACGAGGGCGAGGACCAGGCGCTGATCCACTTCAAGGTGCAGGTGCGCGACCGCAAGCATCTGGCGCGGCTGATCCGCATCCTGCGCCGGATCAAGGAAGTCTCGCGCGTCGTGCGCGCGCGCGCGAACCCGCGCGCCGGCAGCGCCGAAGCAAGCGACGAGCCCGACGCTCAGCCGGCGTAGCGGACTTCGAGGATCTCGAGCGTCTCGTTACCGGCCGGCGTGCGCAGCGGCACCGAGTCGCCCGCGCGCGCCTTGAGCAGCGCGCGCGCAATCGGCGAAATCCAGCTCACATGGCCGCGCGCGGGATCCACTTCGTCGATGCCGACAATCGTGATCTGCTGCTCGTCACCGACACCATTCGCATAGCGCACGGTCGCGCCAAAGAAGATCTGGTCGGTCGCCGGTCGCGCCGCCGGGTCGACGACCTCGGCGATGTCGAGCCGCTTGGTCAGGAACCGGATGCGCCGATCGATCTCGCGCAGGCGTTTCTTGCCGTAGATGTAGTCGCCGTTCTCGGACCGGTCGCCGTTCGATGCCGCCCACGCGACCGTGCGCACCACCTCGGGCCGATCGACGTTGAGCAAGTGGACGAGTTCGTCTTTCAGCCGCCTGTAACCGGCCGGCGTGATGTAGTTCTTCGAGCCCGCCGGGATCGAGGGTGCCTCGATCTCGTCGTCATCGGCGAAGTCGGATTCCTTGACGAAAGCCTTGCTCATCCCCTGCATCCCTGTCCTGGCGGCAAGGATAGCGCCGCCCGTGCCTGAAGTTGCCACTGAACCGATCGGGCCGCCTGCACGGGCAGCTCACCAGCCGGGCCGAAGAGGCGCGCCTGTCGAACCCTCGTGCCGAAAAAGTGCCGTCATGCGAGCGTCATCTGTGCAACCTAGATTGGCAAGCGCTTTTCGCACCCGCCGGTTGTCGATTGCGCGGCGACCACGTGCTTGCGCTTGGAACGCCTTGGAGGATCAAGATGATCGCTTTTCGCTTGTCTCGCCGCGCCGCCACCGGCGCCCTGGCGGCAGCTTGCTGCCTGCTTGTCACCTCGTGGTCGCTGGCGGCTCCATCCAATGATAGCCAGCCGTTCTCGGCGCACGAAGACGAAGATCAATCCGATCCCGTCATCGTGCGTTTCTCGACCGTCGGCGACTCGCGCCAGGATCCGATATCGCCGGACCCCACGACGCTGCCCGTGTCGGGACAGGATGCGATCTGGCTGCAGAACACGAAGGCGTTCTCGCGCATCCTGCGCTCGATTGAGGCGCAGCGCGCGAATTTCCTGTTTTTCAACGGCGACATGATCATGGGCTACGGCAAGGCCGGCCTGCCCGCGGATGTGTCCAGCGTAGACAAGATCGTGCGTTCGGACCTGATGAATTTCTATCGTCAGTACGGCTTCTGGCGCGGCATCGTGGCGCCAACGCTGGAGGCTGGAACCTACGTCGTACCCGTTCCAGGCAATCATGAAACACAGTGCAGCACCAAAGTCAGCGCAAACTGCACCAACGGCAACAAGAAGTCCCTCGCGGAAAACGAAGTCGCCTGGCGCGCCAACATGGGCGACCTGATTCTCGACGACGCGCGCTTTGGCTCGCTTTTCGGTGTTGCGCCTTCGTTCAAGAACATCGGCGACAATGCCTCCGCCGACAGTCTGTCCACTGACCAAAGCAAGCTGTCGTACAGCTTCGACTTCGGCAATACGCACTTCGCGGTGATCAATACCGATCCGGTCGGCAAGGATGCGCATGCGCCGACCAATTGGCTGAAGAGCGATCTGGCGGCCGCGCAATCGCGCGGCATGCAGCACTTCTTTGTCTTCGGACACAAGCCGGCATTCACCTACTACTACGGCACGACCACGCCGCTGCCGACGTCGCCGTCGGGGCTGGACGTCGACACGAACGCGCGCAATGCGTTCTGGCAGGCGATCGCCGATTTCGGCGCCACCTATTTCTGCGGCCATGAGCACATCTTCAACATCGCGCAGTTCGCGGCGCCGAGCGGCGCGACGGCGTGGCAGGTGATGGTGGGATCGGGCGGCTCGCCGTTCGAAGCCGCCCCCACGGACGCAACCGTGAATCCGCAGACCGATCGCGACTATGCGTGGGCGACGATCAGGGTGCATCGCAGTGGCCGCGTACAGCTGACCGCCTACGGTTTCGACGATCAGTACGGCCCGACACGCGTGCTACGCACGCTGGCGCTGCCACGCTGAACCGGCTGTGAGCCAACACACCTGACCCCCGAGTGCCCGCAGATGGGCGCTTGCGGGCAACCTCGGCCTCTGCCTACGGCAAACGCAGCAACCTCGCCCGAGTTTCGAAGGCCAAACAACAACGACGAGAACTGGGGCGGGCTCGGCGCCGCCTGCGCGCGGTCTGTTACCCGGTCAGCCCGTGGCTTGCCTTCGCGGTGTGCCGCTTCGGGGTCTTCGCTGGCCTTGCCGGAGATGTGGCCACGACGAGCCGCCGCGCAACCTTATTCGTGGCGAGCTTCGACGCGGCGACTGCCTCTTTCATCGAACGGCGGACAACCTTCCACGCGGCAGCCGCCTGTTCCATCGAGCTGCGAGCCAGCTTGGCAGCGCCTTTCTTGGCGCGGAGCAACTGCTTCTCGAACTCCTCGGACTCGGTGCCGGCTTCCACGGCCGACTTCCGACGTATGTCCACAGCGTGCGGGCGCTTATGGCTGGGGATGTCCTTGAACCTGCCGCCGCTTGCGATGGCCTGCGGTTTGGCGGCCGGGCGAGTTTTCATCGTGGCACGAGGGGTGGACATATTCACTCCTTCACAAGATATCTGGCGTCGACGCGAACCCGCACCGACTAAACATCATTTTCCGCAATTCATCTTTGTGCAAACTGCCGCACGTCATGAACCTTGCGTTGCCGATCGAATCGTCTAAACGCGCCACACGTCGGGCGATACCGGTCGGCTGCGCTCGAACGATCGGCTACGACCGACTGGCACAATCTTCGGTCATGTGGAATCGCCATGCGGATGATCTGCATGCGAAAGCAAAGCGGAGCGCAGCTGCAATCTCTGCCGAGCGCCGTTGTGGGCGACCTAGCGCTCACCACATTCAACGCTGGCCGACGCGCAGTACGCGTGATCACGGCACCAAGGTGTTCGACCTGTTTTCATGTGCGCTGACCGATCCGCCGTACCGCGACGACAATCCCGCTGCGCATGGCCGCGTGCTCGCGCTGCAAGTAGCGCGGCAGGCGCACTGGCGGGTAGGGGTGGGCGGCTCAGGCAACTGCCCGCGCCGGGCTGGCAGCGGGTGAACCACTTCTCCGGCACACAGCTCGGCGCGGATGACTCCCCCGCCGCGCAGGTCTATTTCAGGCAGAGGCATCGACCGTCGCGACCACCTGCGCGGCGGGTTTTCTGCTTTGCGCGCTCGTCGGCCCTTGGGGGGCAGGCGCTCGACGATCAGTCGGCTGACTGACGAGGTTCGACCGAGTTCGAAAAAGAGTCGTCCCTGACGCGGGCAACCAAAGCATCGACAAAGCCGTCTTTCGCGATCGCGGGCCGTGTGTCAACGAATACACGAGAAGACGCTTCAACCATGGATAGGCAGTCTAAATACGATTGGCTGGTCACTCGAACGCGACCGAGCGACCGTCGAGCTTGAGCGGGGCGGTGTCCGTTTTCTTTCGACGACCAAGCGCGCACCGTTCCTGAAGCGGCGTCGCTGGCCTTTTCCTGAGTGAATCTAGTCGCTTTCGCCACCGCTCGCCTCTGCAAGCAAGTGCGGTAGTCAGCAACCCACGGAAGCGCACCGCACGCCCGCACCGGGCGAATCCCTTTTTCGACCCTTGTCGAGTGCAACGCCACGGTCTGCGCGAAGCACCATGCGTCGAGTTTCAGGGGGAACGTTTGGACGCGAACGGCACGCCGCCGTATGTCGCGCCACTGCATCAAGCGACGAATAGCAAGATCACGAAAACTATGACCGCCCCCGTGACAGCAACGCCGAACAACTGTCGATGGTGGTAGCCCATCGCTCTTCTCCAGCGAAAAGATCGTACGCGGACAACTGATCTGCGCAGCGCTTGCAGGCCGCGGACATCCGTGAATTGTGCGTACATACGAATTTCGCCGTCCGCCAATCAGCCGTCGAGAAACAGTCGCTCCGCGCCGACGAACGGGCGCCACGGAGCGCATTTGCCGTCGTTGCCGCGACTCACCGCACAAGTCATCCGAGCACCTGCACGAACCTGCCCGCATGAGAGGTTTTCCTCTGTGCGTTCGTCGTTACCCGGCAGCTAGCAGTTGACGGTCGATGCGCTGGCAAAGAAAATCGACCGCCATCGGTCAGGAGTGGCCGTTGCCGGTCGCAATCGCCGTCTCAACTCGCGAGCCGACCCATGCGCGGCTAGCCACTCCTGAGCCCGGATCCGACGCTTCCGACCGATGGGACCGGTGATCCGTACCCCAAGCGCACCCGCAAGGTCCAGATCGGCCGACGGCCGAAGATCGCTTCGCGCACCCAGATCGCTTCCATGCGGATGTTCGGAAGGATGACGCTCCGGCTGATATGCGCATCTGCGCCGTACCGATTCCTGCGTTAACGCAACTCGCCGGCGCTTGTCACCAGGATGTCATGGAATTGCGCGTGAGCGCCTCTAGAGTGTGCAAGGAATATCGGGCGAAGTAGTTGCCGTATGCCCAGAGATCTTTCTTCTGCCAGCCCAAGATGGAATCAGCGCGCGCCGTCGCCTGCGCCGGGTGTTGGGACATGTCGCTGGCGCGTCCTGGATCAGATCGGACGTAAACGCAGCGCGCGAGATTGGCTGCCGCGTGGACCTCCACTCTGGTGTGACGAACCGATAACGACGGCACCGACGATCGCGATGACCGGCGGGCACGGTTCAGGCGCAGTGCCGGGGCGTTCGGCCCGCTTGCGCGCGCCGGATGCGTGGCGGGAGATGAAGACATGGAGGCAGTATGCGATATGAAGACCCGAAAGAGCGTGAGCGACACCTGGTTGCCGCGCGCCATCTGGCGCACGAGATCAATGCACCCGAAGCCAACGTGATTGTGGCGTACGAGCGCGAACTCGATAAGCTGGACGCGGTGGCACGCGTGAAACAGTTTCTCGGCTTGCTCGCGATCAAGCATGTCAAAGCGGCGCTTGCCGAGCGCAATCGCGCCGGCGGCGGCGCTTGAGGACATGACAAACGTCACGAGCGGGAACTCGCCGATACGCGACCGCTCGCAGTGAATTCGCGACGATGGCGATCATCAGCGGTGCCGAGTGCGGCCGTGACATGGCGGCCAACGCGACGTCATGTCCGAATTGTGGTCACCCGTTGGCGAGCAATCTCGGCGTGGGCACAAGCCCTACCGAGCCGGCGCGGCCATCCCTGACCGCGGGCGCAGTCAGTGCGGTCCTGCAATGGATCCAGCTTGCCGTCGTCGTCGTGGCTGCGCTGATCCTGAATCCATCCGCTGAAACGCATCGGATCGAGATCGGCAAAGCACTGGCTGACCGGCAGCCCTTTGCGAGCACAGAGGTCGCAGGGCTCAACCCATCATCGTCGGCCGATTACCACTCCTTCGGGATCGGCTCGTACACCAGGTACCGCGGCGCAATGGTGTCGGTAGGAATCCTGGGCGTCGTGTTCGTCTTGCAGTAGATCTCGATTCGGCGTCGTGATGCGGAAACATGGCGTTGCTACCTTGATCGCCCCTTGACACAGGAGATCCCATCGTGAGCATGAGCCCTGCCCTCCTCGACACCATCGACATCGACATCGACGCGCCAGAAATGTCGCCGCAAGATCTCACGCCGGCCGCCGAATGCGCAAGCGCGGCGACAGAGCGGCACGCGCGTATCGCCCAGGCGGCCTTCCTGATCGCCCAGGCGCGCGGCTTCGAACCCGGAAGCGAACTCGACGACTGGCTCGAGGCCGAGCGCCAGATGGATCAGGCCGGCACCGTGCTCTCCGATTGAGGGGCTGCCGGCAGGCGCGGCTGGTCGCGGATCCGCGATTCAGCGGCAGCCCGCTCGCCACAAGCGTGCAGAACGTCTTGCCGCGGACGATCTGGCGCCGCTTGCGCCGTTTGAATCAGAAGCCATGCGCATCGCGACGACCTGACGCGCTCAATTCACGCACCGGCGAGGGCCGACCTCGGCGAGGCACATCACCCTTGCCCAACCCTCCGGACTGCGATCGAGTTCGGCAATAGTGAGAAAGATGGGCGTCTTGCTGCATCCGGAAAACGCGTTCTTCAAGATCCGCGATGTCGATGGCGAACGACTGAAACGCCTCGATCTCGCACCGGCGGGCCCGCTCCAAATTGGTTTCGAACCAGCTCGCCCGTTTCGGAAAGAAACCCCGCAACGCTTCACCCCGACGCCGGGACAGCGCGCGCGTCATTCTGTGAGCCGAGGTTCGCGCCGGAACGCCTCGGTTCTTGGCCGCGAATAGCCAAGAGTGCCTGGCGCGTTGCTGAAGAGTCTCTTCGAGGTGCCCGATTTGATTGTATTGACTGAGAGACCGCCCGCCCCTTCGCTCTTTCTGTACTGCACTGTCATGTCGGGCTGAGTCCCTCCAGGCCGAACGCCCCATGACAGCATTAGTTCTACCCCAAGCCGTCGATGAAGCGGTCGTTCAAATCGCTGCCGAAAGCAGACGGTGAAACAACATTCGCGCATCGACCGAAATCATCGCGAATTCCGGCGACGGCAGCCAAAGACCTAGTGGCCTGTAACACTCATTTATATACCATGCTGGTGTCCGTGACGGACACCATCACTTTGACGAGAACGGAGCGTATGGAACTGGAACGCCGGGTTGCAAGTCGGACGGGGCGCGCGGAAGACGCGCGCCGCGCGCGAGCGATCTTGCTGTTGGCGCAAGGCCATACGTGGGATGAGGCGTGCGACCGCGTGCCGTGCAGGCGGGGCTTTCTGGCGAGCTGGTCGCGACGCTTCGAGGAGCAGCGGATCGCGGGACTCTACAGTCGGCACTTGGGTCACGTGGCGACGGTTCTGACGGCCGAGCTCGAGGCGCGGATTCTGGACGTCACGCGGCGTCGGCCGCCGTACGGTGCAACGCACTGGAGTAGGCGCAAGCTGGGCGAGCATCTGGACGTGAGCCACATGATGGTGGCGCGGGTGTGGCGCAAGCACGGGCTGCGGCCGCACCGGATCGAACGCTACATGGCGTCGAACGATCCGGACTTCGAGAAGAAGGCCGCGGACATGATCGGTCTGTTCCTGAACCCGCCGGCGCATGCCGCGATCTTCTGCGTCGATGAGAAGACGGCGATCCGGGCGCTGGATCGCAAGGATCCCGTACTTCCCCTGTCGCCGGGCCGCCTCGAGCGGCATGGCTTCGAGTACTGCCGACACGGGACCTTGTTGCTGCACGCCGCGTTCAACACCAAGACCGGCGAGGTGCTGGGCAAGGCGGCGGCCAGGCATACCTGCACCGAGTTCGTCGCATTCCTCGCCGACATCGTCGTCAAGGAGCCGCGCGACAAAGAAATCCACGTGATCGCGGACAACCTCTCGACCCACATGACCGAGCAGGTCGCGACGTTTCTCAAGGCGCACCCGAAGGTTCACTTGCACTTCACCCCGACCTACTCGTCGTGGTTGAACCAGGTTGAGCTGTGGTTCGGCAAGATCGAGCGCGACGTCATCGCCCGCGGCGTGTTCGCGTCCGTCACCGACCTGAAGACAAAGCTCATGCACTACATCCGTCAGTACAACAAGGCGCCGCGAACCGTGACGTGGAAGTACGCCGATTCAAGTCGACACATCAGTACACATTCAGTTGGTACAGGCCACCAGCGACGCAGGGCTCAAAAGACGCTTCGCCCGAACTGCATTAGTGTGCAAAGTGGCCGAGCTGACGACCCGCACTGGCTCCAAGGTGATCGCACGCCGGCGCGGCGTCGAACCGCCTCGGCATCTCTCAAGTCGGCGTCACCTCCCGCGGCTCCCTCAGCCGCGACGCGCCCTCCGGGAGCGGCGTATTCCACGCGCGCAGCGCGCGCAACAACGGACGTTTCTTGGACTGGTGGGCTTGCATGCGCTTCAGTATGTCGTCCAGTGTGCGCATGGCATCGATGATGTACGGGCCCTTGTTCAGCATCACGCACTCGGAGCGTTCGCCCATCGCCGCGTCGGTGATCTCGGCGCGTGATGGCCGACCGGTCTTCGCCAGCGTTTCCAGCACCTGCGTGGCCCAGATCACCGGCATGTGCGCGGCCTCACAGGCCCACAGGATTTCCTCCTGTACTTCGGCCAGTCGCTCGTAGCCGCATTCAACGGCCAGATCGCCGCGCGCAATCATGACGCCCGCCGCACGGCTCGCCATGGCGGCGAACAGCAGTTCGGGCAGATGCTCGAAGCCGCGCCGGGTTTCCACCTTGAGCACGATGCCCAGATCGGCCGCTCCGAGTTCGGCCAGGCGAGCGCGTAAGCCGATAACATCCTTCGCGGTCTGGACGAATGACAGGCCCACCATGTCCGCCACCTGCGCGACGACTACGAGGTCATCGAGATCCTTCGGCGTCAGTGCGGGCAGTTCGAGCTGACTGTCCGGCAGATTGATGCCCTTGTCACCGGCGAGCTTCTCGCCGCCTTCGCGCGCATCGGTGATATCAACTTCGATCCAGTCGGCGGTGGCCGCACGCACAACGCCGCCAACGCGGCCGTCGTCGAACCAGACTCGCTCGCCCTTGCGCACCTGCGCAAATATATCCGGCAGCGTGCAGCCGATCTCGAAATTATGTTTCCTAGTTTTGCCGGCTCGGCGCTCCGACGACGTTGCCGACGATTCGCCGGTGAGCCGCAGCACGTCGCCGCGGTCCAGGTGAAGCTCGGCGGGACGCAGCGGAATATCGCCCGGGCGGGAGCGCCGCGGGCCTCCATCATGGCGGGAGGCTTCGAGCTGCGTTTCCGGAACGAGGTAGGCCGTGCGCCTGCAGTCGACGAGCACGCCGTGTGCTTCACGGTGGACGACCGTGAATTGTCGTTTCGCCCCACGGGCATCGTTGAACTCGATCTTGTCGCGGACCCGCAACCGGGCAAGCCAGTCGGGGTCCACCGACACGTGGCAGGGGGCGCCTTCGATTGACGCGGTCTCAGCAGGACGGCGTAACCCCAGCCGCGCCGGCTCGATCACTCGCCCAAATGTGTCGCGCGTGGGACGAAGTTTGAGCACCGCGGGCCCGTGAGCGATCTCGGCCGTGCGCAGCTTTGGCCCCGCGAGATCCATCAGGATCCGCACGGGGCGACCGACCGTGCGTGCCGCGCGCCGCACAAGCGACGCCATGGCCTGCCATTCGGCGGCGCCGTCGTGAGCGCAGTTGATGCGCGCTACGTCCATGCCCGCCTGGACCAACTTCTTGACCAGGCCGAAGTCGCCTGCCGCCTCCGAAGGCAGCGTCACCATGATCCGCACCGCGCGACCGCTCGGCGCCGCACCGAACAGTTCGGCCGTATGACGCTCCAGCAGCGTCTTGCTGGTCCGCATGCCGGCCGGCTCGTCGTCGGAACGGGGCATCCACTCGCGCCCCGCAAGGCGGTGCAGGATGCCGAGCACCTTGTCGAGGTTGGCAAGCACGTTGGACTCGGCGCGGCCAAGCGACGACACGCCGATCAATGCCAGCTTGTCCTGCAGCGAGCGCAGGTCAAACCGACGCAGCGCCAGGTAGTGCGCAAAGTTGCGCGCGCTCGCCGCGTAGCCGGGATCGACGCCCTGCAGCGACGCTGTGAGTGAGCTCTCGCGGTCGAGCATCGCCGAGCGGATCGCCGACAACTGGTCGATCAGCGCAATGCATACGCTCGCGTCCCAGCCTGCAATGTCTGCCTTGTGCATCCTATGCCATCACGAGGTCCGCCCGGAGCGGACCGAGAAAGCCTGCTTGATGCGGCTCGGCGCCGGGTGACCCGGCAACACGTAGCCCGCCGCATCGGCGAGCACGAGATTGAAGACAGACGAGTCGACATGCGACAGCTGTTGCAGCCTCTGGTCGACGACCACGGACACGCTGTCACCGTAGCGGCGCAGGCGGCCGAGCAGGCGTTCAAAGTGTGGCCGCTGCGCCTCAGGCAGCGTCTCGATGCGCAGCGTCACCGTCGACGGCGTGCGTGCGAGCAGACGCTCGAGCGGGCGTGCCGCGCGGCGGAAGAAGCGCGGTTCCAGCATCCCGCTCAGGGTGAGCGAGAGGGCGGGCACGGGCCCCACGGCGATGTGCAGCGCTACACGTCCGGCGTCGATGTAGCGGGCCAGTGCGGCGCGGACGGCCGCGAGGCAACGCTCCGCGGCGCCGCTGCCCGAAGACGGCGCCAGCCGCCTGCGCGCGAAGTCCGCCATCGACAACGCGATGATCCAGTCCGACACCACCCAGGCGAAGTTCGCCGGCGAAAGCCACGGCATGGACCGTGCAAACGCGGCCCAGCGCCGCGGGCCGCCGGTCAGGACGCCCCGCGCAAGGAGGTGCCAGATGATCAGAAGCGTCTCCCGCGTCGTGAAGGCGCCGCCGTACAGCGGGCTGCGCATGTGCCGGCGCTTGTTCCGCACGCGCGCGGCGATGGCCGCGTCGTTAAGGAGCTCGCAGTAAAGCGCCTTGTAGCGCGCCACCATGTCGTCATATTCCATGTGCTTCGGGACCACGTTCGTGCCGGCATGCGTATTGTCGCAGCCCTCACTGAGGTCGCGCAGCCGACCCTCGCGCTGCAGCCGTTCGTACAGCGGCGTGCGCGGGAGCGCGTGCAGCAGGCCGATCATCGCGGACTGGATGCCCGAGGCCATGATGAAGGTCCGTTGCTGATCAAAGGTCGCAAGCGTGTCGTGGTCGAAGCCGATGATGAAACCGGCGAGCACGTCGATGCCGTTGGCGTACATGCGATGCACATCGGCGAGGACATCGCCGCCGGTGTTCTGCGTCTTCTTCGTCTCCTTCAGGCTCTCCTCGTCGGTGGTCTCGATCCCGATGAACACCCATGAGAAGTTGGCGGCCCGGAAGAGCCGCAGGAGCTCCGCGTCGCGCGCCAGGTTGAGCGAGGCCTCGGTGCCGAAGCTGAACCGATAGTTATGCTGTCGCTGATACTCGGCGAGGAACGCGAGCAGCGCCAGTGCCTGCGGCCGGTTGCCGATCAGGTTGTCATCGACGAAGAAGACCCGGCGCATGCCCAGCGTGCGCAACACGTCGAGCTCGCGCCCGACCTGCGCGAGGCTCTTTACGCGAGGGCGGCGTCCGAACATCACGATGATGTCGCAGAACTCGCACCGGAAGGGGCAGCCGCGCGAGAACTGCAGTGACGCCATCGAGTAACGGTCGAGCTTCAGCAGGTCGAAGCGCGGCACGGGCGAGTCGGTCAGGGCGACCGTGCCCTCCTCTCGGTACAACGGCTGCGCAACGCCGGTCGCGAAGTCGCCGCAGAACTGCGGCCAGATGTATTCGGCCTCACCGGCGACGACAGTGTCGGCGATGCCCTCGTACTTCTCGGGGCAAAGCGATGCGTAGCTGCCACCTGCCACGACGAAGTAGCCGCACGCGCGGTAGTAGCGGAGCAGCTCACTCTGGCGCGGGAACTGCACGCCCATGCCGCACACACCGACCAGGTCCGCCGCGGGCCTGAGCGGCAGCGTCTGGACGTTTTCATCGACGATCGTCACGTCCCAGTCCGGCGGGCACAGCGCGGCAAGCGTCGCGAGGCCGAGCGGCGGATTGGTGGCGCGCCGCCCGGGCAGCACCTCATCGATCGCCCACTTGAAGGACCAGAAGCTTTCCGGGAATTTCGGATTGACGAGCAGCAGACGCATGTGTCTCCCCCAGGGGAGTCGCGAGCGATCTGAAGAGGCCAAGTCGAGCCCGCAACATGCCACCTTGGCGGACGCCCGTGACGCGCCGATGACATCAATGCAGCCATCCAGTTGCGCACGGCCGCCCGGTGTGAAAACGATTCGCCGGGAGATCAGTCGGGGCGAGGCACCGCGAAACACGATGTCAATCGCGCGGCGGCAACCCGCGGTCGTGGCCTGCCTGAAGCCAGTCGCGCACCTGCGTCGCGACCCAGGCGCCGTCATCCAGCGCAATGTCGTGTCCGGCGCCTGGATGTTCGGCGAGGTCGCAGTTCCAGACCTGCGCGACCCGTCTGGAACAGCTCGGGTCGACCAGCGCGTCGCGGGTGCCCGTCAGAATGAGCAGACGCGGCGGAGGTCTTTCCGACGGCGCACGGAAACGCGCCGCCGCCAACAACTGCCGTAGCGCGTTGACGCGCGAAGTCCGGCCCACGCGGCGAAAGCCGATCCAGTCATCCAGCACCGCGGCGGAAGCTTCGGCGTCCTGGACCACCCGTCGACTGGTCAACCTGAGAATCGTATCTTCCCAACCGCGTTCGGTGCGCTCCGCCAATATCAGTCGCAACAGGGCGGCATAGCTGCCGGGCCGCAAGCGGCGGCGAAACGGGCTGAACGGCCGCAGACTGGTGTTGACCAACACGCAGCCGCGCAGTTCCCCGGGGTGGCTGGCCGCCCATGCAACCGCGACCATCGCCCCCAGCGACATCGCGAGCACGTAGTACGGCGGCACCAGCCCGCGCCGGTTCGGTTCGTCGCGACAGTGCCGCTGCATTGCGTCGACGCGCGTCGGGCTGGGCAACGCGCACAAGCTGCCGTTGCCTGGCAGGTCCAGGCACACCACCTCCGCGTCGGGAACGCAGGCGCGCAAGGTCTCCGGAAATTTGCCCCAATGCCGGCTATCGCGCATGAGGCCGCGCAGCAGCACCCAGGTGCTCACCGCTCCCCCGGCCGCTCCGCCGTGCGTCTGCTGCCGCTGCGGTGCGGGTACCACCGCGCCAACGCATCCTCACGGTGCTGCTCGCGCTGCGCGGCGGTCGAAATCCAGCGGCGATAGCTGCTCGCGGCACGCGCAACGAAATCCAGCCACGCCATATGCCGGCGCAGAACGCGCTGCTGCCGGTGCTCGATCAACGGGTTGAAGATCCCGTGGCGCGAAAAGAGCTGGCGCGGATTCTTCTTGACCCACAGCCACGAACCCATCTCCAGCGTCAGCGGCAGAAAGGTGCGGCCGGGCGATGTGCAAGCGCGCAGATAGAGGTGATCCCACAGGTCGCCGTGCGCCAGATACTGGCGGCTCTGCGGTTCGAAGACGTAGCGGTGCTGCGCATGCGTCTGGTCGAAGATCTCCTTGAGTCGGTGAATCTCGGGCAGATGCGCAATCGGCCGGGCCGTGTGCGCGAAAGGAAACCAGATGCGGTCGCTGATGCCGAAACCCGAATGACAATCAACCGCGATGCTGAAGCTGCGGCTCAGCAACTCTTCCTCGACGACCTGGCAGACGGCAACGCTTTCCGCCTCCATCGCCGCCCCCTGCTCTCCGCGGTACCAGGGCAGAGCCGCGCTGTAACGCTGGCCACCGATCAAGAACGGCACGCCCTCAATCGCGTCGAGCGGCGCGTTGCGCATCAGATCGACGCCATTGGCGTTGGCGCGCGTGCCGCGCCACATGCCGCCCGGATTCACGATCGGCATGAACACCAGGCGCAGCGACTCCAACTGCCGCTGCAGCAAGCTGTCCCATCGCAGGCGCATCACCAAGCTGCGCAGGTAAGCCATGACGACTTCCGCGCCGATGCGTTCGAGACCGTGCACGCCGCCGAAGAATCCCACCGCCGGCACGTCCGGGCTCGGGTTGCCGAGCGCAATCGCGTACACGGGGAAGCGACGTTCTCCCGCGCGATCTGCTCCAGCGCTGACCTCACAGATCACGCGCTGTTCGACGTGGCCGCGGCCCTCCTCAAGGATGCGGCGCAGTTCGAGCAGCTCGGCGAGATCAGCGGTCATCGGCTGTCAATCGATTCGATGCGGACGACGCGCCGCCGCCAAATTCCGCGATGACTGAGCGCGCGCCGTCATATCGATGACACCGATCCGTCACGTTCAGCGGTTACGGTCGGCTTTCCGGCAGCCTGAGAACGTCCCATGTCCAGCATCCTTCGGAAGTCGGTTTCGTTTCCCGCCCTGGCGCTCGGCAGCACGATGTTATGGGGAGTGATCGAGTTCATCGCGTTATTTCGTTCGCGCTGGTCGCGTCGAGTCAGTCTCAGGAACTGACTGCTGGTTGAACAACGTCGCGAACGGAGTTCGCCTCGCCGTCAAGGCGAAAGCAGGATTCCGCGACGTACATCGTCCCGCGGCCGAGGGCGGCCGCGCTTGCGCGCGCGACCGTGAAACCGGCCCCTACGATTGGGTAGCACAAGTGCCGGATCGCGAAGATCGCCCCGCGCAGTGGTCTTTCAGCGATCCCGCCGTTGACTGCATTTTGCCATTTGCGTGCAGCCGCGGCCCGTGTGGGCCGCTCGGTCCCGGCTTGCGTCGCGTCAGCGCCCGCGGCGCATCCACTGATACGCAACGCCTGCGCGACGCCGCCGCCGCATCTCAGGCCACCGCAGGAGCTGCCTGCCCCGCCAGAAGGTCAAAGTGCCGTGCGTAGCGCGGATGCAGGTTGTCGAGTGAGAGCCAGACAAGGAAGTCTGCCGTGTTGAAGTCGGGGTCCCACGCAGGTTCACCGCAAACGCGTGCGCCCAGGCGTAGATACCCCTTGATCAGCGGCGGCATCACGCACGAGGCCGCACGCTCGATGCGCCCGTGCGGGAATGGCAGGTGCGGAAACACACGCAGTTCCGAATTGGTGAGATACGACTGGACTTCGTCGCGCAGTCGCGCGGCCTGCTGCCCGCCGTCCGCCAGCGAGGCGCTGGCGCAGCCGATCAGATGGCGGTAGCCGCCGGCCCTCATGTAGTTGGCAAGTCCCGCCCACAACAGCAAGATCGCGCTGCCTCTGCGGTAGTCCCGATGCACACACGATCGGCCCACTTCGATCGCGGTCGGCCGCAAATGCGCCAGTCGAGAAAGATCGAACTCGGCTTCGGAATACAAGCGCCCAAGCTCGCGCGCGCGGTCGGGCGGCAAGATCCGATAGGTGCCGACCACCCGCAGCGTGTCGGCGTCGCGCACGATCAGGTGATCGCACCAGGCATCGAACTCGTCGCCATCCAGATCGGCCCCAGGCATGCCAACCGCTGCACCCATTTCTTCCGCAAAGACCTTGTAGCGCAGGCGCTGGGCGTCTTCGACGTCCGCGGCCGAGCGGGCGATGCAGAGCGCCAGGTGCGGCTCGCCACGTCGGGAAGCGGTCCCCGTTTCACTGCCGATGGTGTTCGAGGTCCGATCCATGCGCGTGCAGTTCTTCCGAAAAGACGCTCGCTAACTTATGTCGCGTGAATGTCGCGCTTATGAACTGCACGTGACCTGCATATGACGGCGATCGCGAACACCTCGGCCAGACGCGGCTCGGCTCCGCCGCCCATTTGGGCGAACCCGATTCGGTGACTGCGGCGAAGAGGCGTTCGGGCCGTCCGTCAGCCGGTCAGGAGAGGCCAGAGAAGCGTCGCCCAGGTCAGTGCGGCGATCGCAAGTGCGATCAACACGGCAGCGCTGCCGAAGTCCTTCGCCTGCTTTGCGAGGGGATTGATCTCGTAGCTGTGGCGGTCGATGGCCGCCTCGATCGCGGTATTGAGCAGTTCAACGATCAGGACGAACAGGACGCTGGCGATCAGCAGCACACGCTCGACGTTCGTGACCGGCACCAGGCAGGCGACGGGCAGCAATACGCAGGCGAGCAGGACCTCCTGGCGGAAAGCTTCCTCCTGGCACCAGGCCGCGCGCAGGCCATCGATCGAGTAGCTGAACGCGTTGAAGATGCGACGCAGTCCGCGCTTGCCCTTCAGGGCTCGACCATCGATGGGCGTTGACGACTCATTCACGCGCGGCGGCCTCCCTTGGACTTGTGGACGCCTGATCATCGGCCAGCGGCATGAAAGGGCCATGACACCGGAGCGCGAGGGGTCATGCCCCTGTCACTGCGACGAACTACCCTGCCGAGCCAATGAAGCGCTGGCTCTCCTCGCTACGGACTCAAGCCGCAATCACCGCGGCGTCAGCAAGTCTTCCCCCGGCGAGCCATGATCCGGGAGGGGCGCGCGTGGCAGCACTGCGCGCGGGCGGCAAGCTTCGCTACCGCGCGATCTTCATCTCCGATACGCACCTTGGCACGCGGGGCTGCAAGGCTGAACATCTGCTCGATTTTCTGCGGCATCACGAGTCCGACGATCTATACCTGGTCGGCGACGTGATCGACGGCTGGGCGTTGCGCAACGGATTCTTCTGGCCGCAGACCCACAATGACGTGGTGCAGAAGGTGCTGCGCAAGGCGCGCAAGGGCACACGGGTCGTCTATGTGCCCGGCAATCACGACGAGTTTGGCCGCCAGTTCGCCGGACTGGATTTCGGCGGGATTGAGATCCGTGCCGAGGCCGAACACCGCCTTCGCGACGGCCGCCGGCTCTGGGTCGTGCACGGCGATTTCGCCGATGGCGTGATCCAGCACGCCCAATGGCTCGCGCATCTGGGCGACACGATGTACACGTTCACGCTGTGGCTTAACCGCCACGTGAATGCGATCCGCGCACGTCTCGGTCTCGACTACTGGTCGTTGTCGCAATATCTGAAGCACAAGGTCAAGAATGCGGTCAGCTTCATCTGCAGCTTTGAGCAGGTCCTGGCGCGCGAGGCCCATCGCCGCGGCTTTGACGGTGTCGTGTGCGGACACATTCATCGCGCGGAAATTCGGGAGATCGACGGCCTGCTCTATTGCAACGACGGTGACTGGGTCGAAAGCCTGACCGCGCTGGTTGAATCGCACGAAGGTGAGCTGCGACTCGTGCACTGGCCCCTGGTACTGGCGCCAGGCCAGGCTGTGCCGCGATGGGACGAGGCCGAACCGGCCGACACGCTCGCACCCGTTGCGACGCCGCATGTGACGGCATGAAGATCATCACCGTCACGGACGCGTGGGAACCTCAAGTCAACGGTGTGGTGCGAACGATCCAGGCGACCAATCGTGAACTGGAGCGCGCCGGTCACCAGGTCGCCCTGATCACGCCACGGTCATTTTTCACCATGCCTTGCCCGGGGTACGCGGAAATCCGTCTGTCCATGTTCCCGTACCACGGGGTGGCGCGACTGATTCGAAGAGAGCTCGCCGCGGACGTCGAGTCGGCCGTGCACATTGCGACCGAAGGTCCGCTGGGCGCCGCGGCCCGACGCTACTGCCTGCGGCATCGAATTCCATTCAGTACCGCGTATCACACCCGTTTCCCGCAGTACCTGCGTGCGATGTTTGGCGTCTCCGAGCGCTGGACCTACGCCTTCGTGCGGCGCTTCCATTGCGCGGCCAGCGTCGTGCTGGCACCGACGCCCGCGGTGGAACAGGAGCTGCGTGCCGAGCGCGTCGGCCACATCGAACGCTGGACGCGCGGTGTTGATACGTCCCTGTTCCGTCCCATGGCGCCGATGGCACTTGACGTCCGCAGCCCGGTGTTCCTGTACGTGGGCCGGGTCTCGGTCGAAAAGAACATCGAGTCGTTTCTGCGCCTCGATCTTCCCGGCACCAAGGTCGTGGCAGGAGTGGGTCCGGCACTCGAGCGATTGCGCAAGCGATTTCCCGAGGTGCGTTTTCTCGGCGTGCTGTCGAGCGACCATCTGGCGCAGCTCTACAGCGCCGCCGACGTATTCGTCTTCCCCAGTCGCACTGACACATTCGGCCTCGTCATGCTCGAAGCCCTGGCCTGCGGCACCCCGGTGGCGGCGTACCCGGTCCAGGGGCCACTCGACGTGGTGGGGGGCAGCGACGTTGCGGTGCTCGATGACGACCTGCGGCGTGCTGCGCTTTCCGCGTTGCGCATCGACCGTGCGCGCTGTCGCGCTTTTGCCCTGGATCGCTCGTGGCGAGCAGCAACGCGACAATTCGTGGAGCTGCAGTGGCCGATCGCCCCACTGCGCGGCGGCGCCGACGCGTTGGATGCCGAGCGCGGCGTGGCCCCGAATCCGAACGGAAAGCTGACGAACCGGGAGCTCGTCGGCGCGCGCTCACGGCCGCAGATTTGACCCGCTCCGCATTCGACTTCCATCGTCCCCATTTGCCTGTCGCACCCCCATGGCTAGGTCGGTGCCTGCAGCGCGGCGCAGGTCGGCGAACGAAAGACGCAATCCGAACGACGCGGTGTACGCGCCGCATGAACACGGACGCTCCCGATGCCTACTGAATCGGCCTTTCGTACAGCCGCCGGCAAGATCAATCTGGAGCATGGGCTGATCTGCGGCCTTGCGTTGCGCGCGGACGGTTCATCGCGGCCAATCGAAATCGACGACGTGGCCGCCGCTGTTGCGGAAGACGGAACCGTCGTGTGGTTGCACTTCAACGCCAGCAATGCCGTCGCGCGCCGCTGGCTCTCACACTCAAATTGCACATCGTTGGAGTTCCTGCAGTTGGTGGAAGAGCACGAGGCGCGCGTGCGGATCTCAGCGCCCGAGTCGGCTGTTTTCGGTGTCATCACCGATCTGGCGTTCGCCGAACGCATCGATCCATCCGAGGTCGTGACCGTCTGGGTCTATGCCTCGCAACGGCTGATCGTGACGGCGCGCAACCACGCGGCGCACACCGCGGATCTGATTCGGCAGTCCGCACGGCGTCACTTGACCGCGGCGAGCGGCCAGGCGCTGCTGTCGCATCTGCTCGAAGTTCAGGCCGACACGCTGCGCGACTGGCTAGCCGACGCCGCACACGAGTTGGACCACGCGGAAGATCAGATCCTGATCGGGCACGTGTCCGAACAGCGGGAAAACCTCGGTCGCGTTCGCCGCCTGGCGATGCATCTGCGGCGACACTTCACGCCGCAGCGCGTCGCGCTGCATCGCCTGCTGTCGCAGCCGGCCGAAAAGCGTGGCGCAATCGATGTGGACGCATGGCGCACCCTGCACGACGATTTCGCCTTCGCCATGGACGAGGCAACGAATAAGTATGAACGCGCCAAGCTGCTGCAGGAGGAACTGTCATCCCGTCTTGCCGAAACGACCAGCCCGAATCTGTACGTGCTTACGATCTGGACGATAGTCTTTCTGCCGATGACGCTGATCACCGGCATCTTTGGCATGAACGTTGCGGGCGCGCCGGGCGATGGCGAGAGGTTTTCGCCGGGTACATTCTGGTGGGTGATGCTGCTGATGCTCCTCTGCGGTGTCGTGGCGCTCTTGCTGCTGAGGCGGCGACGGCTGTTCTGGCGGAAGGCTCCCTCGCCCGGTGAACCCATGCATTCGGCCAGGTTCACGACCACCCGCCGGATGCGCCTCGCCAACCTCTGATGGAGCCGGGTTGACGACCGCCGCCCTGCGCCAGAGCCACCGCATGCCCACGATCGTGGGCATGCGGTGGACCAGATGCGTGCCGGCAAATGCGTTTCACTCGCCGACGGCTTCCAGTTCGCACCTCGTCGATGCTGCACCCGGGCCGAGCGCTCCCCGCGCGCCGCCGCCTGCCAATCCCCGCAGCGTCGCAAGGCCCTCGTCGCGCGTGGACTCCTGCACGAGGATCGCGGGAATCTTCTCGAGCCCGGCCATCTGCGCGGCGCGCCAGCGGCGCTCGCCGTGCACGAGGGTGTACCCGTCCGCACTCGCGTTGAGGAGCACCGGCCGCAGCACGCCAAACAGGCGCACACTTTCCGCGAGCGACTCGACCTCTTGTGGCTGATAGCCATGGCTGTGCGGGTCGGGACGGATATCGGCACAGCGAATTTGCTGAAGACGCATACGGTCTCCCGGTTCGTCAGTTGAGGCGATTGTTGGCGCGGACGCATGCAGTCTGCGCGGATTGCGTTACCCAGAGATAACTTCCGCCGACCGCTTTCGCGCGAAACCGCGACTGATCGCGAAATGCGGCCTGGCCCGGCGGGCTGGTGTGAATGCGCTGTGCGACTCGCTTGTCGTGTCCTTTGTGCTGTGCCTGGCGGCTGCCGTGGCCAAGGGACGGGCAACTGAGGGGCACGACGGCCTGCGCCTGTGTGATCCAGCCCTGGACGAATGCCGGCAGGAAGGTCGGGCGCCGCGGATCGTCACCACCCAGCCCAAATCTGCCGGAAAGCGCGGCCGCGGCTTCTCGCGCGGCCATGATCGGTGACCGGATCCGCAACGGACGCCTCAGGCAACCGCTTCAGATTGCAGGATCTTGCGCTCCATCGGATCGGTGGGCGCTTGAGCCCCGGGGGGATGGATGACAGCGGCAGAGGCCGGCGCCATCGGGGCGGCACGTCCGACGCCGACATACTCAAATCCCATCCCGGCGAGCATTTCGGGTTCGTACAGATTGCGCCCGTCGAAGATCACCGGGCTGCGCATCCGCGCGCGCATCGAAACGAAATCTGGGCTGCGGAACTCGCGCCATTCGGTCACGACCAGCAGCGCCGAGGCACCCTCCACCGCCGTCAGCGGGTCGCCGACCAGCGCGATCTCCGGCAGCGTCCCCCACAGGTGCTGTGCGCGGGGCATGGCGGCGGGATCAAACGCGCGCACCCGCGCACCTCGCTCGACCAGTTCCTGAACCACGATGAGGCTTGGCGCCTCGCGCAGGTCATCGGTACCGGGTTTGAAAGCAAGGCCCCACAACGCAAACAGGTGTCCACGCAGATCGTCCCCAAAACGCGCCACCACACGGTCGACGAGCAGACGGCGCTGGCGCTGATTGACGGCCTGAACCGCGTCGAGGATGGCCAGCTGCACGCCGGCCTCTGCGCCCATGCGCGCGAGCGCCTTCACGTCCTTTGGCAGGCACGAACCGCCCCAGCCGCAGCCGGCGTACAAGAAGTGCGTTCCGATTCTCGAATCGGCGCCGATGCCGCGACGCACCGCCTCGATATCCGCACCCAGCCGCTCCGCCAGCGCCGCCAGTTCATTCATGAAGCTGATGCGCGCGGCCAGCATGGCGTTGGCCGCATACTTGGTGAGTTCTGCGCTGCGCACATCCATCATCAGCATCCGATCACGATTGCGCAGAAAGGGGGCATACAGCGCACGCAGGAGCAGCCCCGCCTGCTCGTTCTCGCAGCCCAATATGACGCGGTCGGGCCGCATGAAATCGTCGATCGCGGCCCCCTCCTTCAGGAATTCAGGGTTGGACACGACCGCGTACGGCAGCGCGACGTCGCGGCGAGCGAGCTCCTGCGCAATCAGGTGGCGCACCGTGTCTGCAGTGCCCACCGGGACCGTGCTCTTGTCGACGACGACCTTGTAGTCGCGCATGTGGCGGCCGATGGTGCTGGCCGCGGCAAGCACCGCGTCGACGTCGGCCGCCCCGTCTTCTCCCGCCGGGGTTCCGACCGCGATGAAGATCACGGTGCCATGAGCGACGGCAGCGGCCGCATCGGTGGTGAAAAGCAGTCGATCCGCCGCAGCGTTGCGGTGTATGAGCCCGTCGAGGCCCGGTTCGTGGATCGGCACCTCGCCTCTTTGAAGCGCGGCGATGCGCTGCCCATCGACATCGAGGCATGCGACGCTGTTGCCCATTTCGGCCAGACAGGCCGCGGTCACCAACCCGACGTAGCCGGCACCAAAAACGCAGATCTTCATGTGACGTTCTCCGTTGAGCTGAATGAAGGAGTTGCCGGCGCGTCGTAAGCTGCGCCGTCGGTCGAGCGGGTTGCGTCACGCCGCGCGGCCGAAGCGCTCTGTTCGAGAATCGCTGCGAGAATCTCAGGGATCTCGAATACGGCCCGGTTGTTCATCCGCTGCAGGCGGGTCCGAAACTCCGCCAGCTGGCTGATGACCTCCAGCACGGCTGGCCGGATCGAACGAAATGACCTGTGCACGACGCCGACGCGTTGCTCGCGCACCCACTGGGGATTGAACCGCTCCTGTGGCATCGTCCAGGCGTTCTGCACCGTGATGACCGGCAGGCCCATATGGATTGCCTCGCTGATGCTTCCCGGTCCGGGCTTGCCGATGAAGAAATCGCCCAGCTGCATGTAATACGGAACTTCTCGCGTGAACTCCACCACGACGCGCGGTGCGGTCGAAGGCAGCGAGCGCAGGCTCCGCGCCAGTGCCTGGTTATGGCCGCACAGAAGAATGAGTTGGAGGTCCGGCAACTGGCGCGCGATGGTGCGCATCACCTTCGATCCATGTCCGCCGAACATCACCACGCCCGTCGGCGCATCCGGCGCCAGCCCCAGCCGGGCCCGCTCGGCGCTGCGGTCGACGCGCCTGAATCGATAGAAATCGGGATGCAGGACCATCCCTGACGTCAGGTGCAGTTGCGAATCGGCGTAGCCCATGTCGCGTGCCTGACCGAGTGCGTGAGGCGTGCCGCAGATGATGTGCTGTGCCTGTGTGAGCTCGATCCAGAAATTCGGCGGATAGTCGGCCAGGTCGGTCATGACGGTAACGTAGGGCACGCCGGGCAGCGAAGCCGCGACGCTTTCGTACAAGGCCCGGTTGAAATTGGGAACCAGCGACACGACGAGGTCGGGCTCGGTGCTGAGCCAGTGCTGCTGCAATTGCCGCACCATGGACGAATGGGCCAATCGGATCATCCCCTGAAGGAGCTTCAACTCCTGGGCCAGACCGAGTGTCCAGCCCTTGGCCAGTCGCTTGTTGTAGATGTCTTCGGGCGCAATGCCGGTCACCTTGCGAAACAGCCCCTGCGGATCGAGGACGTCGGTCAGATTGACCAGACGCACCTGCCAGGGTCGCTGCTGCGCGCCAATCACGGCGTCCAGCGCCATCGCGGCCGCACGGTGTCCGCCGCCGGCGTTGAAGTAGACGAGATCAATGATCTTCATGGTCGGACACCACTGGAGGCAGTCTCGATCGTGCATCGTCGTCGTGACCGTCGTGTGAATCGCCCGGGCGGCATGGCGCGCCCGCGCTCGCGAGGTCAACGGGACCCGGGCAAATGCATCAGGCGACGTCCCATGCGAACCGCGGTTCCCGGCTTGATGCCATCACACAGCGTGAACCCCCGCGGTGCGAAGACGATGATGGTGGAACCGTGCTGAAACCAGCCCAACTCCTGTCCCTTCGAGAACGTCGCATTGCAGGCGATCCGATTCGGTCCGCGGTACTGCAGATGCAGCAGCACGTCGAGGAAGTGCAGGCGGATGCTAGCCACCAGGATGGCTGCCACTGGCACCAGCGTGATGAGGTGCCCGCCATGCTCGCATCGGCTACGGATCACGGCACGTTCGTTGCGACAGAACAGCCGTTCGATGCGCGCCAGCGCACTCGGATTGACGTTCCAGGTGTCGCCCGAGAGGTAGGTCAAGTGGTCCACACGGCAGTCGTGCGGCGCGTGGAAACGGTGATACATGCCCGACGTCAGGCGCAGCGTCGCGTAGCAGCCGTGCTGATAATGCTCAGCCAAGCCCGGGTCGCAGAGCAGCTCGTCCGAGGTGTAGGCGGAGCCTTTTGCCTGCAAGACCTGCTTTCCTTCGACCCGACCACAGGCGCCGACGATGGCATCGCAGGGGCTTGTCAGGACCGCGGGGTCCGGGTCCACCGCGCGCGCGCCCTCTGCCAGTTCTCGGGTGAAGCAGGCGTGCAGGCTTTCGAAGTGCTGCTTCTTTGCGTCGCTGAGATCGACGTCGCTGAACAGGCGCCAGATTGCGATCGATACATCGCGGACGAGCGGCTGCCGGATCTGGCTGAACCAGCCCATGAAACGCGTCAGCAGATTTCGCGGCAGACGGTTGGTCAGGAGGAAATTCAGGTCCTCCTGCTGCAGAACTCGGTCCCTGAGTGCGCGCCAGTTCATGCGGTTGTCAAACCGGGCTGCTATCACGGCGCATCGGCAACTGCGATGCGCCATGTACCAGACCCTTCTGCCCTACATCGCTGCGCTCGGCGCACTCGGCGCTACGTTGCCGCTGGCAAAGCGCAGGCTTGAGTTGTCGCTGGCCAAGCATCCGTCGTTGACCGGTCATGCGCGCATCGCAAAGCATGTCGCGACACTCGTGCCCGGCTATGCCTACGACGCGGAACGGTTCTTCAAATCGGACGATGCGCCCGACGAGGTCGCGGCGCGGCGACGGGCCGGATTCGAGCGCCTCGCGACCCAGTTGCGCACACGTCACCCACGCACGCTCGCCTTGACGCGCGAGGCGCAGCAGGCGATCTCGGACCTCCAGTTCACCAGCGCCTACCGGGTGCCGTTTCAATACAGCCGCTTCCTGCGCGAGCATCTCGAAGTCGGCAGCTTCATGCAGTCGTCCAGCGGGGTCACGACGACGGATCTCGACGGCAACCGCTTCTACGACCTGACGGGCTCGTATGGCGTCAACGTGTTCGGCTACGACTTCTACAAGGAGTGCATCGACGAAGGCGCGGAACTGGCGCGCGAACTGGGGCCGGTGCTGGGCGCCTACCATCCCTGCGTGGCGTCGAATGTCCAGAAGCTGCGCGCGATCTCGGGGCTCGATGAAGTGTCGTTTCACATGTCGGGCACCGAAGCGGTGATGCAGGCGGTGCGCCTGGCGCGCTATCACACGCGTCGCACGCACCTGGTTCGGTTCAGCGGCGCCTACCACGGCTGGTGGGAAGACGTGCAGCCCGGACCCGGCAATCCCTTGCCGCCGCGCCACACGTACACGCTGAAGGAGATGGATGCCAGCACGCTGCGCGTGCTCACCTCGCGCCGCGACATCGCCTGTGTGCTGGTCAATCCGCTGCAGGCACTGCACCCCAACGCGAGCGCGCCCGGCGATTCTTCCCTGGTGGACAGCGCGCGACGCGCGCATTTCGATCGGGGCGCCTACAGCCTCTGGTTGAATGATCTGCGAAAAGTCTGCAGCAAGCGCGGCATCGTGCTGATCTTCGACGAGGTGTTCGTCGGTTTCCGACTCGCGCCTGGTGGCGCGCAGGAGTACTTCGGCGTGCGGGCCGACCTGGTCACCTATGGAAAGACGCTCGGCGGCGGCCTGCCCATCGGCGTCGTCTGCGGCCGCAGGGACCTCATGAAGCGCTATCGCGATGATCGTCCAGCCGATGTCTGCTTTGCGCGCGGGACGTTCAACTCGCATCCCTACGTGATGGGCGCGATGCATGCGTTCCTGCAACGACTTGAGCGACCCGAGGTGCGGACCCTCTACGAAGGCCTGGACGAGTGCTGGAACCGCCGCGCGCAGGCGCTGAACGAGCGGCTGAGCGAAGCGGGCCTGCCGGTGCAGGTGGCCAACCTGTCGTCGATCTGGACCGTCTTCTACACCGCGCCCTCGCGCTACAACTGGATGCTGCAGTTCTACCTGCGCGCCGAAGGACTGGCGTTGAGTTGGGTCGGCACCGGTCGCCTGGTTTTCAGCCTGAACTATTCGGACGCCGACTTCGAAGCGGTCGTCCGGCGCTTTGTCGCTGCCGCCCAGGCGATGCAATCGGACGGTTGGTGGTGGGATGCGCCCGCGCTGACCAACAAGGCGATCAAGCGCGGGATCCTGCGCGAAATGCTGCTTCAACGCTTGTGAGCTTCAACCGTGCTGGCGATGCAGCATCGGATCGATCAGTTCTCCCCGCATCAGATGCATGGGCGACCGGTGGTACAGCTTGATGTCGTGAAACGGGTCGGTCAGGATCTTCGTCATCCACACCAGCCCGGTCTGCACGTCCTTCAGAAAGAACAGATGCACGGTGCGGAACAGCAGGCCGCCAGCGCCGATTGCGAACCAGATCGCACCGACCTGGCGGACAAAGCCCACGGTCGTCGTGCTGGGTTCGATCGTGCCCAGCAGCGTCGGGTCGATCAACAGCATCAGCGGTGAGGCCGCCCAAAGGCTCATCAGCATGACCTTGCGACGCAGGTTGTAGCCGACCTTGACCTCCTCCTTGAATTCGTGGGTGGCCTGGTTCACCTCGTCGTAGCCCCTGGGCTCGAAGAAGAAGTGGCCGATCTGGCGGCTCGTCATCGCCAGCAGCCAGCCGATCAACGCCGCGATGACCGGATCGGCAAACATGAACGCGTAGGCCGTGACAAAACTCAGCGCGCTGAAAAGATGGAGCGACTGATTGATGCGGCTGTGGTGATAGTAGCGATGGTCATCCCATCTCTGCACTTCAAGCGCCTGCAAAAATCCCTTCACAGTTCCTCCTTGGCGGGGTCGGACGAAACGAGCACGCACCGCGGGCGCGGCGTGACCGAATGGTGACGAAGCTGCGTGAACGTGCGATGACGCCGCCATGTCGATGACAAGACATCGAGCGGGCGTCATCGATCTGTCGCGCAGCGCGGGCAAGATGCGCTGATGACACCCATGCCGTCCGCAGGAATCGTGGTGGACGAATTTCCGGCTGAGCGCCAATCACTGCGCATTGCCTTCGTCACCGAGACCTATCCGCCGGAAGTCAACGGCGTGGCGATGTCAATCGCGCGTGTCGTCGAGGGCCTGCGTGCACGCAATCATGAGGTTCAACTGATCCGTCCGCGCCAGGACCGGGCCGATGTTGCCGGCAGCGACGGACGATTCCACGAAGTGCTGATGCGCGGGATGCCCATTCCTCGCTATCCCAACCTGAAAATGGGCCTGCCTTCGAAGAAGGCGCTGGTCGGCGTGTGGAGCGCTAGGCGCCCGGACATCGTTCATATCGCGACCGAAGGCCCGCTCGGCTGGTCGGCGCTGCAAGCCGCGCAGCGCCTGAAGCTGCCGGTGAGCTCGGACTTTCGGACCAATTTCCACGCCTACAGCAAGCACTACGGCATCGGGTGGCTGCACAAGCCCATCATGGCCTACCTGCGCAAGTTCCATAACCACACCCAGTGCACGATGGTGCCCACTGAGGCCTTGAGACAGAGCCTGTCTGAGTACGGGTTTCGGAATCTGACGGTGCTGGCGCGCGGTGTCGACACGGCCCTGTTCAATCCGCAGCGGCGCAGCGAGGAATTGCGGCGGACCTGGGGCGCGACGCATGACACCACGGTCGTACTGCATGTCGGGCGTCTGGCCCCGGAGAAGAACCTCGGCACGCTCGCCGCGGCATTCGACGCGATGCGTCAGGTCAATGCCAACACGAAACTTGCGTTTGTGGGCGACGGCCCCGCGCGCAAATCCCTGCAGGGGCGTTGTCCGGATGCAGTCTTCGCCGGCATGCGCGCCGGCGAGGATCTCGCCGCGCATTACGCCTCGGGCGACGTGTTCCTCTTCCCGAGCGTGACGGAAACCTTCGGCAACGTCACGCCGGAGGCGATGGCCAGTGGTCTCGCGGTACTCGCGTATGACTACGCTGCCGCGGGGCAACTGATCCGGTCCGGCGAGAACGGCATGCTGGCCCCATTCGACAACGCGCCGGAGTTCGTGCATCGCGCTGCCAGCCTCGCGAGGGATCCGCCGCTTGCACGTGCGATCGGTGCGCGCGCAAGACAGACCGCCTGCGAACACAGCTGGGACCGCATCATTGGTGAGGTCGAATCAGTGTTTCTGACGGCGGTGAGCAACGGCCCTTTGCTTCGTCGCGCGGCCGTTCTTCGCGCCCAGATCGAGACTGGTTAGCGCGCCAACTACGACACGGCCTGGCGAACCAGGTGCCGCCTCCCTCGGCGCCATGGCGAGCAGCATCTCGCGCTCACTGCGCAGCCGCTCGCGCCAAATCATGAACGCAATCGCCGCTGCGATCAGCACGCCGAAGACGCACATCGCCGTGACCACCGGCACGTCGAGCGCCAGCAGCAAGGAGTAGCCAGCCAGCATGCACAGGACGCTCAGGTTCTCGTTGAAACCTTGCACCGCAATCGAGCGGCCGGCGCTGAGGAGTCGAAAACCGCGATGCTGCAACAGCGCGTTCATCGGCACGACGAGCAGGCCGCCGACCGCACCGACGAGCAGCAGCGTCGGCGCGGCCAGCATCGCGCGGTCGATAATCGCCACCGTGGGAATCAGCAGTCCCAGCAGCACGCCGGCGGGCAATAGGTGCCTGGCCGCGTCCAGACGGACATAGCGACCTGCGAGCGCCGCACCGGCAACAATGCCGATGGCGACAATCGCCTGCAATTGCGCGGCCTGATTCAATTGCAGGCCGAGCGATTCGACGGCCCACCGGAGTACCGCGAATTGCAGCGTCGCGCCCACGCCCCAGAACGCGGTCGTGACCGCCAGCGAAAGCCCCCCTTCCCGATCGCGCCACAGGGTCCGGTTGGCGCGATGAAAGTCAAGCACCAGCGCGCGAAAATCGAGGCTGCCGCTGGGGTACCTCGCTCCGCTGTCCGGGATACCGGTGTTCAGCAACGCCGCCAGGCCATACACCGACAGCACCACGAGCAGGGAAAGTGAGAGGGTCGTCACGATCGCTGCGCCCGGCGGCGGCGCAAGTGCCATAACGACTATGGCGGCGTCCCCACCGCGCACCCAATCGCTGACCAGCAGTCCACCGAGGATCGTGCCGAGCAGCACCGCGCAAATCACGGACACTTCGATCCAGCCGTTGGCGGCCACCAGCCTGTCGGGCCCCACCATTTCGGTCGCCAGCCCGTACTTGGCTGGCGCATAGGCCGCCGCGCCCAGGCCGACGACGCCGAACGCAAGCACCGGGTGGATGCCGAGCAGCATGGCCAGCACGCCCATCACCTTGATTGCGTTCATCCAGGCCATCAGTCTCGCCTTGGGGAAGGCGTCCGCCAGCGGTCCGACAAACGGCGCCAGAAGTACATACGAAATCGTGAATGAGAATTTCAGCAGCGGCGCCCACCAACCCGGCAGTCCCCGCTCCTCGAGCAAGGCGATCGCAACGATGAGCAGCGCGTTGTCGGCCAAGGCAGACAAGAACTGGGCAATGATCAGCAGATGAAAGCCCGGCGGCATGAACCCCTGGCCTGTCTAAGGCCGACTGATTCAACGGGTGCATTGGGAACCCGACTGATGCCAACAAGATGACGGAAAGTTGACGATTTCGTGACCGAGTCATGCCGTCAGCCATCCGTCGGCGAGGACCGGCTGGCGTTGGCGTCGCACCCACGCGCACAGGTGCCAACAACGCTCAGAAGCGGTATCGGTGCCCTTGCCCTGCGGATCGCAGACTCCACGGGGGGCGCTGGCGCTGGCGATCCACCACGGCGCACCCCTGGCGTAACCGCGCATGTGCCATCCGGTTGCTGCGGGTCGGCCGCGACGGCCACGAGGACATCAGCGGCGGGCGTCCACGATTTCCGCGCGCCGGGGGCTGGGCCTCGCGGGGCGAACCCGCCGCCATCGCCGGACACCGATCCGACCGAGACGACCGCGGGCCGTCAGTGCGGCCCGCGCCAATGCACCGTGAAGGTCAGATGGTTGCGGCCCTCACTGTGGCGGTAGGACAGGCGATCGGCGAAGTTGCGCATCAGGATCAAGCCCAGGCCGCCGGGCTCCGTCTCAGCCAGCGTCTGCGGCCGAGGCTCAAGTCGCACAGCGAGCGGGTCGAAGGCGGTACCGGCGTCGGAGACCGTCACGGTCGCCTCGCAGCCACGCGGATCACGACGGACCCGGAACTGCAAGAAGATGGCAGACGATCGCGCGCTCGCCCCACCGTAAGCAATGACATTGGCCAGCGCCTCGTCAAGGCAGTGGTCCAGGCGACCTAATTGCTCCGCCGGGACGCCACATTCGACGCCCGTCTTTTCAAGCCAGATCGATGCCCGTCGAGCCTCGGCCGCATCGGCCCTAATCGACAACTCCGCGACGAATTCTGCGACAGACGCGGTCATTTGATCGGTCAAGCAAGAGCAGCCCTTTCGGCCTCCGCAGCATCCGCAAACATCGGAATCAGGCGGTCGATTCCCGCCGTTTCCAGGACCTTCGCGACGGACGTGTTGTTCCCGACGAAAAGCACGAGCCGCCCACCCCGCTTTTGCTGGGCCTTGGCGTTGGTAATGAGGGCACGGATTCCCATCGAGGCGAGAAAGCTCACATTGGTGAGGTCGACCACCACTCGGCGTTGCGCTGATGCCGCAAGCGCCGCAAATCTTGTCTCGATTGCCTCTGTGCCGAGCACATCGAGGCGCTCGGTGAGAGAAATGCGGCGCAGGTTTTCATTGACGTCTTCAAAGTCGATTGCCATTGCGGATTCGTTGTTTGGGTTCGGTGTGACGTTGAGGGAACAAGGGAGCGAATCGAGCATTTCTCATATAAGCAAGAATTGTGAAGCGATTAAGACTATTTCCCACGCGGTGGAGGGACACTTGCCGCAGCCACTTGATGCGCACGCGCTTCCATCTCCGCACTCAAGCGCGCGGACGGGGGGCGCCTGCACGGAACCCGAGTTTCGAAGGCGAACCCCTACCCGAGCAACCGCTCGCCGTGCGTTGCCCTTGCTGGGCCGGCGCGGGCTGTGGCGAAGGGGCATTTGGGGTGGCCGATGGGATTCGAACCCACAACAACCGGAATCACAATCCGGGACTCTACCGTTGAGCTACGGCCACCACTTTCAAACTGGCCTGCCCGGCAGGACTCGAACCTGCGACCCCCGGCTTAGAAGGCCGGTGCTCTATCCAGCTGAGCTACGGGCAGATCGTGTCCCCGGGCAGGGAGCGCTGCAGCTGAGGTTTTGGTCGGGGCGAGAGGATTCGAACCTCCGACCCCCTGCGCCCAAGGCAGGTGCGCTACCAGGCTGCGCTACGCCCCGAAGGGTGGAGATGATACCGGCGTGCGGCGGGGCGGGCAATTTGACCGCTAAGCGGCGCGGCGCGCCTCTTCGGGGATCTCGATCAATCGTGATGGCGGCAGCCACGCGACGAACACGCTGCCCTGGCCCAGCTGCGAGCGCACATCGAGGTGCCCCTGATGGCGCAGCAGCACATGCTTGACGATGGCCAATCCGAGCCCAGTGCCTCCCGTTTCACGCGAGCGGCTCTTGTCGACGCGGTAGAAACGCTCCGTCAATCGCGGAATGTGTTCGGCGGCCACGCCGATCCCGGTGTCTTCGACTTCGAACTGCACGCCGTCCTCGACCAGGCGCCAGCGCAATGTGATGCGCCCGCCGCTCGGCGTATAGCGAATCGCATTCGAAACCAGATTGCCAAAAGCGCTGCGCAGTTCATCCCGGTTGCCGCGTACATTGGCAAGATCCACCTCGCCGGTCGTGACCGCATGGCCCTGCGACAGCGTGCGCGCCTCGGATTCCAGTTCCCGCACGAGCTGCGGCACGTCGATCTGTTCTTCCGTCAACGGTGTTTCGGCCGACTCGAGCCGAGACAAGGTCAGCAGGTCCTCGACCAATCGGTACATGCGCGTGGCCTGCTCGTGCATCAAGCGCAGGTGATGCATGCGCACCGGATCGAGCGGCGGCTGCGCGTCGAGGAGCGTCTCGAGGAAGCCGTTGACCACCGTGAGCGGCGTACGCAACTCATGGGAGACGTTGGCGACGAAGTCGCGCCGCATCGCATCGACGCGCTCGGACTGTGTGATGTCGCGCGAGATGACGATCGAGCGGCCCGGCTCAAACTCGATCACGGCAACGGACAGAACCAGCGTCGGGTTGCCCAGCGGACGAAACACCAGCGGCTGACTGAAGTTGGCCGACGTCATGAACGCGACGAACGCCGGGTCCCGAACCAGGTTGGTGACCCGCAGTCCCTGATCGGCCCGCAGGCTGATGCCCAGGTGGTGTTCGGCCACCGGGTTGCACCATTCGATCTGCAGTGACGCGTCGACCAGCAGGATCCCCTCGGGCAACGCGCTGATCGTGCGGCGAAAGCGCTCCTCGCTATCGAACAGCCGGCGCTCGTTGGTTTCGCTGGCGCGGCGCGATCGGTACAGGCGGGTGAAGACTTCAGACCAGGTTCCGAGGCCATTCGGAATCGTCGACAACTGCGGGTGCTCAAGCCAGTGCCCGAGCGCCGCAAGGAAGAAGAGGTGGACCGCGAAGAGAAGTGCGACGCCGGCCAGCGCGACGCCGAGTCCGGCGGCCATGCCAAAGAAGGCCCCGACAACACTGGCGACGATCCCGATCAGGATCAGCCGCAGAAGGGCCGGCAAGACAATCTGGAGTCGTTCGCGCGCCTGCTCGCTGTTCATCACGCGCAGATTATCGCGCCTGCCGGGACGAAACCGAGTTACTGCTCGACGCGCAACGACAACCGATACCCGAGTCCGCGCACGGTCTGCACCAGATGCTGGGCGCAAACGGCCGCCAGTGCCTTGCGCAGGCGCAACACGTGCACGTCCACGGTGCGCTCTTCAATGAAGACGTGATCGCCCCAGACGCTGTCGAGCAACTGGTCGCGCGTGAAGACGCGCTCCGGCTGCCCCATCATGAACCGGAGCAGCTTGAACTCCGCCAGGCCCATGCGCACGGGCTTGCCGTCGACGGCGACCTCATGCCGCACCGGATCGATCGTCAAGGGCCCGAAGCTGATCGCCTCGCCGCTCTTTTCCGGTGCGCGGCGGCGGAACACCGCCCGCACCCGTGAGACCAGCTCGCGCGGCGAAAACGGCTTGACCACATAGTCGTCCGCCCCGGCATCGAGCCCGGCGACCCGATCGCCCTCCGCGCCCTTGGCCGTGAGCATGATCACCGGCAGCGTCCGCGTCCGCTCCTCCGCGCGCAGTTCGCGCAACAGTTCGATACCGGCACGGTCGGGGAGCATCCAGTCGAGGATCACCAGATCCGGAAGCCGCTCCCGAATCGCCGTCTGCGCCGCGCCGGCGGAATCGGCACGCCGCACCTTGAAGCCATTGCTGGTGCAGGTGTACGAAACGAGCTCCTGGATCGCAGGCTCGTCTTCAATGACCAGGATCGACGCCGACATTCGTGGCCTCATGCCTCGCGCACGGCCTGCGCGATCACGTCGGGTGGCGCGTGCCGGACGTCCTGTCCCTGGGCGATGAAGATCACGTGCTCGGCGATGTTCTTGGCGTGATCGCCGACGCGTTCGATGGCCTTGGCCACCCAGATGGTGTCGATGGCGGACGAGATCGAGCGCGGGTCTTCCATCATGAACGTGATCAGCTGGCGCAGGATCGCGCGGAAATGCTCGTCCACACCCTGGTCGTCGCGAATGATTGCGGCGGCGGCGACGGCGTCCATCCGCGCGAACGCATCGAGCGCGCGGCTCAGCATCTGTCCCGCGGCGTCACCGGAGATGCGGATATCCGGAATCCGGTTCAGGCGCGAATTGTTACCCTTGTCCTTCAGCCAGCGCGCGGCGCGCCCGATCTTGCTCGCCTCGTCGCCGATGCGCTCGAGGTCGGTGATCGTCTTGGCAACCCCCATGATCATGCGCAGGTCGCCCGCGGTCGGCTGGCGCCGGGCGATGACATTGTTCACCATGCGATCGATCTCGAGCTGCATTTCGTCGACCCGATCGTCTGCGGCAATCGCGCTGTCGGACAGGTCCATGTTGGCGTGCTCGAATGCGTCCAGCCCAGTCTTCAGCTGCGATTCGACCAGACCGCCCATCTGCAGGACGCGGGAGCGGATCGACTCCAGTTCCTGGTCGTACTGCTTGGAGGAGTGTTCGCCTGAGATCATGCTCTTCTCGTTCAGCCAAAGCGGCCGGTTATGTAGTCTTCGGTTTCCTTCTTCTTCGGCTTGATGAAGATCTGGTCGGTCTCGCCGAATTCGATCATCTCGCCCAGGTACATGTACGCGGTGAAGTCGCTGACGCGCGCCGCCTGCTGCATATTGTGCGTGACGATGGCCACCGTGTAGTCCTGCTTCAGTTCCTCGATCAACTCTTCAATCTTGGAGGTCGAGATCGGATCGAGCGCGGAACAGGGCTCGTCGAACAGGATGATTTCCGGCTTGATCGCGATGCCACGCGCGATGCACAGGCGCTGCTGTTGCCCGCCCGACAGCGAGGTGCCACTCTGTGACAGCTTGTCCTTGACTTCGTTCCACAAGGCCGCCTTGCGCAGCGCCCACTCGACGCGTTCGTCCATCTCCGGTCTGGACATCGATTCGAAAAGCCGGACGCCAAAGGCGATATTGTCGTAGATCGACATCGGAAACGGCGTGGGCTTCTGGAAGATCATGCCGATCTTGGCGCGTACCAGCGCCACGTCTTCCGACGAGGTGAGCACATTCTCACCGTCGACCACGACCTCGCCCTCGGCGCGTTGCTCCGGGTACAGCTCGAACATGCGGTTGAAGACGCGCAGCAGCGTTGACTTGCCGCACCCGGAGGGACCGATGAAGGCCGTGACCTTCTTCTCGGCAATGTCGAGGTTCACATTCTTCAGCGCATGAAACTTGCCATAGTAGAAATTCAGATTGCGCACCGTCATCTTGCTGCGCACCTTCGGCGTGGTCGACACGGTTGCATCCATCGTCTCAGTCTTTCTTGCGGAAAAGGACACGCGCCATGATGTTCAGGATCAGTACGCCGAGCGTGATCAGGAAGACCCCGGCCCAGGCGAGCTGCTGCCAGTTCGCGAACGGACTCAGCGCGAACTTGAAGATCGTGACCGGCAGGTTGGCCATCGGCTGGCTCAGATCCATGCTGAAGAACTGGTTCGACAGCGCGGTGAACAGCAGCGGCGCGGTTTCGCCGGCGATGCGCGCCAGCGCCAGCAGCACGCCCGTGACAACCCCGGCCCGGGCCGCCCGCAGCGTGACGCTGCGGATCACGATCCACTTCGGCGTGCCGAGCGCATACGTCGCTTCGCGCAGCGAATTCGGAATCAGCCGCAGCATGTTCTCGGTGGTCCGGATCACGACCGGAATCACGATCAGTGCCAGCGCAAGGATGCCTGCGTATCCGGAAAACTGCCTCGTCTGCGCGACGATCACCGCATAGATGAACAGGCCGATCACGATCGACGGCGCCGACAGCAGGATGTCGTTGATGAAGCGGGTGACGTGACCCAGCCAGCCGCGCTGTCCGTATTCCGCCAGGTAGATGCCGGCGAAGATGCCGATCGGCGTGCCGAGCAGGGTGGCGAGCGTCACCATCACCGCCGAGCCGAAGATCGCGTTCGCGAGTCCGCCACCTTCGACATTCGGCGGCGGCGTCGACTCCACGAACAGCGACCAGGACAATCCACCGACCCCAAGCACGACGGTTTCGTACAGGATCCAGATCAGCCAGAACAGGCCAAAGGCCATCGCGCCGAGCGACAGCGACAGCGCAATGGCGTTGACGAGCTTGCGACGGCGGTGCAGCGGCAGGCGATAGTCCGTGCGCCGCTCGACGCTTTCTGCGGCGGCGTTCACGTCTTGGTCCCCTCGGCCTTGCGCAGGTGCATCAGCAGGAACTCGGAAAACGCCAGCACGATCGATGTGATCAGGAACAGGACGAGGCCGAGGTAGATGAGCGACGCCTGGTGAATACCCGTCGTGGCTTCCGCAAATTCATTGGCGAGCGTCGACGTGATCGAATTGGCCGCCTCGAACAGCGACAGGCTGTTCAGCTGGTTCATGTTGCCGATGACGAAGGTCACGGCCATCGTCTCGCCGAGCGCGCGCCCCAGTCCGAGCATGATGCCGCCGACCACGCCCGCCTTGGTGTAGGGAAGCACGACCTTCCATACGACTTCCCACGTCGTCGCACCGAGGCCGTAGGCGGATTCCTTCAGCATCGGCGGGGTGACTTCAAATACATCGCGCATCACCGCAGCGATGAACGGGATGATCATGATGGCCAGGATGATGCCGGCCGACAGGATGCCGATGCCGACCGGCGCCCCGGAGAACAGCGCGCCCAGTAGCGGCACGCCAGCCGATGCCTTTTGCAGCGGCAGCTGGACGTACCGGGAAAGAATCGGCGCAAAGACCAGCAGCCCCCACATGCCGTACACGATCGAGGGAATCGCAGCCAGCAACTCGATCGCGGTACCCAGGGGGCGCTTCAGCCAGCGCGGCGAGAGCTCGGTCAGGAACAGCGCGATGCCGAAGCTCACCGGAACCGCAATCAGCAGCGCGATGATCGAGGTCACCAGCGTGCCATAGATCATCACGAGTCCGCCGAAACGCTCCTGGACCGGGTCCCACTCGGCGGTCCACAGAAAACGCAGCCCGTATTGCCTGATCGAGGGCCAGGCGCCGATCAGGAGGGAAAAGATGATGCCGGCGAGAAGCACCAGCGTGAGGATGGCGGCGCCTCTTGCCAGTCCAGCGAAGACCAGATCCCCGATGGGACTGAATCGCCGGCGCGGCGGCGGCTCCTCGCGGTTCATCGCTCTTGCTTCGAGTTCAGCGGATGCCGGCAGTGTAGCCGCCATGGCCGTGCCTCCCGGGCGAAACTGTGCAGGCAAGAACGTGCCGCGTTCGATGCGCGGCGGCGCAATTCAAGGGTTGCGGATCAGGGACGGAAAATGGCCTGCCCACTGGCGTCGCGGATCTGCGCCCACTGTTTGCGGATCATGTCCTCGACCTGGGTCGGCAGGGGGACATAGTCCAGATCGACGGCCGTCTTGTCGCCGCTCTTGAAAGCCCAGTCAAAGAACCGCAGCGCGGCCATGGCCTGCGGTGGCTTGTCCTGCGCGGCGTGCATCATGATGAAGGTGGCGCCGCTGATCGGCCAGGCATCCTTGCCCGGCTGATTGGTCAGGATCTGGTAGAAAGTCTTCGACCAGTCTGCGCCCGCCGCCGCGGCGGCGAATGTCACGTCCTCCGGCGCAACGAAGTTGCCCGCGGCGTTCTGCAGCAGTGCATAGGTCATCTTGTTCTGCTTGGCGTACGAATACTCGACATAGCCGATCGAATTCGGCAGGCGCTGCACAAACGCCGACACGCCCTCGTTGCCCTTGCCGCCCGCGCCCGTCGGCCAGTTGACCGCCGTGCCCTCACCGACCTTGCTCTTCCATTCCGCGCTCACCTTGGACAGGTAGTTGGTGAAGATGAACGAGGTCCCTGAGCCATCGGCACGGCGCACGACGGCGATCTGCGCGTCGGGCAGCTTGAGGTCCGGATTCAACTTCGCAAGCGCGGCGTCATTCCACTTGGTGATCTTGCCCAGGTAGATATCGGCCAGCAGCGCGCCGGTCAGGCGCATCTGGCGCGTCTGAATACCCGCCACGTTGACGACCGGCACCACGCCGCCGATCACGGTCGGAAACTGCACCAGCCCGTCTTTCTTCAGCTCGTCGTCCGTCAGCGGCATGTCCGACGCACCGAAATCAACGGTCTTGCCGCGAATCTGGCGCAGCCCTGCGCCCGAGCCGACCGACTGGTAGTTGATACGCACCCCGGTCGCCTTGTTGTAATCCGCCGCCCAGCGCGCATAGAGCGGGGCGGGGAAAGACGCTCCAGCGCCGGTCACCTCCTGCGCATTCACCGCAAGCGTCGTCACCGCCAGCGCGACCACCGCGGCAGCGGACGAGGCCCTTACCAGCAATCTCATGGACTCACCCAATCAGGTTGAAAGACGTCAAAGTTCAAGCCAGACGAGTCTAGGAAGCGCAGATGACCGTTCCGTGACAGCGGGGCGTGCATTCCCGATCATGCGAGGAACTGCTCAGTCGCGTGTCGGGGACAGCCCGCTGGACATATCCATGTCACAGGGCATGGCGCCGTTTGTCATGGACCTGTCATCATGTCCCGCTAGCGTGGCCGGGTCCTTCCGGCGCGGCAGCCATCAGGCCGCCCATCCGGACATCAGCGTCCCACGTCTGCAGGAGCAACAATGAATCGTCGTGCCTGGCTTGCCGCGCTTGCGGCGGCTGCCTTGTCGAGTTGTGCGTCCATGATGCCGCCCAAGTCCATCGTCGACACCGCGGCGGCCAATCCGGATCTTTCCACGCTGACCCGGCTGATCAACGAGGCCGGCCTGGCCGATACGCTGCGCGGTCCCGGCCCGTTCACGGTATTCGCGCCGACCGACGCAGCGTTCAGGAAGGTGCCGAAGGCCACGATGGATGCGCTGGCCGCGGACAAGAGGCAGTTGGTCGCGGTACTCAGCTATCACGTCGTGGGCGGACAGCTGAACTCGGCCGACATCAAGCCGGGCAATGTCAAGACGGTGAACGGCGCCGAACTGCCGATCAGCCGTACCGGTGATTTCATCGGTGTCGACCAGGCACTGGTCACGCGGGCCGACGTCAAGGCGGCCAACGGCGTGATCCACGTGATCGACGAGGTCCTTCTGCCGCCGCGCAGGTAGCGCCGGTCGGCCCAGGCGCGCTCCGCCAACCGCGCCGATTCAGGCGGCTGCGTTCACGGTGGCGGCGAGCCGCTGCGCCAGCGATGCAGCGGTCGTTGCTTCTCCGGCCTCGACCATCACGCGCAACACCGGTTCGGTGCCCGATGCGCGAATCAGCACGCGCCCGCGACCGGCGAGTTGCTGCTCGACGGCCTCGATCGCGCGCGCCAGTGGCGCGTTCGCCTTCCAGTCAAAGCCATTGACCATCCGCACATTGATGAGCGACTGCGGCAGCAGCGTCAGGTCGCCCGTCAGCTGCGCCAGCGTCCGGCCCGCGCGCCGCATCGCCGCCAGCACCTGCAGGCTGCTCACGATGCCGTCGCCGGTCGTGTGCTTGTCAAGGCAGATGATGTGACCCGACCCTTCACCGCCAATCAGCCAGCCGCGGCTCTCGAGCAGTTCGAGCACGTAGCGATCGCCGACCTTGGCGCGCTCAAATGGCACGCCGAGTTCGCCGAAACGGCGCTCGAGCGCGAAGTTCGTCATCAGCGTGCCGACCGCACCGCGCACGCCGTTGATCGCCAGGCGGTCACGCACGATCACGTAGAGCAGTTCATCGCCGTTGAAGACGCGGCCGGACGCATCGGCAATCACGACGCGATCGGCATCGCCATCGAGGGCGATGCCGAGATCGGCGCCATTTGACCTGACGATCCCGGCGAGGTGGTCCGCGTGTACGGCGCCGACGCCCTCGTTGATGTTGAAACCGTTCGGCTCCGCGCCGACGGCAACGACCTCGGCACCGAGTTCGTGGAACACATCGGGCGCGACGTGATACGCGGCACCGTGCGCGCAGTCGACGACGATCTTCAGGCCCTTGAGATCGAATTCATTCGGAAACGTGCTCTTGCAGAACTCCACATAGCGACCGGCCGCATCGTCGAGCCGGCGCGCCTTGCCGAGCAGCCGCGACTCGACGCAGTCCTGCCCGCGGTCCATTTCCTCTTCGATCTCGAGTTCCACCTCGTCCGGCAGTTTCTTGCCGAGCGCGGAGAAGAACTTGATGCCATTGTCCGGGTACGGATTGTGCGAGGCGCTGATCACCACGCCGGCGGTGAGCCGCAGCGCACGCGTCAGGTAAGCCACCGCCGGGGTGGGCAACGGGCCGCACAACACGACGTCGACGCCGACGCTCGAAAACCCCGCCTCCAGCGCGGCTTCGAGCATGTACCCGGAGATGCGTGTGTCCTTGCCGATCAGCACCGAAGGGCGCTGGCCCGACCTGCGCGCGAGCACGCGGCCGGCGGCCTGACCCAGCCGCATCACGAATCCGGGCGTGATCGGCATCTGGCCGACCGTGCCCCGCACGCCGTCGGTGCCGAAGAATCTGCGACTCAACTGTCCTCCTGTGCCTGTTTCCGCAATGATGCCCAAACGCGCAGCGCGTCGCGGGTGGCTGCGACGTCGTGCACCCGCACGATGCTCGCGCCCCGCTCGAGCGCCAGCAACGCTGCGGCGACCGACGCGTGAACCCGCCGATCAACCGGTCGGTCGGTCAGCTGCCCGAGCATCGATTTACGCGACAGACCCACCAGCACCGGCTGCCCCAACGCCTGCACGGACGCCAGGTCGGCCAGCAAGGCGAGATTATGCGCGAGCGTCTTGCCGAATCCGAATCCGGGATCGAGCGCGATGCGGGTTCGAGCCACGCCCGCCGCCCGGGCGGCGTCGCGGCGCGCCTGCAGGAAGCCGCAGACTTCGCGCACCACATCGTCGTAGTGCGGTGCCGCCTGCATCGTGCGCGGCTCGCCCAGCATATGCATCAGCACGACGCCGCAGTCGCTGCGCGCCACTTCGTCCAGCGCGCCCGGCGCCCGCAGCGCGCGCACATCGTTGATGATCGACGCCCCCTCCGCCAGGGCGGCGTGCATGACTTGCACCCTGGAGGTGTCGACGGAGACCGGCACGCCGGCATCGCGCAAGGCAGTGAGCAGCGGCAGGACGCGCCGCAGCTCCTCCGCGACGCTGACTTCTGCGGCACCCGGGCGCGTCGACTCGCCGCCGATGTCGAGGATGTCCGCACCTTCCTCGATCAGGCGTTGTGCGGTTTCGCGCGCGGCGACGGGATCGAGGTTTTGGCCGCCGTCGGAAAACGAATCGGGCGTGACGTTGACGATTCCCATGATGCGCGGCAGGCAAAGCGCCAGCCGATAAGGCCCGCATTGCCAGTTCGACTCGGGACGCAGCGTCATGGCGGTGGGAGTTGCGCGGTCGGGACCCTGCATTTCAACGCTTCAATTTCGCCCTGGAGCGGCATTCTATGGGCCCGCACTGCGCGCTCCCGCATGTTCGACGATCTCATCAACCGGTGGCACCCACGGCGCAAGCCGTCGCCCGCAACCGGGGTCGCGCCGGTGGCACAGGCACCCGTCGCCCCGCACACGACGCCGGCGCCCGTGCAACCGTGGCGGCTGGTCCGACGCCGGCCGTTGATCGGGCAATCCGGCGGCATCGCGGGATGGGATCTGCAACTGCCCGCCGCGGCCGCCGAACGCATTGCGCGCCCGGGCACGGCGCGATCCGTGCGCGAGGCGCACCTTCAGGCGCTGCTGCACGCCGCACGCTGCGTGACACAGTCCGATCGCATCGCGCTGCTGGCCGCACCGGGATCGGCACTCACCGACACCGGCTTTCTCGCCGGGCTGCCGCCGCAGACGATTCTGCGGCTCGGTGCGGAGCACGAGTCCATGTTCGGCCGCCATCTCGATGCGGTGGTCGACCGTCTGCTCCAGCGCCGCCTACGGGTCGCGATGACCGCGCCGCGACCGGGCACGATCGGCATGATCGACGCAACCCAGTTCTCCGATCGCAACGCACTGCTCAAGGCGGCACACGCGTTGTCACCGGCCCGCTCGGCGCGGATTGCGATCAACCTGCTTTCGTTCGAAGACCTGAGCGCACTGATCGATGCCGGCTTCCAATACTGCGCCGGCGCGGTTCAGCACCAGTCCCAGCGTCCCCAGCGAGCCCAGCTGTCCGCGCCGGTGGCGAGTGCTGCCGCCGCGCTGGCGGCCGTCGTCGCCGGCAAGCCGGTGCGCGAACTGGTGATGCAGTTCAAGTCCGACCCGACCCTGAGCTATCGGCTGCTGCGCACCGTCAATTCGGTCGCGTTCGGACTGTCGCGTCCGGCGGAATCGATCCAGGACGCGCTGATTCTTCTCGGCTCGAAGGAACTGTATCGCTGGCTGACCGCGCTGCTGTTGGCGAGCGAAGCCGACCGGCCGCTCGCCCCTGCGCTGTACGAGACCGCACTGACACGGGCGCGGCTGTGCGAGCTGATCGCGGTCGAGCGTGGCTCCGAGCCGCCGGAGGCGCTGTTCGTGACCGGCGCGTTTTCGCTGCTCGACGTGCTGCTCGACGTGCCGCTCGAAGTGCCACTCGCGAGTGCGCGGCTCTCGGAGTTTGCGGTCGAAGCGCTGATCAGCGCCGCCGGTCCGTGGCGACCGCATCTGGACGCCGCGATCGCACACGAAAAGGCAGACACCGACGCCCTCGACGAGGCGGCCGGAAAACTCGGCCTGACCGCGGATCGGATTGCGGAACTCGCAGACACCGCCACCACCTGGGCAAAACAGGCCGCGGCTGCGATCACCGAGTCCGCGCGCGAGAACTCCCCCGATCGCCCCGCCCCGTCGAGCCGCGCGCGCTGATCCGCGTCGATGCGCACGCGCCGAGGATCGCGCGCCGACGAATCCGCCGCGCTCGCCGCGTCAGGAAAACGCCGGCTCAGGCGGGCTGCGCCGCGCCCTCGACGCCACCGGACTCCGACTTGCCTCCGGCGGTCGGCGGCGCCGACGTCGGCCTGGGTGGACGGGGTGGTTTGCCGGCCATGATGTCGTCGATCTGGTCCGAATCGATCGTCTCGAGCTCGAGCAGCGCCTTCGCCATCGCCTCGACCTTGTCGCGATTGTCCTCGATCAGTTTGCGCGCCAGTGCGTACTGCTCGTCGATGATGCGGCGGATCTCGGCGTCGACCTTGCGCATCGTCTCTTCGGACATGTGCGTGGTCTTGGTGATCGAGCGGCCAAGGAAGACCTCGCCTTCGTTCTCCGCATACACCATCGGCCCGAGCACGTCGCTCATGCCGTAGCGCGTGACCATGTCGCGCGCCATGGCCGTGGCACGCTCGAAGTCGTTGCCGGCGCCGGTGGTCATCTGGTTCATGAAGACCTCTTCGGCGATGCGGCCGCCGAAGAGCACGGCGATGCGCGACAGCAGATAGATGCGGTCGTAGGCATAGCGGTCCTGCTCCGGCAACTGCATCGTCAAACCGAGCGCGCGGCCGCGCGGAATGATCGTGACCTTGTGCACCGGATCGGATTTCGGCACCAGCTTGGCGACCACCGCGTGGCCCGACTCGTGATAGGCGGTGTTCTGGCGCTCCTCGACCGACATGATCATTGATTTGCGCTCGGCGCCCATCATGATCTTGTCCTTGGCCTTCTCGAAGTCCTGCATCTCGACCACGCGCGCGGTGCGGCGCGCGGCGAAAAGCGCCGCTTCGTTGACGAGGTTGGCCAGATCGGCGCCGGAGAATCCCGGCGTGCCGCGCGCGATGATGTCCGCCTTCACGTCGGCGCCAATCGGCACCTTGCGCATGTGCACGTTCAGGATCTGTTCGCGGCCACGAATGTCGGGCAGGGGCACGACGACCTGACGGTCGAAGCGGCCCGGACGCAGCAACGCCGGATCGAGCACGTCGGGGCGGTTGGTGGCGGCGATGACGATCACGCCGACCCCGGTCTCGAAGCCGTCCATCTCGACCAGCAACTGGTTCAGCGTCTGCTCGCGCTCGTCGTTGCCGCCGCCCAGGCCCGCGCCGCGCTGGCGACCGACCGCGTCGATCTCGTCGATGAAAACGATGCAGGGTGCATGCTTCTTGGCGTTCTCGAACATGTCCCGAACGCGCGCGGCACCGACGCCGACAAACATCTCGACGAAGTCCGATCCCGAGATCGTGAAGAACGGCACTTTCGCCTCGCCGGCGATCGCCTTCGCCAGCAAGGTCTTGCCGGTGCCGGGCGAGCCGACCATCAGCACGCCGCGCGGAATACGGCCACCGAGCTTCTGGAACTTGCTCGGGTCGCGCAGGAAGTCGACCAGCTCCTGCACTTCCTCCTTCGCTTCGTCGCAGCCGGCAACGTCGACGAAGGTGATGTTGTTGTTGCTCTCGTCGAGCATGCGCGCGCGCGACTTGCCGAAGCTGAACGCGCCGCCGCGCCCGCCCCCCTGCATCTGGCGCATGAAGAAGATCCACACGCCGATCAGCAATAGCATCGGGAACCACGACACGAAGATCGACGTCAGCAGCGACTGTTCCTCGCGCGGCTTGACGTCGACCTTGACGCCGGCATTGATCAGATCGCCCATCAGGCCGCGGTCGAGCACCGTCGCCACGGTGCGGATACGCCGGTCATCGTTCGTGACCGCCACCACCTCGGGCGTGACCCCGGACTCCTGGATCGCCACGGTCTTGACGCGGCCCGCCTTCACCTCGGCCAGAAAGTCGGAGTAGGGCAGGTAGGTATCACCGGGCCGCTGCCGGCCTTCGAACTGCTTGAATACGGTGAACAGAACGAGCGCGATCACCATCCAGATGGCGGCTTTCGCGAACATGTTGTTGTTCAAATTGAACTCCTGATGGACGGGCCCGCGGCCCAGAGCGGCTCGGTCGTGCGCCACCGAGTCATCAGCACAAGGTCATTGTAGGCGCAAACCGCCGGCACGACCCCTTGGACACAGATGCAATGTGGGGGCGCGAGGCGGGGTTTTTCAACCTTTCGGTGTCTGCGGGTTCGCCCGCGACCTCAGACCGCGTGCCAGCAGGAAGGTTTCAGACGATTCGGCCCGCGATGCGGGCGGTTTCCTGACGGCGACCATGGCGAAGCGACGTTTCAACTGCTCGACGAACTGGCTGTAGCCGCTGCCCTGGAAGGCTTTGACCAGCAGTGCGCCGGTCGGTTTCAGGTGCATTTGTGCGAATTCGAGCGCCAGCTCGGCCAGATGCAGGCTGCGCGCCGCATCCGCAACGGCAATGCCGGACAGATTCGGCGCCATGTCGGACAGCACGACATCCACCCGGTCGCTGCCGAGCGCTGCCGCGAGTTGCGCCGCGACCTGCTCCTCACGAAAATCGCCCTGGATGAATTGCACGTCGGGCAACGGCTCCATCGGCAGGATGTCGAGCGCGATGATGCGGCCTCGCAACGCGCCGCCCTTGCCCGCCAGCTTCTCGCGCACGACCTGCGCCCAGCTGCCCGGTGCGGCGCCGAGATCGATCACAGTCATGCCGGGCTTGAGCAGATGGTCCTTCGCATCGATTTCGGCCAACTTGTAGGCCGCGCGCGAGCGGTAGCCGTGCTGTGTCGCCGCCTTGACATACGGATCGGTCACGTGGCGGCGAATCCAGTCCGGATTCGAGCGATGCTTCTTCTTCGTGATGGTCTTCGTAATGCTCATCGCCGGATAGGTTAGCCTACGCAAATGGGCGAACTCACTCTGTCGCGCGACGAGCGCCTCGCGCTCAGGAGACAGGCGCATCACCTGAATCCCGTCGTGCTGCTGGGCGCGGCGGGGCTGACCGAGGCCGTGGTCAAGGAGATCGACCGCGCGCTGAAAGCGCATGAGCTGATCAAGATTCGCGTGCCGGCGGAGGATCGCGAACAACGCGGCGCCGTGTTCGCCGAAATGGCAGAGCGGCTCGATGCCGCGCGCATCCAGATGATCGGCAAGCTGCTGGTGCTCTTTCGGCCGAAGCCGGACGAAGCCGCGGTGGCCGCAAAGCCCTCGCCGCCGGCCAAGCGACGTGCACGCCCCGCGCCGGCCGGCCGCATCAAGACGCGCCGAGAAGCGATCCGCCCGAGCGAGCGACGCGCCCCGCCGCGGCGGGGCGGTGGTCGCTAGAGGTAGTTCACCTCGAGGATCTCGTATTCTCGGCGCCCCCCAGGCGCGGCGACTTCGACCACGTCGCCTTCCATCTTGCCGATCAATGCGCGCGCGATCGGGCTCGAAATCGAGATCAGCCCCGACTTGATGTCGGCCTCGTCGTCGCCCACGATCTGGTACTTGACCGCCTCGCCGGCGGTCAGGTCTTCCAGCTGCACCGTGGCTCCAAACACCACCCGGCCGCCGGCATCGACCGTCGCCGGGTCGATGATCTGCAGGCTGCCGACCTTGCCCTCGAGTTCGTTGATGCGTCCTTCGATGAAGCCCTGGCGCTCGCGTGCCGCCTCGTACTCCGCGTTCTCGGACAGGTCGCCTTTTTCGCGCGCCTCCTTGATCGCCTGGATCACTGCCGGACGATCCACTGCCCTCAGGCGCTGCAGTTCTTCCCTGAGTCGTTCGGCGCCACGCACGGTGATCGGAATCGGCATCGCGAAAACTTTCGGCAAATAGAAAGCCCCGACGCTGCCGGGGCCGATGGGTCAAATGTAGCGGTGCGCCGGGTCTACCGCAACCCGGCGGTCACAAGCGACCCGAGCGAGGCGTGCAAGCCCTGCAGGTCGTACACCTCGAGCTGGTCCAGGTGTTTCATCCCCTCGACCGCCGCGCGCCCCCCCGCGATCGTCGTGTAGTAGGTGACCCGCTGGGCCAGCGCGGTCGTGCGGATCGAACGCGAATCGGCGATCTGCGAGCGGTTCTCCGCGACGGTCGTAATCACCAGGTCGATTTCGCCGTTCTTCAACAGGTCGACCACGTGCGGCCGGCCGTCCTTGACCTTGTTGACCGGCTTGACCGCAATGCCGGCCTGCTCGAGGGCCGCCGCCGTGCCACGGGTGGCGACGAGCGAGTATCCCATCTCGGTCAACATGCGCGCGACCTCGACCGTGCGCGGCTTGTCCTCATCCTTCACGCTGAGGAACACGGTTCCCTTGGGCGGCAATGAGGCGCCAGCGCCGAGCTGTGATTTGAACAGCGCCTCGCCGAAGTTGCGGCCCACACCCATGACTTCGCCGGTCGAACGCATTTCCGGCCCGAGCAGCGGATCCACGCCGGGGAACTTCGCGAACGGGAACACGGCTTCCTTGACGGAAAAGTACGGCGGCACGATCTCGACCTTTGCGCCCTGCTGCGCCAGCGACTGGCCCACCATGCAGCGCGCTGCGATCTTCGCCAGCGGCTCGCCGGTCGCCTTCGATACGAACGGCACGGTGCGCGAGGCGCGCGGGTTCACTTCGAGCACGTAGATGACGGTGCCCTCCTGCTCACTTTTCTGAATGGCGAACTGCACGTTCATCAGGCCGACAACGTGCAAGGCTTGCGCCATCATCGTGGTCTGCCGCTTCATCTCGTCAATCGTCGCCGCGCTCAACGAGTACGGCGGCAGCGAGCAGGCCGAGTCGCCCGAGTGCACACCGGCCTGCTCGATGTGCTCCATCACACCGCCGATGCGCACTTCCCTGCCGTCGGCCACGCAGTCGACATCGACCTCGATCGCATCGTCGAGAAAGCGGTCGAGCAGCACCGGCGAGTCGTTGCTCACCTTGACCGCCTCGCGCATGTAACGCTCCAGGTCCTTGCCATCCTGCACGATTTCCATGGCCCGCCCACCGAGCACATAACTCGGACGCACCACCAGCGGATAGCCGATTTGCTCCGCGAGCATCAGCGCGTCGTCCTCATTGCGCGCGGTGCGGTTGGGCGGCTGCCTGAGCTTGAGCTTGTGCAGCAGCTGCTGGAAGCGCTCGCGGTCCTCGGCGATATCGATCGAATCGGGCGTCGTGCCGATGATGGGGACACCGCTCGCCTCCAGATCGCGCGCGAGTTTCAGCGGCGTCTGCCCGCCGTACTGCACGATCACGCCGAACGGCTTCTCCTTGTCGACGATTTCCAGCACGTCTTCGAGCGTCACCGGTTCGAAGTACAACCGGTCGCTGGTGTCATAGTCGGTCGACACCGTCTCGGGGTTGCAGTTGACCATGATGGTTTCGAAGCCGTCCTCGCGCAGCGCGAGCGCCGCGTGCACGCAGCAATAGTCGAATTCGATGCCCTGGCCGATGCGATTCGGGCCGCCGCCCAGCACGATGACTTTCTTCTTCGCCGTCGGGTTGGCTTCGCACTCGTCCTCGTAGGTCGAGTACAGGTACGCGGTGGTGGTGGCGAACTCGGCCGCGCACGTATCGACGCGCTTGTAGACCGGCCGCACGCCCAGCAGGCGGCGGGCGCGGCGCACCTCGTCGGGCTTTGCGCCGAGCAACGCGGCGAGGCGCCGATCGGAGAAGCCCCTGCGCTTCATGAAGCGCAGTTCTTCGGCCGTCAACGCAGCGAGCGGGCGGCCGCGCATGCGTGCCTCGATCCGGATCAGCTCGTCGATCTGCGCCAGAAACCAGGGATCGATGCCGGTTTCCTCGTGGATCTCGGCGATGCTCATGCCGAGTCGGAATGCATCGGCGACGAACCAGATGCGATCGGGACCGGGATCGCCGATTTCCTCGATGATTTCGTCGCGGTTGGTCGAGCGCTCGTCCAGGCCGTCGGCGCCAACCTCGAGCCCGCGCAGCGCCTTCTGGAACGATTCCTGGAACGTTCGGCCGATGGCCATGACTTCACCGACCGATTTCATCTGCGTGGTCAGGTGCGGATCGGCAGCGCGAAACTTCTCGAACGCGAAGCGCGGCACCTTGGTGACCACGTAATCGATCGTCGGCTCAAACGAGGCGGGCGTGGCGCCGCCCGTGATTTCGTTGCGCAGTTCGTCGAGGGTGTAGCCGACCGCCAGCTTGGCCGCCACCTTGGCAATCGGGAAACCCGTCGCCTTGGACGCCAGCGCGGACGAACGCGATACGCGCGGGTTCATCTCGATCACGATCATCCGGCCGTCGCGGGGATTGATCGCGAACTGCACGTTGCTGCCGCCGGTGTCGACGCCGATCTCGCGCAGGATCGCGATCGAGGCGTTGCGCATCAGCTGGTATTCCTTGTCGGTGAGCGTCTGCGCGGGCGCAACCGTGATCGAGTCACCGGTGTGGATGCCCATCGGATCGAGGTTCTCGATCGAGCAGACGATGATGCAGTTGTCCGCCCGGTCGCGCACCACTTCCATCTCGAACTCCTTCCAGCCGAGCAGCGACTCCTCGATCAGCAGCTCTCGGGTCGGCGACAGGTCCAGCCCGCGCGTGCAGACCGCGTTGAACTCCTCCATGTTCCACGCGATGCCGCCGCCGCTGCCGCCGAGCGTGAAGCTGGGGCGGATCACGACGGGAAAGCCCATCACCTTCTGCACCGCGAGTGCTTCGTCGATCGAGTGCGCGATGCCGGAGCGCGCCGAGGCCAGTCCGATGCGCGTCATCGCCTCCTTGAACTTCTGCCGGTCCTCGGCCTTTTCGATGGCGTCGGGCGAAGCGCCGACGAGCGCCACGCCGTACTTGTGCAGCACGCCGTTCTTGTACAGATCCATCGCGCAGTTGAGCGCCGTCTGCCCGCCCATCGTCGGTAACAGCGCGTCGGGCTTTTCCTTCGCGATGATGCGTTCGACCACCTGCCAGGTGATCGGCTCGATGTAGGTGACGTCGGCGGTGCCGGGGTCGGTCATGATCGTCGCCGGGTTGCTGTTGACGAGGATGACCTTGAAGCCCTCGCTCTTCAGCGCCTTGCACGCCTGCGCACCCGAGTAGTCGAACTCGCACGCCTGGCCGATCACGATCGGACCGGCGCCGATGATCAGGATGCTTCTGATGTCGGTGCGCTTAGGCACGGCTGCGCTCCTGCATCAGTCTGACGAACCGATCGAAGAGATAGCCGATGTCGTGCGGCCCCGGGCTTGCCTCGGGATGGCCCTGGAAGCAGAAGGCGGGTCTGTCCGTGCGGCGGAAGCCCTGCAGCGTGCCGTCGAACAGCGACACGTGCGTGACCTGGCACCGGTCCGGCAACGTCTTCGGATCGACCGCGAAACCGTGGTTCTGCGACGTGATCAGCACGCGGCGATCGTCGAGGTCCTGCACCGGATGGTTGGCGCCGTGATGGCCGAACTTCATCTTCAGCGTCCTGCCGCCGGAGGCGAGCCCCATGATCTGATGCCCGAGGCAGATGCCGAAGGTCGGATACCCGCACTCGATCAGCTCCCGCGCTGCGGCGATTGCGTAGTCGCACGGCTCCGGATCGCCGGGACCGTTGGAGAGGAACACGCCGTCGGGCTTGAGCCTGATCACCTCCGCAGCGCTTGTCTGCGCCGGCACCACGGTCACGCGGCACCCACGTGTCGCAAGCAGCCGCAGGATGTTGCGCTTGACACCGAAGTCATAGGCAACGACCCGATGCTTCGGGTCGGCGAGCCTTCCGTAGCCCGCGCCGAGTGTCCAGGCCGTCTCGCTCCACTCATACGGTGCGCCGACCGAAACGACCTGCGCGAGATCGAGCCCGGCCATGCCCGGAAACGACCGCGCCAGCGCGACCGCCTCATTCTCATTGGCGCCGACCACGATCGCGCCGGGTTGCGCGCCCTTGTCGCGCAGCACGCGTGTCAGCTTGCGCGTGTCGATATCGGCGATCGCAACGACGTTTTCACGCTGCAGATACTCGGCAAGCGAAGCCTGCGCGCGGAAGTTTGAATGTGCCGGCGGCAGATCGCGGATCACCAGGCCGGCGGCAAAGACCTTGACCGCTTCGACATCCTCGTCATTGGTGCCGGTGTTGCCGATGTGCGGATACGTCAGCGTGACGATCTGGCGGCAGTAGCTGGGATCCGTCAGGATTTCCTGGTAGCCGGTGATCGCGGTGTTGAACACCACTTCACCGACCGCGTGCCCGGCGGCACCGATCGAACGGCCGCGGAAGGTCGTCCCGTCGGCCAACGCCAGCAGCGCGGCAGGACGGGGATCGGCGATCAGGGAAGACAAACGGGCTCCTCTGGGGCGGCACCGATGGCGGAGCGCGGCGACGACCGGTCCACTAGCGGCGACGCGTGACGTGCACTGGATCGATGCTGGCACACGCGCTGACTACACTCGCGAATTATATCTTGACGCGCCATGGCGAGCCTTCTCGGGCAACTGAAGCGACTCACGACGATCGTCGCCGACACCGGCGATATCGACGCCATCGCGCGCCTGCGTCCGCGCGACGCGACCACCAACCCGTCCTTGATCCTGAAGGCCGCCGCCGCACCCGTCCGCGCGCCCCTGCTGGACGCGGCAATGGGAAACGAATCGGAGCCGCTGGCGTTGCGGCTGGATCGCGTCCTGGTCGCCTTCGGGGTCGAAATCCTCAAGCACATCAGCGGCCGCGTCTCCACCGAAGTCGATGCCCGGTTGTCGTTCGACACGCGAGCGACGATCGAGAAAGCGCGGCGCCTGATCGCGCTGTACCGCGCGCGCGGCATCGATCGCGGGCGCGTGCTGATCAAGATCGCCTCGACGTGGGAGGGCATCCGCGCCGCGGAAGTGCTCGAGCGTGAGGGCATCCATTGCAACATGACGCTGCTGTTCTCGCCGGCACAGGCGCAGGTGTGCGCGGATGCCGGCGCAACGCTGATCTCGCCCTTTGTCGGCCGCATCTACGACTGGCACAGGAAAAGCGCCGGCGCGCAGTGGAACGAGAGCGCCAACGCGGGCGCAAACGACCCTGGAGTCCGCTCGGTGCGCGCCATTCACGCACGACTCAAGGGCGGCGGGTACGCCACTGAAATCATGGGTGCGAGCTTTCGCAATACCGGACAGATCCTCGCGCTGGCCGGCTGCGATCTGCTGACGATCAGCCCCGAACTGCTCGATCAGCTCGCCGCCACCGAAGGCAGCCTGCAAGCCGCGCTGACGGCTCCGTCGACCCGAAGCGCACGCCGCTCACTGACCGAGGCCGCGTTCCGGCGCGAACTGAATGACGACGCGATGACGACCGAGAAGCTGGCGGAAGGCATTCGTATCTTCGCCGCCGACACGGCCAGGCTCGAACAGCTGATCGACACTCGACTGCGGCAGGCCGCATGATCCTCGTTCTTCCCTACCAGACCCGCTTCGCGGCGCGCTCGCTGCCGCTCGTGACGTTTGCGCTGATACTCGTCAACGCGCTGGTCTTCTTCCTCGCCCAGGCCCGCGACGACACGCTCTATGAACGCGCGCTCGGCTTCTACCGGCAGTCGTCGCTGCCGCGCATCGAATTGCAGCACTACCGCGCGTGGCTGGCGCCGCAGACCGCCGATGCGGGCGCACGCGACAAGCAGCGCCAATTGCAGGCCTCGCTCGGCGCCAGGGATGTCGAGCATGCGCTGCTGACCATGCAGAGCGACGAGGACTTCATGCGTGCACTGCATGACCTCACGATCGTCACGCCGGAAGACCCCGAATTCCTGATCTGGCGCGACCAGCGCAATCAGTTCGACGCGCTTTTGCACAGTTCCACCACGGAGCGCTTCGCCCTGGAGCGCCACGGGATGCAACCGTGGCGCTTCGTCACGTATCAGTTCCTGCATGGCAATGTCTGGCACTGGCTCGGCAACATGATCGTGCTGTTGCTCGCCGGCTCTTTCGCCGAGGCGGCCCTCGGGCCTGCCCGGTTTCTCGCCGGTTATCTGCTGGCGGGCGTGGCGGCCGGCGCCCTGCATCTGGCGCTCTCGGACCTGCCCGTGCTCGGCGCATCGGGCGCCATCGCCGGTGCGATGGCGATGATCGCCGTGTGCTACGGCCTGCGGCGCGTTCCGGTTTTCGTCTGGGTGCTGTTCTACTTCGACACGGTGCGCATGCCGGCGTTGTGGCTGCTGCCGATCTGGATCGGCAACGAGTTGTGGCAATGGAGGAGCGGTACCGAGGGATCGATCGCCTATGCCGCGCACCTGGGCGGTTTCATGGCCGGCGCCGTGATGGGCTGGGCGCTCAGGCCACGCGCGGCCAGGAAGCCGGAAAAAGTGGCGCAGGTGCAAGCGGAAGCGGGCCACGATCATCGGGCACGGATGCGGCTGCAGCAGCGCGCTGAGCAGGCCGCGGCCCAGCTCGACATTCCGCGCGCGACCAAGCTCTACGCCGAACTCTCGGCGCAGTATCCAAAGCGCTCCAACTACGCGGTGGCGAGCTACAACCTCGCCATACTCGGCACCGATCGCGATGCGTTGCGCAACGCGGCCGAGCGGCTGCTGATCAATCGCCCGGGCCGCATCAACGAGGAACTGCGCCGCGCGCTCCTGCACATGGCGCAGTCGAAGACCTTCTCCGTGCTGACGGTCGATGCACAACTGCGCCTGGCACGGCGCCTGGTGCGCGCACGCGAAGACGCGGCAGCGCTGCAGCTGATCGACGTCCTGCTCGCCGACAGCGGGTTGAGAGCGGAGCGGGCGCGCCAGCTCTCGGACTGCCTGCTCGGCCTTTTCACCACTTACACGCGGCACGGACTGGTGCAGCAGGCCAACGACGTGAAGCGCCGGCTGTCGCAGTATTTTGCGGCCCCCGCCACGGCGGCGATGGAGCCCGCGCCAGGCGGCCAGACGACCGGGTCGCAGAGCCCGTCGACGCTCACCTTCGATCTGCCCTGAGCGCCCGGGACTAACGGCGCGCCGACGCCGCCTGCGAACGCATCCAGGCGATGGCCGGTGCCGATTCGTGCGCGGGAAAGCGCGCCTCGAAGTCGCGCGCCAGCGCGAGCACGAGATCGAATTGCCGCGCGTCGAACGCGGCGCGCGCCAGCTGCGCGGCCCGCGATGCCGACGACGGCGTCCAGTCGACGTCGCGCGCCAG
>Ga0209048_10000098_pt1 | contig 85372 bp, 83 predicted proteins | sample FrelakmetCRP12CR_FD_187146 | JGI IMG/M metagenome (GOLD analysis project Ga0209048, IMG submission 187146) | Freshwater lake sediment microbial communities from the University of Notre Dame, USA, for methane emissions studies - CRP12 CR (SPAdes)... | ecosystem: Environmental > Aquatic >...
TGCACCGGGTGGCCGCGGCACCGGTGCACGACCTGGTCGCCGCGCTGGACGCGCCGCAGGCGGTGACGAGCCAGCACCTCAACCTGATGCGGCGCGCGGGACTGGTCGCGGCCGAGCGGCGCGGCCAGGAGGTCTGGTACCGCCTCGCCGACCGGCGCGCGCTGAAAATTCTGGAATGTGTCTGCCAGCAAAGAGGTGCAACATGAATATGGCATTGAAAATCGGCCTGGGCGCGGTCGTGGGCGCCGGCTTGGGGCTGGCGATCTACAAGTTCGTCGGCTGCCGCACGGGCGCCTGCCCGCTGCAGACCAATCCATGGATTTCCATGGTGATCTGGGGCCTGATGGGCGCCCTCGTGGCCGCCGGAAAATAAAAAAGGAGAAGCCGATGCCGATCTATGAATATCAATGCCGTGCGTGCGGCGCCACGATGGAAAAACTGGTGAGCCGGAGCGGTGCCGCGCCCGGCGCCTGCCCGCAGTGCGGCGCAAAGAAACTGGAAAAGCAGTTCTCCACCTTCAGCGCGTCCGTCGCCTCGGCCAGCGCCAGGCCGTGCGCCTCCGGCGCCTGCCCCACCCCCAGCGCCTGCACGGGCGGAGGGTGTTCCACCGGCACCTGCCCATACAGCGGCAACTGAATATGAAAATCGTGGTGATTGGCGGGGTGGCGGCGGGGATGAGCGCGGCGGCGCGGGCGCGGCGGTTGGACGAGCACGCGGACATCGTGGTCTTCGAGAAAAGTGCCCATGTCTCGTTCGCCAACTGCGGCCTGCCCTATCACATCGGCGGCAGCATCCCGGAACGTGCCGATTTGCTGCTGCAGACGCCCCAGAGCCTGAAAGCGTCGCTTAACCTCGACGTGCGCACCGGCCAGGAGGTCATCGCCCTGGACCGCGCCCGGAAGGTCGTCCGCGTCCGCGAACTGGCCGGGGCGCGCGAGTACGAGGAAAGCTACGACAAGCTGGTGCTGGCGCCGGGCGCCGTGCCGCTGCGGCCGGACCTGCCGGGGCTCGAGCACCCGCGCATTTTTGTCCTGCGCAACATCGAGGACATGGACCGGATCAAGGCCGCCGTGGACAGCGGAGCCCGGAGCGCGGTGGTCATCGGCGGCGGCTACATCGGCGTCGAGATGGCGGAGAACTTCCGCGACCGCGGGCTGGCGGTGGACCTCGTGGAAATGGTGGACCAGATCATGCCGCCGCTGGACCCGGAGATGGCCTGGGCGCTCCAGCAGCACCTGGAGCAGCACGGCGTCCGGCTGCACCTCGGCACGGCCGCCGCGGCGTTCCGCGACGCCGGCGGCCGCGTGACCGCCGAGTTGAAAAACGGCGTGACGCTGACCGCGGATTTCGTGCTGCTGTCCGCCGGCGTGCGGCCGGACGCCACCCTGGCCAAGGCGGCCGGGCTGGACTTGGGACCCCGCGGCGGCATCCGGGTGGATGCGCATCTGCGCACGTTCGATCCGGACATCTACGCCGCCGGCGATGCCGTGGAGGTGCCCAACACCATCCTGCCCGATGTCTGGCTCATCCCGCTGGCCGGACCGGCCAATCGCCAGGGCCGGATCGTGGCCGAGAACATCTGCGGCCGCGCTACAACGTATACCTCCACCCAAGGCACGGCTATCGTCAAGGTGTTTGCCATGACCGGCGGCGGCACCGGCGCCACCGAGAAGCAACTCAAGCGGGCCAACGTGCCGTACCGGAAAATCTATATCCATCCCTCCGGCCACGCGGGCTATTACCCCGGCACGGCGCCGATGCACATCAAGCTGCTCTTCGCACCCGACACGGGGAAAATTCTCGGTGCGCAGGTGATCGGCTGCGATGGCGTGGACAAGCGGCTGGACGTCTTCGCGACCGCCCTGCGCGCGGGGATGACCGTGCGCGACCTGGAAAGACTGGAACTGGCCTACGCCCCACCCTTCGGCTCGGCCAAGGATCCGGTGAACATGGCCGGCTTTGTCGCCAGCAACGTGCTGCTCGGCGATCTGCAACTCTGGTACGCCGAGGACTACCCCGCACGCACCGATGCCGGCGTGATCGTGGACGTGCGCAGCCCGCAGGAATTCGCACTGTGGCATATCCCCGGCGCGCTCAACATCCCGCTGGGCAAACTGCGCACGCGCCTCGGCGAACTGCCCAAGGAGAAAAACATCTTTGTCTATTGCAAGGTCGGCTTCCGCAGCTATCTCGCCTACCGCCTGCTGCGGCAACGCGGCTTCGAGGCCCGCACCCTGGCCGGCGGCGCCAACACCTTCCGCGCCTGGCATAAGGATCAGGTCGGCGCCGAACCGCTTGAGACGCCCTTCCTCACGTATGCCGAGGAACAGATGGCGGCCAAGGCAGCAATCAGAGGTCAGCCGTCAGCGGTCAGCGGTCAGCCAACCGGCAAGCAGGTCCGGCTCGACTGCGTCGGCGCGCAGTGCCCCGGCCCGATTCTGCAGCTCAAAGAGACGATGGACGCTCTCGCCGTGGGCGACGAGATCGTCATGACCGTCACCGATCCCGGCTTCCTCAGCGACGCCCCAGCCTGGTGCCGGAGCCAGGGGCACACGCTGGTCAGCCTCCGCCAGGACGGCCCGCGCATCGAGGCGCACATCCGCAAAGCCGCGCCAACCGCGGCGCCGGCGAGAGTCGCCGCCCCGGCCTTGACCGACAAGACCATGATCGTCTTCTCCGGCGACCTCGACCGCGCCATCGCCGCGTTCATCATCGCCAACGGCGCGGCAGCGATGGGCAACCGGGTGACCATGTTCTTCACCTTCTGGGGCCTCAACATCCTGCGCAAGCGGTCAGCGCCGCCGGTACATAAGTCGCTGCTCGAGCGGATGTTCGGCTGGATGATGCCGCGCGGCCCCGCGGCGCTGAAGCTCTCCAAACTCAACATGCTCGGCGCCGGCACGGCCATGATGAAGATGGTGATGGCGCAAAAGAACGTCGAGACCCTGCCCAATCTGATCGCCTCGGCGTCCTCCTCGGGGAGGATCCGCCTCGTCGCCTGCACGATGACCATGGACGTGATGGGGCTGAAAAAGGAAGAGTTGCTCGACGGCCTGGATTATGGCGGCGTCGCCGCCATGCTCGGCGCCGCCGATCAATCCAACGCCACGCTGTTCATTTAGTTCAGTGTCGCGTAAATAACCAGACACACGCATCGTTATTGCGGGACACTCCACTAGCTCAGGCCTTTCGCCGCCCGCTGCTTCCGTGCGGTTCGAAACCCGGCCCTTCTTTCCCGGACGCTTTTCCCACCGCCGGATTCGCCGGCCTCACCGCCGATGTACTGGAAGCCGACGGCGGGCGGCCGCTCGCTGGTCAGTTGCTGCATGGCGTCAAACAGCGTGCCGATGGCCTGGTGGTGGGAGGAGACCTCCTGTTCAAGATGCCGCAAGCGCTTGGCCAGTTTGGACTGCGAAGCGAAAAATTCGCGCAGTCGTACGAACGCACGCATGATGGCGATGTGGACCGCGATGGCTTGGGGGCTGTTCAGAACACTGGAGAGCATGGCCACACCCTGTTCCGTGAATGCGTAGGGCGCGGCGCGGCGAATGCCGCCCCAACTTGAAGTCACAATTTGTGACTTCAAGATCATAAACTCTTGCGGCGCAAGTTGGAACATGAAGTCCGATGGGAATCGTTCACCGTTGCGTTTGATGGCCTGAACGAGAACCTTGGGTTCTACGCCGTAGAGCGCGGCCAGATCTGTGCTCAACATGACCTTCTGCCCACGAACGAGGTAAATACATCGCTCGATCCGCTCGCACAAGACGATCTCAGCCTTCTCTTTCACGCCAGCCTCCATCCTCAGAAGTTACGGCGCGGGGGCGCGGTACCGCCCGCGCAGGTCGTTCCAGCGGACGAGCATGACATCGCGGAAATTGCGCCAGGAATCCCGGACCAGATGGATCTTCGTCCCGGCGCCATACCGCCAGTGCACCGGGACTTCCCGAATGCGGTAGCCCAGCTTGCGGCCGACGAACAGGACCTCCACGTCAAACGCCGTCATCATGCCACCGCTCACGCGCGGCGCGTTGTCGCCGTACAACCGGAGCCGCGTGAAAACATCCTGCGCCACGCGGTCGCGGAAGGCTTTGAATCCGCATTGCGTGTCCCGGATGCCGCGCACGGCCAACAGACGCACGATCCAATTGAAGACACGGCCCATCACGCGCCGCAGCCACGGGGCGCGTACCCGCTGCAGGTCCGCGCCCCCGCCCGTCCGGGAGCCGATGACGATGTCGTACCCCCGTTCGAACCAGGGCAGCAATTTTTCGACGTCCGCGATCGGCGCCGACAGATCGGCATCGGTAAACAGCACCGTGCGGCCGCGCGCCGCCAGCATCCCCGCGCGGACGGCATACCCCTTGCCGCGATGATCGTTGCGGATGACGCGCACCGCGGCATGCGTTTGGGCGAAGGCTTCCGCCACCTGGACCGTCCCGTCCCGCGAGCCGTCGTCCACCACAATAACCTCACCCGGCTCCGGCCGTGCCTGCGCGAGATAGGCGCAGACGCGCTCCAGCGTCTGCGGCAGACGCGTCTCTTCGTTGTACGCGGGGATGACGACCGACAACCAGGGACGCTGTAGCGCTTCGGTAATAACGGTACTCCCTAGCGCTTCTTCTCCCAGCCCTGTTCGTCCACGATCTTCTTGAGCTCCACTTTCGGACCGAAACTGTTGGGGATGCATTTGAAGCGGGCCAGAAAATTGACGGCGTTGTGGACGTGCTTCACCTCGTCCTTTTTGGAGTCCAATTGGTTCGCCGGCAATTTCCGCAGCTCCGCGACGTATGCGCCGGCCATCTGTTCCACCTGCTGGAGCGCGGCCGCATCCTGCTCGTACACCAGTGACTCCATGAGCCGGAGCATTTCGGGCCGCGGGTTGACAGGGTCGCGCAGCTTGGCGGCGTCGGCACGCACGGCGGCGGCGATTTCGCGGCGCTTGGCCATGGTTGCTTCGGTCGTCAGGCAGCCGTCGGTGCCGCCCTCGACGGCGCGCGGCGGCAGGGCGCGATACCAGATGTTGCGATAGCGCACCGGATTGCCGTGGTCCTGCAGCTTGAGCGGGCCGACTTCCGGGAAGGCGCCCGGCGAGGGGCGCTTCATGTGGCCGGTCGCACCCTCCAGCGGGGTGTGGTCCTGTACCAGCACGCCGTTGAGAAATACGGTGACATAGCCCGGGTCCACCACCGCGCCCTGCCGGTACACCGGGCGGCGGAAGACGATGTCGTACATCTGCCACTGGCCGGGCGCGCGCAGGGCGTTGGCCAGCGGCGGCTGGACGCCATAAACCGAGGCAGCGAAGCCGTCGGCATAGGTCGGGTTGTCGTAGTTGTCCAGCACCTGCACTTCCATGAGGCCCATCAGGAAAACGCCGCTGTTGCCGCGGCCCTGGCTTTCGTCTTGGGGCGGTGTGGGCGCGGCCCATTCGACGTGCAACTGGCAATCGCCGAACTTGGCTTTGGAGCGGATATAGCCGGCTTTGGGCACGCAGATCAACGCGCCCTCCTTGACGACCCAGCGGGTCGGCTCGCTCCCCGGCTTGTCGGCTTCCCAGTTTGCCAGCGTGGCATCCGTGCCGTCAAACAACACGACCGCGTCCGCAGGCGGCTGGCCCGGCTGCTCCGGCGAACTGAACGTGCCGGGCTCGACCCGCTGCGGCTGCGGCCGGTTCTGGTCGTGGACGGCCCACGGATGGTGTTCATCCGGCGCATCACCGTAGAACGGCTCGCCGGTGGAAACCGCCCGGGCCGCCGCAACGCACAGCCAGACTGTCAACGCTGGCGTGAGAACCGATCTAATTTTCACACCGTCTCCTTTCATGGGGAAAAGAAGCTTCGCGCTCAAGCAGGGCGCACTTTAACCGGACAGGTGGGGATGTCAAGCCGCGGAATCGCGCCGCGAACACAACGCCCCCCGCCCATAACAAAAATCTATCCGGCCGGATAGATTTTTGTTATGCCCGCCGGCGGGGTGAAAAAAGCGGAGTATGGGTCGGCGCCTAGGGTGTACGCCGCCACTTCAGAATATCCTTGCCGCAATGCGGGCAGATATCGCTGCGCAGCCTCGCGTAGCCAGCGCCCGTCTGGTGGATGGTGGACACATACGGCTTATGACAATAGGGACAGATGGCCGCCAGAAAGGCCTGTTTCTGTCCGCATTGCCGGCAAGCCACCCGCACGGCATAGTTCGGCAAGCCGCCAAACGTCGCCTTGGCGCCCTCCGCATCGGTGACCCACTCGGCCTTGCAGGCCGTACACATGAAGTGGAAGTTCGTGGCGGCCTGCACCTCGGTCGGGCCGGGGCCGCGAGCGCCGGCCAACGCGGCGGACAGACCGATCAGGACCACGACCAACCCGCAAGTTCTGCTCATCATATCAACTCCCATCCTGCCATTTATTTCCCCGCCAGCGGAGCGCCCCCCGGACGGGCGGGCGGCAACGCGGCGGCCCTCACGGCGGGTTAAGATACATGTAGTTCCGCCAGGTGTCAGGCGCCTGGTTGTACTCGATGGCATCAATGACGCGCGCATGCCCGTCCACGAAAGACATCACGCTCTTCCCGCCGGGATGCCGCTGGGTGAGATAGTCCGCGCCGCCGGGGATGATATAACCGTCGTTGAACGGCGAGCCTTCCCATTCTTCGACCAGCAGCGCGGTCTGGGTGGGGCGCTTGAAGTTGTTCAGCATGAAAGCGTCGGAACCATTGCGCATGTAACTCAAGTTCTTGTAGGGGTCCGGCCGGTAGGCGGTAATGCGGTTGCCCTTGTCGAGCGGGCATTTGAAGACCCGGACCTCATTCCCGAGATAGCCCTGCTGGATCAGGATGCTGTTGGCGGGAGCGATGTTGCCTCCCCCGTCACCGATGTAGGACCCTGAATCAAGGACGAGCCCATCATGCGTGGCCGCATATTTCAGATGCGCCAACGCCAGGTTGTGCATGTTGGAAAGGCACATGATGGTCTTGGCCCGACTGATCGCGTTCTGCACACCCGGGATCAGCAGCATGATCAGGATCAGAATGATCGCGATGATCACGACCATTTCGAGCAGCGTGAATCCGCCTCGGTGGAAGGCCAACTTGCGCGCCGCCCTCATTTTTTCCCCTCTTCGCCCCACACATCAAACCTGCATCAATTGCTCATTCTCATTGACGGCACTTCAACAACCTGACAGCAGGTGACACGCGCCAAGCCGGCTGCGTAGCGGTTTTATTCGACTTTGATGTGCCCGACAAACTGCGCCTGCAGCAGGGCGTTGAGATCGTCAATCACCTTCTGCCGCGCCGCGTTGCCGCCAATGCCGGGCCCGCTGGGGGCCAGCATGACGCGGACGCCGGCACCGGCATTGCCCATGGTCAGGGAAAGGCCCAGCCGCTTGTCGGCGGACAGATAGAGCCCCGTGGACGCGCCGGTCGAATCCTTGAACTCCTTGAAGCCGTGCGCCGAGGCGAACTGGTTCACCACGACGCGCACGTCGTCCGCACCCTTGGAAATGACGGCGGAATAGCGGGCGCTGTAGCCGGCACCGCTGGCCACGACCGGCAGCAGGGTGGCCAGCCCGACCGCCAGCCCCAGCGCGCCACCCATCCAGTGTGTCTTCATCGTCCTTGCTCCTCGTGGTGTGCGGTCATTCCCGCGTCCGCGGATCCATCCATTTGCGCTTCCACAAGTTCTGCGAGTCGGCCTTGACCCGCGCGGCATGGCCGTCATAGAACGATATATTACAACCCCAGTTGCGATGGTAGGTCGCGATGCCGTCGACGATATTACCAAGGCTGCCATCCCACGACCAGACATTGCGCCCGTCATTGACGGCATACACGCCAATGATCGTCCCGTCCTGGGTCCGGGTCGGCACCCACGGGTTCTCCTCGGTCATCTCGCACAGGCGGGCGGGGCTGAAGATCATGGATGAGCGCGTCACCAGCAGGGGCGAATTCGCCCCCGGTCCCGATAACGGGTCGCTCACCCAGTTGCCGCTGTAACTCCGCGCGATGGGCGTCGCCGCGCTCACGTCCACCCGCCGGAAGGTCGGACACCAGTAAACGTCGTAATCCTTCACGTATTTCCAGATGCTGTACTGATCCGTAGTCGCTACATCATTCCGGCTGTAAGGATTGCCGCCCACCCAGTAGAAACCATTCATCACCTGGTTATTGTCCGCCTCATATAACTTGGCGGCCACCTCCAGCTGGCCCATGTTCACCCGGCACTTGGTTTCGCGGCTCATCTCCAGGAGCAGTTCCACGCCGGGGATCAGCAGCAACAGCAGGATGATGATGATGGCAATCACCACCAGCATTTCGATCAAGGTGAAACCGGCCGCCCGTCCCGGGGCGCCACCGCTGCCGCTCCTGCAAACTGTGCCTATGGCCTCCATGGGAACCCCCGCCGTCCAATGTCATCCAACGCAAAAAGCATAAGCTCTTCGAGCCTGATGTCAAACACCATCTCAAGGCCGGCCTTCAGCACTCCAGCACCCGGCGTCTGCGACAGGCTGCCCGCGGTGAGCTTGTCGAACCCGCGGGCGTCCTCCCGCGGGAGGACGCCCCTACATGGATGTCCCATCCATCGCGTCCGCAACATATTTTCCCGCTTGCGATTGTCCGGTTGGGATGCTAAGGTCGCTGTGGCGCTGGCGGTAAGAAGCGGCAGCGGAGCGCGCGCCGTAAAATAATTTTCGCGGCTCTGCGTTGTCCGGTTGGGCGATGCGGCGCCGTGATCGGCCGGGGGCAGCCGGGCCGGCGCGCCCGCACGGTGGATGCAGTTAATCATCAGCAGGAAACAACATGACTACAGAACCAATGCACGAAGAAAAGCAGATCAAAACCAACTGGGATGCCACCCTGGCTTTCTGGGTGCTCCGCGCCTGGCTGGGCGTGCGGGCGATCGTCACCGGCATCGAAAAATATTCCGACACCGTGATCACCCAGAAACCCCTGATCGATCCCACGACCGGCATGGAAGATCCCAGCGGGGCGCTGGTGGACGTGGCCCACAAAGTGTACGCGCTGACGAACTACCACGCGGTGCCGCCTTCGATGGCCGCCAAGTTCGCCGGCGAGCCGCTGCTGCCCAAGCTGCTGCTGACGCCGTTCTATGCCGTGCTCGGCCCCGTGCTGATCCTGTTGGGCGTGACCCTGCTGGTGGGGTTGGGCACGCGCATTTCGCTCTTTTTGCAGGGCCTGCTCTACGTGGGCCTGACCGTCGGTTTGATCCTGATTCACGAAGACGGCGGAATTGCGTGGCTGGGCATCCATGTGGCGCTGATCGCGCTGGCGCTGATGTTGGCGCGGCACAACCGGTACTGCCTCCTCAAAAACGGATAGGATGACCCATGGCTTTGCATCATGATGTATTGAGTCGCCGCGATTTCCTCACCGCCACCGCCGCGGCGGGGGTCGGGCTCCTGATATCACGCGCCGGCGCGCGCGCGGCCGAGCCGGCGCCGGCGGGCAAAACGCCGCCTTCCGGAAAGATTCGTCTGGGGCTGGTCGGCGTGGGCGCGCAGGGGCGCGTGCTGATCGATTCGCTGATGCAGATCGAGGGCATCCAACTGGTGGCCATTGCCGATATGTGGGATTACGCCCGCGAGTACGGCCGGAAATACCTCAAGGCCAACAAGATCATCGTCAACGCCTACGAAAACCACGAGGAATTGCTGGCCCAGGAAAAGGACCTGCAGGCGGTCGTCGTCGCCACGCCGGATGTCTGGCACGCGCCGGTGACCAACGCCTGCCTCAAGGCCGGCAAGCACGTGTACTGCGAAAAGATGATGTCCAACACGCTGGACGCCGCGCGCTCCATGGTGCAGACCATGCGCGAAACCGGCCAGCTGCTGCAGATCGGGCATCAGCGGCGCAGCAATCCGCGCTACATCTTCGCGCGCAACCGCCTGGTCCGCGAGGCCAAGCTCTGCGGCCGCCTGACCGTGGCCAACGCGCAGTGGAACCGCAAGGTCACCGAGGACTTCCTCTGGCCCAAGAAGGCCCTGATCAGTCCCGAGCAGCTCGCCCGCTACGGCTTCGAGGACATGCACCAGTTCCGCAACTGGCGCTGGTTCCACAAGCTCGGCGGCGGCCCGCTCTCCGACCTGGGCGCGCACCAGATCGACATGTTCAACTGGTTCCTCGATGCCCTTCCCCGCTCCGTCATCGCCAGCGGCGGGATGGACTATTACAAGAACCACGAATGGTACGACAACGCCATGGTGATCTACGAGTACGGCCTGCCCGAGGGCGTCGTCCGCGCGTTCTACCAGGTGCAGACCACCACCAGCGCCGGCGGCGGCTATTTCGAATATTTCATGGGCGACGAAGGCTCGCTCAAGATGTCCGAGAACCCGAGCCTGACCGCCGTCTATCGCGAGGACCGCGCTCCGGACTGGGGCGAACTGGTGAAGAAAAACTACCTGCGCGAGAAGAAGGTCGCCCCGGCGGAAGCCGCGGGGACCAAGGTGGACGTGCGCGAGAGCAAGCCCCTCATCGGCTACGACATCCCGGTGACCTTCAACAAGAAGATCCACCAGCCGCACCTGGAGAACTTCTTCAAGGCGATCCGCGGCCAGGCCAAGCTCAACTGCCCCGCCGACGAGGCGCTCGCCAGCGAATCCATCATCTTCAAGGCCAACGAGGCTATCGCGGCCAAGCGGATGCTGGAGATCACCAAGGCCGACACGGAAGCGTGAAGCCGCCACGCGCCCGCCGTCTGACAACCGCACAACAACTCGCAGGAGAGGACAGGATACAATGAAAAAGATGAACCATCTGATCATGGCCGGCGTGGTCTGCGCCGTCGCCGCATGTCAACCCGTGGCGCCGCTGGCCGCGGACGAAATGGTGCCGCTGAAGACCGAGATGCCCAAGCCGTTGATCGTCGGCACCCCCGTGCCGATCAACATCCCCAACGTGGAACAACCCCCGCAGGGCAAGCGGCCGGACTTCATGGTGCCGGCCGGCAGCGTCAATCTGGCCAAGGGCAAGAAGGTCACATCCAGCGACTCCGAGCCGGTGGTCGGTGAACTGTCGCTGATCACCGATGGCGACAAGGCCGGGGACGAGGGTTCCTACGTGGAACTGAGCACGGGCAAGCAGTGGGTGCAGATTGACCTCGGCCAGCCGTGCAACGTCTATGCCGTCCTGCTCTGGCATTTCCATTCCCAGAAGCGCGTCTATCACGATGTCGTGATCCAGGTGGCCGAGGATGCCGACTTCCTCACCGGCGTGAAGACCATCTTCAACAACGACACCGATAACAGCTCGGGCTTGGGCGTGGGCAAGAACCGGCCGTACATCGAGGATTGGCAGGGTAAACTCATTGACGCCACGGGCGTGAAGGGCCGCTATGTCCGGCTGTACAGCAAGGGCAACACGTCCAATCAGATGAACCACTACATCGAAGTCGAAGTCTGGGGCAAGCCCGCCAAGTAAGGACGATGATTACGGGGCGCGCAACTGCCTGTGCCTGAAGGCGAACCGAAAACGCTGAGCACCGGCAAGAACCCTCCGCCATGCCGGTGCCGCAAACATTGCCGCGCACGCCGGGCCATCACCAGGAATGGCTGGCGGCCTGGAGGGGCGGTCCGGCGACGTTTTTCAATTTCGGCATCGCCGCCCAGCTCACGGAAGCCTGCCTGCTCGGCTGCCTCGCGCTCCGCGTTGGCAAGAAGATCGAGTGGAACAGCCTGGGCCTGCGCGCGAGGAACATGCCGGAGGCCGAGGCCTTCATCCGGCCGCCCTACCGCGATGGCTGGCACGTGTAAACCAGCCGCGGGGCGGGCGAATCCGGGCAGGCGAATTCTCCCGTCGCCAGGGCTGGCGGCGGGTGGAGGGGTGGTTGTCTTTTCCTCCGTCTTACTTGCCAGTCCATCTTGTCCACCATAGCGCTGACCTTAGCCTGATTGAGTTTGAATTCGCCACTCAGATCCGCTATGGTTGCAACGTGAGGTGAAACATGAAATTAAAGGTCATTCTTGAGCCGAGCGACGAAGGCGGCTTCACCGCCATTGTGCCTTCCCTGCCTGGCTGCATCAGCGAAGGCGACAACAGGGAGGAAGCCCTGGCCAACATTCGCGAAGCGATCGAGCTATACCTTGAACCGGTGGACGACGATCTGGCCGTGGTCCTGGGTGCGGAGCAATTTGAAGTTGCTGTATGAGCAAGGTCCCAAGTCTGCCCTATGATCGAATCATCCGAGCCCTCCAACGCGACGGATGGGTTGTAGTCCGGCAGAAAGGCAGTCACCTCCGCCTTCAGAAGCACACACCAGCGGAGACGCTTAAAATCACCATTCCGGCGCACCGCCCCGTCAAACGATCCACACTCGCCCATATTCTGAAGCAAGCGCGTCTCGGCATTGATGATTTCCTCAGACTGACATAGGAAGAAGAATACAACTTCAAATAATCTTCGCGGCTTTGCGTTATTCGATTGGGTCGGGTAATTTTGTGATCTCCCGGGAGTGGTCGGGCTGGCACGGCAGAAGACATTGATCATCAGCAGGGGACAAAATGCCGTTGCAGCATGACAAATTCAGCCTCAATCGCCGCGATTTCCTCACCGCCACCGCCGCGGCGGGGGTCGGGCTCCTGATTTCAGACGCCGCCGCGCGCGCGGCCGATCCGGTGCCGGCGGCCAGGACGCCGCCCGCGGACAAGATCCGCGTGGGACTGGTCGGCGTGGGGACGCAAGGGCGTGTGCTGATTGATTCGCTGATGCGGATCGAGGGCATTCAACTGGTGGCCATCGCCGACATCTGGGATTACGCCCGCGAGTACGGCCGGAAATACCTCAAGGCCAACAAGATCATCGTCAACGCCTACGAGAACCACGAGGAACTGCTGGCCGGGGAAAAAGACCTGCAAGCGGTGATCGTCGCCACGCCGGACGTCTGGCACGCGCCGGTGACCAACGCCTGCCTCAAAGCCGGCCAGCACGTGTACTGCGAGAAGATGATGTCCAACACATTGGAAGGCGCGCGCTCCATGGTGCAGACCATGCGCGCGACCGGCCGACTGCTGCAAATCGGACACCAGCGCCGCAGCAACCCGCGCTACCTCTTCGCGCGCAACCGCCTGATCCGCGAAGCCAAGCTGTGCGGCCGGCTGACCGCGGCCAGTGCGCAATGGAACCGCGCGGTGACCGACGATTTCGGCTGGCCCAAGAAGGCCACGATGAGCACGGAATACCTCGCCCGCTACGGCTACGCGGACATGCACCAGTTCAAAAACTGGCGCTGGTTCCGCAAGCTGGGCGGCGGCCCGCTGTCCGATCTGGGCGCGCACCAGATCGACATGTTCAACTGGTTTCTCGACGCCTTCCCCCGCTCCGTCCTGGCCGCCGGCGGGGCGGACTACTACCAGAACCACGAATGGTACGACAACGCCACGGCGATCTACGAGTACGACCTGCCCGGGGGCGTGGTCCGCGCGTTGTACCAGGTGCAGACCACCACCAGCGCCGGGGGCGGTTATTTCGAATATTTCATGGGCGACGAGGGCTCGCTGAAAATATCCGAAAACCCGAGTCTGACCGCCGCTTGGCACGAAGCGCGGGCCCCGGATTGGAGCGAACTGGTAAAAAAACGCTACCTGCGCGAGGACGTGGTGGAGGTATGTGAAACTTGCAAGGGCCGTACGGTGATCCGCTATAACATCCCGGTGTTCTTCAACAAGACGCTGCACCAGCCGCACCTGGAGAACTTCTTCAAGGCGATCCGCGGCGAGGCGAGGCTCAACTGCCCCGCCGACGAGGCCTTCGCCAGCGAGGCCGTGGTCTTCAAGGCTAACGAGGCCATCGCGGCCCAGCGGATGCTGGAGATCACCAAAGCCGACACGGAGGCGTGAAAAAGAGAAATCCCGCGCCTTCCGGCGCGGAGTTTCTCTTTCTTTCAACCGGCGTTGCTCAGATCTTCGGGAACTTGACCCACCTGACGCCGAGCTTGGAGGACTTGACCACCGTCTCGATGAACGCCATGCCGGTGACGCCTTCCTTCACGCCCGGGAAGTCGCGTTCGAGTTCCGTCGGCTTCCGGCGGTCCATCTTCGCGCGGATGGTGTCGGCGAAGTTGACGTAGTTGTTCGCGAACGCCTCGAGGAACGCCTCGGGATGACCGAACGGGATGCGCGTGGCGCGCGCCGCCGCCGGGCTTTTCGCGCCGATGTAGTCGTTGCCGCGGCGCCAAACCTGCACGGGGCCGTTAATGACCTTGACGTACAGATAGTTCGGATGTTCCTGGTGCCACTCGAGGGCCTGGTTTTCGCCATAAACCCAGATGGCGAGACCGTTTTCCTCGCCGATGGAAACCTGGCTGGCGTGCAAAATGCCCTTCGCGCCCTTGTTGAAGCGCACCAGGCAGTTGCCGTCGTCATCCAACCGGCGGCCCTTGACGAACGTCGTCAGGTCAGCGCAAATCTCCACGATGTTGAGGCCGGTGATGTAATGCGCGAGGTTCTCGGCATGCGTGCCGATGTCGCCCATGCAGCCGGCGGCGCCGCTCTGCTTCGGGTCGGTACGCCAGGAGGCCTGCTGCTGGCCTTCGCGCTCGATCGGGCGGATCAGCCAGCCCTGCGGATACTGCACGACGATCTTGTAGATCTTGCCGAGATCGCCCTGCCGCACCATGTCGCGCGCGAGCTTGACCATCGGATAGCCCACATAGTTGTGCATCAGACCGAAGACCTTGCCGGATTCGGCGACGGCCTTCGCCATGTCCTTGGCTTCCTTCAGGCTCATCGTCATCGGCTTCTCGCACATGACATTGAAGCCGGCCTTCAGGAAGGCGTTGGCAATCGGAAAGTGCCAGTTGTTCGGCGTCGTGACGGCCACGAAGTCAATCTTGTCCTCGCGCTTCAGCTCCCGCTCGATCATCTGCTCGTAGTTGTCATAGGCGCGCTTGGGTTCGAGGCAAAGCTGCCTACCCATCGCGCGGCTGAGCTTCGGATCGATGTGGAACGCGCCGGCGACAATCTCGATACCGCCGTCCATACGCGCCGCCTTGCGGTGCACTTCGCCGATGAAGGCCCCCGGTCCGCCGCCCACCATGCCCATTCTTAATTTACGATTCATGTTTTCTCCTTGGTTAATCAGGTTTCATCCAAATCCGAATTTGGATTTCGTGCTTCGGATTTCGTATTTTCTTATTGGTTCTTCTTGTCGAACGCCGCGTCGAACGCGAGCTTGCTCGGCGCGAAGTCCAGCTTCTTCACGAACGCGCACGCCTCGGTGGCGCCGTGGACGCGATCCATCCGGCCATCCTCCCACTCCACTGAGAGCGGGCCGCGATAGCCGACGTCGTTGAGCGCGACGATGATCTCCTCGAACTTCACATCGCCGCGGCCGACGCTGCGGAAGTCCCAGAACCGCCGCGCGTCGCCGAAGTCCACGTGGCCGCCGAACACGCCCACGTCGCCGTTGCCATGGCCCCACCAGGCGTCCTTGACGTGCGAGTGGAAGATGCGGTCGCCGAGGGTGCGGATGAACTTCACATAGTCCACGCCCTGGTAGCCGAAGTGCGACGGGTCAAAATTGAACCCGAACCGCTTGTGGCCCTTGACGGCCGCCACCGCGCGCTGCGCGCTGGCGATGTCGAACGCGATCTCGGTGGGATGCGCCTCGAGCGCGAAGTTGACGTCCGCCTTGTCGAACGCGTCCAGGATCGGGCCGAACCGCTGCGCGAAGTCGGCGTAGCCTTTTTCAAGGTAGGCCTGGCTGGTCGGCGGGAACGCATAGACCGCATGCCAGATGCTCGAGCCCGTGAAGCCGTTGACGACGGCGGGATAGGCATCCTTGCCCTTGCGGCCCGGCTTGGCGTTGAAGAAATTCCGCGCCGCCTTTGCCGTCAGGATCATGTTCTTCGCCGCGCGCTGGCGCACGCCTTCGGGGTCGCCGTCGCCCCAGATCGCGGGCGACAGGATGGCCTTGTGCCGCTCGTCAATCAGGTCGCAGATCGCCTGGCCGACCAGGTGGCTGGAAACCGCGCAGCACGTCAACCCGTGGCTGTCGAGCAGATCCCACAGACCCTTGCAGTATTTCGCATCCTTCGCGGCCTGCTCCACGTCGAAGTGATCGCCCCAGCACGCGAGTTCCAGACCGTCATAGCCCATCTTTTTGGCCAGCGGCGCGAGGTCCTTGATGGACAAATCCGCCCACTGCCCGGTGAACAAGGTAACTAATCTAGCCATTTTCTCCTCCGGTTGTTTCAGGTTGACCTTCGGCGGCAGGATGCCACGCGGGCGTTCTTTTGCAAGAAAAAAACGCTTACTTCAGCCCCTGGCGCAGCAGTTCCTCGGCGATCTGGATGGCGTTCTGGGCCGCGCCTTTCCAGATGTTGTCGCCGGCGCACCACAGCGCCAGGCCGTTGGGGACGCTCAGGTCCTGGCGCAGCCGGCCGACTAGCACGTCGTAGTTGCCGCTGGCGTTGATCGGCAGCGGATAGGCGGCCTGCTGCGGGTCGTCCACCACCTGGACGCCCGGCGCCCGCGCCAGCAGCGCGCGCGCCTGCGCGACGCTCAGCGGCTGTTCCAACTCGATGTTGAGGGCCATACTGTGGCCGTTGAAAACCGGCACGCGCACCGTGGTGGCGGCCACCCGGATGGCCGGATCGAGAATCTTGTGCGTCTCCCGCCGCAGCTTGATTTCCTCGGTGCTTTCGCCGGACGCGTCCTTGAACGAGCCGACCGCCGGAATCACGTTGAAGGCGATCGGATGCGGATAGACTTCGGCCGTGAGCGGCTGTCCGGCGGCCCAGGCGCGGACTTGCGTTTCCAGTTCCTTGATGGCGGCGCTGCCGGTGCCGGACACCGCCTGGTAGGTGCTGACCACCAGGCGGCGGATGCGCGCCGCCCGGTGCAGCGGAGCCAGCGCCATCAGGGCGATGATCGTGCTGCAGTTCGGATTGGCGATGAAGCCCTGGTGCGACCGGAGCGCTTCCGGATTGATCTCCGGTATTACCAGCGGCACGCGCGGGTCCATGCGGAAGTCGTCGCCGTTGTCAATGACCACGCAACCGCGCTGGACAGCCTCCCACCCCAGGGTCTGCGAGGCGCCCTTGGCCCCCTCGGTGCCGGCGAAGAAGGCGAAGTCCAGGCCGGCAAACGCCTCGGGCCGGGCCACCCGGACCGGATAACTCACGCCGTCAATGACCTCCGTGCGCTCGCTGCGCGCCAGGATGATCAGGTCCTTGACCGGAAAATGGCGCGCCCGGAGCAGCCGCACCATCTCGGTGCCGACCGCGCCGATGCCCACCACGCAACAGTTATACTGCTTCATGTTGGCTTCATCTTTTTTGCCACAGAATACACAACCCGGCATAGCCGCAACAAACAAACCGCTTACGAAATAATCCATGTCAAAATGCGGCGATTTTACAGGCTAGTGGCATAGAGATATTCTGTGGCAACTATCAGACGCGCTCGGCCACCAGATCGCCGACTTCCTGCGTGCCGTAGCCCATCTTGCCGGCGGCCAGGCTCCGGACCTTCGTCGCGCAGACGTCGGACACTGCCGCGTTGATCGCCTGGGCCGCCTGTTGCTCGCCGAGGTGCTCCAGCATCATCATGCCGGCGCAGATGGCGGCCAGCGGGTTGATCACGTTCTTGCCGGTGTACTTCGGCGCCGAGCCGCCCATGGGCTCAAACATGCTCACACCCTCCGGATTGATGTTGCCGCCGGCGGCAATGCCCAGCCCGCCTTGCGTGATCGCGGCCAGATCCGTGATGATGTCGCCGAACAGATTGGCCGTGACGAGCACGTCGAACCATTCGGGGCTCTTCACCATCCACATGCAGGTCGCGTCCACGTGGTAATAGTCACGCTTGATGTCCGGGAACTCGCGCGCGCCCATTTCGTGAAACGCGCGCTCCCACAGGTCGAAGACAAAGGTCAGCACGTTGGTCTTGCCCACCAGCGCCAGGGTGTTGTGTTCGCCGAGGCCGCGGGCCTTCTTGCCGTACTTGCGGGTATAGTTGAAGGCCCAGCGCAGGCAGCGGTCCACCTGGGCGCGGGTGTACACCATATTCTGCATGGCCACCTCGTGTGGCGAGCCTTTCATCATGATCCCGCCGGCCCCCGTGTATACGTCGCCCGAATTTTCGCGGACCACCACGTAGTCGATGTCCTTGGGGCCCTTGCCCTTCAGGGGACACTCGACGCCCGGATACAGCCGGACCGGCCGCAGATTGATGTACTGGTCCAGCGCGAACCGCAGCGCCAGCAGGATGCCTTTTTCCAGAATGCCCGGCTTGACCTCTGGATGACCGATCGCGCCCAGCAGGATCGCATCGTGCCGGAGCATCTCCTCCGCGGCGTTGGCCGGCAGCACCTCGCCGGTCTTCAGATAACGGTCGCCGCCCCAGTCGAAGGCGTTCAACTGCAACGTGAACCCGAATTTCCGCGCCGCGACCTCCAGGACCTTGACCGCTTCCCGCGTGACTTCCGGCCCGGTGCCGTCGCCGCCCAACACCGCAATTTTATATGTTTTTCCCATGTTTTTTCCTTCGTGTGCCACGAGCCACCACTGCCCGCGGACTCGTGTAAAGACGGCGCAGCATAGGGATCAGCCCGTGGCAGGGCAAGTTCAAAAGCCGGCTCTCAATCTGATTGGGCTGCGGCGCGGGAGGCGCCGGGTAGTGCTGCGGGGCTTGATTTGATACTGATTCCGCCCCGATGGGGAAACTACCACAGGCACCACCGCATCACACCGTAAAGCGTGCCCCGCAGAAGTGCCATGCACCTCTGCCGCGTTCCGGGCTTGACCGGCTCCCTCGATCTCTGGTTTCATGCGGCATAGTCATGACCGCCTTACCGAACAACCGGCGCCTAAGACCCGCCTGCCCTTGCTGAACCATGCCGAACTGGCCTTCCATTGCGGCGCAGTTCAATCTGTCCGGCGACATCCTGTCCGCCGAGCCGTTGGGCCACGGCCACATCCATGACACCTACCGCCTGGCACTCACGGAGCGGGGCGCGGAGCGGTCGTACACACTCCAGCGGCTGAACACCACCATCTTCCGCAACCCCGCCGCATTGATGGACAACATTGCCCGCGTCACCGCGCACCTGCACCGCAAGAACAACGGCGCGCCCGATGCCCATCGGCACGCGCTGCAGCCCGTGGCGGCGCGCGACGGCGGCTGGCTGGCGACGACGGAGAATGGCGCCGTTTGGCGCGCGTTCCATTTCATCGGCCGGGCGTATGCGCCGGACATTCTCGAGTCGCTGGATCAAGCCTATCAGGCCGCCCGCGCGTTCGGACGGTTCCAGGGCCAACTGGCCGACCTGCCGCCCCCGCGCCTCACGGAAATCCTGCCGGATTTCCACCATACGCCCAAGCGGTTCATGGCCTTCGAGCGGGCGCTGGCCGCCGATGCCCATCAGCGCACGGACGCGGCCCGGCCCGAAATCGCATTCGTCCTGTCGCGCCGGACCATGACCACCGTGCTGCTGGATTTGCAGGGGCGGGGCGAGATCCCGGAGCGCGTGGTGCACAACGACACCAAGATCAATAACATTCTGTTTGACGAGTCCAGCGGCGAGGCCATCTGCGTGATTGACCTCGATATTGTCATGCCCGGTCTCGCGCTGTACGACTTCGGCGACCTCGTGCGTTCGGCCTCCAACCCGGCCGCCGAGGATGAGCGGGATCTGTCCCGGGTGGTCTTCCGGCTGCCGTTCTTTGCGGCGCTGCTCCGCGGTTACCTGGAGACGGCCGGCGCTTTCCTCACGCCCGCCGAACGGCGGCACCTGGCCTTTGCCGGCCCCCTCATCACCCTGGAGGTGGGCCTGCGGTTTCTGACCGATTACCTCGACGGCGACAAGTACTTCAAGGTGCAGCGCCCCAACCACAACCTGGACCGCGCGCGGACGCAGTTCAAACTGGTGGCGGACATGGAGCGGCACCGCGACGCCATGCAGGCCATCGTGGATGCCGGTTGAAGCCGGCGGCCGGTCAGCGCGCCATGCCATGTCCCACCTTTTCCGCGCCCAGGTTGAATGCAGTTGATTTCGGGACCGGCCGCTGGTACCGTTGCGTGGTCAGGGCACGTCCGCGGTGCCCGCTGGATCTCTGAAAACATGGGGGCGCACCGGTTTCGACGCACGGGTTGAAGCGGTCGTGGCGCGCCGAGGACCCCGGTTGGCCTCGTTAAATCACCGGGAAAAAACATAAAAGCCAACAGCGAATTGGCCCTCGCGGCTTAATGCCGTGACGTCTCGCCGCGGACACCTGCTAAGCGGTTGAGGCGAATACAGCAGGCTAGTTTCGCCGCCGGGTGGCCGGGCGGCGGAGCGAAACTCTTTCGTGGCCGCTGGTTCCGTTGATGGCCTGTCCGCCGGCAGTCAACGGAACGAGAATTAATGACGGGACACGCGCGTAGATGCGACCGTGACTCCTTTGCGGACGCGGGTTCAATTCCCGCCGCCTCCAGGCTTCGTCCGTAGCGCAGCGGAGGACGAAGCCTGCCACGGCGTAGTCCCGTCCGCGGACGGGACGAAGCCGGGCGAATGGCGCTGCGCTCCAGACTACGCCCGGGCAAGCCAGGTTGACTATGGCCTGTGAGCATTACGAGCATGTTGCATGATCGTCCGCGGACGGGACGAAGCCGGGCGAATGGCGCTGCGCTCCGGACTACGCCCGGGCAAGCCAGGGATAAGCCATGAATGGCTACACCTACGTTTACATTCTTCAGAGCCTCGCAGATTCCTGCCGGCATTACACTAGCTTGACTGATGATCTGCACGCGCGGCTGAAAAAACATAACGCCGGCGAGGTAATTCATACCGCCAAATACAAACCGTGGCAATTGATGACCGCCATCGCGTTTCACGATCGTAGAAAGGCGGCTGCTTTTGAACAATATCTCAAATCACATCCCGGGCGCGCTTTCGCCGCCAAACACTTCTAGCTTCGTCCGGACAAACCATGAATAACTACGCATGAATTCGCTGTGGCTCATCATCGGCGCCCTGGCCGCTTTTGCCGTCGCCTACCGCTATTACAGCGCCTTCCTCGCCGCCCGCGTCGCCATGCTCGACGACACGCGGCCAACGCCCGCCCATCGGCTGAAGGACGGCGTGGATTATCACCCCACCCGGCGCCTCGTGCTCTTTGGCCATCATTTTGCCGCCATCGCCGGGCCGGGGCCGCTGGTCGGGCCGGTGCTGGCCGCGCAATGGGGTTACCTGCCGGGGTTCGTCTGGATCGTCATCGGCGCCTGCCTGGCGGGCGCGGTCCACGATTTCGTGATCCTGTGGGCCTCCGTGCGGCAGGACGGCCTGACCCTGCCGAAGCTGGCGCGGATGAATATCGGCCCCGTGGCGGGCGTCACCGCGTCGGTGGCCACGCTGTTCATCATCATCTGCACGCTGGCCAGCGTGGGCATCGTGGTGGTCAACGCGCTGGCCGAAAGCGCCTGGGGCCTGTTCACGATCCTCGTCACGATCCCCGCCGCGCTGATCACGGGTTGCTGGATGTACAAGGTGCGGCCGGGCCGGGTCGGCGAGGCGTCGGTGATCGGCGTGACGATTGTCCTGCTTGGCGTCCTGCTGGGCAAACCGTTTGCCGCCGCGTCGTACGGGCACCTCCTGCTGTTCAGCAAACCCACGCTGTCCATTCTGCTGCCGGTGTATGCCTGTATCGCCTCGATCCTCCCGGTCTGGGTGCTGATGTGTCCGCGCGACTATTTGAGCTCATACATGAAGATCGGCGTGATGGTCGTCCTGGCCGCCGGCCTGTTCATAGCGCACCCGGCGCTGCAGATGCCGGCGACGACGCCGTTTCTCCACGGCGGCGGGCCGGTGATTTCCGGCGCCGTGTGGCCCTTTGTCTGCATCGTCATCATGTGCGGCGCGCTCTCAGGCTTTCATGCACTGATCGCCTCGGGCACCACACCGAAAATGGTGAACAAGGAATCCGACATCCGCCCGCTCGGGTTCGGGGCGATGCTCGTCGAGGGCTTTGTGGCGCTGCTGGCGCTGGTGGCCGCCTGCGCGCTGACGCCGGGTGATTATTTTGCGATCAACGTGCCGCCGGCGCAGCAGCCGGCGTTGGTCCAGCAGGCGGCGGCGCAGTATGGTTGGGACCTGGCGCCGAAAGAGCTGCCCGCCCTGGAAGCCGGCACCCAGGAGCGGCTGACCGGCCGTGTCGGCGGCGCCGTCACGCTGGCGGTCGGCATGGCCAAAATCTTCTCCAACATCCCCGGCCTGCAGACGCTGATGTCCTATTGGTATCACTTCGTGATCATGTTCGAGGCGCTGTTCATCCTGACCCTGTTGGAAACCGGGACGCGGGTGGCGCGCTTTGTCTTCCAGGAGGCGGCGGCGGCTTTCACGCCGCGCGCCGTCCTCGGCGGCCAGCCCCGCTGGGGTATGAACATCTTCATGAGCGTGCTGACCTGCGTCTGCTGGGGCTACCTGCTCTACACCGGCAACATCAACACGCTCTGGCGCATGCTCGGCATCGCCAACCAACTGCTGGCCACCATCGCGCTGGCCATCGGCACCACCTACCTGCTGCGCCATGCGCCCAGGCGGGCGCATGCGCTGCTGACGGGGCTCCCGCTGCTCTTCATCATTGTCACCGTGCTGACCGCCGGGTCGCAAAGCGTGGCCGGTTGGTGGCGCGTTGAAATTCCGGGATTGCGGGCGCAGCTGCACGCGCCCGGTCTGGCCGCTGCCGCGGCGGAGACTCTGCGCCAGCAGGTGTTCAACCTCCGGCTGACCAGCCTGCTGGCGTGCATCATGCTGGCGCTGACCGTGATCATCGTGCTCGATGCCGTGCGCCGCTGGCGGGTCCTCCTGGCGCCAGGCCACCCCCGCTCCTGAGCGGCGCGGCCAAGCCACCGCCTCCAGGTACCGTAGAAATCAGGGAATACCTGATGCGATTATTGTTTTCCTGGTCCTTAAGCCGTGATAACTTGGCCTGTGGTAGGGTAAAGAAGGTAGGTATGCAAATGACGCCGCGAGCGATTCTCAATCATGGAACCGGCCACAAACCGTTCCGTGTTCTGATCGTGGATGATCATCCGCTGGTGCGGGAGGGGCTGGCCAAGCTGATCCAGGAGACACCCGATCTGGAACTCAGCGGCGAGGCCGGGGACGTGAAAGAGGCCCTGCAGGCAATCACCGGGGAAAAGCCGGACGTGCTGCTGCTGGACCTCTCCCTGCCGGGACGCAACGGCATAGAACTGATCAAAGACCTGCACCTCCGGTACCCCGATCTGCCGGTGTTGGTGCTGTCCATGCACGAGGAGAGCTTCTACGCGGAGCGTGTGCTGAGCGCCGGTGCCAGCGGCTACATCATGAAGCAGGAGCCGGCGGCCCATGTGATCGACGCTCTGCGCACTGTGTTGCAGGGCGCTGTGTACTTGAGTCCGGCCATCGGGGCCCGGCTGTTGAAAACGATTTTTAGCGGCCATCGCAATCCGCAACCGCGCACGAGCATGGAACGGCTCAGCAACCGCGAACTGCAGGTCTTTGAATGCATCGGCCAGGGCCTAACCACCCAGGAAATCGCGGCGCAACTTCATCTGAGCGTGAAGACGATTGAAACCTACCGCGCGCATGTCAAGCTCAAGCTGGGCTTCAATAACCACACGGAGCTGACGCACCAAGCCATCCGCTGGGTGGAAGCCGAAACCGGCCACGGGCCGGCCTAGCTCAGCGCTTGCACCCGGCTCAGACGGCTTTCATCCCGGCGCTTAGCGGCCACCCGGCGGGCCGAGCACCAGGCGGCTGATCATGGCGTGGCGCAGCGCTGTTGGGCCCTGCAGGCGCCGGCGCAGGAGCGATTGACGGGCAGGCCGCGACATGGCGCCGATCGACTGGCTGAAGACGCTCCCGGGCCAACGCATGTGCATCAGGGGCGTAATGTGCAGTTGCGCCTGCAGGTTGGATGCCGGCTGGGGCAGACCGGGTATCGGGACCGGTACCGCAGCGGCCGGCTGGTCCGACACCAGCCGCGCCGCCACGTCGGCCAACGTCCGGCGGCCGGCGCCGGGCTCCGGCCGGCGGCGCGGAGGCGGGGGCCGTGGAACACGCGCTGTCCGCGACTGGAAAATTTGCTCCGTTACCGGCCGCGCCGCCGTTGGCAGCGCGTACGCGGATGGACGCGGGGGCATCCTGGCCGGGCGCGGCCGGGGTAATTCTTCCGTCACGGGCGCCGCCTCCGTTCGCTCTTGCGGCGCCAGTTCTTCCGTCCGCCGGCCGGAGAGCATCTCCATGAGTTCCTTGAAATCCTCCGCGGCCGGCCGTGGAGCGAGCCGCGCCGGGCGCGACTCCGATGGAGTCGGCGGGCCCGGCAGCTTGCTCCTGGCGGCGCGGGACAGGAGCTGGAAGACCACCCAGACAACACCCGCCAGAATATAAATGACCACGTCGAAATTCGACGCGGCGATGGTCAGCGGTAACGGCATGCTCAGAGTTCGGGGTTCAGGGTTCAGGGGGCAGGGTTCAGGGGGCAGGGTTCTCTTCTCAGATTTTTCTCCTGCTGTCTGCCTCCGGTTTCACTTTTCAGTATTTCTTAATTTATTTCGGATTTCGTGTTTCAAATTTCTGTTTTTCTTTTGGTTCACCCCTTCGGCGTCGGCGGCTCCTCGCCGCCGCCGAGCGACTCGCGCATGGTCGTGTCGGCCATGAGATTCTGCATGCGCAGATAATCCATGACGCCCAGCTTGCCTTCCTTGAGCGCCTGGGAAATGGCCATCGGGATTTGCGCCTGGGACTCGACCAGCTTGGCCTGCATCTCCTGGGTCCGCGCGCGCATTTCCTGTTCCGCGGCAACGGCCATGACGCGCCGGCCCTCGGCCTCAGCCTGGCGCAGTTTTTTATCGGCTTCGGCGCGCTCGGTTTCGAGCAGGGCGCCGACGTTGGCCACCTCGCGGGCGCCGCTGACGCCGGCGACGGAGACATCGGCGATATCAATGGACACGATCTCGAACGCCGTCTGCGAATCGAGCCCGCTGTCCAGCACCTTGCGGCTGATGTGGTCGGGGTTCTCCAGCACGTCCTTGTAGGTGGCCGAGGAGCCGATGGCGCTGACAATGCCCTGGCCGACGCGGGCGATGATGGTCTCCTCCGTCGCGCCGCCAACGAGTTGCTTGAGGTTTGTGCGGACCGTGACGCGGGCCTTGACCAGCAGCCGGATACCGTCCTTGGCGACAGCGTCGAGCATGGTCGTGCCGCGGGCCGGATCGGGGCAGTCAATGACTTTCGGGTTGACGCTGGTCTGCACGGCGGCATGGACATCGCGGCCGGCGAGGTTGATCGCGCAGGCGTTCTGGTACGTCAGCGGAATGCCGGCCTTGTCAGCGGCGATCATGGCGTTCACGACCTGGATGACATCGCCGCCGGCGAGGTAATGGGCCTCGAGGGCGTCGGTGCCCAGGCCGATGCCGGCCTTGACCAGACGGATGCGCGCCTCGACGATGAGCGAGGGCGGCACGCGCCGCAGCTTCATGGCGACGAGGGTGAACAGGCCGACCCGCGCGCCGGAGGTCAGCGCCTGGACCCAGATCTTCAGGAAGTAGAAGAAGACCCCGACGACCACCAGGACCACGATCGCCAACAGGGCGAGCAGAACCAATCCGAATTGTGCAACTGGCATATTAACTCCTTTCGTCTTCGTTCGTCTGTGTTTGCAAAGCGGGGCTACGGCGCAAAACCATCCAGCGGCGGCGGGATTTCGGGGTGCGGCGGCAGCGGCGCGGCCGCCGGCAACGGTTCCCGCTCGCCGGCCAGAATGGCCAGCGCAAAAGCGCCCATGCCGTAAAACACGATCAGCAGCCAAACCACCCAGCCCACCATCGGCAAGGCCGCGGCAGCATACAGCACCACCAGGCCGAAGGCGAGCACCGGCAACGCCGCCCGCGGCGACAGCGCCGGCCGGCCGCGCATGAGCCGGCTGCCCACCATCAGCGCCACGGGCAGCTTGGCCAGGTACAGCAACATGCCGAAGCTGACCAGCAGCAGCACGCCCAGCGGAATGCCGATCCAGGTCACCAGCGCCAAGCCGCCCAGCATCAGCAACAGCGCGAACATGATCGCACCGGCCAACAGACATTTGTGCGGCTGCTGCTGCAGGTTCATGACGGAGCGCGCCGTGAAGCGCGGAAAGACGGCCAGGAAAGGCAGGCCGGCCAGCAGCGCGGCCAGGAGCAACGCCACCTGGAGCAGCAGGGCCTGCCGCGGCGTGACCTGGAGCGGGGCGATCGGCCAGGCGATGGCCGGCTGCCGGATGAGCTGGCCGTGCAGCTTGACTTGGTTGTCGAGGATGAGTTCCTTGGGCGCCGTATAGATCAGGTTGCCTTGAATCTCCGTGCCGGGCATGATTACGATTTCCTCGCCGCCAATCCGGCAGTCGCCGCCGATCCGGCCCTGCACCGTGACGCGGTTGCCGATGGCGACCAATTTCTGCCCGATATCCGCCTCGGTGGATATCGAACCGCCCGGCGCGAACAGCAGGGCCTCCTCGCCGACGGCGGCGGTCGCGCCCAGCCGGATGGTATCCGCGACGATTTGCAGGCCCGCGTCCACGCGGCCCTCGACCTGCACTTCCCGGCGCGCCGCCAGCCGCACCGACTGCCGGGCGGCGCCGGAGAAGGTGATGGAATCGGCCAGCGCCCAGACGTCGCGATGGAAGGCGCCGGTCAAATGGGCTTCGCGGCTTTGCAGAAACAGCCCGCGGTCGGCGGTGCCGGCGAACTGGACGGTGTCCGCCGCCAGCCAGAGCTCGTTGCTGGCCGTCCGGCCGCGTGGCAGATCGAAGCGATCGGTCCGCTGAAAATCAAGCGCCGGCGCGCGGGCGCCGCCCAAGCACAAAAGAGTCATCGCACCGACCACGGCTTGCCAGAGGCTCGCCCTCCATGCGCCCATCTGCGGCGGTCGTGGGAAGTGGAGGGCGAGCGTCCCGCGAGCCGCTCCGACTGGAATGGGCGGCTTCCGTGACTGACGCACTACCGCTACGATGCTTTGCTTCATGACGGTCTGTTTACGAGGCCGGCGCCGCGGGCTCCGCGACCTGTCGGACCACGATCCGGTTGCCCTCCACGGCGATCACGCGGACGCGCGCACCGGCCGGAATCCAACTGCTTTCGGCAACGACATCCACCCGCTGGCCCCCGAGGAGCGCGAGACCGGCCGGGCGCAGGTTGGATAGTGCTTCGCCCTCCTGGTGCAGCAACGCCTCGCCCCCCGCGACGGCCGTGAACTGACGGCCATCGGCCTCCAGCGTCAGCCGGCGGCCCCACGGGCTCTTCGGAAAAAATCGAATCCACAGATAAACGCAGCCACCGGCCAGGACGACGATCAGCGCCACCGCCAGCAGATTATAGGGCGCCTCGAACTGCGAACCGCCGACGATGGCCGCGCCGACCAGCGCCAGAGCGCCGCACAAGCCCACCAGGCCGCCGGGGAGGAATATCTCCGCTCCGATCAGCAGGAGCCCGCCCAGCAGCAGAATCAAGTAAAGGGTCAGCGGCGGATTCATGTCGGTCTCTTCCTTAAAACCGGCCCCACCCTACCCGATGCCGCCGGTCAAGGCGATGAAATTTGTCGAGCGTCCGTCGCGGGGCGGCCACGACTCGCCAGTTCGCCGGGTCTCCGACCCGGCGAACACGGCGCCGCGTCAGAGACGCGGCCTACAGAAATTCACACGACGCCGATGATCTCCCTGTAGGCCGGGTCTCCGACCCGGCGCGCGGGCCGCCCCGCGCGAAACGAACACCGCGTCATGTAGGCCGGGTCTCCGACCCGGCGCGCTTCTCCACCACAATCCGGTTGCCGTAGGCCTCGACGATGCGGAGGAGCGTGCCGGCCGGGAGAAAGTCGCCGCGCGTGACGACATCGAGCCGGCGCTCGCCGAACTGCGCGGAGCCGGCGGGCCGCAGCGGCATCAGGGCCGTGCCGGTCAGGCCGATGAGCGCCGTGGTGTCCTCCGCCAGCGCGCGATAGCCCTCCCGGGCGGCCGCGGACTGATCCAAGACCAGCCGGCGGTAAAAGCCCGTGCGGGGCAGCCAGCGTCCCGCCAGCAGGGCAGCGGGCAACAGCAACACCAGCGCCAACGCCAGCTTGAACAGCGGCTCCTGAACCAGCGGCCAAGCCAAGTGCCGCGGCTCGCCGGGGATATGCCGGATCATCGCGCTCAGCAGGGCCCAGAGCATCAGGATCAAGCCGAGGATGCCTAGCAGCCCGTAGCCAGGGAGCAGAAACACCTCGACGATCAGCAGCGCCGCGCCAAGGACGAACAGGATCACTTCCTCCAAGCCCGCCAGCCCCGCGATATGGTGGCCCCAGAAAAAGAGCGCCAGGCAGACCACGCCCAGAATGCCGGGCAGGACCACGCCGGGCGTCTTGATCTCCAAATAAATGCCCAACAGTCCCGCCATGAGGAACAGCGGGGCGAGCATGGCAATCCAGCGGGCCAGGCGTTCCGCGGACGTGACCCGGAGTTCCCGCACCTCGGCATTTTTTATGCCGACCGTGTCGAGCAAGGCGTCCAGATCCCGGACCGTGCCGGCCGACACCAGCGGCAGCCGATTCTTGCCGACCTTGCGTTCGGCCTCGATGTTCGTCAGGGCCAGGAGCCGGCCGGGCGGGCAGATCTCTTCCCCATCCATCTTCAGATCCTTTTCAATCCGCACCATCTTTTCCGCCACGTCGGGGTCGTGGCCGCTCTGCTCCGCCGCGGCGCGAATCAACACCGCGACGGCGGAGACGGACTTCTCCTTCAGGTCGGCGGGCATCTCCTGCACGCCGCCCCAGGGCGTCATCAGGATCGGCATGGCGTCGCCGATGACCGCGCCGGGTGTCATGTAGATTTGCTGCGTGGCCAGCGCAATAATCGCGCCGGCGGAGAAGGCGCGTTTTTCCACCAGCGTGTAGGACGGGATCTTGAGAAGCTGAATCGTGTGGACGATTTCATCGGCGGCGTCCACCGTGCCGCCGTTCGTATCCATGACGAAGACGATGGCGCGCGCCCGCGCCGCCCCGGCTTCGGCCACGCCGCGCCGGATCACGTACAGCAGCGCCGGCTCGATCATGCCGCGGATGGGGATGGTGTACACCACACCCCCCGGCGCCGCCGGCGGCGGCGCGGCATGGACCGGGCCGGCCGACATCATCGCCCACAGCCCCAGTCCCCAGACCCCTGTTCGCAGCCACTTCAACATTTATGCGTTCCAAAGTATGTGGCTACTATAACGGAATGGAGGTCCATCCACAATCCCGGAACGGTGGGGTGGGACGGACAAACGCGAGTCGTCGCATCAGGGATGGGGCGGAACGGCGTTGGAAGCCGTCTCGTCGTCCACGAACTTGAAGACCAGCTCGCCGGGTTTGGCCAGACCGATCTCCTCACGGGCGAGCTTTTCGACGAAACGCGGATCGTTCCGCAACCGCTCCTGCTGCCGGCGGTGATGCGCCAGCATCTCCTCCTCCAACCGGACGTCGTCCGCGCGCCGGGATTCGATGCGCTGCAAATCGTAGTAGCTCCTGATTTTGGGCGCAAACAGCCAGATCACCAGGACCAGGGTCAGCAGCCCGATGACGATCAAGCCGCCCTTGTATATGGCCGCCCAGATGTTCATAGCTCAATCGAGCGTGTAGCCGTACTGCGCATCGGCGCCCAGCATTTCCTCGATGCGGAGGAGCTGGTTGTACTTGCAGATGCGGTCCGTGCGGCTGGCGGAGCCGGTCTTGATCTGGCCGGCGTTCGTCGCCACGGCGATGTCCGCGATGGTCGCGTCCTCGGTCTCGCCGGAGCGATGGCTGATCACCGCGGTGTAGCGCGCGCGCTTGGCCAGCTCGATGGCGTCGAGCGTCTCGGTGAGCGTGCCGATCTGGTTGACCTTGATCAGGATCGAGTTGGCCGTTCCGGTCCGGATGCCCTTGCGCAAGAACTTGGTGTTCGTCACGAACAGGTCGTCGCCGACGATCTGGATCTTGTCGCCGAGGCGGTCGGTCAGCAGCTTCCAGCCGGCCCAGTCGCTCTCCGCCATGCCGTCTTCGATGCTGATGATCGGGTAGTGCTTGACCCAGCCGGCCCAGAATTCCACCATCTGCTCGGCGGTTTTTTCGGATTTATCGCTCTTCTTGAAGATGTATTTCTTCTTCTGCGTGTCGTAGAACTCGCTGGCGGCGGGGTCCAGGCAGATGAAGACGTCCTTGCCGGCCTTGTACCCAGCCAGGCCGATGGCCGCCATGATGGCGTCCAGGGCGGCGACGTTGCTCGGCAGGTTGGGCGCAAAGCCGCCTTCGTCGCCCACCGCCGTGCTCAGGCCTTGCTTTTTCAGCACGCTTTTCAGCGCGTGAAAGATCTCCGCGCCCATGCGCAGCCCTTCGCGGAAGCTCGGCGCGCCCTTGGGGCAGATCATGAACTCCTGGACGTCCACCGGGGCATCGGAGTGCGCGCCGCCATTGAGGACGTTCATCATCGGCACCGGCAGGACCTTGGCGTTCGTGCCGCCGATGTAGCGGAACAGCGGAAGTTCGAGGTAATTCGCGGCCGCGTGCGCCGCCGCCAGTGAGACGCCGAGGATGGCGTTCGCGCCCAGCTTGCTCTTGGTCTCCGTGCCGTCGAGTTCAATCATCGTCCGGTCAATCGCCTTCTGCTCCAGCGTGCTCATGCCGATCAGCTTCGGCGCGATCTTCGTGTTGACATTGGCGACGGCCTTCAGGACGCCCTTGCCGAGATAGCGCTGCTTGTCGCCATCGCGCAATTCGATCGCCTCGTTTTCGCCCGTCGAGGCGCCGGACGGCACCGCGGCGCGGCCCAGCACGCCGCAATCCAGCAGCACGTCCACTTCCACCGTCGGATTGCCGCGCGAGTCGAGGATTTCCCGGCCGGTGATGGCAATGATTTCTGACATAATCTGGCTCCTTTTTGATTAAATGGCTGCCCGTTGACGCCGGCGCGGACGGTAGCTCATGGGCCGACAGGATTCAAGCCTGGAATCAGCCCCGGCCATTCCAGTTCCGCCCGGTGCGCGGGCGGCGGCCGGCCTCGGCGCGGACGGCGAGGTAGAGGCTGTTTTCGCCAAGCAGGTGTTCGACGGCATGCAGGAAAATCTGGCTCGGCGTCACGCTGAAGGCGGTATGGGCGGTGACGAAGACTTTTTCCCCGGTGGGCAGTTCCACGCAGATGCTCACCGGCGTCTGGCCCGGGTGCTGCCGCAGCAGGTCCTTGAGCAGCGCCAGCTTGTCCCCCTCGGCCTGCGCGCTGGTCAGATGCACGCTCAGGCGCTCGGTGAACAGCTTGGGCACGTCGGTCAGCGGGTACAGCTCCTCGGCGGTGATCTTCAGCCCCTGCTCGCCGCGGTTGAGCTGGCCGCAGACCATGAGCGGCGCGTCGTTCTTGAGATACACGCCATACTCGGTGAACGCCGACGGGAAGACCACGACCTCGAGCACGCCTTCGAGCCGCTCCAGCCGGAAGACGCCCATGGCTTCCTGCGACTTTTTGGTGAACTTCTTCACGAACTGGCTGACGAGCCCGCCGATGCGCACCACCGTGCCGGGCGGCGTCTCCTCCAGCGGCACCCCGCCGGTGAGGGTGTAGCGGTTGAGGATCCATTCGAACTGTGTCAGGGGATGGCCGGAGATGTAAAAGCCCAGCAGTTCCTTTTCACCGGCCAGCAGTTGGCTTTCGGCCCAGACCTCGCCGGGCGGCAGGTCGGCGTCGGATGCCGCCGCGGCCGGCGCCAGCATGCCGAACAGCGAAGCCTGGCCGGTGCGGCGATCGCGCTGCTCGCCGGCGGCGCGGCCCAGGGCGAAATCAATCGCGCCGAACAGCCGGCCGCGCGGCAACCCGGTGAAGTCGAACGCGCCGCATTTGATGAGGCTTTCCAAAACCTTCTTGTTGATCACCCGGGGGTCCACCCGCGCGCAGCAGTCCAGCAGACCCTTGAACGGACCGCCGGCCGCGCGGGCGCGCGCCAGTTCCTCCACCGCGCCGGTGCCGATGTTCTTGACGCCGGCCAGACCGAAGCGGATGGCGCCCGCCGCCGGCAGGAAGTTGACCTCGCTCGCATTGACGTCCGGCGGCAGCAGGGGGATGTCCATCTCCCCGACTTCGGCGATATAGAGGTTGAGCTTGTCCGGGTCGCCGATTTCACTGCTTAGCAGGGCGGCCATATACTCGACGGGATAGTGGGCCTTGAGGTAGGCGGTCTGGTAGGCGATGATGGCGTAGGCGGCGCTGTGCGACTTGTTGAAGCCGTAGCCGGCGAAGCGCTCGATATTGTCAAAGATCTTTTCTGCCTTGGCCGCGGGGATGCGGTTGGCCTGGGCACAGCCGTCCACGAACTTCTGCCGCATCTGGCCCATTTCCTCCGGATCTTTCTTGCCCATGGCACGGCGGAGGACGTCGCCCTGGGCGTATGAAAAGCCGGCGAGCACATTGGCGGCCTGCTGGACCTGCTCCTGGTAGAGCATGATGCCATAGGTTTCCTTCAAGACCGGCTCGAGCAGGGGGTGATCGTAGGCGATGCGCCCGCGGTTGTGCTTGCGGTTGACGTAGTCGTCCAGCATGTTCATCGGGCCGGGCCGGAAGAGGGCGATCATGGCGATCAGGTCCTCGATGCAGGCCAGGCCGATGCGGCGCAACAGGTCGCGCATGCCTTTGGATTCCACCTGGAACACGCCCAGCGTGTCCGCGCGGTTGAGCAGGTCGTAGGTGGGCTGGTCGTCCAGCGGCAGGACGTCCAGCTTGAGTTCGACGCCGTGGTTCCGCCGGATGTGCGCCACGGCGTCATGGAGCACCGTCAGGGTCTTGAGCCCCAGAAAGTCCATCTTCAGCAAACCCACATCCCCCAGCGGCTTCATCTCGAACTGCGTGATGATTTCCTTGTTCTTATCGCGCGCCAGGGGGACGAGCTCGATCAGCGGCTTCTCACCGATAACCACGCCGGCGGCGTGGGTGCCGGGGTTGCGCGCGAGGCCTTCCAGCACGCGGGCATACTTCATGATCCGCCGGGCGTTGGGTTCGCTCTCGCACGCCTGCCGGAACTCCGGATTGATCTTGAGGGCCTTTTCCAACTCCGTGCTGTAGTCCTTGTTGTCCTCGTTGTCCGGTAGCCGGTCCGGCACCATTTTCGCCAGGCGGTCGCACTCGCCCAGCGGAATTTCCAGCACGCGGCCGATGTCGCGGATCACGGTTTTTGCGCCGAGGGTTCCGAAGGTAATGATCTGCGCGACGTTATCCGGGCTGTATTTTTTCCGCACATAGGCAATGACTTCGTCGCGCCGTCGCTGGCAGAAATCAATGTCGAAGTCCGGCGCCGAGAGGCGCTCCGGATTGAGAAAACGCTCGAAGATCAAATTGTACTTCAGCGGGTCGATGCCGGTGATGCCCAGGGCGTAGGCCACCAGGCTGCCCGCGCCGGATCCGCGGCCGGGACCGACGGGGATACCCTGCTGCTGGGCATAATGGATGAAATCCCAGACGACGAGGAAGTAGTTGATGAATTTGGTCTGCTCGATGATCCCCAGTTCCATGAAAAACCGGTCGGCGATGCGCTGTTCCCTGGCGTTGCGTGGATGATCGAGATCCTCCAGTCCATAGCGTTCGCGCAGGCCCTGGCGGGCCAGCCGGATCAGGAACTCTCTTTGCGTCTGGCCGGCGGGCACCTGGTAGTGCGGGAAGTGCGATTCCTTGCCCAGCCGCAGATCCAGGTTGCAGCGGCGGGCGATCTCGACGGTATGGGCCAGCGCCTCGGGCACATCCGGGAAAAGGGCCTGCATTTCCGCGCCGCTCTTGAGATAGAACTGGTCGCTTGCGTAGCGCATCCGCTTGGGATCACTCATCACCGTCTGCGTCTGCAGGCACAGCAGCACCTCGTGCGCCTCGGCGTGCTCGCGCCGGAGGTAGTGCACATCGTTCGACACCACCAGCGGCAGGCCCGTGCGGCGGGCGACCTCCCGGATGCCGGCGTTGGCGACCTTCTGCTCCGGCAAGCCGTGGTCTTGCAATTCCAGGAAGAAATTATCGCGGCCGAGGATCTCCGCATACTCGCCCGCCGCGCGCACCGCGGCGTCCAGCCGGCCGTCCACGCAGTGTTCGGCAATCTCACCCTTGAGGCAGCTCGACAGGCCGATGAGCCCCTGCGCGTGGCGGGCCAACAGCTCCTTGTCCATGCGCGGCTTGTAGTAGAAGCCCTCCAGGTGCGCCAGCGACACCAGGCGCATCAGGTTGCCGTAGCCGGTCTCGTTCTCCGCCAGCAGCACCAGGTGGTTGTTCGGCTGCCGGTTGGTTTCCACCGCCGCCTTGCGCTCGGTCATTTTGCCCGTGGCAACGTACACCTCGCAGCCCAGGATGGGCTTGAGGCCCTCCTTCTTGGCGGTCTGGTAGAAGTCAATCACGCCGTACAGCACGCCGTGGTCCGTGATCGCCAGCGCCGTCATGCCCAGTTCGCGGGCGGCCTGGAGGGACCGGTCCACCTTGCAGGCACTGTCCAGCAGGCTGTACTCCGTGTGAAAATGCAGATGAACAAAAGGTACTTTGTTGGCCATCGTCGCGTCCGTCAATTTCCCGGCGGCGTTCCCGCCGCCGGCGACGCTTATACCCCACCGGCCGCGCCGATGCAAACCGGACGCGGCCGGCCCGCACATGAGCGGGTCGTGGGCCGGTCCTTGAATGGCTGATCGGCACCCGGTTACGCGCTTCAATCCGATGTATGGACACTTATCAGCCGGCTGAGGGCCGGCTCCGGCGCAGGGGCGGGCAAGGCCGGCGCCCCCTTGACCGCAACCAACAGAAAAAGCGGGCCGCCGCCAGAAAAGGCTGATCACACGGAACGGAAGGCCGGGCGTGTTCGATGAACGTGCCGCCCTGCTCAGCCGACCGGACGTTCGTTGAAACGGCACGCCACGCGCGTCCCGCCGCTCTCGACCCGCTCGAGGGCCAGCGTCCCGCCGATCAGGTTGGCCCGGTACCGCATGATGCGCAGGCCCAGGCCCGAACCAGCCGGGTGGCCAACCGGCAGGCCGACGCCATCGTCCTGGATCGACAACTCCCCCTGGATCCCGTTCCGTGTGAGCCGAAGCGCGATGTGCCGCGCCTGGCCGTGGCGCACGGCATTCGTGACCGCTTCCAGGGCAATGAAGAAAAGGTGCGTGGCCACTTGCCGGTCGGCCACCGCCACGCCCTCATCCGCTTGCAGAACGCAGGCCAGGCCATAGATCTGTTGCGTTCTCTCGGCCACGCCGCGCAGGGCGTCGGTCAGACCGTTCGGCCCCGGCGCAACCGGCGTCAAGCCGCGCGCCATCTGCCGCACCAACTCCATCGTATGCCGCATCTCCGCTCCAATCCGCGCGATGCTCTTGTCGGTATCCGCCTGCGGCTGGTTCTTCCACCCCTGCGCCAGGGCCTGGTTCAGGTAGGCCATGCCGGCGAGTTGCTGGCCGAGGGTGTCGTGCAGATCCTGTCCGATGCGCGTCTTCTCCCAATCGGCGATCTGGAGGACTTCGTTCTCCATCCGTTTGCGTTCGGTGACGTCTCGGAAAAACACCAGGGCGCAAGTCTGGCCCTGCCACACGGTCCGCGTACCGGTGATTCCCACGGGCAGTTTCGTGCCATCCTTCCGGCGGAAAACCGTTTCGTAAATGCCCGGCACCGGCCGCCCCGCGATGCGGTTCTGCAGCCGTTGCCGCAGCTTGGGGTATTCCGCCGGATCGACCAGGTCCTGCTGCGTCGCCTGCAGCAGCTCCTCCGGCGCGTAGCGCAAAATTTCGGCGGCCCGGCGATTGGCGTACACATGCTGTCCGTCGTCCGCGGCAATGAGGATGCCGTCCAGCGCATTCGCGGCAAGATGGCGGAAGTTCTGTTCGCTCTCCTGCAACGCCTGCTCCGCCCGCTTCATTTCCGTGATATCCCGGAGCATGCCCCGCAGCCCCACCACCCGGCCCGCGGCATCCAGCACCGGCCGGCTCGAACTCCGCACCCAGCGGAACTCCCCGTCCCGCCTGCGGAACCGATAGTCGCTGGGGTAGAGCCGCCCCGCCAGAACATCCGCGTAGCTTTCCCGGATCGCCGGCAAGTCGTCGGGATGGATGTATTGCTCGTAGAAAGTTCCTACCAGGTCGGCCGCCGGATGGCCGAAAAGCAGTTCCACCACCGGGCTGGCGTAGGTGATCACGCCCTGCGCGTCGACACTGTAGATCACGTCGTTAATGTTCTCGACGAGGTCGCGGTACTTCTCCTCGCTCTTCTGCAGCGCCTGCTCCGCCCGCTTGCGTTCGGTGATGTCATGCGCGACATGGACAGAACCGACGAGACCGCCGACCGCATTGCGCAGGGGAGCGATGGTAATGTCGAAAACCCCGCCGAGACGCGCCTCCGCGACCTCCGCGCGCTCCTGTTTCCCGCTGGCCAGCATCTTCGTATGCGGGCAGAAATCGGGCGGGGCGGACAAACCGTGCACAACCTCGAAGCAGCGGGCGCCCACCGCCTGCTCGGGCGTACACCCCAACCGCTCGGCCATGGCCCGGTTCACGCGGGTGATACGATGGTCCGTGTCCAGCAGTGCGATCAGGTCGGGGACGGCGGCAAAAGTCCGCTCCCAATCCTCCTTGGCGCGAACAAGTTCTCCTTGGGCATCCATCGCCGGTTCAACATGTATACATGGTCAAGCGTACCACACATGTCAATCGGTTGTCCGTAGATTTCAGCCGGTGCCACTCCGTGGCTGTGCCGTTCAAACGCGGCCCTATTCGCGCCACGCGCCGCAAATCCAATACGCAGGCAGCTCCGTGACGTGCTATCATGACGATCTGCGTCACTCCGACCGGCGGCTAGCGCAGCTTGGACAAACCGCGGCGGGCCAGGTAGATGTCGAGATGCGCGAAGAGCAAGTAGGTCAGGCGCTCCATGATTTTTTCCCACAGGCTCCGGGCCCGCGCCCAGGTTGCGCGGTCAATCGGCCGGCCGTGCGGCAGGTAGCCGTCAAAAATGCGGCGCGCTTCCGCGGCCAGGCGCCGATCCGCGATGCGCACCAGCAGTTCGAAATTGATATGCAAGCTCCGGTAGTCCAGGTTGGCGGAGCCGATGTAAACGACGTCGTCGGTCACCATCAGCTTGGTGTGCAACACCTGCGCCGTGTATTCGAACACGCGGATGCGCGCCCGCAACAGGCGCGCGAACAGCGCCCGCCCGGCGTAACGCGCCAGAGGCACGTCGGTCTTGCCCGGCGTGATGAGCTGCACGTCGCCGCCACGCCGCGCCGCCCGCCGCAAAGCCCGGCGCATTGGCCGGGAAGGCAGGAAATACCCGGAAATGATGCGCACGTTGCGCGCCTGCCGAAAGTCGCTCAGAAGCGACCGCCGGATCGCGCTGCGGTGCCCCGGCTGGCTGGTCAGCAGGGCTACCGGGGGCTGGCAGGGCGTCCGCCTCAGCTCGGATAGTTTCGGCAGATGCCATCGGCGCCGGGGCTTGTGCCCGGCCCGGGCCCACATCGTGTCGAACGCCGCCGCCAGATCCGCGACGACCGGGCCCTCCAGACGCAGACCCAGATCGCGCCAGCCGCGGGTCACGCCATCGCCCTCCGCCTCGGCCATGATATTGAACCCGCCCACCACGGCCACGCACGCATCGCCCACCAGCATCTTGCGATGGTCCCGGAAAACCAGGCGGGTCAAGCGCAACGGATTGAAGGATCGGAACGCACCCCCCGCCGCCGCCAAGTCTGCCCAGTAATCGTCCGGCAATTCCATGGAGCCGAACGCGTCGAGCAGCACCTGCACCCGCACGCCCCGCCGCGCGGCGGCCACTAGGGCGGCGCGCACGCTGTCGCCGGGCTGCCCGGCGGTATAGATGTACATTTCCAGCCGGAGGGACGCGCGCGTCGACGCAATCGCCGCCTGCAGCGCTCGGAAGAACTCGTCGCCCGTTTCCAGCCAGCCATAGGGATGGTGCTCGTTCATGCGCAACAGGCCTCAGTTGTAACTGCTCCGTCATCCATTTTTCAACTACGAAACACCCATCCTTTGTACCCCTTAAGAAACGCCCAGGCGTAGAAGACGCCCTCTGATCAACGCACCGCTTGCCGCAGGCCCTTATTCGTGCCGGTTGAAAATCCTCGGAGGGGGGTGGCCCGTGTTGGCTCCTCTGCCTCACGGCTGCGGCGGGAGCGGCGGCGGTCCGACGCGCCAGGCGGGTAGCGGGCTGAACTGACCGCAGTCAGCGCAGCGCGTGGCGGCAAACACGGCGGCGCAGCCCGGGCAGACGGCGCCGGTGGCAAAGGTGTCGAACGCTGTCTGGCAACGGTTGCAGCGCCAGAAAGTGCCGCGGCGGGGCGCCTGCCCGCAGGCCGGACAGGCCCAGCCGGCATGCCGCGGCGCCTTCTCCAGCCGCGCCAGCGCCAGCGCGCCCTGCAAGCCGCGCCAGCAATTCAGCAGGATGAAGGCCGCCAGCACACCGATCCACACCGAATGCAGGAGCACGGCCAGCAGGACGACCCCGATGACGCCGACGAAGCCGACGATCGTGGCGGCCATCAGACTGCTCGCGCGGCCGACCATGAACCACAGCAACGACCGGAGGATCTGGCCGCCGTCCAGCGGATAAACCGGCAGCAGGTTGAAGATCAGCATCACGAGATTGAACAGCGCGACGGCCTGCAGCAACGCCAGCCCATTGGTTGCCGGCGCCGGCCAACCCACCCGGACCGCCAGCAGCCAAGCGCCAAAGAAGACGGGCAGCAAGGCCACGTTCACCAGGGGTCCGGCGGCGATGCTCCAGAGGGTGGCGCCCGGCCGTTGCGGCGGGTCCACGAACGCCACGCCGCCCAGCGGCCAGAGCAGAATCCGATCGGCCCGGCCACCCACCGAACGGCAGGCCAGCGCATGGCCGAACTCGTGCAGCAGCACCAAGCCGAAGAAGCAGAGATATTCCAGCCCGGTCCACGCCAGCGACGTGTAGCGCTGCGAGCGTTGCTGGATTTCATAGATCGCCACCATAAACCACGACCAATGCACGAAGACCGTGATGCCCCCTGCGCGGAACAAGCGCAAAGCGCCCTGCATCTTGATGCGCGTGTTATTCTCGCCCGCTGGATTCATGATGCGCAGGACTCCTGGTTGGCCATCGCCGCCACCTGGACCTGCAGACTTTGCAGGAGCTCTTCCCGGCGGGTGGAAAACGTCTCCCACTCGTGCATGACCAGCCCCAGCTCGAACTCGACGTTCTTGAGCCGGCGGCCGGCGGCGGCGCGGTCGTCGGCCGACGTTTCGGCCGCGGCCAGGCGCGCGCACAACAAGGTCCGCTCGGCTTCGAAGGCAGCAATCTTTTTTTCCGCCTTGTTGATGTGGCGGTCCAGTTCCTGGGTCAGTTCGCGCTGCGCCTCGCGCTGCTGCGCCCGCTCGCGACGCGCCAGCTTGGATTCGTTGACCGGCCGTTCCCGCTCCGCCGCCGGCGGTTGCTGCGCCGCAGCCATCGCCGCCTCCCGGGCGGTCTTTTCGCGGTAGTAGTCGTAGCCGCCGGCATACCGGGTGACGCCGGGCGGGGTCATGGCCAGGATCCCGCCGGCCACGGCGCGGACAAATTCGACGTCATGGCTGACCAGCAGCACCGTGCCGGGATACTCGCGCAGCGCGTCCTGCAGCGCCTCGCGCGACTCGATGTCCAGGTGCGTCGTGGGCTCGTCCAGCAGCAGCAGATTGGGCGGGCGGATGAGCAGCCGGGCAAAGGCCAGCCGGATTTTTTCGCCGCCGCTGAGCACACCCGCCGTCTTTTCGGCCGCCCCGCCGGAGAAGCCAAAGCCGCCCAGCAAGGTGCGCGCCTCCCGCTCGGCGGCATCCGGCGCCGCGGCCTTGAGTGTCTCCAGGCACGTGCTTTCCGGGTCCATGGTCTCGGCAAACTCCTGCGACTGGTAGCCGGCCACCACCTTGTGGCCGGGCACCCGCCGGCCCTCGTTCGGGACCAGTTGGCCGGCCAGCAGCCGCAGCAGCGTGGTCTTGCCCATGCCGTTCGAGCCGACGATCGCCAGCTTCTCGCCCTTGTTGATTGACAAGTCCAGACTGCGCAGCACCCAGTGCCGGCCATCGTAGCTGAAACCCACCGCCTCCAGCCGCAATACTTCCGACCCGCAGGGCGGCGGCGGGGCCAGGCGGATCCGGCCCATGCCGCGCGCGATCTCCGGGGTTTTCACCGCATTCCGGTCCATGCGCTCCAGCATCTTGACGCGGCTCTGCACTTGCGTGGCCTTGGTGTTCTTGGCGTGGAAGCGCTCCACAAACCGCTCGATCTTTTCCCGGCGCGTCTGTTGGCTCCGTTGAATAGCCACCACCTGGTCACGACGCCGCACCCGCTCCTCGGCATACCAGGCATAATTGCCGGCGTAGCGCGTCACCGTGCCGCCGGCGACCTCATAGATGGTTTCGGTCAGCGCGTTGAGCAGGTAGCGGTCGTGCGAGATCAGCGCCAGCGTGCCGCGGTATTCATCGAGAAAACTGCGCAGCCATTCCACCGCCGGCAGGTCGAGGTAATTCGACGGTTCGTCGAGCAGCAGCAGGTCGGGATCGGCCACCAGCGCGCGGGCCAGCTCGGCGCGCATCTGCCAGCCGCCGCTGTACTCGCCGATCGGCCGATCGAGGCCGTCGGCGGGGAAACCCAGGCCCGTCAGCGCGGCTGCGGCGCGCACGTGCAGGTCGTAGCCGCCCCGGTGCTCGAAGATCGTCTGGAGATCGCCCACCCGGCGCAGGGTGCGCTGCCGCGCCGCGCCGTCGGGCTCCAGTTGGAGTTCCTCCTCCAACCGCTGGATTTCCACCTGGATGGTCTGCAGGTCCGGCGCGGCACGCTCGACGTAGGCCTGCAGCGGCAGCGTGGCGTGCTCCAGCCCGAGCTGCTGGCGCAGATAGCCGAGGCGGATGTCCCGCGCCAGTTGCACCACCCCGCCGTCGGCCTCCAGGTCGCCGGCGAGCAGGGCGAACACGGTGCTCTTGCCCGCGCCGTTCGGGCCGACAAAGCCCGCTCGCTCGCCCGCGTTGACGCGAAAATCCACGGCGTTCAGCACAATCTGGCCGCCGTACCGCTTGCTCACTTGACGAAATTCAAACATAGCGTCCTGCCTGCCCGCGGGGCTAGTGTGCCGCATTGGCCGGTGGGATGTAAATGCGGGATTTCAAAAGCAGCGTTTGCGACCTGTTGACAAGACGGCTTTCGGTTGTACGCTTAGGCGGGTTGAAAAGGATGGACGATGAAAAGCAGCTTGGTGATGTTGGTCGTCGGTCTGGCCGCAGGGCTGCCGGGTCTTATGGCGGTGCGCGCCGTTGACGCGCCGCCGATAGCGGAAGTAAAACGCCTGCAACCGCAGTTACGCTGCCCGATCATGAAGGGCGAGATTAACAAAAAGCTCTTCGTGGACTATCAAGGCAAGCGCATCTACGTCTGCTGCAGGTCGTGCCTGAAAGCGGTCAAACAGGACCCGGCGAAGTACGTCAGGCAGCTCGAAGCCGAAGGCCTAACGCTGGACAAGGCGGCCAACTAGGCGGCGGAAACGGTTCCGCCTGGGCGCTGGCAAAGGCCAGCGCCCTTTTTTTGCTGGATTACCGGGCGCATTTCAGCAAAATGCCTCGACATGACGAGCTCGTTCTGGGACCGGGAAGTCGAAACGCTGGCGCGGCCGGCACTGGAGCGCCTGCAGTTGCGGCGGCTGCAGGCGGTCGTACGCCGCGTGGCCCGGCAGGTGCCCTTCTACCAGCAGCAGTTCGCCGAGCGCGGCCTGAAGCCCGCCCAGCTCCGGTCGCTCGAGGATGTGCGCCGGCTGCCGTTCACCACGGGCGCCGATTTGCGCACCACCTACCCTAAGGGCCTCGTCGCCCTCCCGGCCAACCGGCTCGCGCGCTTGCACACGTCCAGCGGCACGACGGGCAAACCCAAAGCCCTGTTCTTCTCCCGCCGGGATGTGGATAACGCCGCGGAGTTGATCGCGCGCTGCCTCGTCATGACCGGCGTGACGCCGGATGACATCCTCCAGAACATGATGACCTATGGGCTGTTCACCGGCGCCCTGGTCATGCACTACGGCGCGGAAAAGGTGGGCTGCCTGGTCATCCCCGCCGGGCCGGGCAACACGGAAAAGCAATTGCTGCTGATGCAGGATTTCCGCAGCACCGCGCTGCACATCACGCCCAGCTATGCGCTGTACTTGGCCAGCTACCTGGAGGGCAAGGGCCTGGATCCGCGCCGGGACCTGGCGATCCGCAAGGCGTTCATCGGCGCGGAGCCATACACCGAGGAAACCCGCCGCAAGATCGAGCAGGCCCTGGGCGTGGACGTGTACAATTCCTACGGCCTCTCCGAGATGAACGGCCCCGGTATCGCCTTCGAGTGCGAGCAGCAGCACGGCATGCACTTGTGGGAAGACAACTACATCCTGGAAATCGTGGATCCGCAGACCGGCGCCCCGCGGCCCGACGGCCAGCAGGGCGAGCTGGTGCTGACCACGCTCTGCCGCGAGGCCATGCCGCTGCTGCGCTACCGCACGCGCGACATCACCGCCGTCATCCCTGGCCCCTGCCCGTGCGGCCGCACGCACCGGCGCCTCAGCCGCATCACCGGCCGCACCGACGACATGCTCATCGTACGCGGGGTCAACATCTATCCGCAGCAGATCGAGCAGGTGCTGATGAGCCTGCCGCAGGTGGGCAGCAATTACCAGATCATCCTCGACGGGCTGGATGACATGACCATCAAGGTGGAGCTCGCCAAGTCGGCGTTCGACGGCCAGATGGAACACCTCGTGCAGCTGCAGACCGAAATCATCAACCGGCTGCGGGCGGAGATCCTCACCAAGCCGAAAGTCGAGCTGGTGCCGCCGGGCACCCTCCCGATCAGCGAGGGCAAGGCCAAACGCGTGCTCGACCACCGGTCGCTATGAACGCATGCCGCTGAAAGGACTGCGTATGAGCAACGTCAAAATCCTGGCCGTTTTCGCGGAGAACAAATTGGGGCAACTGGCGCGCATCACCAGGATCCTGGCCGATGCGAACATTGATATCCGCTGGATGACTATCGCGACGAGTGACACCTTTGGCGTCTGCAAATGCCTCGTGGACCAGTGCGAGCGCGCCTTCCAGGAACTCCAGCAACACGGGTTGACCGTCTCGCTGCTGGAGGTGCTGGCCGTGGAGGTGGAGGACCGGCCGGGCGGCATGTACGCCGTGGCCGACTGCCTGGCGAAACACCAGGTGAACGTGGAAAACTCCTCGGGCTTCACGTTCAACCGTCGCGCCGGGCTGCTCATTGAGACCAAGGATCTGGACCGCGGCCGGCTGGCGCTGGAGAAGAACCGCTTTCATCTGCTGACGGCGGAAGAACTGCTGAGCCGGTAGCTCAGGTCCCCGGCTCGCCGAAGGCCCGCGCGACCAGGGCGGGCGCGGGCGGTTTGGACAGCAAACTCACCACCGGCACGACCAGCAGCGGCAGGAACATGGCGATGGCTCCGGCCACGGGGATGTGCGGTTTGCCCCACAACGCGACCAGGCCCACCGAGGTGCCCACGCCCACGATCATCCCGGCATACGCCCCGGCCTTGGTCGTCCGCTTCCAGAAGAGCCCGTAGAGATACGGGGCCAGGAACGCCCCGCCCAGGGTGCCCCAGGCCACTACCATCAGGTTCACGATCACATCCACCCTGCTGACCGCAATCAGCAACGACAAGGCCACGAAAACCGCGCAGAAGATGCGCATGAGCAGCATCGTCCGCTTCGGGTTCGCCTCGCGGTTCACGAACGCGCCGTAGATGTCGATCGCCACGGCCGAACTGGACACCAGCACCAGCGACGATAGGCTCGACATGGACGCCGAGAACACCATCAACAGGATCACCAGCACCAGCCACGTCGGCACGAAGGTGGTGATGAAGTGCGGCATGAGCAGGTCCAGGTTGGGTTTCTTGGTCGCCGCGTCTACCAGGGGCGCGAAATCCGTTTTCGGGTCCGTGAAGAACAGGTGCGTGAGCGCCCCGCTGTAATAGGCGCCGAATGACATGAACAAAGCGAAGAGGGAGGCGATGATCATGGCGCGCTTCACGTCGGCCTTGCTGCGGATCGAATAGAACTTCTGCACCATCTGCGGCAGCGCCCACGGGCCGAAGCTGGTGATCAACACCAGCGCGAGCAGCACCACCCACCCCGAAAAATGCGGTCCCGGCGGCGGCATCGCTCCGGGCGGCGGCGCGGGCGGGTAGAGCGCGGGCATGTGTTTGTGATCGAGCAATCGGGTGAAGGAGGTCAACAACCCGCCCTGCATGCCCGCCAGCAGCAGGACCATGAGCAGCACGCCGCCAAACTCCACGATGCCGCGGATGAAATCGCTGACCGCCACCGCGAAGTACCCGCCCATCACCAGGTACACGCCGGTCAGCGCCGCCAGGAAGATCAAGGCCTCGTTGTACTGGAGGCCGAGCGTTTTCTGAAACAGGTAACTCAGCCCCATGTAGACCGACGCCGAGTACGGCACCAGGAACATGAATACCACCACCGCCGCTATGATCTGCAGAGGCTGGCTGTCATACCGGGCCCGCAGGAACTCCGGCATGGTCATGGCATTCAGACGCGTGGTCATGTCGCGCGTGCGCCCGGCCAGGACCAGCCAGGCCAGCAAGGTGCCGACGACGGTGTTGCCCAGCACGATCCACAGCGTATGCAGGCCGAAGCCCCACCCCAGTTTCCCGGCGTAGCCGATGAACAGCACCGCGGAGAAATAGGTGGTGCCGTAGGCGAACGCGCTCATCCACGGCCCCAGCGTGCGGCCGCCCAGGAAGAAATCACCGACGTTCTTGGTGCGTTTCATGCACCCATAACCCACCGCCAGCATGATCGCAACATAAAGAACGACCATGGTGATATAAATGATCGAGTTCATAATAAGTTGGCGCATTGAGTGACCTCGGCACAATTAAATCAAGCCCAAATTCGCCTGAAGCTCCGCTCACACCACGACAGCCCCCCATCGCCCCATAACAAAAATCTATCCGGCCGGATAGATTTTTGTTATAGTGTGAACGGCTTTATGAAGGGTATTCCTTTCCAACATCCGGATTTCTGTCCGCAGGTGGTGGTTCGCCGGCTGGGGAGCGCCTGGTTGGATTGGGTGGCTTTGTGCGGTGAAGTGCTCGTCACCCGGGGGCGCGCCGGGCTGTGGAACCGGAGCTATCCCTCGCTGACCGCCTTTAACATGGCGCGTCACCGGCTGATGAAAAAAGGCCTGCTCGTCGCCCGCCGCCGCCACGGACTCGACACCGTCCTGCACCTGACGCCCAAGGGCACGCAACAGGTTTCCGAGGCGCTGCATCCGCAACGGTTTTGGGACCATAAATGGACCGGCATCTGGTCCGTTTTGGTCTATGACGTCCCCGAGAAGCAACATGCTTACCGCACCACCCTGCGCTCCTATCTGCAACGCCTGCGCATGGGAAAACTGCAAGGCAGCGTCTGGATTTCAGCACGGGATGTGCGTCCGGATTTCGCCGATCTGCAGGCCGCCGCCGGAGTCAACGACTATGCGTTGCTGTTTGCCGCCCGGCATGTCCTGGGGCAGAGCGGCGTGGCGTTGGCGCAACGCGCTTGGGACTTCGAACGGCTCCAATCGGCCCACGCCTGGTTTCTGGAAACTGTCGCCGCCACAGGTGCGCGCCTGAAAGCGGCTGGCGGCACCCCGCCGGAACTCATCGGTCTGTTACGCGAGTTGCATGGAGCCTACCTGACCGTCATGGAACACGACCCGTTGCTCCCCGCGGCCTTGCAGCCCCCGGGTTATCTGGGGCCACAAGTGCATCAGGCTTACCTCACCCTCGCCCGCCAACTGGCCGAACGCCTGTAACGCATCCGATACCAACCGCCACACCTCCCCGCGCAACACGGTCTCGCGCTGGAAGGGCAGCGCGGTCAGGCCGATGTGGGTCGCGGTCAGCAAGGTGACTACAACCATTGCCGCCACGTGCACCGCGACCAGTAGGGTCGCCGCTTGGATCGGCCAACGGCCGACATGCCTCCACGGCGAGCGGTCCCGCGCCGCATCATAAGGTGTCATGCCCAGACCGCACCGCAGGCCGTACCCTGTTCCAAAGCCGGATGGCCACGCGCCCGCCCGCGCTCAACGCGCCGCGGTGGCCTGCAGAAATTCCTCTTCCAAGGCCGAACCCCGGCGCACCTCTTCGACCGCCACGCCGGCGCGCAGCAGGATCGGCAGCACCTGCGCATTCACTTCCGCAATGCCGCCATTCTCCACATCCAGGAGGGCGATGAGTTCCCCGCCACCCTCCGCGACCGACCACTCCGCGCCGGGCACGGCGGCGCACAACTCCGCCAGCGGGACCGGGGCGGGACGGATGCGGTACGACACGCGCTGGTGATGGCGCATGATGTCGGACAGCCGGTCCTGGCGCACCAGGCGCCCGTGGTCAATAAACGCCACCCGGTCGCACAGGGCTTCCAGTTCCGTCAGGACATGGGAACTGATGACGATGGTCTGCCGGCCAGCGCGCGCGCGGAGCAGATCACGCAGGCGTGCCACTTCGCGCGGGTCGAGGCCGCTCATGGGCTCGTCCAGGAAGATGAGCCGGGGCTCGCCCAGGAAAGCCTGGGCCACCGCCAGGCGCCGCAGCATGCCGTGCGAGAGGCTGTTCACGACATCGCGGGCGCGCTCGCTGAGATTGACCCACTGCAACAACTGCGCAACCTGCTGCGGCAGGTCGTCCGCCGGCACGCCTTGCAGGCGGCCGTAAAAGGCCAGCAGCGCCGCCACCCGGGCGTGGCGCGGCAGACGCGCATCCTGCGGCAGGATGGAGACGCGGCCGGCGTGACGGAGCGGATCGAAGGCCCCCTCCCCCAGCAGATCCACCCGGCCGGCATCCGGCCGCAGCAGGCCGGCACAGATGGACATCATTGTCGTCTTGCCGGCGCCGTTCGCGCCCACCAGGCCGAACAGGCTGCCGGCCGGTACGGTCAGGTCCAACCCGTCCAGCGCGCGGCAGCGACCGTAGGCTTTGGCCAGCCCCTGGATTTCCAGCGCCGGGTCCATGTCAAAGATCCCTCCGTGCCAGCCGCGCGTAACCCAGCACCAGGTACGCCAGCCCCAACGCCAGTAGGAAAACCGCGGCCGGCAGGGCGTGGGTCCAGTCGGGGCGCATCAGGTCAAAATAGTGGTGGTTCGGGAGCACGAGCTGCACGGCATCGAATATCCGGCGCCAGCCGCCGCCGGCAAAATACCGGGCCGCATGATACGCCGCCGTGACGCCCAGCAACGCCGCCACACCCAGCGCGTTGGCCACGCCCGGCGAGCGGCAGCACATGGAAAGGGCGGTGACCAATCCGAGAAACGCCAGGCCATAGACCCACGCCTTCGGGGCCAGCAGCAGCACGTCGCGCAGCACCGCCGCGCCATGAAACGTTTCGATCCGCAGCCACCCCGTGAGCCACGCCGCCAATCCGCTCAACAGCAGCGCCACCAGCAGCAGCACGGCCTGCCCCAGGAACTTCCCGCACACCCAGGCGAGGCGCGTGGTGCGGCACACCACGAAGCGGACGGACCCGCTCCAGATTTCTTCCGCCAAACGTCCGGAAGACGACAGGGCCACCAGCCAGGGCCCCAAGCTCATGGTCAGCCAGCCAAAGAACAGCCCCAACGGCGTAAACTGCAGGAGGGCCTCCGCCAGGTCGGCGTTGTCGCCGGCCATGGTGATCATCACCCGGCGGAAGAAGGGCGATTTCCACAGCGCGGCCGTGGCGCCGCCGGTGACGCCGGCATCGAGGCCGAGGGCCTCCACCAGTTGTGCTTCCACGGTGCGCAGGAAGGATGTGAACACCCATGTGCCGGCGACTGTACCGCCGCAAAACAGGATCAACAGCAGCAGCGCGCGCCGGGTGCGGAGGGACTCCGCCAGTTCCTGGCCGGCCACCGTCAACACATCGCGCAGCAGATGACGGCCTCCGGCCATGCGCGTCAGCCCCGGCTCACTGAAACCCCGGCGGTGGCAGCAAACCTTCCGTCTCCTGGAGAGGGGTCAACACCTCGGGATCCACAAAGCTCATCAGTTCGAAGCGCGGGCCGGCCTTCTGACGCCAATCCGGCGGCAACCAGCGATCGAGGTCATCGTAGGCATACATCATGGCTTGACTGACCGCGTTGATCAACCGCACGCCGTTTTCCGGCGACAGGCCGCCCGCGCCCCGGAGTTGCTCGACCCACTGGTTCATCGTCTCGCCGAGCCGGAAATTCATCGCGTCGATCGTGGTATCGAACTCCTGTTGCTGATGCTCATCCAAACCCACGCGCGTCACAAAATTGGAGCGGGCAATGGATGAACGCAGCAGCCAGGCTTCCTTCAGCCGGGCAATCTGGTTGGACAAGGATTGCCGGCTGCGTGGCGCGGCGTTCGTTGCATCCGGCGGCGGCTCCTGGGTTGCGGCGACGCGGACACGGCGCGCCTGAGCGCCGGCTTCGAGTTCCGGCCTGGACAGGCTGAACATCGAACGCACGCCCGCCAGCATGGTTCCGCTGCCAGCCCGATGCCGGACGGCCAGTTCCTTTTGCAGCCCGGCGATGCGGTCATTCAACTGCCGCTCATCCTCCTGCATCCCGAGGCGGCCCAGCACCAAGCCGACCAGCAAGGCCAACAGCACCGCAATCCACAGGCGCACTTTCACCGCTCCCCTTCCCGGCAGATAACCGCCGCCTGATGACAGGCGTAGGCAACGCCAATCGCACCGTGATGTCAAGCCCCATCAACCCCATCGCCGCATCCTGGAGGCCCCTGCCGCCCGGCAGGTCACGCCCGACTGGCCGCGCGCGGCATGTCCGGCGCGGGGCTGGCCCCCGCGGCCCACGACAATCCGTCACCGGGCTGAAGCGCCCCGGCGGGCAGCCAGCCGGCGGCGATTTCCAGGACGCTATGTGCGCCGCCACCGCGAGCCAGGCGTCCGGCCGGCACATTGCGTACCACGCGCACCACCCGCAGTTCGCGGTCCAGAAAGACCAGATCCAAGGAAAACCGCATGCCAAAGGTATGCACGGCGGCACAGGGCACCAGCCACAACCCCCGCCCTGGCGGCAGCACCCGCCGGCCCAGCAACCCGACCGCCCGCCGCCAGAAAGTAGCGGCTATTTCCACGTCCGCCACCACCGGCCGGCCGGCTTTCAGCAATGCCCGCATTGTGCGCATACGAATCCCGTGTTCGGCCGGGCGGCACAGTCCAGGCGTACGCCGCGGTCTACAAAGCGGCGGACCCGATGCGTCCGCCGAGGGTCGCTTCGGCCAAGGAGCGGCCGTCGCGCAGTACCGGGGTGGCCGCCCGCGGAATCCAGTTCCGCCGCCGCGCGCGGACGATCAGCATGAAGCCCTGCGTGAAAAACATCAGACGGTCCAACTGCACCGCCAGCCACAACAGCGGATACAGCACGCGATAGAGCCGGACCAGTTTCCCGAGGCGCCGGAACTCCGCCTCGCCGATCACCGTGCCCTTGACGGCGTCGTGGTCCCCTCCGCGGCGTTCGCTGATCCAGCGGATACCCGTATCGAGCAACTGGCTGAAGCAGCGGGAGTAGGTGCAGACGTCCTGCACGTCAAAGCCATTTTTCAGGGTCCGGAACAGTTGATTAGACGTATAGCCGGGCCGGACGTGGCCGTGCCGCGTGTCGGTCAACCCCAGCACACGGCGCAGCGCATGGAGCGGCGATCGCTTGAGATGCGGCGTGTTGACAATCAGCGTGCCGTGGGGCTTCAGCACCCGGTGGCACTCGGCAATAAAAGCCTCGTCCTCGATCACATGTTCCAGATAATCGATGATCACGACCACATCAAATTGCCCGTCGGGCAACGGCAGCCGGTGGCCTTCAACGGTCACCACGCGGTCGCCGACCAGCCGGCGGATGGCCGCCACCGATGGGGCGGAACCATCCGCGCTGGTCCACACGCCACCCCGCCGGCGCAACAACAGACTGATCACCCCGTTGTCACCGCCGATGTCAAGGCCGGACTGGTATTCCACCGCTTCCAGCATCCGGACGATGGCCCGCCATTTCGCCTGCTTCAGCAAGGACAGCCGGAACAGCTGCAAAGACCAATCGGCCAGGGCGGGCACATCCTTCTTCATAGGGGCGCGATTATAGCACAAGGCGCCCGTAATCCAAGGCTGGGATAAACATCCAGGCCGGCCGGCCGGCGAGGAAGAAAAAGCGCGGAACGACGGGGACGGCGACGATCGGCGCCCGGAGGAAAAAAACATACTTGTCGGCGGCAGCGGTCTTGTGTACAAGCGCGGCACACCCGTTTTACAGGTCAAACGAAGGGATGCGAGGAAGACTATGAACGTGCCCGCAGATTTGCGTTACACCAAGACGCATGAATGGATCCGCGTGGATGGCAAGATCATCACGGTCGGCATAACAGATTATGCCCAGGAGCAGTTGGGTGATCTGACCTACGTGGAGCCACCCACACCCAAGGACAACGTGGATGCGGAGGAGGAAGTGGCCGTGGTGGAGTCGGTCAAGGCCGCCTCCGACGTCTACGCCCCGCTCAGCGGCGAGATCATCGCGGTCAACCCGCTGCTGGTCCAGCATCCGGAACTGATCAATTCGGATCCCTACGGCGAGGGCTGGATTTATAAAATGCAACCGGATGACCTTTCCGAGGTGGACATGTTGCTCGATGCCGATCAGTACGAGGAGCTGATCCCCGACAGCGATGAATGAGCTCTGCGGTTCTTCCCGCCGGCCGGCGGCCGCGCCCCCGGCGTGGGCCGTTTTGTTGGATGCGCCGCTGCCGTACGCGAGCGGTCTGCGGCTGCAGGAGCGGCTGCACGCCGCCCGTCTGGCTGAGGCCATCCCCGATACGGTCCTGTTCCTGGAACACACGCCGGTGGTGACCCTGGGCGCGCGCGGCCGCCGGGACGGCCTGCGGGTGTCGCCGGCTGAATTGCAGTCGCGGGGCATTGATCTCGTCCAAGCTTCGCGGGGTGGCAACGTCACCTTTCACGGGCCCGGCCAGTGCGTAATGTATCCCATCCTGCGGCTGGGCCGCGCGGAGGGGGATGCGCATGGCTATCTGTTTCAATTGGAGGAAATCGCGCTACGCACCGCGGCGGATTTTGGCATCCTGGCCTTTCGGCGCCCCGGACTGAACGGCGCGTGGACGGCGGCGGGCAAGCTCGCGGCCATTGGATTCCGGCTGCGGCGCTGGGTAACGCTGCACGGCATGAGCTTCAACGTAAACGTGGATCTGGCGGGCTTTGACCTCATCGTGCCGTGCGGCTTGGCCGGCGAGCGGGTGACCTCGCTCCGGCAATGTCTGGGCGCCGGCGCCCCCAGCGTGGCGCAGGTGCGTCTGCGGCTGGCCCGGCATTTTGAAAACGTGTGCCGGCACCGGCTGGAGATTTTCCCCGCCGGCCAGCCGCTGCCCCCGCCCCTCGAGCGGCTGCTGGCGCCCGTGCCAGGGACCGCCGGCAGCGCGTCCCGCGGCTAGGGCGCGGTCACGCGCAGCAATATGGTAGGACCGTCCAACGGATCCACGCTGCACTCGGAGAGGGAAGCCGGAACCAAGCAGACGCCGCCGGGTTCGAGCACTTCTGTGATCGCCCCACTGCTCACCTGCAGGCGGCCGGAAACAACGAAAAAAATGTTGAACGTGCTGCCGTCGCCGGGGCAGTTGCAGGGATCGGATATGGACAAACGGTCCACGCGAAAAGAGGGCGTGGAAACCAGCCGCCAGATTTCCGTCGCGCCGTGGACCGCCAAGCGCATCGGATCGAGCTTCGGCGGGGCCGTGTCGTCCCATTTGATGACGCGGAGGGCTTCGCGGATATGCAGCGGCCGGGGTTTCCCATCCAGTCCCACGCGGCCCCAGTCATACACCCGGTAGGTGGTGTTGGAATTCTGCTGCACCTCGAAAATCAGGCAGCCGGCATCAATGGCATGCACGCGGCCGCCGGGCACATAGATGGCATCGCCCGGCGCCACCGGGATGCAGTTCAACAGTTCCCGCACATGCTTGGTATGAATGGCGTCTTCCAGTTGCGCCCGGTTCACGCCGGGTTTGAATCCAACGTACAGGCTGGCGCCCGGCTGGGCATCCAGCACATACCACATTTCGGTCTTGGCTACGCCGCCGAATTGCTTGGCCGTGTCGTCGTCGGGATGCACCTGCACGCTCAGCTTGTCGCTGGCGTCAATCAACTTCACCAATAGGGGGAAAACCGTGCCGCGTACATTGGTACCCATCAAGCGCGGCCCGAACCGCTGTACCATTTCGCGCAAGGTAAGCCCGACCAGCGGCCCGTTGCTGACCACGCTCATACCATCCAGCCGGTCGGCCACTTCCCATGACTCCGCATAGACGCCGGGCGGCTCCTCGCGGTTGTACTTGGAAATGATTTTATTGCCGCCCCACAGGTAGTCCTTGTAGACCGACTTGAAACGCAACGCATATAATGCGGTGTCCGTCATATAGTCATTTCTTATGATAATAATATAATGGTTCCGGCCGACATGGCAAGCATCGATTTCCAGGCGGTCCGTTGGAGTTCATGAGGGGCACTTAGGGCCGTGTTCATTTGACCGCCGGGAGCGGGTCGGTTAGATTCCCCCGGTTGGCCATGAAGAGAAAAATTGCGATGCTCGTCGGCGATGGCATGGGCGACTACCCGTGCGACGAAATGCAAGGGCGGACGCCGCTGCAGGCGGCGCACGCGCCCAACATGCGCCGCATCGCGGCCGCGGGCGAGACCCGTATGGTGCAAACCGTGCCGCTGCGAGGCCTGCCGCCCGGCAGCGATGTCGCCAATCTCAGCCTTTTCGGTTACAACCCCGAGGAAAATTACACCGGGCGCGCGCCCATCGAAGCCGCCGGCGCCAATCTTCCACTGCAGACGGATGACGTCGCCTTCCGCTGTAACCTGGTCACCATCCGGGACGGCTGTATGGCCGACCACTCCGCCGGTCAAATATCCACCGAGGAGGCGCGCCTGCTCATCGAAACCATCGCCGCCGAACTCGGCAATCATGACCGCCATTTTCATACCGGGGTGGGTTATCGCCACCTGCTCATCTGGGCCGGCGGACCGCTTCAGCTTGTCACCCAGGCGCCGCATGACATCGCCGGCCGTGCCATCGCCGGGTATCTCCCCCAGGGCGAGCGTCAGGCGGAACTCCGGGAACTGATGGACCTTTCGCAAGCCCTGCTGCGCGATCATTCCGTCAACCGCGCGCGGGTGGCCGCCGGCCGGAACCCGGCGACCCAGATCTGGCTCTGGGGGCAGGGTGGCGCGATGAAACTAAAAACCTATCCCGAGCTTTATCAGCTTTCGGGCGGTGTGATTACCGCGGTGGACCTGATCCGCGGCCTGGGCCGCCTCGCCGGCCTGCAACCGGTCGCGGTGCCGGGAGCCACCGGCCAGATGGACACCAATTATGCTGGCAAGGTTCAGGCCGCCCTCGACATCCTCACGCGGGATGATTTCGTATTCCTGCACGTCGAGGCGCCCGACGAATGCGGGCACAGTGGCGATACCCGGGATAAAATCCGCGCCATCGAGCTTTTCGATGAACGCGTCGTGGGCCCCGTCTGGCGCGAACTCGAGCGACGCGGTCAGCCGTACCGCCTGCTGCTGTGCATAGACCATCGCACCCCCATCGCCACCCGGGGTCATACCCGCGATCCCGTGCCGATGGCCAAGCTGGACGGACCCGTCGGCGCCGTCACCCGCGAGGCGCCCTTTGACGAGACCGTGCACAACGGTCTCACCGAATGCGTCGGTTACGAGTGGATTCGTGAGTTGCTCCGCCAGCGCTGACCGGCGCCGGCGGCGAGCACCCGCCAGGAACCGTGCACTGGATGGCGCACGGCGGATATACGCTCACCGGAAGCAGACGCCGGGAACCGGCGTCACGCCAACTGCTGTTTGGCAAGCTGCACGAGGCTGGTGAAGCCCTGCGGGTCGTGAATCGAAATCTCCGACAACATCTTGCGATTCAACGCGACCCGGGCCTTGATCAGGCCGGCAATGAAGCGGCTGTAAGAGAGGCCGGCCTTGGCGCAGGTGCTGGACAGGCGCGCAATCCAGAGGGCGCGATAATCCTGCTTGCGCTGTTTGCGATGCGTCGTGGCCATCACCATGGCGCGGTCCACGGCCTCGGTGGCCTGTCGGAACAGCTTGCTGCGATTGCCGCGAAAGCCCTTGGCCAGGGTCAGGCGGCGTTTGCGGCGCAGGCGCGAAGCAGGTGCATTGGTAGCTCTAGGCATGGTACAGGTCCCCCTCTGGCGTTAAAGCGGCAGTTGATGAATGATGCGCTGGTGCTCCCCGCCGGTCAGTTGGCCGCCGGCGCGGAGATGCCGTTTGCGCTTGCGGCTCTTGTTCGTCAGCAGGTGTCCCCGATTCGTGCGCGCATGCAGAATCTTGCCGCGCTTGGTTTTCTTGAAGCGCTTGGCCACCGCCTTGCGCGTCTTGTGTTTTACTTTCCCGGCCATGAAAACTTCCTTTCGCTCCGGTCCGCTCCGCGGCCCGCGCACCCGATCTACGGCCGTCCGCCCCCCGGACGGCGCGTGGATACTTACGCTACCCGGGCCGGAATGTCCAGCCCTTTATGCTCCGCGCACGGCGGTCAGGGCGGACTGCCCGCCGGCGCGACCGCCGGCGCCGCCGGCCGCGGCGCCCCAGCCGCCGCCGCCTTGATCCGGGGCCGCGGGCACAACAGCATCAGGATGTTGCGCCCGAACAGCCGCGGCGGCTGCTCGGCATGGCCCAGGTCGCTGGCGTCGCGGATCACGCGCTGCATGACTTCAAACCCGATATCCTGGTGGGCGCCCTCCCGGCCGCGAAAATACAGGGAAACCTTGATCCGGAATCCGTGCTCAAGAAATTCGCGCAGATGGCGCATCTTGGTCTGGTAATCGTGGTCCCCCACGTTGGGATGAAACTGGATCTCTTTGACGCGGGTGGCCGCCTGGTGCTTGCGCGCCTGCTTTTCTTTCTTTTCCAGATCGTATTTGAATTTACCGTAATCGGTGATCCGGCACACCGGCGGCTGGGCATTGGGCGCAATCTCGATCAGGTCCAAACCGGCCTGCTGGGCCCGCTGCAACGCCTCGCGCGTCGAAATGACGCCGATTTGCTCGCCCTCGGGGCCGATGCAGCGAACTTCGGGCACCCGAATCCGCATATTGATGCGCACGTTGGTTTGAATATCGCTCTCTCCTCTTGTGCGGCACCCTGACCTCAGGCGCCGCTGGTTGCCACTCCTGCACCGGCAGCCGCCCCGGTGGGACGGTTCTCCGCACGCAGCCGTTCCACAAAGGCTGCCGGCTTCATCACCCCCTGATCGCCCGCTGTCCGGTGGCGGACCGCCAGGAGCTCCTGCTCCACCTCCTTCGGGCCGACGATCAGCATGTACGGAATTTTATCCATCTGGGCAGCGCGGATCTTGGCGCCCACCTTTTCGTTACGCTCGTCCACCGCGACCCGGAAATCCTCCGCCCGGAGCAACTCCGCGCAGCGGCGGGCATACTCCACCTGATGCTCGGTCAGCGGCAGGAAGCGCACCTGCTCCGGCGCCAGCCAGAGCGGAAACGCGCCCGCGTAGTGCTCCACCAGGATGCCGAAAAAGCGCTCGATGCTGCCGAACAGCGCGCGATGCACCATGTAGGGCTGATGCGTCTGGCCGTCGGCGCCGGTGTAGGTAAGGTCGAACCGCTCCGGCAGGTTGAAATCGAACTGGAAGGTGCTCATCTGCCATTCGCGCCCGAGGGCGTCGCGCACTTTCAGGTCAATCTTCGGCCCGTAAAACGCGCCGCCGCCGCGGTCCAGCTCGTAGGGCACGCCCTCGGACTGCAGCGCGCTTTCCAGCGCGGCCGTCGCCTGCTGCCAGCGCGCCTCCGCGCCCACCGCCTTGGCCGGCCGCGTCGCGAGATACGCCGTGATCTCCGTAAATCCGAAGGTTTGCCAGATGCGCTTGGCGAACTGCATCACGCGCTGGATTTCGCCCGCGATCTGCTCCGGCGTGCAGATGATGTGGGCGTCGTCCTGCGTGAAGCCGCGCACGCGGAACAGGCCCGCCAGCACCCCGGCCTTCTCGTAACGATACACCGTCCCCAGCTCCGCCCAGCGCAGCGGCAGGTCGCGATAGGACCATTTCCGGGACTGGTAGATCTTGATATGGAACGGGCAGTTCATCGGCTTGATGAAATACTCGTCGCCGTCAATGTCCATCGGGGCGTACATGCTTTCCCGGTAAAAGCCCAGGTGCCCGCTGGTTTCCCAGAGGTTGGCGCGCCCGAGGTGCGGCGTGTAGACGATGTCGTAGCCGTTCCGCAGATGTTCGCGCCGCCAAAAGTCCTCGATCAGCAACCGCACCCGCGCGCCCTTGGGATGCCAGAGCACTAGGCCCGGCCCGATGCTCTCGTCCGTGGAGAACAGGTCCAGTTCGCGGCCGAGCTTGCGGTGGTCGCGCTTCTTCGCCTCCTCGAGGCGGGCCAGATGCACGCGCAGTTCCTTGTCCGACGCGAACGCCGTGCCGTACAGCCGCTGCAGCATCGGGTTGGTTTCCCGGCCGCGAAAGTAGGAACCGGCCACGGAGGTCAGCTTGAACGCTTTGACCCCGCCGGTCCCCGGCAGGTGCGGCCCGCGGCACAGGTCCAGGAAATCGCCGCAGCGGTAGAACGTGATCGCCTCGTTGGCCGGGATGTCCGCCAGCCGCTCCAGCTTGAACTTCTGGCCGCGCTCGCGGAGCAGTTGCTCCGCCTCCGCGCGCGGCAACTCCACCCGCTCGAACGGCAGATCGGCCTTGATCAGGCCGGCCATCTCCGCCTCGATGCGCGGAAAATCCTCCGGGCTCAGCCGGTGCGGGAGGTCGAAGTCGTAATAGAAACCATCGTCGGTGGCGGGACCGATGTCCAGTTGCACGTTCGGGAACAGGCCGGTGACGGCCGCCGCCATGACATGCGCCGCGCTGTGGCGCATCCGGTCGAGATCAGACGGGTCTTTCTCCTTCATCAACGCTGCTTGGCCATTCCCTTCCACCGTCCGGCCGCCCTGGCCGGTCACAAAAGACGGCGGCACTATAAACCTTCGGCGCGGGGAGTCAAATCTTTATCCGCGCATGAAAAAATGCTTTTCCCGCAGGCGCGTATTCACATACGCCCCCGCACTTGCTACCATGCTCGTGGATAAGCCCGGACGCCGTGGTTGTCCGGAATCCCGGGTGGATGCATGCCAGCAACATGGGAACATTTTTCGCACCCGGCGGATGCCGGTGTCCGCGGCTGGGGGCTGACCAAGGCGGCGGCGTTCGCGCAGTGCGCGCTGGCCGTGACGGCCCTGATCGCCGACCTGGCCGCCGTCGCGCCGCACCTGGCCGTCCCCCTCGCCTGCGAGGCCGACAACGACGAAGCGTTGCTGGTGAACTGGCTCAGCGCGTTGATTTGCGAGATGAGCGTGCGTAACATGTTGTTCAGCCGGTTCGAGGTGGAGATCGGTGAGGGCCGGCTGACCGCCACCGCGTGGGGCGAGCCGGTGGACCCGGCGCGGCATCAACCCGCCGTCGAGGTCAAGGGCGCCACCTATCACGAGCTACGCGTGGCTCAACTTGACGATGGCCGCTGGCTGGCGCAATGCGTGGTGGACGTATAGCGCCGGGCTCGCAGAGGAGACAACCATGGATCCGGCACGCCTGATCCGGAAAAGCGCGACCGAGTGGTGGCTGGAGCCCCACGGCGCCATGCGGGTGCCGGGCGTGCTCTTTGCCGACGAAGAGCTGATCCGCGAGATGGATGACCAGGTGCTCGACCAGATGGCTGGCGTCGCCTGCCTGCCCGGCATCGTCCAGGCGTCCTTCGCCATGCCGGACGCGCACCGCGGCTATGGCTTCCCCATCGGCGGCGTCGCCGCGTTCGACGCCGACGCCGGCGGTGTAGTCTCCGCCGGCGGCGTCGGCTTCGACATCTCGTGCGGCGTCCGCACGGCGCTGAGCAAACAACCCGCGGACGAAATCCGTCCCCGGCTGGAGCGGTTGGCCGACCTGCTGCTGGCGCGGATTCCAGCCGGCGTCGGCAGCCGCGGCCCCCTGCGGCTCGGTCACGGCGAGCTGGAGGCCATGCTCACGGACGGCGCGGCGTGGGCGGTGCGCCGCGGCTACGGCACGGCGCGCGACCTGGAACGCATCGAGGGCCGCGGTATCGCCGCGGACGCCGACCCGGCCCAGGTCTCGCCGCAAGCCAAGAGCCGGCAGGCGGAGGAAATGGGCACGCTCGGCTCCGGCAACCACTACCTGGAGGTGCAGGAGATCGTGGAAATTTACGACGCGCCGCTGGCTGCGCTCTACGGGTTGCGGGTGGGCGAAGTGGCGGTGAGCATCCACTGCGGCTCGCGCGGCCTCGGTCACCAGGTGGCGACGGACTACTCCCGGCGCATGGTCGCCGCCGCCGCCCGCCACGGCATCGCCCTGCCCGACCGCGAATTGGCCTGTGCGCCGCTCCGCTCAGAGGAGGGCCAGGCCTACCTGGGCGCCATGAATGCGGCCATCAACTGTGCCCTGGCCAACCGGCAAATCCTGCTGGAACTGGTGCGCCGCGCGTGGCGGGAAGTGTTCCGCGGCGTGGACCTGGAACTGCTCTACGACGTCTCGCACAACACCTGCCGGCTGGAGGACGTGACGCAGGACGGCCAGCCGCACGCCTTCTACATCCACCGCAAGGGGGCAACGCGCGCCTTCGGCCCGGGCCACCCCGACCTGCCACCCGAGTTGCGCGCCGCCGGCCAGCCGGTGCTGATCGGCGGCACCATGGGCACCGCGTCGTATATCATGGCCGGCACGGCGGAAAGCGCCGGGCGCGCCTGGTCCTCTGCCTGCCACGGCGCGGGCCGCACCATGAGCCGCACCCAGGCCAGCCGGCAGTGGCAGGGCCGCGCCGTCATGGACGACCTCGCCCGGCACGGCATCCTGATCCGCACCCGCTCCTTCCGCGGGCTCGCCGAGGAGGCGCCGGGCTCCTACAAGGACGTGGACCGCGTGGTCGCGGCCACCGCCGCCGCCGGCCTGGCCCGCAAGGTCGCCCGGCTCGTGCCGCTGGCCTGCGTGAAGGGGTAAAGCCAAAGCCTATCAGGTCAAGCAGGTCCTGAGGGCGATCGAGAGGTTGGAGTATGAAAGCCATTCAAGCGGGGAATTCATGGTGCGTGTTCCGCCCGACGTGCATCGCGAATTGACGCTGGAAGCCGCCGAAGCCGGCGTAAGCCTGAACCGTTTGGCGACCGTGAAGTTGGTCCACTGAATAACAACGGTGTCCACCAACGCGTCAAACACCATGTCACGTTCCGCGCGAGGTTCATGCGCGCCGTAAAAATCATGAAACGAAAGGAAAGCCCACACTCTTCCGGTTTGCCGGGCACGCCGGAACCTGCTACAAACCGCCCATGCTGGCTGGCGTTATTTTCGATTTTGACGGCGTGTTAGTGGATTCCGAACCCTACCATTGGGCGGCCTTCAACGAGGTTTTCCCGTCGCCGGACCTGCAGATCACCCGCGCGGAGTATGATGCCCACTACCTCGGCTTTGACGACCGCGGCGCGTTCCGGGCGCGCTTCCAGCACGCCGGGCGCCCGCTGACAGAAGACGCGCTGCAGCGGCTGGTGGAGGAAAAAGGCCGGGCCCTGGAGCGCCTGATCGAAACCCAGGGTATTCAGCCCTTCCCCGGCGTCGTCGAGTTGCTGGGCGCGCTGCGGCGCGAAGGCGTACCGCTGGCGCTCTGTACCGGCGCAACGCGCCGGGACGTGGCGGTGATCCTGCGCCAGTTGCGCATCCTGGACGTGTTCGATGCCCTGGTCACAACCGACGACGTCCACCTCAGCAAGCCGGACCCCGCCAGCTATCGGCTCGCCCTCGAGCGCCTGCAGCTCGCATTTCCGGAAAAGAACATCCCGGCCGGACAGACGCTGGCCGTCGAGGATTCGCTGTGGGGCATCCAGGCGGCGCGCGGCGCCGGCCTGCGGGTGCTGGCCGTGGCTAACACCTACGACGACGCCCCCTTGCGGCAGGCGGACTTCGTGCTGTCCTCGCTGGCCCGCGTCACGCCGGACCGCTTGCGCCAATTGCTGTCATGAAAATTCTCATCGCCGGCGCCAGGGGTCAGTTGGGGCGGGACTGCACCCAAGTCCTGGGCGCCGCCCATGCCGTGACGAGCTTCGATCTGCCGGACATGGATATCACCGTCCCCGAACAGGTGCGCCGGACGCTGGAGCAAATCCGCCCCGACGTGGTGATCAATTGCGCGGCCTACAACCGGGTGGACGATGCCGAGGAGCAACGGGCGGCCGCCTGGCAACTGAACGCGGAGGCGCCCGGCGTCCTGGCGGCGGCATGCCGGAAAAGCGGCGCCCGGCTGGTGCAGCTCTCCACGGATTATGTCTTCGATGGGCAGCGACCACCGCCCGGCGCCTACACCGAAGAAGATGAGCCCCACCCGCTCTCGTGGTACGCCCAATCCAAGCTGGGCGGCGAAAGCGCCGTGCAACAGGGCTGTGACGACTGGATCATTCTGCGCACCGCCTGGCTCTACGGCCGGCATGGGGCGAACTTCCCCAAGACCATGCTGCGCCTGGCCCTGCGCGAACCCGGGCGGCTGCTGCGGGTGGTGAACGAACAATATGGTTCGCCCACGTGGTCCTGGCGGCTGGCGGAACAGATCAAAGTCGTGATCGAGGCGGACGCCCAGGGGTTGTTTCATGCCACGGCCGAGGGCTGCGGCACCTGGTTCGAGCTGGCCACCCTGTTCCTGGCCGCCCTGCGCGTACCCCACCGCCTCGAGCCCTGCCGTAGCGCGGACTATCCCACCCGGGCCCTGCGCCCCCACAACTCGATTCTCGAAAATGCGCGGCTGAAAAAGGCGGGCCTGAACATCCTGCGTGACTGGCGGGCCGATCTGGAGGAATATGCCGCGCAGCACGGAGCCGCCTTGATCGCGGAGGCGCGGGCCGGATTGCAAAAGTAACGGCCGGGCGGTGCGGTATGAACGCAAGCACAGGAGCAAACCGATGAAAGGTATCATTCTGGCCGGGGGCGCCGGCAGCCGGCTGTATCCCATCACCCGGACCGTCAGCAAACAACTCCTGCCGGTGTACGACAAGCCGATGATTTATTATCCGCTATCCGTGCTCATGCTGGCCGGCATCCGCGAGATCCTGGTCATTTCCACGCCGGCGGACCTCCCCCGCTTCCGCGAGCTACTGGGCGACGGTGATCATCTGGGCTTGCGCTTCGCCTACGCCGAACAGCCGCGTCCCGAGGGCCTGGCCCAGGCCTTCGTGATCGGCGCGGACTTTGTCGCGCACGACCGCGTGGCCCTGGTGCTGGGCGACAATATTTTTTACGGCAACAACATGGGCGAGATCCTGCAGCGCGCCGGACAGGTCCGCGACGGGGCGCTCATCTTCGGCTACCCGGTCAAGGATCCCGAGCGGTACGGCGTCGTGGAGTTCGACGCCGCCGGCCGGGCGCTGAGCCTGGAGGAAAAACCCGCGCACCCCAAATCCCGTTACGCCGTGCCGGGCCTGTATTTTTACGGACCGGAGGTCGTGCCGCTGGCCGCGGCCCTGCGCCCCTCGGCGCGCGGCGAGTTGGAAATCACGGACCTCAACTGCCACTACCTAGAGCAGGGGCGGCTGCAGGTGGAACTGCTGGGGCGCGGGTTTGCCTGGCTGGACACCGGCACCTACGATTCGCTGCTGCAAGCCGCCAATTTCGTGCAAACCATCCAGGAGCGGCAGGGGCTGAAGATCGCCTGCATCGAGGAGATCGCCTACCGGTGCGGCTACATCAGCCGGAGTCAACTGACGGCCCTGGCGCAGCACATGGCGAAAAACGATTATGGCCGCTACCTGCAGCGCGTGGCGGAGGGAGAAGATTGATCATGGCCGGCCTGCAATGCAACGCAACCGCGATCCCCGGCGTGCTGCTGCTGTCCGCTGACGTGTACGGCGACGAACGCGGATATTTTCGCGAAGTGTACCGCCGGGACCGGTATGCCGCCGTCGGCATCCCGGATGAATTCGTACAGGACAATCAATCCCACTCCGTGCGCGGCGTGCTGCGCGGGCTGCACTACCAGATTCGCCGGCCGCAGGCCAAGCTGGTGGGCGTGGTGCGCGGCGCCATTTTCGACGTCGTCGTGGATCTCCGCCGGGGTTCGCCCGCCTTCGGACGCCACGTGGCGTTGGAACTGACGGATGCCGAGCACCGGTTGCTGTTCGTCCCCACCGGCTGCGCCCATGGTTTTTGCGTGCTCAGCCCGGAGGCGGATGTGCTGTACAAATGCACGGACTTTTACGATCCCGGCGGCGAGGGCGGCGTGCTGTGGTCCGATCCCGCCCTGGCCATTCCCTGGCCGATCGCGGCGCCGCTGCTTTCTCCCAAGGATCGGTCTCATCCGCGACTGGCGGACATTCCGCTGCACCTCCTGCCGGTCTGGACGCCCGCTGCCGGCGGGCCTGCAATATGATAGCCGGTCGGGGGCGGCAACGCTCTGCTGCTATGATGAAACGCGGATGGCAAGGGCGGGGAGCGCGGGCTTCCAGCCCGCCCTGTAGTATGCGCTGCGCTTCACTACAGGGCCCGCCGCGTCCGGCATCCTGCCGGACGCTGATGGCACAGCCCGGCATAGCAGCAACCAAAGCAAAGTAAATTTGGAAGAATCTGAATTCTTTGCGTCTTGGCGTCCCTCCTGAATGAAGGGCTTTCAGCTTGGCGCGAAAATATCTTCCGACTGCAAGTCTTGCATAGACCGATCCCAATGAACTGCTTACGAAATAAGCTATGCAGGTCTTTTCCTCAGAACGCGCCGAGGAAGAGGCTGGAGAAGGTGGCCAGCGGGGCGTATTCGCGGAAATCGTCAATGGCGGCGCGGGCTTCGTTCAGGGTCTTCTTGACATCCTGGTACAGGGAATCGTCCTGCGTCAGCTTGCCCAGCGTCCCCTCGCCTTTTTCGATCCGGGACGCGATCTTCCGCACGGACGCGACCGTGGCGGACAGGTCCTGGTACAACTGGTCGTCCTTGGCCAGCAGCTTGCCGAGCGTCCCCTCGCCCGCGGCCAGCCGCTCGCTGATTTCCTTGAGCCGCGCCGTGGTGGCCTTGAGGTCGTTGTACACCTGCTCCTCCATGATCAACTTGCCGAGGGTGCCCTCGCCGGCGGCGAGTTTGCTGCTGATCTTTCTCAGGTCCGTGACGCTGGCGGACAGGTTTTCCAGCATCTTGCCCTCCTCCATCGTCTTGCGGAGCTCTGCGATCGTACGGGTGGCCTCATCAATCAAGTCCACGGGCAGCAACCCGTGCAGCAAGGTGCCTTCCGGCACCAGGGGTTTTCCCGCCGTGCCGAGGTCCATGGCGAGATAGCGGCCGCCGAGCACGGAGGAGGGCAACACCTCGATCTTGTAGTCGGTGTGGATCTCCACCGGTTGTTCCAGGCTCACGTACACATGCGCACCGTTCTTGCTGACCTGCAGACGCTCCACCTTGCCGATGTCCACGCCGCGGACAAAGACGTTGTCGCCCTTGCGCAGGCCCATGACGCTTTCGAAGAGCACCTCCAGCTTGTAGTTGCCGCCGAACCAGCGCTGCCGGCTGAGCACGGCCGTGCCGAAGAACAACGCCACGATCATCATGGCAAAGAAAAATCCGACGATGACCTCGATCGTGGTATCCTGCCGCAAGCTTTTCTTCATGTCGCCACCGCCTTTTCCCAGTTGCCGTGTTTGGTGATGAATTGCGCTTCCAGAAACTGCTGCACCTTGGCGTTCGTCGAACGCACGAACTCCGCCGGCGTGCCGACGGCCACGATCTGCCCGCCGTCCAGCATGGCGATGCGCGTGCCGATCGCCAGCGCGCTGTGCAGGTCGTGCGTCACCACCACGCTGGTGATCCCCAGCGACTGCCGCAGACTGTCAATCAGCGCGTCAATCGTTCGCGCCGTCACCGGGTCCAGGCCGGAGGTCGGCTCGTCATACAGCACGATCTCCGGCTGGGTGATGATCGCCCGCGCCAGCCCCACCCGCTTGCGCATGCCGCCGGACAGCTCCGCGGGCAGCTTGTCGAACGCGTCCGCCAGACCGACCAACGCCAGCTTCGCCGCCGCCAGCCGGTCAATGTCCGCGTCGCTGTCGTTGGTACGCTGCCGCAGTGGCAGGCCGACGTTGTCGCCCGCGCTGAGCCATGCCAGCAGGGCGCCGCTCTGGAACAGCACGCCGAACCGCGCGCGGATCTGCTCCAGCCGCCGGCCGCGCGCCTCGCTGATGCAGTCCTCGCCGATCCACACCCGGCCGCTGTCCGGCGTCAGCAACCGGATCATGTGCTTGAGCATGACGCTCTTGCCGGCGCCAGAGGTCCCGACGATGAAGAACGTCTCGCCCGGCTCGATTTTCAGCTCCACGCCGTCGAGCACCACCCGGCCGCCCAACCGCTTGCTGACCTGTTCCATCCGGATCATTTGTAGAACAACCGGGTTATGAAATAGCCCATCATCAGAATGATCAGGAACGAAATGATCACCGTCCGCCGCGTCGCCCGGCCCACCCCCACCGCGCCCTCGGCGGCCCCAAAGCCCTGGTGGCAAGCCACGGTGACGATGATGACGCCGAAGACCATCGCCTTGAACAGACCGACGTACAGATCCTTGTTTTCCGCAAAACGCGTGCAGTTGTCGAAATAGGCTGTGAAGGACACGTTGAGCTGCGTGGAGCCCACGATCGCGCCGCCGAAAATCCCCACCGCGTCCGTGTAGATCGTCAGGAACGGCATCATCAGCGTTAACGCCACCAACCGCGGCATGACCAGGAAGCGGACCGGGTTGATGGACATGATTTCCAGCGCGGCGATTTCCTCGCTGATGACCATCGTGCCCATCTGCGCCGCGATGGCCGAACCCACGCTGGCTGCAATGATCAGGCCCGTCATGAACGGGCCCATCTCGCGCAGCAGCACCACCGTGACGGCCGTGCCGATGTTGACCTCCTGGCCGAAGCGTCGCAGCTCCAGGCCGGTCTGCAGCGCCAGGATCATGCCGGTGAACAGGGCCACGACGGTGATCACGCCCAGGCTCTTGATGCCGCCCACGAACATCTGCTGCCGCAGGTCGGCGCGGTTCTGCCGCGAAAGCATGTAGTGGACGTTCGCCACCGCCTCGCCCAGCATCCGCAGCGCCCGGCCGGTGTTGCGCAACAGCAGCAGCACCGCCCGGCCGAGACGCGCATAGGTGTTCACCGGCGGCGCGAAATATTCTGGCTCCCGCGTGATAATGGTTCGGCTCCCGAAGTAATTAACGCCCGGAGCATACAACAATCGTTCCCCCCTGTCCAACCCTGGGCCGCGATCCCCACGCCGCCTCGCAGCAGGGCCCTTTTGCGAAGCACGTTTTGCTGTGCGCTGCGGTATTGCCTGCGGTCGCTTTAAGAATCAGGGTCGCTATCGGAATCGGTATCGCGGGGTACATCGAGCTTGCCCGCAGCTCGACGCGGGAGGGCGGTGCGCTGCCCGCCCAGGAGCAGGTTCGGCAAAAGAGAATTATTTGGAACTCAGGAAACCGAAAGTCCCTCTCGTGGGAGGATCAGGAACCAGCGTGGGCCTTTGATTCATGAGTTCCTGAGTTCCAAATTCAACTCCGGATACCGACTCGCCAAGCTATGGGACCAAAAGAAGCGATGCCGATTCCGATACCGAGGTGTGCCGAAACTTCGGAGGCTGGATGAAAACAAGCGCCGGCGGGGCCGCGGGCCGCGGCCCTCAGCCGCGCCACTGCTCGCTGGTGACTTTGAGGCGCTGGGCCATTTCCCGCAGGATCGTCTGGACGATGCCCGGGTTCTCGCGGAGGATGGTGTCGAAGTTGCCGCGGTTGATCGGCACCACCCGCGTCGCTTCCGCGACGCTGGCGGCCGTGGCGGTGCGCGGGGTGCCCAACAGCAGGGACATCTCGCCGAAGTATTCGCCGGCCTGCATGGTGCGCAGCGGCCGGCCGCCTTTCGTCAGTTCCACCGCGCCGCTGAGGATGTAGAACATGGAGCCGTCGGGATCGCCCTCGCGGAAGAGGACGTGGCCCGCCGGCAGCGTCTGCGCGAACCGCTCGAGCAGCCGGGCGGACATCCCGCCGCGCGCGGCCGCCGCGCCAAACAGGCCGCGCAGCACCAGCGTCTCGCGGCGCCAGGCCGCGGCCATGACCTCCGCGCCGAACAGCAGCGCGGCGAAGGTGTAATAGACCCAGATGATCAGCAGGAAGATGGCCTTGAGCGAGCCGAAGGCGAAACCGTACTGCGGATTGAAGCGCAGCAGCAACTCGAACAGCGGCCGCAGGAGCGCCAACGGCAGCGTGGCCGCCGCCGCGCCGAGCAGCAGCAGCGGCAGGCGCAGGCGCACCGGCGCGAGAACCGCCGCGAACAGCATCAGCGCCGCGACCGTCAGCAGGAACAAGCCGCCGCTCTTGAACGCCGCTAGGACCAGCGGATGCGCCGGCAGCAGCACGGCGCTACGCACGGCATACAACGCGTTACTGGCGACCAGGAAGACCAGCAGCAGCAGGAGCGCGGCCACCGCACCCAGGTCGCGCAGCTTGCCCAGCAGGAACGGCATCGGGCGCTCCGGTTTGAAGATGCGCTGGTAGGCGCCGCGCATGCCGCCGGCCAGCGGCGTCAGGGACCAGACCAGCAGCACCAGGCTGACCACGCCCCACGTCCGGCCGCGGGCGAGTTTGAGCAGGTCGTCGAGCAGATTCTGGCTGAAGGCCGGAAACAGGTTCTCGGTCAGCGCCTGCATGCCCGCCTGGATGGACTCCGACGATTGCAGAATCACGCCGAGGAAATAAATCACCAGCAGCAGCAGTGGCATGAGGGCCAGGAAGCCGTAATAGGCCAGCGTGGCCGCGGTCTCGAAATGGTTGTTGGCCGCGAAGGCCTTCACCGCCTCGCGCAGCACCAGCCAGGCCATCGCCACCCGCGCATGCCAACTGGGGTCCCGATTGTCAGCGTCCGTCATCATCTTCCGCCTTCCGTCTCCCGCCGGGCGCTAGTTTCCAAGGTTGGCGCGTCCGACACAACTTATTTCCGCTGCTCCGCCCGCCGGTGAGCCCCGCCCCGGGCCGCACCGGCGCGGCGCGCAGCAAATCCAGCGGCCTCGTCGTCGGTACGGCAGGCTTAAGGCCGGATAAAGGGCTTGACAGGCCCATCCGCCCAGTAATAATCGCCCCACGAAAATTTATGACTCAGGCGGCACGGACATGAACAAGCCATGCGATCCGTGTTTCCCCCGGCAGGCTGAATGAAAATATCCCTCTGGTACAACAACAAGGACATCAGGCTTCAAGAAGCCGACCTGCCTGAGCCCGGTCCGGGCGAGGTGCTCCTGAAGGTGATGGCCTGCGGCATCTGCGGGAGCGATCTGGTGGAATGGTACCGCCTGCCCCGGGCACCCCTGGTCCAGGGACACGAGGTGGGCGCACGCGTGGAGAAGATCGGGCCCGCGGTTGCTGGATTCAAGCCGGGTGACCGGGTCATGGCAGCGCCCAAGGTGGCCTGCCTGCGATGTCCACTCTGCCGCGACGGACATTTCCCGCAGTGCGCGGAAGTGCAGGAAAGACTCCCCGGCGGATTCGCGCAATATATTCTGGTCCCGAAAATCATCGTCGAACACGGCCTCTATCACCTGCCGGACAGCGTCACCTACGAACAGGCGACTTTTATCGAACCGTTGGCCTGTGTGATCCGCGCCGCCCGGATCGGAGGTGTGACCGGGCAACGAACGGTCCTGGTGCTGGGCTCAGGAGTTTCCGGACTCCTCCACATCCGGCTCGCGCAGCTCAGGAACTGCGTGATCGCTGCGACCGATATAAATCCGCAGCGGTTGGAAATGGCCGGCCGAGCGGGAGCCGGTATTCTCATCCCCTCAGGAGCGGATGTGCCGTCCAGATTGGTGCAGGCGACCGGCCGCAAGGCAGACGTGGTCATCCTGTGCACGTCGGCCCTGCCGGCCGTGGAACAGGCTTGGCGCAGCGTTGAGAAGGGCGGTGCGATCGTGTTCTTCGCTGTCCCGGGACCCGGGCAGAGCGTCACCATCCCGGTCAATGACTTCTGGACGAAAGAGATCAGGATCCTGACTTCCTATTACTGCGGTCCGCCGGATATCAAGGAAGCCCTCGACCTCCTGGCCTCGGGCCGGATCGTCGTGGACAGCCTCGTGACACACCGACTGCCGCTGGAAGAGATCGCGCAAGGTTTCGGCCTGCTGCTGGAAGGGAACGCGGCGGTCAAGGTCATCATCGAGCCGAACGGCCCGTCGCGGAACGGTTGAGGAGGAGACGATGCGTAGCATGCACGCGGGGCTCGGCGCGTCTTCAGAACGGAATGCAGACATTTTTTTTCATGAACTGCTCGGGCTGTCGAAGCACGGCCCGGCTGTTTTACCTGCGGAGCTGTGCCGCGGCGTATTCGGCATCAATCGGGAGCTGACGGTTTTCAACTACAAAGCCGAGGGCATCCATTACGAGGTCTTCATCGATCCGGCCTTCCGCGGCGGGGCTCCGACCGTAGTCCATACCTGTCTCGAGGTCGAAGGCCTGGAAGAATTTCTGAAAAGATGCGCGGAAAAAAGGATCTGTGTCAGCCGGACACCCAAGGGCGATTCGTTCGTCATCTTCATCTCCGACCTCGACGGGAACCTGTACGAGATCAAGGAGCGCAAAGCGTCCGGATCGCCGCCTTAACAACACTGCCGACGGACGGAAATCACGCGTGATCGGTGTCGCCCGATGCACGGCGCTACTGCGGCCGTTACCCACCGGAAAAGAACCCTCCCCGCCGACTTCCTCACTAGTTGCCCGCCCCGCCGGCGGCCGCCCGCGGGGTCAGAATAACGTAGGTCGGCAGGCCAACAACGCCGTAGTGGTCGAGGATGTCCTTCGCCGGCGGGTCATTGGGTTGCTCGGCCTGATACTTGATGACCGTGAACCCGGCGAGCTTTTGCCGGACGTCCGGCGCCTTGAACGTGGTCGCGTCCATGGCGGTGCAGTTCTTGCACCAGCTCGCCCAGAAGTCTATGAACACCGGCCGGCCGGCCGCGCGCGCGGCATCCAGTTGCCGCGCAAATACTCCCGCAGGAGTATTGCCGCCGCCGGCGGCCGGCCGGAACAGGCCGTACGCCTCGAAGCCATAGTAGGCCGCGAGCGCCAGGATCAGCGCGCCAAACACGACTTTCACCTTCGTCATCCAGCCGCCCGGCTTGGGCAGCAGCGCCAGGCCCGCGCCGGCGAGCGGCCACGGCAGGGCCATGCCCAACCCCAGCAGGAACGGGAGCAGCAGGCCGGCGGGCTGGCCCTGGCTGTACAACTGACCCGCCAGCAGCAATACCGATAGCACCACCGGCGCCACGCACGCCCCGGCGAGCAGCGCAGCCACCAGGCCCATCGAAAAAGCCAGACCGAACGAGCCGCGACGCTCCTGTGTGGGCGCGCCCCAACGGCTCTGGAAGCGCGAGAAATCAATCTGCAGCACGTCGAACATCGCCAGCGCGAGCACGACGAAGATCAGCGCGATGCTCAGGTTGAACCACGGCGAGGCGTTCAGGGTGCCAAACTTTGCGCCGGTCAGCACCACCACCAACCCGAGCGCGCCGTAGGTCAGCGCCATGCCGAGCCCGTACATGCCGCCGAGCAGGAAGCCGCGGCGCGGCGCGCCGGCGCGCGCCCCGGCGCCGATGATCGCCAGGTTGACGGGGATCATCGGCAGCACGCACGGCGTCAGATTCAGCGCCAATCCGCCCAGCAGGATGAACAACAGCACGGCCCAGGACACCCCCGGGCCGGCGGCCGCGGGCGCCGCCGGTCCACTGGCGGCGGAATCGAGCAGGGCCAGAAATTTCGCCCGGTTGAGATAACCTGCGGCGGTCGCCGCGACGGTGAACTGACCGGCGCTGACCTGCCAGTTTTCCGACGGCTTGGCGGACGGAACGGGCTGCCCGGCGTTAGCCGCCGCGGGCGTCGGTGCCCCGGTCACCGGGGCGCCTTGCCCGGCCCAGGCCAAGGTCCATGTTTTCTTCTCCGGAAAAAAACACGTCGCCTCGTTGCAGCCCTGGAACTCCACCGTCAACGCAATCGTCGGGCGCGGCGGCTCGGGCCGGAAGAAAAAGGTGACGTCGCGATTATAGACCTGCTTGTCGGCCTCGCTGAACTTGTCCCGGATCATGACCGGCCGGGGCGGGTCCATCGGCTGCAAGCGGACGCCGTCCGCCGCCGTCACGTTCAGGTGCTCGGCGTAAATAAAGTGGCCGGCGGGGATTTTGAAGGCCACGGCGATCGCCGGCTGGCCGGCCTGCGGCCGGACCGCCGCCTCCGCCGCAAAAGGGCTGTCGGCGTGCGCGACCGCCGCGTACAGCCACATGCCGGCTGCCGCCAGCCGCAGGCTGTTTTTTATGCCCGGCATAATAACCTCATCTGTTTTTAGTATAGCGTATCGCAGCCCGCGCGCAATACGCCGGAAGATCTGTGGATGATTCTCTGACTCTGCTGTTTCTTTCCGTTCATGCTACTTCCTTCATGCCTCATTCAATCATCCGATCCGTACTTTTGGTTTATCCTTCCCCCCAATCCGCGTAATCCGTAGCTTTTTTTGCCGCTGCCCCTGCGCGCTTCTGCGCCCGGCAAGATGCCGGGCGCGGCGAGCTGGCTTGCCTGCCATAGCCGCCCGCCTGCCAGGCTGCGGGCAGGCTTCGGCGCAGGCAGGAAGCCCGCGCTCCCCTCCAGAGCGTCGGAACGCACCCCGCCGCGAGGGGCGTCCGTGGCACGTGTTTCGCTCTTAATCTTGATCTTCACCCCGCGCGGTCCAAGCCGCCCTTCCAAGGACGATTTTCAAACCTTCTAAGTGCAGGGTTTTCAACAACGCTCTGCTCGCAGCCGGCCAACGGCTGCTTCGGCGCGGCTTGGGTTTGCCCAAAGCGCCGGTTCGGTGTATGAATGGGCCGTGCGCTTCCTGCTCTACAACATCCGCTACGGCACCGGCGTGGGCTATGGCTTTCATTTCCCGATCCCCTACCGGGGCTACCTGCGGCTGACCCGGAAAAACCTGCAGCGCCTGACGCAGTTCATCAAGACGCAGCAGCCGGACTTGGTCGGCCTGATCGAGGCCGACGCCGGCTCCTTCCGCACCCGGCGCGAAAACCAGGTGGAAACCATCGCGCACGCGCTCGGCCACTACCACGCCTATCAATCCAAGTACGCCCACTACTCCCGGGCGCGCCGCCTGCCCGTGCTGAACAAGCAGGTCAATGCCCTGCTGACCAAGGATGTGATCACGGCGCAGCGGTTCCATTATTTCCGCAGCGGCGTCAAGCGGCTGGTCATCGAAATGGAGCTCGAAAACCTGGTCATCTTCCTGGTTCACCTATCCCTCCGGCACAAGACCCGCCACGAGCAGTTGCGCGCCCTGGCGCGCCTGGTTAACGCGGTCCGCAAGCCCTGCCTGGTCGCCGGCGACTTCAACGCCTTTCGCGGGCCTCAGGAGTTGGAGCTGCTGCTTGCGCGCACCGGCTTGCGCCACGCCGCGAACAGCGCGCTGGCCACGTATCCCAGTTGGGCGCCGCGTCGCCAGCTCGATTTCATCCTTCACAGCCCGGAGATTCGCATCACGAAATTCAGCGCGCCGAACATCACCCTGTCTGACCATCTGCCGCTGGTCTGCGACTTCGACGTCCGTCCGGCGCGGGAGGCCGCGGGCAAAACGAGGCTGGCCGGATGAGTGGGGTGGCCGCCAAGGTGTGGCGCTACAGCGCCGGCATGACGCGCGCGCTGCGCCGCTGGCGGCCCGCCGCCCTGCTCGCCACGCTGGGCGACACGCCGTGGGTGGTCAAGCGCCTTGACCGGTACGGTTTTGAGATCCTGCTCGATCGGCGCGACCCGGCCGTCTCCCGGCCGCTGCTGCTGTCCGGCGACTATGAACCGCACGTCGCCGCCGCGCTCACCGCCGTGCTGCGCGCGGATTCACGCCTGCTCGACCTGGGCGCCAACATCGGGTTCTTCAGCCTGCTCGCCGCCGTGCGCTGCCCGCGCGGGCGTGTCTTCAGCCTCGAACCGGATCCCGGCAACTTTCGTCTGCTCGCGGCCAGCATCGCGCTCAACGGCCTGGCCGACCGCATCACCGCCTGGCCGTACGCCGCCAGCGACGCCGCCGGCGTCGCCGTGCTGTCCGACCTCGGCAATCCCCGCAACCTCGGCGCGCGCTTCGTGTCCCGCTCGCGGGCGGCCCTGCAAGCCCACGTCCACGGGCCGCAGCCGAGTTTTCGCGAAATCCGGACGGTGCGGCTGGACGACCTGCTCGCGGCGGAATCCGTGGACGTCATCAAGGTGGATGTCGAGGGGCACGAGCCGCTGGCGCTGCGCGGCGCGGAGGGCCTGTTGCAGCGCTGCCGGCCGGTGATCCTGATGGAATTTTCCCCGGGCAACATCATCAACATCGCCCAGACCCGGCCGGAGGACCTGCTGGTCTTTTTGCGCGGACTCGGCTACCGCTGGCAGATCATCGGCGACGATGGCCGGTTGGGGACGCTGGAGGACGATCCCGCCGCCCTGCTGCGCGCCGTGGAGGGCAGCGGCTGCCACCACGCCGACCTGTTGCTCGCACCGGACCAGGCTGGGCCGGGCTGGAAGCCGACTGGATCCGGATATTAACGTGGATTAAGCCTGTTCGACAAAGGAGCGAATGTGAACTCTAACGTAAAGAATAATGAAGGCGACGGAAAGTTTCTGCGTAAAATAATAGATGCCATGCCCCACATGGTATTTGTCGTTGATCCCGACCTCCAGCTCCTGGAATACAACCAGGCTGCCGGAAGCTTTCTGGTCATGCGCAGGAGCGATGTTCTCAGGCAGCGCGGAGGTGAAGTCCTTCACTGCATGAACGCGGTCAGGACAGGCACATGCGGCTCTTCTACCGGGTGCAGCCGATGTATCATCAGACAATCGGTCGGCAAGGCCTATGCCGGGAAAAATGTTTCCAGGCAAAAGGTGCGGTTGGAGCGGGTTGTGGACGGCAAGACAGAAGAGTTTTTCGCCCTGGTTACGACCGCTCCGATTGAGCACGGCGATGGGAAGCTCGTTCTCATGGTAATTGAAAACATCAAGGAGCTGGTCAGGATGGGGGAACTGATTCCGATCTGTGCCAAGTGCAAGAAAATAAGGGACGACGACCAGTACTGGACGGTGCTGGAGAAATACCTGAAAGACGAGCTTGACATGGATTTCACCCACGGCCTGTGTCCGAAATGCGCTGAGGGCTACATGGCTGAATTAGACGCGATGCAGGAGCGGGACAAGAAGATCGCAGCCGGGAAGAGATAACTTTTGAGTTTTTGCAAACAGGGCCCAGACCCGACCGGCAGCAATCCGCCACATGGTTTCTCCTGGAGCGAACCGGCTTGCCCTGCGAAACCCTGCAAAGCAGGGCAGGGTAACGGTTCCGGGCCCTCTACCGGAACGTTTACACGTTCTGCTCCGAGGACAGATCGCTCCGCTCTACCCAAGATGCAAATTGCTGCCCGCCCGGAGGCCCTGCTGGTCTTATTGCGCGGTTTTTGATAATTACAAAACTCGATGAGCACAAGAGCCAACAAACTGATTTTTAAAATGACGGCGCGGAAAGGCTTCCTCCCCGCCCATGTCGCCGAGGTCGGCGTTTATCGCCCCGCAGCGTCGAACATCTACGATTTCATCCAGGCGGGGATCCGGTGCACCCTCGTCGAACCGGATCCGGCCTCCCTCGAACATATCAGGCAATGTTTTGCCCCCAACCAGAATGTGACCCTGCACCCCGTGGCCGTTTACGACTCCAACGGCAAGCTGGAACTGATTCACCGGGAGGCCTCCACCTTCGTCGCCAACCTGGCCAGCAGCCCGGCCATCATCAACGACGGCTACAAGCTGGACCACAGGGACAAATTCACGGTTGAGGCCACAACCTTCGACCGGCTCGACGACGGCACCATTGACCTGCTGAGCGTGGACACGGAGGGCAGCGAGTGGTTTGTCATCAAACACATGAAAAGCCGGCCCGCCATCATCTCCCTCGAGACCCACGGCGCAGCCTATGTCAATCACTACCTGGGCGAGATCACGGCCTGGATGCAGCAGAATAATTACAGGGTCTGGTACAAGGATAAGACCGATTCCGTCTTCGCGCGCCGCGACCGGATTGAAGTAACTTTCACGGATATTCTCCGCCTGGCCTTCATGGACATATACATTGCCCTGCGCAGGCGGAGGAAGAAACTCCAGCAGCTCGTGCGCTGACCTGAAGCTGCAGGTCAGCTCCTAGCGGGCGAAACAGGCGGTCTCGCTCACCTTGCAGCAATCCCCGGCCTTGACCACATCTTGTTCAGGGATTACCAAAACCCTCTACAGGTAGCCCACCCTCTTGGTGAACGATTGCACCGGCAGTTCAAGAACCCGGGTGGTCTCCCCTGTCTTGGAAACCTCATAGCCCTGGCCGAATTCAATTCCAAACGCGATCCCCACCCGGCTGCCCCTCCGGCCGGTCTCGTGGTGGATATTATTGCCAGCGATCTTGTATGCGCCATCGGTTAGCGTGGTCCGGAAACGGACCACCAGGCATTCTTTATCCGGCAACCAAGTCACAAACATGGTTTCTTCCCGCTGTCTGGGTCCGGTAGGTATCGCACCTTTGAGCGCATCCCGGCCGGCCTCAGTCAAGGCCGTGGCAATCGTCTGCTCCTGATCTGCAAGGTATTGTTGGTACCGCTGGCGGAGACCGGTTACGACGTCCGCCACCTTGAGAGGAAACTCCTGGGTTCCATCCAATGGTCGCATCTTCGTAGCGACGAAACCCTGATTTTCTTCGCACCGGGGTGCGCCCAGATTGTCATTGACCTCCAGTTCCACCAGGACATAGGGCCCCTGGACGCCCCACGGCTTGGTGGTTTTGGCGTTGGCCATGTCCAAACTGGTGAAAACTTTTTTTGCATCGCCCTTCTCTCCAACTTGGACATCCAGAGTATTGATCCCCGGGTTGTGCATCACAGGTACATAGACCCAGCGGTAGCAACTGCCGGCCGCACTAAAGACCAAGGCCTCGGGCGATCCCCCGCCGCCCTCTTGAACCGTTATCGCATCCAACGCATTTCCGACCAGCACGCCGACCACCGTTCCTTTCAGGGCTGGGTAGTGGTGCTTGGGGATGAAGGCGCCGCGATCCTGGACGATTTCCTCTTCCTCTATCGCTGTGCCCTTGCTGCATGTGACGCGCTGGATCCCGGCCACCGGAACCTTGACGGCGCCGAAAGCTGTTTTGAGTTCGAGGCCCTTGTCGGCCAACGTACCAGTCAGCCGGTCGCCGTTGGCGAGGGTGATGACGGTCTGGTGTTGAGGGGTTCCGAACGCCACCGTCTGGACCAGCGACCACGCCAGATTCAGCCGGGCGGAGTCGGTCTGAAATTTGATTTCTTTGGCGGCCGGAGCCCCGACAATCCGCGACCCGTCTACGACATCAAGCGCGAGTTTCACGGCCGGGGGTGAGGCCGGGGCCGGCCCGGCCCGTGCGCAGTCGGCGGAGAGCAGGGTGAGCACCACAAGCGCTACACCGAGGATATGTTTCATGATGCCCCCAGGGGATTGTTGAACTGAGCGGCTCCGCTGCCTTGCGGTTTTATGGTTTGCTTCTTATTTCCAGCATGGTAATCGAGTGCGCGGGCAATGTAATCGGTTTTTCCAGCGGGACCGGCGCAGAGAGGCCGGTGGTCGTTACGGCTTCCGGCTGGCCCGGGATGTTCGTGGCTTCCAGCTTCGGACCGTGGATGCGCCAGGCCCGGGCCGTTGCCGCCCTGCCTTTACCGGTCACGTGCAACGCAACAGCAACCTCCTGTGCCGGGGAGTAGTTGATCAATCCAACCGCCAGCATTTTCGTCTCCGCATTCCAAGTGGCGCAGGCATCCAGCGGTACGTCGCCTGACACGCTGACCGGCACGAGTTGGCCGGCCAGATGCGCGCGGTAGAGGGCCATCACGTGGCCGGCGGGATCGAGCGCCGCGTAATTGCGTGAGGTCTTGATCGCGCCGATGACGTTCACCGTCTGCGCCCAGTTGGCCATGGCGACGACGTCGGCGGCGCGCAGCAGTTCGTGGAGCGCCCGGGCCGTCGCGATGGCGTCGCCCAGGCAGTAATAATGTTCGAACGCGCCGACCCCGCCGGCATCCGGCGACGGGTTCCAGTCGCGCACGATGCCCCATTCGTCAACGGCCAGGCGCACGCGATCCACCTGGGCGTTGCCCTGCTGCTGCCGTTTCCGGAAATCGTTCACCAAACCGCGCACACCACCCGCCACAGCGCCCGAATAAACGCGGAACTGTTCTTCGTACTTGTGCGCGTCGTCGGCCGAAAAGGGGAGGCGGTACTTTCGCTCACTATAGTGATGGCCGCTGAGCAGATCCATATTCGTGACGCAGGCGGCCAGCATCGCATCGTTCCATGCGCCGGGCGCGCCGACGGCGATCACTTTGATGTGCGGATCGCGCCCGCGCATGGCCTCGACGAAGGCGTTGTGCCGGACGGCATAGTGCTCGATGGGCACGTGGCCGAGTTGCCAGCTGCCGTACATCTCGTTGCCGATGCCCCACCACTCGACGCGATAGGGCGCGCGGTGGCCGTTCCGGGCCCGCTCGGCGCCCCACCAAGTGCGGGTCGAGCCCCGGCAGTATTCGACCTCGTCAGCCGCGTCCGCGGCCGAGCCCAGGCCGGAGTTGACCGTGATGTACGGTTCGGTGTGCACCTCGGCGCAGAAGGTCATGAATTCGTCGAGGCCAAAATCGTTGTCCTCGACGTCATTCCAGGCGCGTTCCCACCGGGGCGGACGCCGGTCGCGGTCGCCGATGGCGTCCTTCCAGTTGTAGCCCGAAACGAAGTTGCCCCCCGGCCAGCGCGTGATCGGCGGCGCGAGGTTGCGAATCAACGCCAGTGTGTCGGAGCGCATCCCTTTGGTATTTTCCGCCGGCATCAAGGACAGGCACGCGACCCGCAGATGCGCCGGCTGCGTCAGGGTCAACGACAACGAAGCGTCGTCCGTGGTTGCGCCCGCGCGAAAGCGGAACGGAAATTTGCGGTAGCGCGACCCGACTTTACCCAGCGTGACGGTCTGCCCGGCACCGGCATCAGCACCCCAGGCGAGCCGCATGTCCACCGGCGCGACTTCCCCGGCGTGCGCGAGGATGGCGTAGCCGACATAGTCTTTGCCGGCGATCAGCCCCAGGCCGCCCTGTCGAACCCCGCACCGCCCGCCCTTGGCGTCACGCAGCCAGAGGGCGAAGCTGTGATCACCGGCATACGCCTCTTCCTTTTCATGACGCGCTTCGAACTCCGCGCCGGCCGGTTTGACGACTTCCCACGCCTTGCCCGGCTCAAGCAGAAACTTGCGATCGCGCAGTTTCTCGGCCCAGATGCCGTCGTGAATGCACCGGCCAAGATGTTCGATGAACTGGCCATAAACATACGGTGAGATCGTCGCGCCGGGCCGGGCGCGATCCACCGTAATCTCGGTATCGCCCGCCATGGCCTTTCCGCCCAACATCAGTCCTACTCCGCCCATGGCGGCCATCAGCATCATCTTCCTCATGGTCATCTCCTCAAGCGTAACTCGTCGCGGTACAGGCCGATCTGGTCGAAGGGGATCGCGCGGACTTGCACCGGGGTGTTTTTGGCGGGACGAAAGGTGCCGCGCGCAGCGTCGGTAAAGCCGGGATTCGCTTGCGTCACGATGTTATCAACGAGCTTGTTCCGGCCGCTGTCCCGACGCAGAAATTCGTCGCACTTGTAAACCAGGTTGCTGCACACCAAATTGACATCGTGGTCTTCGGCCAGGCGCGCCAGTTCGGGGTAGCGCGCGCCGTAGAGCGCCGCATCAATCTCCTGCGACTCCAGCGAGCGGCTCGTAAACGCCCGCCAGCGCTGGTCGCCCCAGGCCGAAAAACTGATCGCGGTCCGGCAGTCCGCGAACAGGTTGCCGCTCACGATGTTGTCCTTGCCGCCGTGAATTTGGATGCCGCCAAAGCCGGCGCGGCCGGTGCCGCAGCGGAAGAAGACGTTGCCCAGGACGAGCACGCCGGAAATCGCATCGTCGAGCCGTACGCCGGCCTGGCCGCAACCCGGTTCCGCGCCCGCGTGCCGCCAGTTGCCGATGTGATGCCAGTAATTGTAGCGGATCACGTTGCCGCGGTAGGTCGGATCGCCCCACATGTCCACCCCTCCCTGGTCGTCGGACTCGCGAACCACGCGGTACACCTCGTTGAATTCCACCACGTGGTCGTTGCCGCCGAGCCGGATGGCGCTGCTGCCGATGTCGTGAAACGCATTGTGCGCAATCCGGTGGCCCACGCCCGACAGCACCACCGCCGGCGTGTACGTGTGGTCAATCCGCGACAAGTCGTAGATGTCGCAATTCTCGACCAAATGCCGGCCCGGCGTGAGCGTCTTGCGGTTGCCACCTTCCACGACCGCGCCGCCCCGGCCCAGTGAGTAGATGTTGCACGAGCGCAGCTTGTGGCCGGTGCCGCCGTGGATTTCCACGCCATTGCCGCCGAGCCGGCGGATCGTGCACCCGGCCAGCAGGCAACCTGCGCCGTCTTTGATGAGTATACCATCGGCGCCGCCGAGTTCCCACGTCAAACCCTGCAGGGTGACATGCGACACATGGTCCATCTCTACCAATGGGAACACAGCGGTGGACAGTTCCACCACCGCCTGGTTGGGATCGGCGGGCGGATACAGATAAAGCGTGCCGCTGCTCCGGTCGAGATACCACTCGCCGGGCATATCGAGCTCGGAGAGCAGATTGACGGCGTAGTAGCGCTGGCCCTTGCGGTAACCATACGTGGTATACGGCGGCGCAAGCGTGATCTCATGCCTGGTGGTATCAATGGACGCCACGCGTTCATAAGAATCGGCCCAGTCATGGAACCAGTAACCGTAGAGCAGGATGTCCTGGTCGTCTTTCCAGCGTTGGGGGCGGTCGCCGTCGTAACGGATCGGACCGGTTTTGCCGGCGTCGGCGGAAACATCGGCCACGTGGACGAACCCGGTATTCGGCCAGCGGGCCAGCGGCAACGCCTGGCCGTTGAAGAACAACTCCATCGTTGGATGTGTGCTGAAGCCCAGCCCGCCGGCAAAGCCGCCGAGGCGCAACGGGATCACATGCGTCACGCCCTGGGCTTTGAGATCAACCTGCACAACCTGGCCGCGGGCTTCCGCCGGCAACCGGGCGAGGATGGCGGCCTCGCGCACCGGTTGAAAGCCCGTCAGCCGTACGCCGCCGCTGAAGACCGGCTGTTCGCCTTTGCACGCGCGATAGACCACCGGCGCCTGTGTTGTACCGGAATCCTCGGCTTGCAGCGCGAAGGTCTGTGTGATCTGGTAGCGTCCACCGCGCACGAAAACCGTGACGCCATCCCGTTTCTTCAGCCGACGCACCTCATCGCGGGCCCGTTCCAACGTGGCGAAGGGCCCGTCGGTTTTCCGCCCGTTGGGGGTGGCCCGTTGGCCGGACCATGCGTCACGACCGTCAGGGGCAACGTAGAAGGTGGCCGCCGCTGCCACGTTGCACGCGCAGGCCAACCCGGCCAGAGCCGCGCCGAGCCCAAGGATTCTTTTCATGGAGTTCATTTTTCTTTTTTAGAATACGCCTTTTCGGCCAGTAGTGAATGAGAAAATCAGGAAAATAAACACACCCACTCGCGCCCTGTCGGGTGCTCGCGGCTCACTTTGAGCTTCCCCTCCGCGTAGCGAGCTACCTCTCCGTCCATCGCGCCCTCGCGATGGGTGCAAACGTGGCGCGGATCGGGTTTGTCCTCCGTAAGGAGGACCCGTGCGGGAGCGCGTCAGCTTGGCCCAGGTTTCCCCGCGCAGCGGGACCTGCTTCCCCATCGCGGCAGCGATGGGTGTAACCGCGCCGTGCATCGGGTTGGGCGCTCTTGCGCCCCGGCACCGGAACGCGTCAGACTGGCTTGAATTCCGGTGAAGCGTGGGGGACGTGTATACGTATACCGGCCCCTCCACGATGAGCCGGAAGGCAGGCCGGTATCACGCGTGACCGGTGCCGCCCGATGCACGGCGCATCTTCCGACCTTACCGCTCCCCTCAACACACCGCACGGCCCAATCCGCGCCACTTTTCCACTCACCCCACATCGAAGAAAAGGGGGGCGTCAAGCCACACGGCTCGACGACCCCCAGAGTACACTGCGCACACCGAACCAGGCCGGGCTAGAAGGTGTAGAACAGCTCCCAGCGGGCGAAATAGGCGGTGTCGCTCACCTTGTAGTAATCGCCGGGCTTGACCACTTCCAGCCAGAGATGGCCTTTGAGCGAATCGGCCGAGGTCAGCAATTTCTCCGTGATGGTAAACTCGCCCTTGATCACGCCCAGCCAGCCCCGGTTGTGGCCGCCGCCGGGACCGTCGGCTTCCGGCGCGGTCATGTAGCCGCCCATGGCGGTGGTCTTGAGCCATTTGGCCGGCGACATCACAAAGTCGAGATGCGGCATCATCAGGTTGGACCAGCGGCCGGCGCCGTCGGCGTCATAGCCGTACACATACAGTTCGCTGTACTGCGGCCAGCGGGACCACAGCGGATTCCAGCCTTCGTTCTGGCTGGTGCTGGGGTCGTCGCCAGAAAGACAATACCAGCCGGCGGACAGGGACGGCGCCACGGCGGTGCACCACGGGAGTTGCTCGGTCAGGGAGGCATCCACCATGTAGGCGATGACATTCTCGCCGCCCTGTGAGCCGACCTGCAGCGCAACTTCGAGGTTGCCGGAGAGTTCGTCGTTGAACTTGGGCATGAGCCGGAAGCCGACCGTGCCCAGGTCGAGCGGCGGGACTTCAATCTTGCCCGCGGCGGCATTCAGCGTCTGCCAGGCCAACGTCGGCGGCTTGTACAGACCGGTCACCGGATCCTTGCTCGCAGCTCTTTCGTAGTGGCTCTCGTGCTTGTAGAGACCGTACGCTTCAAAGGGGAGTTGCTTGTAGGATTTGTTCTTGATGTACACGCCGCCGCCGCTCTCGTCGATGTTGTCGTTGCTGGATGTCTGGCCGGTCAGATCGCGGTCGGCGTCGAAAAGGGCCAGCTTGTCCTTGGAAGGGTTGTAGATGCCGAGGAAGTCCACGGTCGTGTCGGAGATGCCTTTCCACGTGGCCTTGATGGCATTGAAGTAGAGCGTGCGCGAGCCGTCCTTGGGCGTGCCGTCCAGGATCACGCGGCCGTTGCCGTAGATCAGGTCCTGCCGGCCGATGCACAGATCGAGGTTGTCGTTGCACAGGTTGCGGAGTTGCAGGTTGAGGGTGTCAAACACCACCTCATCCGGAAAATTGTAGTTCGACCGCTGCAGCGGGAACCGCTTATCGGGCGTGTCCCACAGGCGGAATTCATCCGTGGCACGGATGTTCAGGATCAGCTTGTCGTTCGCGTTCGCCTGGCCCCACAAGCGGGTGCGGATCCGGAAATAATCATTCGCGCCGCCGCGGGCCACGCCGGGCGGGTCGGCCTTGATCGGAATGCTGTCGAACGCCTCCTCGCGGATGCGCTCGTCGCCGCCGAACTTGAATTTAATTGCCCCGTCATTCGTCTGGCCCCACGCCTGCACGGCCACGCCAACCAGCGCCGCCATGCCCACCGCCATACACCGCCCGTGCATGCTTCTCATCGGTATTTCCTCCTCAGTTTGCAGCCACGTTGGCACTGTGACATTTTGTGAATGTTAGACAAGTCTTTTTTTGATTTTTTTACACCAGTTCGGCAAAGACCGCATCGCTCACAAACAGCCCCGCTGCGGTCAGCCGCAGCCGGCGGCCCTCCCGCTCCAGCAACCCCAGCGCCAACGCGCGCGCGCGCGCGGCGCCGCCCAGCGCCTGCACGTCGAATCCGGTCTGCCGCCGGAACTCGTCCTCCTCCACGCCAGCCGTGCGCCGCAGGTTCAGGATCAGCGTCTCCCGCGCCTTGGCCTCGGCCCCCAGGATTTCCTCAAACGCGCAGGGCGACCGGCCCTCCGCGAGGCTGGCGGCGTAGGCTTCCAGGTCGGACAGGTTGGCGCTCCGGCGCCCCCGCCCATGCGAGTGCGCGGCGGGGCCGCAGCCGAAATAATCGCCCCCGGCCCAATAGTTCAGGTTGTGACGGCAGGCGCGGCCCGGACGGGCAAAGTTGGAAATCTCGTACTGCTCGTAGCCGCCGGCGCCCAGCCGCCGGCGGATCAGATGATACTGCTCCGCCTGCTCGTCGTCGGCCACTTCCTTGATGGCGCCGCGCGCCCGCCGCGCCGCCAGCGGCGTGCCCGCCTCAAAGCTCAGCGCATACGCGGACACATGCTCGGGCTGCCAGCGCAGCAGTTCCTCCAGGTCCTGCGCCAGCCCGGCGCGCGGCACACCCGGCAGGCCGTACATCAAATCCACGCCGAGGTTGTCGAAACCCGCCGCGCGCAAGGCCTGGTAGCTTTCCGCCGCCTGGCGCGCTGTGTGGCTGCGACCCAGCGCGGCCAGGTTGCGGTCGTCCAACGATTGGACCCCCAGCGAGACGCGGTTAACCCCGCCTGCCCGGAGCCGCGCAGCTTTTTCCGCCGTCACCGTGCCCGGGTTGGCTTCGCAGCTCCATTCGCCGTCCGCCGGCAGGCGAAACCGCCGGTTCACCAAATCCAGCAGTCGCGTCAGCGACTCCGCCGGCAGCACCGTCGGCGTGCCGCCGCCCACATAGACCGTGTCCGGTACGAACCCGGCTGGCAGTCCACGCAGTTCCCGCTCCAGGGCGTCCAGGTAGCGCGCTATGGCGGCGCCGGCGACCGCGTCCGGTTGGTCCGCCAGCGGCAGGGAATAGAAATCACAGTAGGCGCACTTCCGGGCGCAAAACGGGACGTGAATATACAGCCCCGGCACGCTACTTATCCAGGCCGATGGCGAACATGCGTTCAAGGTCGTGTCTGGAAAACACCCGGAAGGCGATCAGTGTCTCGGACCGGGTGATGCCGTCCACCTTCAATAAATGGCGCGTGACGATATTGGACAGATCCTCGCTGTCCTTGACGCGTACGATCGCGACCAGGTCGTAACGGCCGGCGACGGAATACACCTCGGTGATGCCCTCCATCGCCGAGAGCTGTTCCGCCACCTCGTTGACCTTGTTCCGTTCGACGTTCAGCAGCACCATGGACGTGATCATTGCATTGTCTCCTTCCGCCGCTTGGCAGTCTCCATCAGCCTCAGGTCTCAGTTTTCAGGTCCGCGAAGCGTTCTTCGCAGGAGAATCAGCTTTCAGGTCTCACGGCCCGCCCCGGCCTCACCAGAAATGGTAATTGCCCGTCTCCAGCACGTAGATCCCCAGCAGAAAATTGGTGACGCCATGTGAGAGGGCCGCCGCCCAGATGTCGCGCGTAAAGATCATTACAAACCCGAAGGCCAAGCCCGCGAAAATGCCCACCAGCCACTGGTTGTGCTCAAAGCCGAAAGCCCCGTTCATCAGAAAGAATATCGCCGGATGAAAATAGCCGATATCCAGGCGCACAAAATTCTCCGAGACCATCCAGCGATAAATAAAGCCGCGAAAGAAGAATTCCTCGATCACGGCGATGACGAGCGCCGATCCTCCCAGGCGCACCAGGCTCAGCGGCCAGCCGCACACCTCCGGCGCATACGGCCAGATCTTCGGCGGTTTGGGCGCCTCGACCCAGGGCTGCACCGCAAACATCTTCTGGTAGAAATCATAAAACACCGGGTTGCGGCTTTTCATCCAGGCGCTTTCGGGTCCCACCCAGACCACATAGACCAGCACCCCAACGACCAGCGCCAGAAAAAGATTCTGCACCTTGAGCGGCGTGTACCAGCGCCAGGGGCGCAGGACCAGGAACAGCCCGGCGCAGACCGCGGTTTGCATCGCGTACCGCCAGGCCGTGGGCAGGCCGGGAATATCCAGCAGGATCATGATGGCCACCCAAGCCACATAGGGCACGATGTGGCTCATCGTCGCCTGGCGGATTTCGCGGGGCGGTGCCGGTACGGTGCCGGCCGCCGCCAATCTTTTAAAGCTCCAGCGCATGGTGCTTTTGGACGTGCGTCCGGCGCGCGACGGCGCGACCAGGCACGGCCCTTGGGTGCGGGCAGCGTAACGGAAAGTCTTGCGGTTGGCGATGCTTTTCCCAATGATGCAGGAAAAATGCCACCCCTGTTGCCCATACTCGGTACCGCCGAGGTCGCCGCCCGCCGCGCCCGACCCCTCCAGCCCCACGAGCGCGGCTATTGGGCCATGTACGCCGGCGACCTGGAAGGGATCGTCACCGATCCGCGCCTGATGCTGGTGCCGGTGGACGACCACCTCGTCCACCGCGGTGACGGGATTTTCGAGACCGCCAAATGCGTCGGCGGCAACATCTACAACCTCGCCGCGCATCTCGACCGGCTCGAGCATTCGGCGGCGAGCATCCATCTTGCGCCGCCGGTGGATCGCGCCACGCTCACGGACATTATCGTGCAGACCGTCCGCGCCGGCGGCCGGCGCGACTGCCTGATCCGCGTGCTGCTGTCCCGTGGGCCGGGCAGCCTGGGTATCAACCCCTTCGACTGCCCCCGTGCCGGCCTGTACGTGATCGCCTACGCCGGCCATCCGCCATTCCTGCAGGCGCATCCGGCGGGCGCGCGGATCATAACCAGCCGTGTGCCGGTCAAGCCGCCCTTCCTGGCCATCATCAAGACCGTGAACTATCTGCCCAACGCGCTGATGAAGCGGGAAGCCGCGCAGGCCGGCGTGGATTTTGCCGTCAACTTCGACGAGGCCGGCCATCTGGCCGAGGGTGCCACGGAGAACATCGGCCTGATCACGCCGGAGGGCCTGCTGCGGTTGCCCAAGTCGGACCGGATTCTGGCCGGCACGACGATGAACCGCGTGGCGGACCTCGCGGCGGCGCTGGTGCGCCGCGGCGTGCTGGCCGGCGTGGAGCGGGCGGACATCACCCGCGCGGAAGGATATGCGGCCCGCGAGGTGCTGATATTCGGCACCACGCCCGATGTCGCCCCGGTGGTCGAATGGGACGGCCGGAAAATCGGCGACGGCGGGCCGGGGCCGGTGGCGCTGGCGCTGAATGCTTTGCTCGAGCGGGACATTCGAGAAAACACCGCCCTCCAGACGCCGGTGTGGGCCTGAGCCGCGCGGCCCTTCGTCCGCGCGTTAAACGGCTTGCAATTATCTGCTTGCTTTCCCGCGGCCGGCGCGTACTATGTTTTCATTGACTGCGGGGTGGAGCAGCCTGGTAGCTCGTCAGGCTCATAACCTGAAGGTCGTTGGTTCAAATCCAACCCCCGCTACCATTTGAAGCAGAATAGCCAGCCGTCCGGCTGGCTTATCTGTCTGAAATGGCCC
>Ga0209048_10000099_pt1 | contig 84705 bp, 77 predicted proteins | sample FrelakmetCRP12CR_FD_187146 | JGI IMG/M metagenome (GOLD analysis project Ga0209048, IMG submission 187146) | Freshwater lake sediment microbial communities from the University of Notre Dame, USA, for methane emissions studies - CRP12 CR (SPAdes)... | ecosystem: Environmental > Aquatic >...
AGCGGGGCCCGAGACCTCACGGCTTAGCTATTGACTAAACGGCGAGGGCGTACTCGTGAGAGTCCGCACTTATGGTTTTCCCGGGTGTTTAACGAGGCCTCCCGGGACCTCGACTCGCCACCACCACCACGAGCCGACCGCGTCGAAGCCTGTCGTCCCCGGGGGTGTCTTGTGCTTTCAGTGTAGCGCCGGCCAGGCCCCCGGTCCGCGCAGCGGGCCGCCCGAGCACCGTCGGTGGGCATGTGCGCAGGCGGCAGGTCCGCACGGCCGCGGCCCCGGGGCCAAGGAGGGGCCCGCGGGCCACGAGCTGGCGACGGGACCGGGACCGCGAAGTGGCCGCCGCCGGGGGAGGGTCGGGGAGGGGGACCGTCGAGAAGCGCCGTCGGGGATCGCGTCGGCGAGGAGCGCGTCGGCGAAGCACGGTCGAGAAACAAAGCGACGCGGTCCCGGGCCGCTTGAGGAGCCAGCTCTGTCCGGCCCGAAGGCCTTCCTTTGCGGGCGGCGCGGCCTCACACCTCGGTGGCCTCGCTCTTTGCGGCTCGGTTCCGCGTCGAGATTCAACCTAGCTCGCTCTTCGCTCGCGCGCAAGCCGGCGGCGATCAACTCCCCGCACCTTCCGCAAAAAACACCTCCCCGCCGTCCGCCCACGTGCTGGCCGCGCCCGCGTCGGCCGACGGCTCGCCCCCCCGGGAACGGCCCGGACGGGCCGTCTCCTTGCGCCATGCGCGCGGGCACGAGAACGGCCGTTAGGCGGCCCTTATCGGTGCTGCCACAATGAGAGGCATGGACAGCAGCGAGATCTCCGTCCAGCCCCCTACACAGACGCGGGTCGGCGGCCCGACGGTTTCGCCGGTCCCGCTCGCCGGCGAGAGCCCCTTCGGGGCGCTTCCCGGCGAGAGCCCCTTCGGCGAGCCACCACGCCTGACCGCGCCCGTGCGCAACCTGCGCAAGCGGATCGGCAGCGGGCTCGCTGTGGTGGTCGCAGCGGTCGCCAAGTTCTTCGCCGCGATCAAGGGCCTGCTGCTGGTGGTGCCCAAGCTGAAACTGCTCACGACCTCGGGCACCGCGCTCGTGTCGGTCGCCGCCTACAGCCTGTTCTGGGGCTGGCCGTTCGCCGTCGGGTTCGTCCTGCTGCTGTTCCTGCACGAGATGGGCCACGTGATCGCGCTGCGCCGCGAGGGGATCAAGGCGAGCGCACCGATGTTCATCCCCTTCATGGGCGCGGTGATCATGGCCAAGTCGCTCGGCGAGAACGCGCTGGCGGAGGCCCGCGTGGGGCTGGCCGGGCCGATCCTGGGCAGCCTCGCGGCGGCGGGCGTCGCGGTCGCCGGGGCGCTGACCGGCAGCACCTTGCTGCTGGCCCTGGCCTATGTCGGCTTCCTGCTCAACCTCTTCAACCTGCTGCCGGTCGTCCCGCTCGACGGGGGGCGGGCGATGGCGGCGATGGCACCGTGGATGTGGTTCGTCGGTTTCGCCGCCCTGGTCGCGATGGCGTTCGCGTTCCCCAACCCGATCATGCTGATCATCGTCCTGTTCGGCGGCATGGAGACGTGGCGCCGCTGGCAGCAGCGCAAGACCCGCTCGCTCGAGCAGGCGGCCTACTACCGCGTCTCACCGCGCAACCGGCTGCTGGTAGCGAGCGTGTACATAGGCCTGATCGTGGCGCTCGCCTTCGGGATGCACGAGACGCACGTGCTCTCCTCGGCCGGTCACAGCTTCCGCTCCATCTAGCGCGCCACGCCCGGCTCGGGCGACCCCGCGCTCGAGCTACCGCCTGGCCTCGCGCACCGCCCGTTCCATGTCCCGCTTGGTCTCCCGCTCGCGCAGCGACTGGCGCTTGTCGTAGAGGTCCTTGCCGCGGGCGAGCGCTATCTCGACCTTCGCATGTGCGCCTGAGAAGTAGATGCGCGTGGGCACGAGCGTGAGCCCACGCTCCTTCGCCCGGCCGGCGATGCGGTCGAGCTCGCGGCGGTGCAGGAGCAGCTTGCGCACGCGCTCCGGGTCGTGGTTCTCGCGCGCCGCGGGGCCATAGGGAGGGATGTGGATGCCGTGCAGCCAAAGCTCGCCGTCGTGCACCGCCGCGTACCCGTCCTTGAGCTGCGCGCCCGTCGCGCGCAGCGCCTTGACCTCGGTGCCCTCCAGCACGATGCCGCACTCCAGCCGCTCGATCAGCTCGTAGCGATGGGAGGCGTAGCGGTTGGACGCCACGTCACCCGCGCCGATCTTGCGCTTGCCCTTGCCCTTTGCCATCCCCCGAGACTAACCGCCGGGCGTCTCCTCCATGGCCGGGGCCAGATCGACCCGGCCGCGCATCGTGTCCACGCGCTCGACGCGCACGTCGATCGGATCACCCAGCCGCAGCGTCGCGCCGGTGCGCGTGCCATGGAGGATCGTGCCCTGCTCGTTGATCTCCCACCACTCCCCGACCGACGTGCGATCGCCGGCGGTGTGGCGCATGCTCCGGACCGGCAGCATCCCCTCGTACAGGCCTGCCGTACCGCCGAACGCGACGAACGCACCGGCGGAGATCAGACCGATCACCTCCCCGGTGAACGTCTGCTCCCAGCCGCCCTGGAGGAGCGCCTGTTCGAGGGCGAAGCAGCGAGCGACGTCGTCGGCGTCGCGCTCGGTCGTCATCGCGTCGCGCTCGCGTTCCGAGGCCCACGCCCCCAGGTCCACGAGTCCGCCCGCGCGCGGCGCGCTCTCCCCGCCGCCGACGGCCGAGAGCAGCGCGCGGTGGCAGACGAGGTCCGGATAGCGGCGGATGGGCGAGGTGAAGTGGCAGTAGCAGGATGAGTGCAGGCCCGCGTGGCCGATGTTCCTGGGCGAGTAGTAGGCCTGCTTGAGTGAGCGCAGCAGGAGCGAGCTCAGCGCGATGCGGCCTCGCCCGGTGCGACGCACGTGGTCGTCCACCCTGCGGGAGATCTCGCCCACGAGCTCGGCCGCCTGCGCGGAGGACATCGACTCCGGCAGCGCAGGCGTCGGCACGTCCAGCGAGGCGAGCTGATCGGCCAGCCGCTCGATGCGCTCGGGCTCGGGGCGCTCGTGAACGCGGTACAGGCACGGCACGCCCCGCCGCTCGAGCAGTCCGGCGACGGCCTCGTTGGCGGCGATCATCAGGTGCTCGATCAGCCGGTGGGACTCGCTCGGCACACGCAGTCGGATCTCGCTGACGTTGCCCTCCTCGTCGAAGACGAACTCCGGCTCCTCGGAGATGATCACGAGCGCACCGCTCCGCTCGCGCTTGCGCTGCAGCGCCGCGGCGGCCTCACGCGCGGCTTCGAGGGACGCCCGCCACGGCTCGCCCGCCGCCTCCCGCCCAGCGAAGATGCGATCGACGTGGTCGTAGTCCAAGCGCTCGTCCGAACGGATGACGGAGCGGTAGAAGGCGGAGCGGACGACCTCCGCATCGTGCAGCTCGAGCTCCACCGTCACCGCCAGGCGCTCCTCTCCGGGCACGAGCGAGCAGGCGTCGTTGGAGAGCGCCGGCGGCAGCATCGGCTCGACCACGCCCGGCACGTACACGCTCGTGCCGCGTCTGCGCGCCTCGAGGTCGACCGGCGAGCCCTCCTCGACATAGGCGCTCACGTCGGCTATGTGCACCCATGCGCGCACTCCCCCTGCCGGCAGGGACTGCGCCGAGATCGCATCGTCGAAGTCCCGCGCCGTGACCGGGTCGATCGTGAACGTCGGCAGCTCTGTAAGGTCGCGTCGCGCGGAGCGCTCGATGCGGGCGTCGAGCCCTTGCTCCCGGGCCCGCTCGGCCGCCCTTTCCACCTCGCGGTCGAAGCTGCCCGGCAGGCCACGCTCGCGCATCAGCGCCTCTATCGCGGCCCGTGCCGACTGGCGCTTCTTGGGCGGCCACACGACCCGTGTGTCCGAGGTCCTCCCCTTGCGGCGGTGTACCGGCGATCTCAGCTCGGTCACTTCACTTTCGCCGCGAGCGTGCTCAGCGCCACGGCCAGGCCGTGCGGGCTGTCGACGCCGCGGGAGACGAGCACTTCGGGATGGACGCCCGCGCCCTGCTTGATGCCCCCACCGCCGAGGTTGCGCCCGTCGGGCGTGAAGTACTCGCCGACCGTTATGTCCAGCGCACCCCCGTTGCCCAGCGGCTCCTCCTCCTGGAAGACGCCCTTGCCGAAGGTGTGGGTGCCGACGACCGTCGCGCGACGATGGTCCTGCAGGGCGGCGGTGACTATCTCCGAAGCGGAGGCGGTGCCGCCGTCGACCAGCACTACGACCGGTATCGAGGACGGGATCGCGTCGCCGGCGGCGGTGAGCGTCTGGTCGGCCTGCGTTCGCCCGCGGGTACTGACGATGGTGCCCTTGGCAACGAAGATGCTCGCGATCAGCCGGGCCTCTTCGACGAGCCCGCCGCCGTTGGCGCGCAGGTCGAGGATGATCCCCCGCGCTCCATCGTGAAGCTGATGTTCGACGGCCTCGCGCGCTTCGCCATGTGCGCCCGGGCTGAAGGTCGCGAGCGCGACCACCCCGAGCTTGACGCCGTGTACGGTGCGCGTCGTCGAGGCGACGACCGGCTCGGAGATCGTCGCCCGGGTGATCTTCAACGTGCGCGTCGCCGTGCGGCCCGCGCGGTGCTCGGTTATCCCCAGCTGGACGTCGGTGCCGGGGAGCCCCTTGATCAGCCGGATGGCCGCGTCGGCCGACATCCCTGCCAGCGGCCGTCCGTTCACGGCCACGATCAAATCGCCCGCCTGCAGCCCCGCGTGGGCCGCGGGGGAGGAGTCGAACACGCGCGCTATCAGCAGCCCGCGGCGTTCGGGCCCGACGGCGACGCCGATGCCGGTGAAGCTCGGCGGCGAGTTGAATTCGCTGAACTCCTTGGGGGTCAGGTAGTGTGAGAAGCGGTCCGAGAGGCTCCTCACCACACCGGCGATCGACGCGTCGGTGAGGCGGCCCTTGGGAATCGGGCGGTAGTAGTCGCTCGCGATCCGCTCGATCGCTTCGTCGACGACCCGCGTGGAATGGTCGGCCACGAACGCGCTGCGCGCGAAGCCGGGCAGGTCCTGCGGATGGCCCCCGAGCCAGATCCCGAGCACGAGCAGCACGGGCAGCATCACGGCTAGGGCGATCGTCAGCGGCTGTCGTCGAGGGGACATGGTCCTTCGCAGGGTACGAACTGAACGCCCCGAAGGCGCCGGGTCGGCGACCCCGAGAACGCCGGGAACCTTCTAAGGTGACGCCGATGGCGAGCGTGAGCACGAGCATCGTCCCCTCCAACGGCCTGCCCGTGCACAGCGTCGCCGTGCCCGGCACGCGCGCGCTGACCGTGCTCGTGGCGTTCGACGCGGGCGCGCGGAACGAGCTTCCCCAGGAGAACGGGATGGCCCACTTCCTCGAGCACCTCGTGTTCAAGGGCGGCGAGAAGTACCCGACCTACAAGGACGTCAACGAGACCGCCGAGCGACTCGGGGGCGTGCTGAACGCCTACACCAGCCACGACCTCGTCGCCTTCCACATCACGGTCCGCGCCGAGAGCGCGCCGGAGGCGATCGACCTGCTCACGGACTTCGTGGCGCGCCCCAGGCTCGACCCGGAGGAGCTCGATCGCGAGCGGGGCGTGGTCATCCAGGAGATCAACAGGGCCTACGACGAGCCGTCGATGGTCGCCGAGCACCTGATCGACAGGGCGGCATTCGGCGATCACCCGCTCGGGCGGACGGTGCTGGGGCCGGAGGAGAACCTGAGGAGCTTCACACGCGAGGCGATCCTCGCGTTCCGCCAGCGGCGCTGGGCTCCCGGGCGTGGCGGCGCGTTCCTGGCGGGCAACCTGGACCACCTCCCGGACGAGCCCGAGCAGCAGGAGCTGTTCGGGCGCTTCGCGGCCCTGCCGCTGCCCGAGCCCTACCTGCCGGCCCCCGAGTTCGCGCCGACGACGCTCGTGGAGCAGCGCGACACCAACCAGTCGCACCTGCGCATGATCTACCGGCCGCACGTGGCGGTTGCGGACGCGCGTCAGCGCGCGGCGCTGACGATCTACGCGACGCTGCTCGGCGGGTCGATGGGGTCGAGGCTGTTCGAGGAGATCCGCGAGAAGCGGGGCCTGTGCTACTCGGTGTACGCCTTCGACCACGCGTTCGCCGACGTCCCGATCCTGCAGCTCGGGGCCGGCCTTGAGTCGGCGAAGTGCGTGGAGGCCTACACGCGAATGCGCGAGATCGTCGACGAGCTGCGCGCGGACGGGCCGACCGAGGAGGAGGTGCATAGAGCCCGCGCATACGCAGCCGGCCGCAGGGTGCTGGCCTTCGAGAACACGAACGCCGTCGCCCGCTATGCCGCCAGTCAGGAGATCGTGTTCGGCGAGGACATCGACCCCGAGGTGGCGATAGCCGCGCTCGACGCCGTGACCCACGACGAGGTCCGCGAGGTGGCGGAGGGGGTCGCCGACAGCCTGGCGGTCGCCTGCGTCGGCCCGCACGCCGCCGAGGAGTTCTGAGAAGGCCGTCTTCGGAAGGCCGGTCCGCGCAACGCTCGCTCGCGCGCCGCTCTCGATAGCCGTGCCGGCGCCGGCCGGAACACCTGCAGACACCTGGCTCAGCCGATGGCGACCATACGGTCGATCGGGATGCGTGCCCGGGCGGCGATGTCCTGCGGGACGCGCACCTCGTACTTCATGTCGCGCAGGGCGTCGCGCAGCTTCGGAAGGGTGATCATCTTCATGTACTGACACGACGCGTTCGGGTTGGCGGGAATGAAGTCCACGTCGGGCGCGGCCAGGCGAAGCGGGTAGAGCATGCCGATCTCGGTGGCCACGATCGCCTCGCGGCGCGCCGCACCGGGGCCGCGCCCCGTGCCCCCTGCCGGCTCGCGCCCCGGCCCCGCGCCCGGCGCGCCCGGCGCGTGCGCGTCCGGCCCGTTGCGCGGCTCGCGCGTTGCCTCCCCACCCGGCTCGGGCTCGGTGGTCGGCTCGCGCTCTGAGCCGCCGCGCGCTTCGCGCTCGGCCTGCTCGGCGAACTTCAGCATCCCGCCGGTGGAGAGCATGTGGACGCCCTCGGCGGAGACATCGCCGGCGGCGACGTACTCCATCACGCTGGTCGTGCAGCCGCACTCGGGGTGGATCAGGAAGTCCGCCCCGGGATGCACCGCGCGGATGGCCTCGATGTCCGAAGGACGGATGCCGGCATGGACGTGGCACTCGCCGTCCCACACGTGCATGCGCACGCCGAGCTCCTTCTCGACGTAGGCGCCCAGCCACATGTCCGGGCCGAACAGGATCTCGGTGTCCGGGCCATGGGTCCGGTAGACGTGGCGCACGACGTCCACCGCGTTGGCGGAGGTGCAGCAGTAGTCGGTCAGCGCCTTCACCGCAGCCGTCGTGTTCACGTACATCACGACGACTCCCTCGGGGTACTCCTGCTTCCACGCGGCCAGCCCCGGGGCGTCGATCGACGCCGCGAGCGAGCAGCCCGCGTCGAGGTCGGGGATCAGCACCGTCTTTGTCGGGCAGAGGATCGACGCGGTCTCCGCCATGAAGTGAACGCCGCAGAAGGCGATGACCTGGCCCTCGGCGGCCGCAGCCCGGCGCGAGAGCCCGAGCGAATCGCCCACGTAGTCGGCAACGTCCTGCACCTCGGGCACCTGGTAGTTGTGAGCGAGTATCACCGCGCCGCGATCGGCCGCGAGCGCGCGGACCTCCGCCTGCAGCGTCGCGATCTCCCCGGCCGAGAGCTCTGGCGCCGGAGCCTGACCGGGGGCCATCGGCAGCAGGGGCGCCGTGGGCTGGCTCATAGCGCGCGCCCCGGCGCCGTCCCGTGGTCCCTCCGGGGATGGGCGGGCGAGAGCGTCACGGTGAAGCCTCCAGGGTAAGCGAAAGATCGAGGGCGGGCGCAGAGTGTGTCAGCGCGCCCATCGACACGCATTCTACCCCCGTTTCGGCGCGGCCTCGGAGCGTCTCCATGGTCACTCCGCCGCTCGCCTCCAGCTGCGCCCGGCCGGCGACCTGGGCGACCGCCGCGCGCAGCTGGTCGTCGTCCATGTTGTCCAGCAGCAGGCGCGGAGCCCCTGCCGCGAGCGCCTGCTCGATCTCCTGCGGGTTGCGCACCTCGACCTCGAGTGTCGCCGCCAGCCCGGGGGCCGCCGCGCGTGCGCGCGCGACCGCCCGGCCGATTCCGCCGGCTGCGGCGATGTGGTTCTCCTTGATCAGGATCGCGTCATACAGGCCCACGCGGTGGTTGCTGGCTCCCCCGGCCGCCACCGCCGCCTTCTCCAGGGCTCGCAGGCCCGGGGTGGTCTTGCGCGTGTCGAGCACCGTCGCGCCGGTGCCCCGCACGGCGCGGACCGCGCTCGCGGCCAGCGTCGCCACGCCGGAGAGATGGGCAAGGAAGTTCAGGGCGGTGCGCTCGGCCGTGAGCAGCGCCTGCGCGCGTCCCTGCAGCGAGATCACCGGTCCCCCCTCGGCGCGCCACACGCCCTCGGCCACCAGCCGCTCGGAGCGCACGTCCGGGTCGAGCAACGCGAAGGCCTTCTCGGCGAGCTCGAGCCCGTAGATCACACCTGGGGCCTTCTGGGTGACGAGCGCCCGCGCGCGGGCGTCGGGGTCAACCGTGGCGGCCGTCGTGACGTCCCCAGGACCGACGTCCTCCTGCAGCGCACGTTCCACCAGGGCGGTGAGCTCGTCCACCCTATCCACCCGAGGACGCGGCGCTGAGCAGGTAGGAGCGCACGAATCCATCGAGCTCTCCATCGAGCACGCGCTCAACGTCGCCCATCTCCTGGCCCGTGCGGTGATCCTTGACCAGCGTGTAGGGATGCAGCACGTAGGAGCGGATCTGCGAGCCGAAGTTGACGTCCTGCGCCTCGCCCTTCTCGCGGGCGATCTCCTCCTGGCGTTCGCGCTCGCGCCGCTCGAGCAGCTTGGCACGCAGCATCGCCATCGCGGTGGCACGGTTCGAGGACTGCGAGCGCTCGTTCTGGCACTGCACGACGATCCCGGTCGGCCGGTGGGTTATGCGGACCGCCGAATCGGTCTTGTTGACGTGCTGGCCACCGGCGCCCGAGGCCCGGTAGGTGTCGACGATCAGGTCGTCCTCGTTGATCTCGACCTCCCCGGTGTCCTTGACCACCGGAGCTACCTCCACGCCGGCGAAGCTCGTCTGGCGGCGGTGGGCCGAGTCGAACGGAGACAGGCGAACGAGCCGGTGCACACCCCGCTCGGCGCCGAACAGCCCGTAGGCGTTCTCGCCGCAGGCGCGGAAGGTGGCGGACTTGATGCCGGCTTCCTCCCCGGCGCTCGCCTCCAACAGCTCGACCTGGAAGCCTCGACCCTCCGCCCAGCGCATCTCCATGCGCAGCACCATCTCGGCCCAATCCTGCGCGTCGGTCCCCCCGGCCCCCGCGTTCACGCTCACGAGCGCATCACCGGAGTCGTAGCGCCCGGAGAAGAGCCGCTGCTCCTCGAGCGCTGCCAGGCGCGACTCGACCGAGGCGATCTGCTGTTCGACCTCTGCTCGCAGCGACTCCTCTTCGGCCGCCATCTCGACGAGCCCGTCGAGATCCTCCACGTCGCCCTGGAGCGCTGCGAAGGTCTCGAGTCGCCTCGAGGCACGCGCGTGCTCCGCCGACACGGCGGCCGCCCGCTCGGAGTCGTCCCAGAACCCCGCCTCGCCCATCTCCTGCTCGAGCGCCGCAACGCGCTCGCTCAGCCCAGCCGGGTCAAAGATAGTCCGAGAGCAGCTTCATCTGCTCCCGGATCGCTGCAAGACGCTGAGGCGTCGACTCGCTGGGGACCGTTGTCGCCATGGGACCTACGCTATCAGCGCCGCCCGGGCCGGAGGGTCGGCCGCGCGCGCGATCGCGGTCCGCGTCGCATCCACGGCCCTCCTAGGCCCCGTGGCAGCGCTTGAACTTCTTGCCGCTCCCGCACCAGCAGGGATCGTTACGGCCGACCTGGTGCTCCTCGTCGAGGACCCGCTGCTCCACGACCGGCACCGCCTCGGCACCTTCTGCGGCCGACCCATAGCCCTGCGCGTCGGCCTGGCCGAGCTCCGCCTGGCCCGCGGCCGCGGCGGCGGCGGCGATCGCACCGGCCCCCTCCACGCTGTGCCCACCCGAGTAGGAGACGCGGCCGGCGCGCGTGGAGCTTCCGGCCGCCGCGAACGACGGCACCGGCGCGGCGCCGCCGTTCGGGCCTTCGACGTTCACCTGTACGTTGAAGATCATCCGCGTGTAGTCGGCCCAGACGCTGTTCATCAGGTCGCCGAACAGGGTGAAGGCCTCGTTCTTGTAGGCGACCAGCGGATCGACCTGGGCGAAGCCGCGCAGGTGGATGCCCTCGCGCAGGTAGTCCATGTCGAACAGATGCTCGCGCCAGCGTTCGTCGATGATCTGCAAGAGCAGGAAGCGCTCCAGCGCGCCCATCAGCTCCGCGCCGAGGGCCTGTTCGCGCTCGTCGTAGCGCTTGAGCGCGAGCTCGGTGATGCGGTCGGTGAGGGCGGCGCGATCGATCGTCTCGGGGTCGAGGTCCTCCTGTTCGGGGTCGAACGGGAAGAACTGCCCGAGCGCGACGAACAGCGCGTCGATGTCCCAGTCCTCCATGTAGTCGCCCGCGGTGTACTGCTCGATCGTGCGCTCGATCACGTTCGCGACCTCCCGACGGGCCTCCTCGCCGATGCTCTTGCCCTCCAGCACCTCGTCCCGGTAGGCGTAGATCACGCGGCGCTGCTCGTTCATCACGTCGTCGTACTCGAGCACGCGCTTCCTGATCAGGAAGTTCTGTTCCTCGACCTTTTTCTGGGCTTTTTCGATCTGCTTGGAGAGCATCCCCGCCTCGATCGGTTCCTCGTTGCCCTCCTCGTCGACGCCCCCCAGACGGTCGAGGATCTTGTAGATGCGGTCGCCCGCGAACAGCCGCACGAGGTCGTCCTCGGCGGACAGGAAGAAGCGGCTCTCGCCCGGGTCGCCCTGGCGTCCGGAGCGCCCGCGCAACTGGTTGTCGATGCGCCGCGACTCGTGGCGCTCGGTGCCGCAGATGAACAGGCCGCCCGCCGCGAGCACGTGCTCGCGTTGCTCCTGCACGGCCCGCTCCAGCTCCGGGAGCAACTCGTGCATCCTGCGCTCATACGCCTCGGCGTCGGCGGGCTCGATGCCCTCCTTGGCGAGCTGCAGGCGGACGAGATGCTCGGGATTGCCGCCGAGCTTGATGTCCACGCCGCGGCCGGCCATGTTGGTGGCGATGGTCACGGCACCGGGCTGGCCGGCCTCGGCCACGATCTCGGCCTCTCGTGCCGCGTGCTCGGGCTTGGCGTTGAGCACGGTGTGGGCGATCCCGCGCTTGGTCAACCGCTCGGACAACAGCTCGGACACCTCGACCGAGATCGTCCCCACCAGCACCGGCTGGCCGTTCTCGTGGCGCGCGGCGATCTCCTTGACCACCGCGTTCCACTTGCCCTCCTTGGTCTTGTAGACCTGATCGTTGCGATCCCGGCGGACCATCTCCATGTTCGTCGGGACCTGTATGACCGGCAGCTCATAGATCTTCATGAACTCGGTCGCCTCCGTGAGCGCCGTGCCGGTCATGCCCGCGAGCTTCTCGTACAGCCGGAAGTAGTTCTGGTAGGTGATCGTCGCGAGCGTCTGGTTCTCCTCTTGGATCGCCACACCCTCCTTTGCCTCGATCGCCTGGTGCAGACCCTCAGACCAGCGCCTGCCGTCGAGGATGCGCCCGGTGAACTCGTCGATGATCTTCACCTCACCGTCGATCACGGCGTAGTCGACGTCGCGCTTGTACAGCGCCTCGGCGCGGAGCGACTGGATCAGGTGGTTGACCAGATGGCCGTTCTCGGCCCTGTAGAGGTGGTCGATCCCGAGGAAGCGCTCGGCCTTGCCGACGCCCTGCTCGGTGACCGACACCGTCTTGTACTTCTCCTCGACCTCGAAGTCGAAGTCGGCCATGAACTGCTTCTTGGAGCGCGGATCCATGCCTTCAGGGGTCTTGCCAGCCGTCATCTGGGGCGCCAGGCGCGCGAACTTCACGTACAGATCGGCCGCCTGTTCGGGAGCGCCGGAGATGATCAGGGGGGTGCGCGCCTCGTCGATCAGGATGTTGTCGACCTCGTCGACGATCGCGAACGAGTGCCCGCGCTGGACCTTTTCGGCGAGATCCTTGGCCATGTTGTCCCGCAGGTAGTCGAAGCCGAACTCGGAGTTCGTCCCGTACACCACGTCGCAGGCGTACGCACTCTGCTTCTCCTCGTAGGGCTGCATGTTCTGGAGCACGCCCACCGAGACGCCCAGCGCCTCGTAGATCGGGCTCATCCATTCGGCGTCGCGCCGCGCCAGATAGTCGTTGACGGTCACCAGGTGCACGCCCTTGCGCTCGTTCGTCTCCGGGTCGCGCACGGCCAGCGAGTTGAGCACCACCGCGAGCGTCGCGGTCAGCGTCTTGCCCTCGCCGGTCTTCATCTCGGCGATCTGCCCGTCGTGGAGCGCCATCGCACCGATCATCTGGACGTCGAAGTGGCGCATCCCCAGCTTGCGCTTGCCGGTCTCCCGCACGATCGCGAAGCACTCCGGCAGCAGGGCGTCGAGGTCCTCGCCGCCGCGCGCGCGCTCACGCAGCTCGTCCATCCGCTCGCGCAACTCGGCGTCCGTTTCGTGCTCGAGCTCGGCCTCGAACGCGCTGATCAGCGCGACCCGTTTCTGGTAGGTCCTGAACTTCTTCGCCTCGCCGACGTTCAGCGCTCGATCAAGCAGAGAGGGCATCTGCCAAGGATAGCTCCAAGCCGCGGGCAGCCGACCCGCAGCCCGCCCTGTGCGCGCATCCGAGCGTGCCCACCCTCACCGCCTCGCGCCGGTGCCCGGCGCGTCCTTCAGGCCGACGGCTGCGATGCGGGGCGAGCCGCCGCCCGCGCCGCCTCGACGGCCGACTTCTGATCGATCGCCGCAGCGTGGGCCTCGCGCCGGTGGCGCAGTTTGTCGCGGTGGCGCTTGACCTGGCGCGCGAGCTCGTCGATCATCAGGTTCAGGGAGTGCAGCATCTCCGGCGAGCCGTCACGGGCGCGAAGCGTCACGCCCTTCAGATACAGCGTGCCCTCCGCCACCTGACAGTCTGCGACGCGCGGGTTGGGCTCCTTGAAGATCTCGATCTCAAGGCGCGCGAGGTCGGATACCTGGCGCGCGACCTTGTTCAGACGACGCTCCGCGTGCGAGCGAATCTCGTCGGTGACGGGGACGTTGCGACCCTTGATGTCGATCTGCATCACGAGCTCCCTATGGTCGGCTTTCTGTCCAGGCCCGCCATCCTATCGCCGCCAACCGCCGCCACCTCTGCGGGCGGTCGGCCACGCTGGCAGGCGCCTGGCCGGGTAAGTGGATTCCCTCTGGCCCACGATGCTACGCCCGGACGGGATCGATTTCCATCGGTTTTTCCACATGAACGCACGCACGCCGGCTCGGCCGGAAGGGTCGACGGTTTCGACGGCTCGAACCCGAGGTGGGAGAATCTCCTCGGATGAGCGTCTCCTGGAGCCTCGAACCCGGCGTGCTGATCGGCGTCGCCCTGGCCGGGGGCGTCTATGTGGCTCGCTGGCGCAGGGTGCGCCTGGGGCCGTCGCCGCGGCGGGCGGCCGAGGCGCCCGTGTGGAGGCTGTGCTGCTTTCTCGGCTGCCTGCTCGCCGCCCTGATCGCGCTCGTATCACCCGTCGACGATCTCGCCGACCAGCTCTTCCTGGCGCACATGGCCCAGCACATGCTGCTCCTCGACATCGTCCCGATCCTCGCGATCCTCGGCCTGACCAAGGTGATCCTGAGGCCGGTCACGCACGCGCTGCGCGACCTCGAGCGCCGCGCCGGCGCGCTCGCCCACCCGGCGTTCGCCGTCGCCCTCTACGTCGGGGTGATCTGGGCCTGGCACGCCCCCGCGGCCTACGACCTCGCGCTGCGCCACCCCGGCGTGCACGTGCTCGAGCACATCACCTTCCTGCTCGCCGGCTCGCTCTACTGGTGGCACCTGCTCTCTCCGATCCGGGCCCGCCTGCGCCTCGACGGCATGGGCCCGGTCGTCTACATGGCCTCGACCAAGATCCTCATCGGCGCGCTCGGCATGGGTCTGGCGTTCGCCCCCTTCGCGCTCTACCCCTACTACGTACACCACGCCCACACGTGGGGCATATCCGCCCATGAGGACCAGTCGGTGGCCGGTCTGATCATGGCCGTCGAGCAGTCCCTGGTCATGGGCATCGCCCTGGTCGTGCTGTTCGTGCGCGCGCTGGCGGAGTCAGAGCGCGAGCAGCGACGCCGCGAGCGCTACGAGCTCGCGTGAGCCAGGCTGCCGCTCTGCGCCGCGATCGCGCCGATCAGGATCGATTCGGGCGCGATCTCGGTGCCCGGGAACACGATGCTCTCGCGCAGCAGCGCGCCGTCGCCGATCCTCGCGCCGTCGCCCAGCACGATCGGCCCCATCAGGCGCACTCCCGCGCCGATCTGCACATCGCGCCCGATCCATGCGGCGCCGTCGATCTCCACGTCCTCGCGCAGCGGCCCGCCGCGCGCCGGCCGTTCGTCCGCCACGATCACGCCCGGGCTCACCTCCTCGCCCCGCATCTCCAGGTGTAGATCGCCGCGCAGCGCGTCGAAGGTGCCGTTGCGCAGCTCGCCCAGCGAGCCGATGTCGTTCCAGTACTCCCGCACCTCGTGGATGTGGAAGGGCACATCGTTCTCGAGCAGCGCCGGGAACACATCCTTGGCCCAGTCCGCGAACGGACGCTCGGGGAAGTAGTCGAAGATCTTCGGGTCGAACACGTAGATGCCGCAGTTGCCGAGGTCCGAGAGCGCCTCCTCGGGGCTGGGCTTCTCCTGGAAGCCGGTCACGCGCCCCTCGCGATCGTGCAGGACGACGCCCAACTCGCTGGTGTCCGGCACCTGCTTGACAGCCAGCGTGGCTACCCCGCCCGCCTGGCGGTGCCTGGCCCACAGCGCCGCGAGGTCGATGTCGGTGAGTGCGTCGCCGGAGATCACCAGGAAGGGCTCGTCGCCGAAGAAGCTCGCGCAGGCGCGCACCCCGCCGGCGGTGCCGAGCAGCTCCGACTCGTAGCGATACTCCAAGCGCTCGCCGAAGTGATCGCGGATCGTGTCCGGGAAGTAGTGCAGGTTGGCGATCACCTGCTCGAACCCGTGCTTTGAGAGCAGGTCCATGATGTGCTCCATCACGGGCCTGTCGAGCACGGGCACCATCGGCTTGGAGATCACGTAGGTCAGCGGACGCAGGCGCGTGCCGAGGCCGGCGGCAAGGACCATCGCTCTCATGGGCGGCGGCGACCCGAGCCTAGTAGCGGTAGTGGTCGGGCTTGTAGGGGCCGTCCAGGGGCACCCCTATGTAGGCCGCCTGCTCCTCGGTGAGGCTCGTGAGCTTCGCGCCCAGCGCGTCGAGGTGCAGGTGGGCGACCTTCTCGTCGAGGTGCTTGGGCAGGACGTAGACCTTCTTCTCGTACTCGTCGTTCTTGCCGAACAGCTCGATCTGGGCGATCGTCTGGTTGGTGAAAGAGTTGCTCATCACGAAGCTCGGGTGACCGGTGGCGTTGCCGAGATTCAGCAGGCGCCCCTCCGAGAGCAGGATGATGGCGTGGCCGTCGGGGAAGACCCACTTGTCGACCTGCGGCTTGATGTTCACCAGCTCGATCCCCTCGATCTCCGCCAGGCCGGCGATGTCGATCTCGTTGTCGAAGTGCCCGATGTTGCCCACGATCGCCTGGTGCTTCATCCGCTGCATGTCGGCGGCGGTGATGATGTCCCTGTTGCCGGTCGCGGTGATGAAGATGTCCGCGCTTGCGACCACTTCCTCGAGCGTCTTGACCTCGTAGCCCTGCATCGCCGCCTGCAGCGCGCAGATCGGGTCGATCTCGGTGATCACGACGCGCGCGCCCTGGCCGCGCAGGGATTCCGCGCAGCCCTTCCCCACGTCGCCGAAACCGCAGATCACCGCGACCTTGCCGCCGATCATCACGTCGGTGGCGCGGTTTATGCCGTCGATCAGCGAGTGCCGGCAGCCATAGAGGTTGTCGAACTTGGACTTCGTCACCGAGTCGTTGACGTTGATCGCCGGGAACAGCAGCTCGCCGGTCTCGACCATCTGGTAGAGCCGCTTCACGCCCGTAGTGGTCTCCTCTGTCACGCCTTTGACGTCCTTCGCGATCCGCGTCCAGCGCTGCGGGTCCTCCGCCAGCGAGCGACCAAGCAGGCCGAGGACCACCTGGAACTCCTCGGAGTCGGCGCTCGACGGATCGGGCACGGCTCCGGCCCGCTCGAATTCCACGCCCTTGTGCACCAGCAGCGTCGCGTCGCCGCCGTCGTCGAGGATCATGCTCGGACCCGCCGAGCCGTCATCGCCCTCGGGCCAGCGCAGGGCCTGCTCGGTGCACCACCAGTACTCCTCGAGCGTCTCGCCCTTCCAGGCGAACACGGGTACGCCGCGCGGGTCATCCGCGGTGCCGTCGGGCCCGACCGCCACCGCCGCCGCCGCATGATCCTGGGTCGAGAAGATGTTGCAGCTGCACCAGCGGACCTCTGCGCCGAGCGCGGTCAGCGTCTCGATCAGCACGGCCGTCTGGATGGTCATGTGCAGCGAGCCCGTGATCCGGGCACCCTTCAGTGGCTGTGCGGCTGCGTACTCGTGGCGGATCGCCATCAGGCCGGGCATCTCGTGCTCGGCGAGCGTCACCTCCTTGCGGCCGAAGTCGGCCAGCGACAGGTCGGCGACCTTGAATTCCGTCTCGGTGAGCGTTGCGGTTGGGTTCATCATGCCTCCATGGTAGTTGTCGCGGCTCAGCGCTTGGCGAGCGCGGCCTTCAGTTCCTCGATGACCTTCACCGGCCCGGGGTCCACCCCGCGCAGCGCGGCGAGGTAGATCGAGACCAGGTCGCCCAGCAGCACCAGCGAGATCACGCGCTCGATCGTCGTCTGTCCGCGCGTCTCCAGCCGGAAGCTGGCCGTGGCGTTGCCGGCGATCAGGCGCTCGGTGAGATCCATGCGCGCCTTCACGCGAGGGTGGGCGTCGGAGTCGTCGAGGAACACGGCCGAGAAGCGGCCCACGTCCTGCGCTCCCTCCCAGCCCGCGATCTCGTTGTGATCGAGCTCGGGCAGTTCGTGCGAGAAGGCAGGCTGCTTGGCGTTCTCGTTGATCTGCGTCTTCCAGCGATAGGCGATCGGGGCCGTCAGCCCGGCGCCGGCGATGACGGGTGTCGTGCCGAGCAGGCTGCGGGCGATCTCCTTCGCCAGGCAGTCCTCCGGCGCGTCCGGGCCCCATTCGGCGACCAGCTGCTCGGTGTGCGAGGCGGCCACGTCGATCTCCGACGTCAACCTCGGTCCGGCGCCGCACAGGGCTGCCACCTCGAGCGCGGCGACGATCATGTAGGCGACCGCGGCGCGTGGCTGGAAGCCGCCGGGCAGCGGGATCACGGGCACGCCGTCGGCGCGGGCCATCTCGGCCAGCTGGCCCCCTGTGGTCACCACCGTGCGCTTCGCCCCCAGCGCCCCGGCCGACTCGTAGCAGGCCAGCGTCTCCTCGGTGTTGCCCGAGTAGCTGGCGCACAGCACCATCGTGTCCGGCGTCGTCCAGGTCGGCAGCCCGTAGGCGCGGGTCACGAAGATCGGCCGCGAGGCGTGATCGCCGAGGGCGGCGCGCGCCAGCGCGCCGCCGATCGCCGAGCCCCCCATGCCCGCAACCACCAGCCCGGCGGAGGTGTCCCAGTCCTGCATGATCGCCGACTCCACCCGCCACAGCCCGTCGCGCAGGTGCTCGGGCAGCGCCAGCACGTCGCCGAGCTGGTCTGAGAGGTCCACCCGGGCGATATCCGCCCGCGAGAGCGTCCCTGCGGCCGGTACGGCGGTGACGCCGCCTTTGCTCATCTGCTGCTCGCCTCCTGTCGGGCTGGGGAACTGGGACCCGGGGACCGCCGAAATCGCGCGGCCACCGGGGTATTGGGTCTACTGGAGCCTAGAACTTGATCGCACCGTCGGGTAGCGCGACACCAGGGAAGATACGCGCCCCGCATGCGATCACGTTATCCGCCCCCACGGTCACACCCTCGCCGAGCACCGCTCCGCCGGTGATCCGGGAGCGTGCGCCGACCCGGCAGCCGGCGGCCACGATGCAGTCGCGCAGGGTGCATCCCTCGCCGATCTCGGCGCCTTTCATGATCACCGTGCGCTCCACGGTGCTGCCGGCACCGATCGACACGTCCTGTCCGAGCACCGCCAGGCTGCCCACATGAGCGCCCCTGGCGACGCGCACGCCGCGCTCGAGCACCGCCGGGGGGATCACCCGCCCGTGCACCTGCGCGCCCTCGTCGACCGCCAGCCAGTCGCTCCCGAGCCGCTCCCGCACCGCCGTCTGGACGTTGCCCTCGATGATGTCGAAGGTGCCCTGCAGATAGCGCTCCGGGGTGCCGATGTCCAGCCAGTAGCTCTCCGACGGGTACCCGTACAGGCCCCGGCCGATCAGCAGCGGCCAGACCTCCCGCTCGATCGAGACGTTCCGCCCGGGCGCCACCAGCTCGAGAATGTCGCGCTCCAGGACGTACGCACCGGCGCTGATCAGGTTGGTGTCGATCTGATCGGAGCTCGGCTTCTCCACGAAGTCCTTGACCGAGCGGTCCTCATCGAGGTGCACGAGGCCATAGGCGCTGGGGTCGGCGACCGGAACCAGGGCGAGCGTCGCCTGCGCGCCGGTGCGCTCGTGCTGTGCGATCTGCTCGGTCAGGTCGATGTCGGTGAGCACGTCGCCGTTGAGCATCAGGAAGCGCTGGTCGAGCATCGCCTCGGCGAACTTCAGCGCGCCGGCCGTGCCGCGCGGATCGGGCTCCTCGACGAAGCGCAGACGGATCCCCAAGCCGGAGCCGTCGCCGAGCACGTTGCGCACGCTGGTGGCGAGGAAGCCACAGGACATGATCACGTCGTCGATCCCGTGTTGGCGCAACCACTCGAGCATGAACGAGATGAACGGCCTGTCCACCAGCGGCACGACCGGCTTGGGCACGGTCGATGTCAGCGGACGCAGGCGCGTCCCCTCCCCGCCGACCAGGATCACCGCCTGCACCGCGTCACCGCCTTCCTATCCCCTCATAGGCAAGTCCCGCCGCGCGAACGGCGACGGGGTCCAGGGCGTTGCGACCGTCGATCACGAGGTTCCCGCGCATGGCCTCGGCGACCTGCTCCCAGTCGAGCTCGGTGAACTCCGGCCACTCCGTGACCAGGACTACGGCGTCGGCCTCGGCGGCGGCCTGCAGGGGCGAGTCGGCGAACCCGATGCCGCTCACCAGCGTGCGAGCCTGCTCATTGGCGACGGGGTCGTACGCCGTCACCGTGGCCCCGTCCGCGTTCAGTCGCGCGGAGAGCACCAGCGAGGAGGCCTCGCGCATGTCATCGGTGTTCGGCTTGAAGGCCAGGCCGAACAGCGCCACGCGCCTGCCCACGAGGCCCCCGAGATGCTTCTGCAGCTTGCCGATCACGCGGCGCTTCTGCAGCTCGTTGACCTCGATCACCGCGGTGAGAAGCTGGAAGTGGTAGCCGGAGTTGCCGGCGAGCTGCTTCAGGGCGTTGACGTCCTTGGGAAAGCAGCTTCCCCCGAAGCCGATCCCCGCTTGCAGGAACTGCGGCCCGATGCGCGTGTCAAGGCCCATCCCGCGCGCCACCTCGACGACGTCGGCGCCCGTCTCCTCGCAGACGTTCGCGATCTCGTTGATGAAGGAGATCTTCGTCGCCAGGAAGGCGTTGGAGGCCAGCTTGATCATCTCCGAGCTGGCGATGTCGGTGCGCACGAGGGGCGCCGCCAGCGGGGCGTAGAGCTCGACCAGGGCCTCGCCCGCCCAGTCGCCGTCGTCGCCCACCACGACACGATCGGGATGCAGGAAGTCCCGCACAGCCGATCCCTCCCTGAGGAACTCCGGACAGGAGACGTACCCTAGCCCTCCCTTGCCCTGCTCGGCGAAAACGCGCTGGAGCGAGGCGCCGGTTCCGCAGGGCACCGTCGACTTCATCACCAGGGCGTGCTCATCGGAGCTGGGCATCGCGTCCACGACGGCATGGACGGCGGACAGGTCTGCGTCGCCGGAGTAGGTCGGAGGGGTTCCGACCGCCACGAGCAGCAGCCGCGCGTGCTCGAGTGCGTCGGCCAGCTCGGTGGAGAAGTGCATCCGCTCGGCGTTGCGCGCGAGCAGCTCGTCGAGGCCGGGCTCGTAGACCGGCACCTCGCCGCGGCGCAGACGCTCGATCTTGGCGGCGTCGATGTCCACGCACCAGACCTCGCTGCCGAGCTCGGCGAACCCCGCAGCCGTCACCAGACCGACGTAGCCGGTGCCGATCACGCCGATCGGTGCGCGCGCGCGGCTCATCGTGCGGGGAAGGCCAGCCGCTCGGGGACGGCGCGCAGGCGGCCGGCACGCACCCGACCAGGACCTGCGCCGGACCACCCGGACTGCCGGGACCGAACGGAGCGCCGAGACAGGCCGGAATGCCGGGACGGGCCGGAATGCCGGGACCAGCCGGCACACCGGGTCACGGGCTCGACCGCGGCCAGCATGCCTATTGCTCTACGGCGAGGAACGCCTCGTAGCGGCGCATGTCGCGCAGCGTGCGAGCTTCGTGCTCGCTGCCCGTCTCGGCCCGCTCGAGGTTCGCGCGCGCCTCGGCGAGCTGCCTTTCGATCGTCGGGCGGTCGAGTGCCTCGGGCGCGATGGCCTCCTCGACGAGCACGAGCCCGCGGTTCTCGGCGAACTGGAGATAGCCCGCGGCCTGCGCGAAGCGGACGATCTCCGACTCCGAGCGGTACAACCGCAGTTCGGTCGGCTCGAGCATCGCCAGCACCGGCTCGTGGTTGGCCAGGATGCCGATCGAGCCCACGGTCGTGCGCGTTGAGAGCATCTCCACCTCCCCGGAGAACACCTCGCCCTCGGGAGTGAGGACCTCTACCGGAAAGCTGCCACGTGCCACGGCTCTCGCGCCCTAGCGCTTTCCGGCCTCGACGACCTCGTCGATCGGCCCCTTCAGGAAGAAGGCGCTCTCGGGCACCTCATCGTGCTTGCCGGCGATGATCTCGTCGAAGCCCCGGATCGTCTCTGCGATCGGGACATACGCGCCGGGGGTGCCCGTGAATTCTTCGGCCACGAAGAACGGCTGGGACAGGAAGCGCTCGATCTTGCGCGCGCGCTGGACCGTGAGCTTGTCCTCGTCGGACAGCTCGTCGATGCCGAGGATCGCGATGATGTCCTGCAGCTCCTTGTAGCGCTGCAGGATCTCCTTGACCTCGTTGGCCACGCGGAAGTGCTCCTCGCCGAGGATGTCGGCCTTCAGGATCGTCGAGGTCGAGTCCAGCGGGTCGACGGCCGGGTAGATCCCTTTCTCGGAGATCGCCCGCGAGAGCGTCGTCGTGGCGTTGAGGTGGGCGAACACCGAGGCCGGCGCGGGATCGGTCAGATCGTCGGCCGGGACGTAGATCGCCTGGATCGACGTCACCGAGCCCTCGCGCGTGGAGGTGATGCGCTCCTGAAGCTGGCCCATCTCGGTCTCGAGCGTCGGCTGGTAGCCCACCTGGGAGGGCATCCGCCCGAGCAGCGCCGAGACCTCCGAGCCCGCCTGGACGAAGCGGAAGATGTTGTCGATGAACAGCAGCACGTCCTGGCCCTGGTCGCGGAAGTACTCGGCCATCGTCAGGCCCGAGAGCGCCACCCGCATGCGCGCGCCCGGGGGCTCGTTCATCTGGCCGAACACCAGCATCGTCTTCTCGAGCACGCCGGACTCCTTCATCTCCAGCCACAGGTCGTTGCCCTCGCGCGAGCGCTCTCCAACGCCCACGAAGGCCGACAGGCCGCCATGCTCCTTGGCGAGGTTGTGTATGAGCTCCTGGATGAGCACGGTCTTGCCGACGCCCGCGCCGCCGAACAGCCCCACCTTGCCGCCCTTGGCGTAGGGGGCGAGCAGGTCGATGACCTTGATCCCCGTCTCGAACATCTCCGTCGTGGGCGTGAGGTCCTCGACGCGCGGGGCATCCTGGTGGATACCCCGGCGCTCGACGTCCTTCGGCAGATCCGCACCCAGGTCGATCGGTTCGCCGAGCAGGTTGAAGATGCGCCCGAGCGTGACCTCTCCGACCGGGACCGTGATCGGTCCGCCCGTGTCGATCACCTCCGCGCCGCGCGCCAGTCCGTCGGTCGTGTCCATCGCGACGGCCCGCACGCGGTCGTCGCCGAGGTGCTGCTGGACCTCGCACACGAGCACGCCCTCGCCGGCGCTCGAGCTGATGCCCGGCGTCTCCTCCTCCGCCGCGGCGGCGGGACGCAGGATCGTGATGGCGTGATTGATCTCGGGCAGGCGCTCGGGGAACACGGCCTCGATCACGACGCCCTGGATCTCCTCGATGCGACCGACGTTGCGCTCGGCGGCCGCGCCGTTTGCGGCGCGCTCGGCGGAGCTGCTCGGGGTCGTCCCGGTGGCGGTGCTGGCTTCCATTGCGTTCGATTCTCCCTTTTTGTCTGGTCGGGTGGTTTCCTGGTCGCGCGTTCAGCGCTGCTTCCGCCCTAGCTCAACCCCTCCGCGCCGGCGACGACCTCCATGATCTCCTGGGTGATCTCGGCCTGGCGGGCGCGGTTCATCTGCAAGGTCAGGTCCGTGATGATCTCGCCGGCGTTCTCCGAGGCGCTGCGCATGGCGGTCATCTGCGCGCCGAAGAAGCCGGCGGCGGACTCCACGAGCGCCCTGTAGATGGAGATCTCCACGTAGTCGGGCACCAATCGTTTGAGTATCTCCTCGGGACCGGGCTCGTAGTCGACCAGGGCACGGGGACCGGAGCCCTCCTCGGCCTGATCGGGCCCCTGATCGTCGCCGACGACCGTGGCGCGAGAGACCGGCAGCAGGGTCTCGCGCGCGACCTGTTGGGTGAGCGGTGAGATGTAAGCGTTGTAGACGATGTCAACCCTGTCCACCTGGCCGTCCAGGAAGGCGCTGATGAGATCTTCGGCGATCGTGCGCGCGTCGGCGTAGGCGGGGCGGTCGGCGAAGCCCGTGTAGCTGCCGCTCAGCTCCCGTCCGCGGAATACGAGCGATGACACCCCGCGACGCCCCGTCGCGTACCACGCGGGCGCGAGCCCCTCATCAGAGAGGTCCACGGCGAAGCGCATCCCCGCGCGGATGATCTGCGAGTTGAACCCTCCCGCGAGTCCGCGGTCGCCGGTGACGAGCAGCAGTCCGACCACGCTCGACGACTCGTGCTCGTTCAGCAGCGGCAGGCGCGCGGACTCGGCGCCCGCCGCGTGCGCCGCCTGACGGGTCATGCGCCTGATCGCCTCCGCGTAGGGGCGCAGCGCGGCGATCCGCTGCTCGGCCCGGCGCAACCGTGCTGCGGCGACCATCTCCATGGCACGGGTGATCTTCTGGATGTTCTTGACCGAGGAGATCCTGTTCTTGACGTCGCGCTGACTGGCCATGGCGATTCGCGGCAGGCGGCGCTAGGCCACCTGGGCCTCCTCCAGCGGTTGGCCCTCCTCGTCGAGCTCGTAGCCGAAGTCCTCGGCGAACGCCCGGACGGACTCGTGCACCGCCTTCTGGGTCTCCTCCGACCAGTCGCCGTCGGCGATCTTCGCGCGCACGTCGCCGTGCTCGGAGTGCATCCGTTCGGTCAGGCCCTGCAGGAACTCGGGTACGCGCTCGACCGTCAGGCGGTCGAGGAAGCCGTTCGTCGCGGCGAAGATCTGCACCGTCTGATCCTCCACCGCCAGCGGCGCCCGCTCGTTCTGGTTGAGCGTCATGACCAGCCTCTCGCCGCGCGCGAGCGTGCGCTGGGTGTCCACATCGAGGTCTGAGCCGAACTGGGCGAAGGCCTCGAGGTCGCGGTACTGGGAGAGCTCGAGCTTGATCCGCCCTGCCACCTTCTTCATCGGGCCGATCTGAGCGTTGCCGCCCACGCGCGACACCGAGATGCCGACGTTGATCGCGGGGCGCACCCCCGAGTTGAACAGCTTGGACTCCAGGAAGATCTGCCCGTCGGTGATCGAGATGACGTTCGTGGGGATGTACGCCGACACGTCGCCGGCCTGCGTCTCGATGACCGGCAGTGCCGTCAGCGAGCCTCCACCGAGATCGTCGTTGAGCTTGACCGCGCGCTCGAGCAGGCGGGAGTGCAGGTAGAACACGTCTCCCGGGTAGGCCTCGCGACCCGGTGGACGGCGCAGCAGCAGCGACATCTGCCGGTAGGCGTAGGCGTGCTTGGTCAGGTCGTCATAGATGCACAGCGCATGCTTGCCCTGGTAGAGAAAGTGCTCGGCCATCGCGCACCCGGCGTAGGGCGCCATGAACTTGATCGGCGCCGCCTCGTCGGCGGGCGCGGCAACGATGATCGTGTTGTCGAGCGCGCCGTGTTCGTCGAGCGTCTGCGCCAGCGAGACCACCGTGGACATGCGCTGGCCGATCGCCACGTACACGGACACGACCCCGGTGTCCTTGTTGTTGATGATCGCGTCGATCGCTATGGCCGTCTTCCCGGTCTGGCGATCGCCGATGATGAGCTCGCGCTGGCCGCGGCCGATCGGGATCATCGCGTCGATCGCCTTCAGGCCGATCTGCATCGGTTCCTTCACCGGCTGGCGCTGAACCACGCCCGGGGCCTTGAACTCGGCCGGACGGGTCCCCTCCACGGCGACATCGCCCTTGCCGTCCAGGGGCCGGCCGAGCGGGTCGACGATGCGCCCGAGCAGCCCGTCGCCGACCGGGATCTCGAGCAGCCGGCCGGTGCGCCTGACGGTGTCGCCCTCGGACACCTGCTCCCAATCGCCGAACAGCACGGCACCGACGTTGTCGGACTCGAGGTTGAGCGCTAGCCCGGTGACGCCGTGCGAGAGGTCGAGCATCTCCAACGACATGCAGTTCTCCAGGCCGTGCAGGCGGGCGATGCCGTCGGCCACCGACAGCACGGTGCCGACCTCGGTCAGCTCGGCCTGCCCGCCGTCGAGTCCTTCGATACGACTCTTCAGAATGCTCGTGATCTCATCTGGGTTGATTTGCATGTCTGTTCCTAAGAGGCTCCTTGGGCAACGTGCCTGCGCAGCTGCTCCAGTCGGGTGCGAATAGAGGCGTCGAGGATCGAGTTGCCCACTCTGACCACGATCCCGCCCAGGATCTCGGGGTCCACACGGGTGACCAGCGCGACCTTGCGCTCATCCCGCTCGCCAATCCGCCTGACGAGGGTCTCGGTCGTGTCCGTGTCGAGCTCGATCGCGCTGGTGATCTCCACCGGCAGCATACGGTTCTCGCGCTGCCACATCCGCTCGTACTGCTGGCGGATGCGGAAGATGACCGGCATGCGATGTTTTTCGATCAGCAGGCTCAGGAAGTTCAGCAGGCTGTCATCGGCGCCGTCGAGCACGCGGCGCAGGCCATCCTGCTTCTCCTTGGTGGAGAAGTAGGGCGTGAAGAAGAACACCGACAGCTCGCGATGCTCTTCCAGTGCTTCGGCGAACTGGCCGAGCTGCTCGCGCAACTCCTCGAGCCGGCCCTGCTCGCGGGCGACCTCGAACAGCGAGCGTGCATATAGGACGGCGAGCTCCTCCATCAGTTGTTGGACGCGCCGGAGGAGATGCCCGAGAAGTCCATTTCGCCCAGCGCCTCCTCGACCAGCCGCTTCTGATCGGCGTCGGTGAGCGTCTTGCGCGTCACCTTCTCGGTGGCGATGATCGTCAGCTCGGCGACCTCCCTGCGGATGTCATCGAGCGCCCGCCTGCTCGCGGCCTGGATGTCACGCTCGGCACGCTTGGCGGCTTCCGCGACGATGTCCTGACCCCGTTCCTTGGCCTCGTGCTCGTGGGACTCGGCGGTCTGACGTGCGCGCTGGACGATCTCCTCGGACTGGGTTCTGGCCTCCTTCAGGCGCTCACGGTATTCGGCGAGCACCTGCTCGGCTTCGGTACGCGTGCGCTCGGCCGTGTCGATCGAATCCTCGATCATCCGCTGGCGGCGTTCCAGCGCCTGGCTGATGCGCGGGAAGGCGAGCCGGGCCAGCAGGACCATCGTGACGCCGAAGACGAGCAGCGTCCACACCATCAGGCCGATCCCGGGCTTGATCAGGAAGCCTCCGTTGGACGCCAGCACGTGCATGCCCGAGGGGAGGACGGCTGGCGGAATCTGTTCGGGTGAGGCGAGCATCGCGCTAGACGATGAAGGCGGCCAGCAGCCCCGCCACCAGCCCGTAGAAGAAGCAGGCCTCCGTCAGCGCGAAGCCCAGCCACTGGAGCTGGGTGATCTCGTCGCGCATCTCCGGTTGGCGGGTGATGGCTTCGATCGCCTTGCCGAAGATGATGCCGATGCCTACACCGGCGCCCACGGCGCCGAGCCCGCCGCCGACGCCGAGGCCGATGGACTTGCCGGCTTTGGCGACTTCTTCGGACACGGCAAAGAACGTGATTAGGGCTGTGTGCACGGCGATTGACTCCTTTTAGTGATGAACGGCGACCGCGCCGCCGAGGTAGATAGCGGTGAGGGTGGCAAAGATGAACGCCTGCAGGGCGGCGACGAGGCCGACCTCGAAGGCGAACAGCGCGATGCCGAACGGGATGGTGAACCAGCCCAGCGCTGAGATGCCCAGGATCACGGCCATGGCACCCGCCATGAACAGGATGATCAGGTGGCCCGCGAGGATGTTGGCGAACAGACGAATCGTCAGCGAAAGCAGGCGCATCAGGTTCGAGAGCACCTCGAGGACGAATATAAACCCCGCCATCGCGCCCGTCACACCGGCCGGGACAAGGCCCTTGAGATAGCCGATGGGGCCCTTGGCGCGCACCCCTTCGACCGTGTAGGCGATGAACACGATCAGCGCGAGTGCCAACGGGATGGAGAGGTTGGCGGTGGCCGCGTAGAGCGAGAAGGACGGGATCTGCAGGCCGAACACCACGATCTCATGCTCGGTGTTGGTCGGCAGCGGGATGTAGCCGATCAGGTTCGAGAACATGATGAACAGGAACAGCGTGCCGATGAAGGGAAACCATTTGGCGGCCATCTTCTCGTCCATGGCGCTGCCGGTGATGTTGTCGTGCATCAGCTGATAGAGGAGCTCAACGGCCGTCTGAACCTTGTTGGGTCGCGCCTGCATGCGCCGCGCTACGTAGACCATCGTGACGACGGTCAGCACCGCCGCGAGGAACAGGTAGAGGACCGCCTTGTTGATCGAGAAGACCCCCAGGTTCACCCAGGTGTCGAGCTTGAACTCGTTCTGGGGTTCGAAGGCTTTGTTGCGATGACCGTGAACGCCATAGATGGCCGCCAGCACGACCACGCCGCCGAGCCACAGGCCCAACATGATGAGCAGTGCCCGCTTGGTGCCGAGCTTGCGCCGAGGCGCCTCCTCGGCCGCGCTCGCCGCCGGACCCCGGCTGTCGACCGCGGCGCTCATGAGGTGCTGGGCCTGCCCCGGGCGGGCGCCTTGCTGCGCAGCGGGTGCTCGCGCGTGAAGAAGGACATCACGAAGTAGACCGTGAACGCCGCCAACACGAGACAGGCCGCCATGACGCCGTCGTCCTTGCCCCCCGCGTACCGGGCAACGATCACAGCCAGGGCGACCAGCCAGATGCGACCCATCATGCCGCCCACATGCAGACCGGCCTTGAGCTTCGGGTCGCCGGTCCGCAGCGCCCGCTCGTGCACGTAGACCGTGCCGGCACGGGTCAGAAGCCAGGCGGACGCGCCCACCAGGTAGCCGAGCATCGGCAGGCCCGCGACCAGTACGAACGGGGCCGTCGCGAGCACCAGGCACACGTCGAGGTAGCGCAGCAGGCTCACGTCAGCTCTGCGATCCGAGACTCGATCGCTGAGAGGCCGGACCGGCCCGCGTGTGCTGCACCGGGCAGGCCGGTCGTGTGTCGTTGGCGTCGAGGCGTGGCATGTGCGTAGAGCCACCCTACAGACGAGAAAGCCCGCGCGCTCTGTTGCGCCGGAAGCGTCGGAGCGGTGCTCCATGACCTCCGCGGTGGCGCGGCTACTCTACCTGGTCCTGGACTTCGTAACAAGTTTGTGACATGCGGTACGCAGGGCGGTCGGACCTCGCCGCGACGGGACGAGACCGCCGGGCCTGAGCGCGCACCGGAGCGGCCCCCGCGCGCAGCGAAGGGGCCACGCGCGGCGAAGGGGCGACGCGCAGCGAAGGGGCCACGCGCAGCGAAGGGGACCGCAGCCCGCGCGCCAGGCGCGGCGCGGCCACCTCCACGATCAGCACCGCCAGCGCCATTGCCAGCAGCCCGCCGGCGAGGTCGAGCACGAAGTGGTTGCCCGTCAGGACCACCGCCAGCGCCGTCACACACGGATACACGATGGCGAGCGCGCGCATCCAGCGGCGCCCCGAGAGCCGCCACAGCGCCAGCCCGCACCACGCCGCCCAGGCCATGTGCAGCGATGGCATGGCGGCGAACTGGTTGGCGTGAGATGCCAGCGCCCCACCGTGCCAGGAGCCGAAGGCGTGGGTGGACGCCACCACGTCGGTGAAGCCCCCGAGCATCCGCGGCGGGGCCACCGGGTAGCGCCAGAACACGATGAACGCGAGCGCGTTGACCAGGACGAGTGAGTTGCGCAGCGGTCGGTAGAGATCCGCCCGCCGCCACCACAGCCAGCCCAGCAGCCCCAGGGTGACCGCGAAATGGGCGTTGTCGTAGTAGTCGGACACCATCAACCCGAGCGTGTGGTGCCCCGCGAGCCAGCGGTCGAGCGCGAGCTCGGGGTCGATGTGCAGCGAGTGCTCGAACGCCAGCAGGGCCTGCGCGTGGCCGACGGCCACGTGCATGCGTAGCGGCGCCAGGTTCGTGATCGCGTCATAGACCCAGCACAACCACACGATCACGAGCGCCTCGACCCACAGGCGCGTCCGTGGCCGCGCCTGGGAGAGCGTATCCACGGCGCGAACCTCGGCGGCGGATGCGCCCGCGTCTGTCAAGACCGCGCTGGACAAGCACCTGATGTTATCCGCCGACCCAGAGGACGGGTAGGCGGGGCGACCTCCGTCCTGCCCAGGGGACGCGCCGTCGCGCTCGGCCGGCGCGAGCCCGGCCGCTTCGTCAGGGCGCCGCCGGCTTCAGACCGCGCTCGGCGAGGGTCTGAAGGACGTGCGGGAGCGCCGCCACGGTACGGCGCCAGGAGCCGGGCGCGGAGTAGTCGTCGGCATCGTGCAGCAGCAGCACCGATCCATCTGCCGCACCGTCGGTCACGCGCGCGGCGATCGACTCGGGCGTGGCACGCGCCTCCCAGTCCCGGCCCCACTGGCTCCATAGCAGCGTCCGCCAGCCGCGGCGGTGCGCAAGGCGCAGCGCGGAGGCGTTCAGCAATCCGTAGGGCGGGCGGTACAGGCCCAGCGAGCAGCCGGTCGCATCCTCGATGGTCGCCTCTGCCCGCCCTATGTCATCGCGGACCTGCCGGGGCGTCAGCCTGAGCAGGTTGCGATGACGATCGCAGTGCAGTCCGATCCCGTGGCCGGCGGCGGCGATGTCGCGGGCGAGCGCGGGGTTGCGCCGCACCTGCTCGCCGACCAGGAAGAAGGTCGCCGGCACGCGCGCGCCGGCGAGGATGTCCAGCACCGCCGGGGTGCCCTGCGCATGCGGGCCATCGTCGAACGTGAGCGCGTATCCGCACCCCTCGGCCGTGCGATCCTCGATGCCGAGCGGCCCACGCAGCGCGGGCCAGGCGCCCGCCAGCCCCGGGAGCAGATAGCCCGCGACCGCCAACCCGGCCAGCGCGCCAAGGGTCTGAGGTGCGGGAGTGCGATGATCGGTGGCCATGTTCGAACTGTTGCTGGGAATCGCGGCGGCGGTGGGCGCGTCAACCCTCTACAGCCTAGGGGTCGCCCTTCAGGCGATGGACGCCAAGCAGGCGCCCAGCGAGGAGCACCTCCGCGTGGCGCTCGTCTGGAACCTGCTCAGGCGTGCCCGCTGGCTCGCCGGCACCGGCCTGTCGATCCTGGGCTGGCCGCTTCAGGTCGTGGCCCTGCTGCTGGCGCCGCTGGTCGTCGTGCAGCCGACGCTGGCGGCCGGGCTGGTGGCGCTGATGTTCTTCGCCGAGCGCCTGCTCAACGAGCACGCCGGACGGCATGAGCACCTGGCGATGACCGCGATCCTGCTGGGCGTGATCGGGGTCGCGCTGACGGCTCCCCCGCGCGGCACGACCAACCCCTCGCAGACCCTCCAGATCACGCTCGTGCTTCTCGGCCTGGGGGCCGCGAGCCTGCTGCCGTATCTGCTGCGCGTGGTCGGCCGCTCGCCCGCGATCGTGACGATGATCGCCGCCGGACTGGCGTTCGCTTGGAGCGGACTGGCCACCAAGCTGGCCGCCGATGACCTTTCCCAGGGGCACCTGGGGACGGCCGCGGCCTGGGGGTTGTCCACGGCCGCCGCCTCGGGAGTCGGCGTGCTCAGCGAGATGAGCGCCCTGCAGCAGCGCCCGGCCATCCAGGTCGCCCCGCTGGTGTTCGTGACTCAGACGGTGGTGCCGGTCGCGGTCGCGTTCGGGGTGCTCGGCGAGCCGTTCAGCTCGACACCGCTGGCCGGTGCGTTCTTCGCAGCGTCGCTGGTCCTGCTGCTCATCGGAGCGGCGATGCTCGCGCGCTCCCCCTTGCTGCTGGCGCTCGTGGAAGCCGACCGCGTCAGCCACGCGAGTGGCTCGGCGCCGAGCCCGTCTGCGCCCAGCCAGGAGACGATCCGTTCCAGCCCGAGCACCGAGGAGGCCGCCCCGCCGACTTCCACGACCAAGACGTCGCCGGCGCGCGCGGGACGCTGAGGCAGGGGACCCGTCGCGCTCAGGCGCAGCGCACCGCTGACGGGGGTGGCGCCGGCGGTGCGCGCCAGCACCAGCTGACCCAGGGTCAGCCCGCCGCGAGGCTGAAGGTAGTAGAAGCTATGGTGCAACCCCAGCGCACGCGCCTGCGAGCCGAGCACGCCGCGCGTGCGCACCCAGCGCAGCGCGGCCGAGCGGGGCACCTCCGGCAGCAGTTCGTCTCCGAGCGAGCGCAGCGTCGCGATCGTCGCGCCGGACGGCACTCTGCCGCCATCGGCGAAGGAGACGTGGATGCCCCGGCCGGCCAGCTCGGCGGCCAGCAGCGGCATGTCGCGCGCCGGGGCGCGCACGATCACGCCCGCGTCACGCTGATCGGTGTTCACCCGCGCGAGCGGATGCACCTGCAGGATCTTGGTCGCCAGAGCATTCACCTCGTCGGTGGACATCATCCAGGCACCCACCCCGAGCAGCAGCGCAAGCTGTGTCGCGGTCGCGACCATCCGCAGCCGCCAGCGCGGGATCGGGCGCACCCGCGGTGGTGCCTGCAACACGACGTCGACCGCCTCGGGGCCGTCGGCCGTCGATGAGTCGATCTCCCCGCTCGGCGGCGTCGCCGGGCCGGAGGCGAAGCTCGCCCGAACGTGCTCGCGCAGCTCGGCGGTGTTCTTGGCCAGCCGCAGCAGGTCGAGCGAGGCCATCGCGCGCGTGTTCAGGCGCGCGTGGCCGACCGGCAACCCGTAGGAGATCACAGGGGTCCCGGCCGCTCTGGCCTCCAGGCAGGTGACGCCGCCGGTGGAGTGCACGAGCAAGTCCGCGGCGGCGAGCAGGTCGGGCATCCTGTCGGTGAAGCCGTACACGTGCACCCGCGGTTCGTCGGCGAACACGGCGCCCAGCTTCTCCGCTAGCTGGTCGTTGCGTCCCGCCAGGCAGACGATGCTGCTCACCTCGGGCACCGGGATGAACTCGCGCACGGCTCCAGTGATGTCCCCCACGCCCCAGCCTCCGCCGGAGACGACCACCACGCGGCCATCCTCGGGCAGGTTCAGCGCCCGGCGCGCCGCCAGCGGCGAGCGGGGCTCCAGGAACTCGGCGGATATCAGCGGACGCACGAGACGCACGCTGTCGCGGCCGGCTATGCGCTCGACCGAGGACATCGACTCGCCGTACATGACCATGTGCATGTCGATGCCCGGCTGCGCCCAGAAGAAGAGGCCCGCCAGATCGGTGATCGTGGCCACGGTCGGGCAGCGGACGACCCCGGTGCGACGCAGCCGCGCAAGCACGACCGTCACCGCCGGGTATGTCGAGACGATCACATCCGGATCGTGCTTGGCGATGGTGCGCGCCAACGGGCGCGAGCCGAGCAGGCACAGCAGCCGACGCGCGGCCGCGCGTATCGGCCCGACCCGCTTCAGCAGCCAGTACACGACCGTGTAGGTCCAGGGGAAGAAGCGCAGCTGCACGCGGTAGCCGTCCTCGACCACCGGTCGCAGCAGGCGCCCCATGGCAGCGAGCCCGTCGATAACGGTGACCTCGGCCTGCTCGGGGGAGTCTTCTATCTGTTGGCAGAGCGCCCGCGCGGCGGCGGCATGACCCTCGCCCACGTCGGCGGACAGGATCAGGACTCGACGCGGCCGGGGAACCCGGCGCGAGGTCGGTTTGCGTTGGCGGCGTCGCATAAGGATCAAGCCCTGCCCGGCGCAGCCGACGGATCGGCGCAATCCCACGGCAGGACAGTGCCCACGGACCGAACAAGGCGGCGCCTGCAGGCAGATTCCCCCCGGCGGGCGGACAGCAGCAACAGTTTACCGAGTGCGTCGAACACTTGCAGGTCGGGTAGACGTAACAATGGGCGCATACAGGCCGCGACCCCCCTACCCGGCGTCCCGATCGCCGGACGAGCGCCAGCCGGCACAAACCCGGCATCCGCCACGCAGGGGCGGGCCCGCGCGCTGCGTGCACTCGGCGCGTTCGGCCTGATCGGCGTGGTCGGCACCGTCTTCGTGCTGACGGCCGGCGCGGCCACCCGACCCACTCCCTACGTACCCGGGCGCAGCGGCGGCTGGCCGCACTGGCTGGCGGGCCCCCTGGAAGGTCTGGGCGTGGGCATCAGCTCGCGCAGCTTCCAGACGCTGATGCTGCTGATGTGCGCGAGCTACCTGCTGGTGCTGCTCGCCGCGCGCGCGCTGCCGATGTGGACGCTCGTCGCGGCGATCGTGGCGGCACACGTGATCCTGCTGCTGGGGCCGCCGCTGATCTCCCAGGACGTGTTCGGCTACCTGGGCTTCGCCCGCATGGGTGCCCTGCACGGCCTGGATCCCTACACGCACGTCGCCGCCGAAGCGCCCGCCGACTCGGTCTTCCCGTTCGTCGGATGGCCCTTCAAGCACTCGCCCTATGGCCCCCTGTTCACGCTCACGAGCTACGCGACCGCTCCGCTGACGCTCGCCGGCGGGCTGTGGGCCTTCAAGGCGGTGGCAGTGGCCTCGAGCCTCGGCGCGGTCGCGCTGATCGGGCGGGCCGCGGGCGACCTGGGCCATTCCAGGCGCTGGGCGATCGCGTTCGTGGGCCTGAACCCGGTGCTGCTCGAGCTGGCCGTGGCCGGCGCTCACAACGACACGCTGCTGTTGCTGCTGCTGGCCGTGGCGCTGGCTCTGACGGCGGGGGCCAGCCCCCACTTTCGCGCCGGCGCCGTCGCGTTGGTAGCGGGCATCGGGATCAAGGTGACGGCCGGTCTCGTGCTGCCCTTCCTCGTGCTCGCCCCCCCGAGCACGCGTCGGCGCCTGGAAGTGGCGGCCAGCGCCGGCCTGAGCCTGGTGGCGCTTGCCGTCGTCGGCGTGATCGGCTTCGGCACCCACGCGCTGGGCTTCCTCAGCGCGGTGGGCGAGCAGCAGCAGTTGGTGGCCACCCACAGCGTGCCCGCCGAGACCGCCCGCCTGGTGGGGCTGAGCGGGACGCCGAGCTGGTGGCGCCACCTGTTCGCCGCCGCCTTCCTGGCGGTGCTCGCCGTCGCGTTGTGGCGCACCGCGCGCGGGGCGGACTGGCGCGTCGCCGCCGGCTGGGCCACGGTCGCCCTGCTGCTCTCGACCGCCTGGCTGCTGCCCTGGTACGCCGCCTGGCCGTTGCCCCTAGCCGCGGTCAGCGGCGATCGGCGCCTGCGCGCCGCGGCCCTCCTGCTCTGCGCCTACGCCGTCCTCATCCACCTGCCTCTCGCGGAACCGCTGCTCAGCCCCAAGCGGGCCGGCGCCCGCGGGCATGCTCTCTCCCTCGTCAGCCCCCAGCGCGTCGATTTCGCCCGTCTCCAGATGCCTGGCGACGCTGCTCTCGATCTCGGCCGGTGACGCCTCCGGGCGCAGCCGCCGCAGCCGTATCGCATCCAGGCGCCTGAACTTGAGGATCTCGAGAACGTAGACGAGGTAGATGCTGGCCGCGACGACGAGCAGGCCCAGGGTCACCATCACCAGGGTCCAGGCCGGTTGCAGATGGCCGTGGTGGTCGCTGTAGGGAACGAAGCGCAGCGCCAGCGCCAGGCCGGCGAGCATCAGGGTCCAGAGGTACAGGTAGGCGATCGTGCGCCTGCGGCTGAAGCCGATGCGTGCCATCCGATGATGGAAGTGCTCGCTGTCGGGTCGGTAGATCGGCTGCTTGTACTTCAGCCGCCTGAGCACCACGAAGGTCGTGTCCAGGAAGGGCACCGCCAAGAGGATCAGCGGGAGCACGAAGGACACCACGGCCGTCGTCTTGACGGCCGCCTCCACGATGATGCACCCCATCAGCAGGCCGAGCAGGTTCGAGCCGCAGTCGCCCATGAAACTCGACGCCGGCGGGAAGTTGTAGACCAGGAAGCCGAGAGCGGCGCCGGCTGTCAGGGCGGCGAGCACGCCTGGAGGGGCGCGGCCGAGGTCGAACGCGATCACCGCCATCGCGGCGGCGATGATCGCGCAGACGCCGGCCGCCAGACCGTCGACCCCGTCTGAGAAGTTGACGATGTTCATCAGCGCCACCAGCCCGATCACGGTGAGCGCCGGCCCGGCATTCGTGGCTCCCGCGTTGGGCAGGGCGAGGTGACCGACGAAGGGCAGCGTGATCGCCTTCACCACCACGCCGTAGTGCACGACGATCACCGCGGCCCCCACCTGACCCGCCAGCTTGATCCCCGGCGGCAGATCGAAGCGGTCGTCGAGCGCCCCCATGACCGTGATCAGCGCGGCCGCGAGCAGTACCCCGTGCCACAGCTGATGCTCCTGCCCGTAGCCCGCGGGCAGAAAGATCAGCCCGGCAACCAGCGCCCCCGCGAAGATCGCGATGCCCCCCAGGCGGGGGGTCGGACGATCTGAGAGCCCCCTCTCCCGCGGCTCGTCGATGGCGCCGAGCGCCCTCGCCAAACGCATCGTGAGCGGGGTCAGCAGCGCCGTGACAGCTGCCGCCACAAGGAAGGCGTATAGCGCGTCGAGCTCGTCTAGCTTCCCCATCGAACGGGAAACAGCATCGCAGGGACGGGAGTCGTATGCGAAGACACCCGTGCCGGCGCCATGCGCGACCGAGCTCCTCGCGCGCTACGCGGGCGTGCCCGCTGAGAGCTCCTCATAGAGCGGATAGCGCTCGACGATCGCGCGCACGCGCTCGCCCAGCTCGCCGGCTCTGGACTCGTATTCCGGTGTCAGCGCGCTCGCGAGGATCCCGCCCACCTCGGTGAAGTCGTCGAGCTGCAGGCCCCGTGTGGCCAGGGCCGGCGTGCCGATGCGCAGGCCCGATGCCTCCATCGGTGGACGCGGGTCGAACGGGATCGCATTGCGGTTGACCGTGATGTCGATCTCGGCCAGGCGGTCCTCGGCCTGCCTGCCCGTCAGCGCGGGCTGCGTCTCGCGCAGGTCGACGAGGACCAGGTGCACGTCGGTCCCTCCGGTCAGCACGTTGACGCCGTGGCCGGCCTTCAGCAGCTCGCGCGCCAGAGCGCGGGCCCCGTCGATCGTGCGGCGCTGGCGCTCGACGAACAGGTCGCTCGCGGCGATCTTGAAGGCCACCGCCTTGGCCGCGATGACATGCTGCAGCGGGCCACCCTGCTGGCCGGGGAACACGGCCGAGTCGATCTTCTTGGCGTGCTCCGCCTTGCAGAGGATCACCCCGGCGCGCGGCCCACCGAGGGTCTTGTGGGTGGTGGTCGTGACCACGTCGGCCCCGAACTCGATCGGGTTGGGGTGCAGGCCGACGGCGACCATTCCGGCGAAGTGGGCCATGTCGACCATCAACAGCGCGCCGACCTCGTCGGCGATCTCGCGAAAGCGGGCGAAGTCGAGCTGCCGCGGATAGGCCGACCAGCCGGCCAGCAGCAGCGCGGGTCGGCGCTCGCGGGCGATGCGCGCGACCTTATCCATGTCGATCAGGCTGCTCTCACGGTCCACCTCGTAGGCGGCGATCTCGTACAGGCGGCCGGATACGTTGATCTTCATGCCGTGCGTGAGGTGGCCCCCGTGGGCCAGCGAGAGCCCCATGATCGTGTCGCCGGGCTTGAGCAGGGCGTGATAGACGGCGGTGTTGGCCTGCGCGCCCGAGTGCGGCTGGACGTTCGCGTGCTCGGCTCCGAAGAGCGCCTTGGCGCGGTCTATGGCCAGCTGCTCGGAGACGTCGACCCACTCGCAGCCCCCGTAGTAGCGACGGCCCGGATAGCCCTCGGCGTACTTGTTCGTGAGCACCGAGCCCTGGCATTCGAGCACGGCTCGCGGCACGAAGTTCTCAGAGGCGATCATCTCCAGCGAGCGCTGCTCGCGCTCGAGCTCCCCCCGCAGCACCTCTGCGATCTCGGGGTCCACCTCGGCGAGCGGGCGGTTGAAGTAATCGGGGCTCAGCTCGGACATGGCGCTCTCCTTGAGCAGGCTATGACGATTTGATGCCCAGGCGCGCGGCGGGTTCGCTGACCGCTTCCCGGTGGTCGATTCCACCTCAGGCGCCAGTCGCGGCAGCTGCAACGAGGCTAGCAGGAGCGCCCGACCCGCCGTCGCGGACGGCGGCTCACCCGAGCGCGCGTGCGACGGCCTCGGTCGCCACCGCCCCCTCACGTACCACCTTCCACTCTCCGCTCGCCTCGTAGTCGCGCAGGTCGAGCACGGTCGAGGGCACGCCCAACAGCTCTCCCCCGTCGAGGATCAGGTCGGCCCCCGCGAGCAGCCGCGGCGCCACATCGGCCAGCCGCCGCGCCTCGGGTCCCCCCGAGAGGTTCGCGCTTGACTGGAGCATCGGCCGCTCCAGCGCGCCGAGCGCCCTCAGCGCCTCGCCCAGCAGCGGCACGCGCAGGCCCAGCGTGCTCGGGTCCGGCCCACATGCGAGCGGGAACCGGCGCTCGCGATTGGGCAGCAGCAGCGTCAGCAGGCCCGGCAGCAGCGCGGTCACCGCCCGGCGCTCGGCGGCCCCGAGCTCGGGCAGGGCCCGAAGGGCCGGCGCGAGGGCGAAGAACATCACCGCAGAGGGGCGATCGACGTGCCGTCCCTTCAACCGATAGAGACGCTCCACCGCGCTTCGCCGCTCCGGGTCGCAGCCCAGCCCGTAGACCGTGTCGGCCGGGAACAAAGCCACGCCGCCCCCCTCCAGGCACTCTCGCAGGCGCCTGGCGTCACCGTCGTCAAGCACGGTGGACGTCACCGTCGCTGCTCCCACGTCAGCGCGAGGGCGTTCGAGGCCGGCCGCACAACAACGTCACGATCGCGATGACACCGCTACCACGCTGTCGCCCGCCACGATCAGCTTGACGCGACCATGCTGTGAGCGGAGCGCCTGTGCTCGTAGGCCCGCAAGCGCCGCACTCAGCACCTCGATGCGCACGCTGTGCGTGCTGCGCAGCACAACCGCCTGCGCGCGCGTGCTCTCGTTGTCGAAGATCAGCCGGGCGCCACCCGGGGCCCTGTTCACGGCGGTTGCGAGGAGGCCTTGCACGCCGGTGACCGTCTCCAGCGAGGAACCGCCCGGTAGCCACCGATTGAGCGCAACCAGGGCGCTCTCGAGCGGCCGGCCGAAGACGTGGCCGCCACGGACGACGAACGGATCATAGGCGCCACCACTGAAGTGGAAGCGCACCTCTCGGAAACCGGTCTTCAGGGCGGTCAGGACGAAGCGCACGGCCCAGACCGCAGCCGCAGGATTGTCCGAGACCCCCGCCCTGCCCCCGCAGGAGGCGGAGTTGGCCTCGGAGAGGATCGCCGGCACATGCGCCGCGTTTGCGTCGGCGACCACCCACCCAAGGCCTCCAGGCGCGTCGGCGGCCTGCGCCGAGAGCAGTCCTCGGACCGTGACTGCGCGCGGGTTGCGGCAGGCACTGAGCGGGTACACGTGCACGCCCACGGTCCGCTCGTGCAGCTGCGCGATGACTCGCGGGAGCTGGCGCCGCCAGTGCTGGGCCACGGCCAGTTCCGGCCCGAGCAGCGCGGAGCTGCCGAGCGCCTGCGCCAGGCGGGCGGCCACCTGCAGATACAGGTTCACCGCCGCGGGGTCTCCGGCGCTCCGCGTCCTGCCGAGCGAGGAGTAGTTGGGCAGGTAGTAGAGGTCCGGCTCGTTGCCGAGCGAGAAGTCCAGGCCACCGGTGGCCGCGCTCTTCGCATCCGTGACCATCTGCGCCGCCCAGCCGGGCTCGCCGGTCTTCGCATTTATGCCAACGGTCAGGGGATCCCTCGCGGCGCTGAGCAGGCAGTGCAGCTGGCTCCAGAAAGCAGCTGGCAGCGGGTACAACGTTCCCGTTTCCCAGGAAGGGAAGGGACCGGTGAGCGCCCCGCTGGGCGCGGTCAGGTCCTGGCTCAGCCCGGCCAGGGCCAAGGGCGGGGATCCGAGCCTGAGCAGCTCCGCAATCAGGGCAGCGGGGGGACACGCACCCGTGCCGAGGTACTGCGCCATCAGCGGGTACTCGAGCGACAGGCCGGCCGGCGGCATCGTCACCTGAACGCTTCGGCCGCCGGTGACGCCGCGCACCAACGCGACGTCTGAGAGGGAGACGGCCGCATGGGTTCGTGCCCGGATCAGATGCCGGCCGGGCGTTGCCGCCAGAGCACGGCCGAGCGGCCCGCCGTTGTCGATGAGCGACAGGCCAAGCGCGGCTGCCAGGACCAGCGGGAGCAGCAGGAGGGACTTGCGCACGCGGGGCTTGCGCACGAGCGGCGTCACCGCGACGGGGAACCGAGCCCCTGCTCGCGCAGCCATCCGACCGTTCGTCCCAGCCCCTCGTCGAGTCCCACGCTCGGTTCCCAGCCCAGCACGTGGCGGGCCTTGTCGTTGGAGTAGGTGCCCCTGCGCAGGAAGTAGCGCGCAGACCCCGTGTTGATGTCGTTGTCGCCGGGCGTCAGGCGCGCCGCGCGCTGCATCACGGCGGCCGCGCCCATGGCGAGCGACGTCGGCACCGTGAGCAGGCGACGGCCGACCAGCTGGGCGTAGGGAGCGAAGAACACGCGGTAGGGCACCCCGATGCCCTCCGAGAGCGTGAAGACCTGGCCCGCGGCCTCGGGAGCCGCCGCCGCCAGCACCACCCCGTCGACCAGGTTGTCGATGTACACGGGAGAGTGGATGCCGAGACCCCTGCCGGGGAGCATCATCCGCCTGGTCCTGATCAGCTCGGCGGGGATGAGCGCCCACACGCGCGAGCGCGGGCCATAGACGTCGCCGGGGCGCAAGACCGTACACGCCACGCGTCCATCAAGGTGCGCCTGCAGAACCACCTGCTCAGAGGCGATCTTGGTGTCCGGATATGGCACGTAGGTGTTGTGCACCGGGTATCGCTCGTCCACGCCGTCGGGGAAGTCGAAGCCGAACACCGTCACCGAGGAGAGGTGCACGAAGCGCCGGGCGCCGGCGCGCTCGGCGGCGGCGATCGCGTTGGCCGTGCCCAGCACGTTGGCTCGCCAGACCTCCTCCGGACGCTCAAGGCGGAACGAGACGGTCGCTGCCGTGTGGATCACCAGCTCGCAGCCGGCCGCATGGTCCTGCCACGGGCCCTGCTCACCGACGTCGCCGGCGACCACCCCGCGGTGCGCGTCGGCCGCGAGGTCGCAGCCGACCACCTCATGGCCGTCGGCCGCGTAGCGCTCGTAGAGCGCCCGACCGATGAAGCCCGAGGCTCCGGTGATGAAGACGCGCATCCCGCGCCCACTGTACGAGGCTTCGGCCCCGGTGGTCAAATGGCATCATCGTCGCGGTGCCCCGGCCTCCTACTGGTCGGGCACCTCTCCCTGAGGCTCCTGGCGCTCCGCTGCGTGCGCCAGGAGGAGCACAGCGAGTCGGCTGTCGCCTTCAGCACAGAGCGCCTGAGAAGGCGCTCTCACGGCGACGGCGTCGCGACGGTCGTTCGACGCGAATCGAGGTTCAGGCAGCGCTCGAGCAGCTGATCCAGTGCACCGTCGTTGCGGTAGTCGAGCAGGTTGAGCGCCGGCACGCCGCAGAGCCGCTCCACGAGCGCCGTGCCGGCCTGGGTGCTGGTCGCGCGGCCCGACACCAGATCGGGCTGGTGCTCGAAGGCGCTGATGACGCCGACGACCGCGTACGGATCCGAGGCGCACAGGACGGTGCACCGGACGCGATCCCCGAGCAGCCGCACCGCTACATCGCCGTTGTAGGGCTCGAGCGGCGATGCGCCGGCCTCGGCGACGACGACGTCGGGGTGAGCGCCGCCGAGCTGCGAGAGCAGTCGAAGGAGCGCCCTTTCGTACGCCTCCGGCGTGACGACCGTCGACGGCAGACCGGCGTCCACGAAGTCGAAGATCGCGTCGGCTCCCGCGTCGCGCATTGCGAGGATGTCGCGAAAGCGGCCGACGCCGGTCAGCTTGGCCGCCGCGACGCGCAGGCCGTGGGCCTTGAGGCGACGCACGATCGCCTTGGCGGCGACCGTCTTGCCGGCGTCCATCGAGGTTCCGATGATCAACACGACCGGGGCCTGGAGCCGGGCGTGGGAGACACGTGGCGCGAAGTCGCCCATGCATACCTTTCCGTCGCGCCAGACGTGGCCACGGTAGATCACCGTCGCAAAGGGCGGCGAGGGTGTCGCCGCGGAGGTGACGCGACCCAGGACACCCGCCGAGGTCAGGGTATGCATCCGCAGGTCCTCTCCCACCGACTCCCAGTCGCCGACCAGCTCGAGCGTGGCGGCGCGGCGACCGAGCGCGCCCACGATCACATCGCCGGCGATCACCTCAACGCCCCGCCCGTCGACCGTCTCGATCGTGAACGTCTCAGTCAGCTCCACCACCACGTAGTCCCCCGTGGCCCACTGCTGCCGGGGCAGGATGACGACCTCGAAGGGCCGCTCCGCGAAGTCGGCGTTGCGGGCCACGCTCGTCAGGAACATGGCGGAGTGAGCAGCAGTACGGCCAGAAGAGCAGCCCGCTCGGGCATCTGCGACGCGACGATGTACTCGTGGGATGCGTGCGCGCCGTCGCCGACCGGGCCCAGGCCGTCGAGCGTCGCGGTGTACTGGCTCGTGGTGTTCCCGTCCGAAGCCCCGCCGACGGTCGCCTCGTCGATCTCGATGCCGAGCTCTCGCGCGGCTCCCTGAGCTGCGTGCCAGAGTGCAACGTTGCGCTCCGTGCGTTCTAGCGGGGGGCGGCCAAAGCCGCCCGCTACCTCGACCGCGACGCCCTCCTGCACCGGGGTCAGGCCGAGGATCGCCTGCTCGACGGCCTCCATGTCCTCGCGGTGCAGCACGCGCGCATCCACGTCGGCGCTGACCTCAGGCGCTACGACGTTCGGCCGCAGTCCGCCATCGATTGTGCCCACGTTCACCGAGATGCCCCGCTCGCGATCGTTCAACGCGAACAGGCGCTGGATCTGGTGCGAGACCTCGAGGATCGCGCTTGCGCCCGTCTCGGGGTCGAGGCCCGCGTGGCTCGCACGACCCTTCACCCTGACCGTGAAGCGCCCGACTCCCTTGCGCGCCGTCTTCAGCCTGCCCGACGGTCCAAACGACGGCTCGACCACGAACGCCCGCGCCGCCCCGGCGGCGAGTCGACGAATGTGCTCGCTCGAGTCACGGCTGCCGATCTCCTCGTCGCTGTTGACGAACACGACCGGCGCGAGCGGCGGATGCGCGTCAAGGTCGTGCAGCGCACGCAGCGCGAACACCATCTGCACGAGCCCGCCCTTCATGTCGTACACGCCGGGACCGCGCACGCGGTCCTCGAACGCGACCACCGGCATGTGCTCGAGCGTGCCCGTCGGCCACACGGTGTCCATGTGGCCGAGCAGCAACTGGTAGGCAACCTGCTCGCCCCCCGGGCCCGCCCTGAGGTGGTCCCCGGTGCCGCGACCCGGGATTCGCTCCACCTCGAAACCGATCGCGCTCAGCTCATCCAACAGGATCGCGAAGGGCCCACTCTGGGTCGCGGGCTCGAGCGACGGCGACTCGGCCGCGGCGAACTGCTCGAGCAGGGTGGTCATCGCGAGCTCTTGGCCGCGGAGTCGGTCGAGAATCTCGCCAGCGCCCGTCACAGCCGCAAGTCGGCCGGGAATGGGAACGAGAACGTCTCGCCGATCTCTGCAAAACGGCCCGGGCTCACGTACGCGAGCAACGGCATGGCACTCGTTAGATCCGCGTCGTCGGCCTCCGAAGCTCGCAGCGCCCGCTCGTCCACTGACGCGGCAACGATCTCGCCGACGATCAGGCTGTTCTCGCCGAAGCCGTCGACGACGCGCTCCAGGGCACACTCAAGCCAAAGGTAGGCGTCGCGCACGAGAGCGCCCTCGACGACGCGCGCCGGCATCGTCGCGAGCACCCCCACGGCGGGCTTGGACCCGTCCGCAAGACGACGCGACGCAACAAGGCTCGACTCGAGGAGCTGACCGGGCCGCGGGAAGCTCACGGTGAACTGCCTCCGCGTCTGCACGTTGCGCTGGGTCGCGTGTCGCGGGCTGCACACGAAGCAGAAGTAGTTCTGCCAGCCGAGCGGCATCGCCATGTGCTTCGGCGCGAGGTCCAGGGCGCCGTCGTCCTCGAGCGTGCCGACGAGGATCAACGGCGCGACCGTGAAGAAGCGACTCCAGATCGGCGACTGCGTGTCCAGCTCGACGATGTTCGGCATACGACAACACAGATACCGGGCGGCGCCGGCGCCGGCATCGGTGACGGTCCGCAGCCCTGACCCGGGTTAACCCGGTCTTTCAGCATCGTGTGTGTGTGTGGCCCTGCAGCTGAACCCGTGTGGGGGCTACTGCCGAGCCGGCGCGGGAAACCGAACCGCGGCCCCTTCCTTGCGAGTCACCCACGCCCCGCCGGCCGGCCGCGCTTTAACTTCCCCGGTCCGACAGCCCCTCACACGTGTCGCTCTCCCACCACGAAGCGCTCGATCCCCGCCAGGTCGCGCTCGCTTCGCACGCTGCGGAAGCCCGCGGCGCGCATGAGATCCGCGACCGTCCGCGCCTGGCCGGCGCCGACCTCCAGCGCGACGAGGGCCACGCGGCGGCGCTCCGCGACCTGCGCGAGCAGCTCCCGAATCGCCGCCAGACCGTCCGGCCCGGCGAACAGGGCGCCTGCCGGCTCATGACGCAGGATCTCGGGGGCCAGATGAGAGCGCTCGGACTCGGCGACGTATGGCGGGTTGGAGAGGACCGCGTCGAACTCGTCCGCGATGCCCTCAAGCATGTTCGCTGCTAGCCATCGCACCTGCAGCCCGAGGCGCAGCCCGTTGGCTCGAGCCAGCTCCAGCGCGGCCCCGCTGACATCGCTGCCCGTGACCTCGAGGTCCGGGCGCTCGTCCTTCAGGGCAAGCGCCACCGCGCCGCTGCCCGTGCCGAGGTCGAGCACGTGCGCGTCCCCGCTCAGCGTGAGCCCGATCTCGACGAGCAGCTCGGTCTCCGGACGGGGAACGAGCGCACGCCGATCGACCGCCAGCTCCAGGCGCCGAAAGCCGCGATGCCCGACGATGTAGGCGACCGGCTCGCGGTCCACGGCGCGGCGGCGTACGGCATCCTGAAACGCGCGCACCGCCGGTCCCTCCACCATCGGGCCCCCGTCGACCAGCTGCAGATCGGCCAGCAGCCGGCGGCGGTCGACGCCGAGCACGTGCGCCAGCAGCACCTCGGCATCCAGGCGGGGGGTTTCGCACCCTGCCGCCGCCATAGCGGTGATCGCGCCGTCGAGCGCGTCACGCGCCGCGGTGCCCGTCACACCGCCGCCTGCGCCTCCAGGCGCCGGCGCTTCTCGTCCGCCTGCAACGCCGCGGTGAGCTCGTCCAGCTCTCCTTCGAGGACCTGATCGAGGTTGTGCACGGTGAGCCTGATCCGGTGGTCGGTCACCCGCCTCTCGCCGTAGTTGTAGGTACGGATCTTCTCGGCCCGGTCGCCGGTCCCGACCTGCGAGCGACGGTCGGCGGCCAGCTCGGCCTGCTGCTCGGCCAGGGCACGCTCGTAGATCCGCGCCCGCAGCACCCGCAGCGCCTTCTCGCGGTTCTGCAGCTGGGACTTCTCGTCCTGCATCGACACCACGATGCCGGACGGCTTGTGCGTGATCCGAACCGCCGAGTCGGTGGTGTTGACCGACTGCCCGCCCGGCCCGGAGGAGCGGTACACGTCGATCTGCAGGTCGTTCGGGTCGATCTGCACGTCGACATCCTCGGCCTCCGGCAGCACCGCGACGGTCGCCGTAGAGGTGTGGGTCCGCCCCTGCGACTCGGTCTGGGGCACACGCTGTACACGGTGGGTGCCACCCTCGAACTTGAACACCGAATACGCCCCGTCACCCTTGATCGCGAACGTGAACTTGCCCTCGCCCACGTCCATGGGCTCGGCCTGCCATCCGCGGCGCTCGGCGTATTTGACGAACATCCGGTACAGGTCGCCCGCCCACAGCCCCGCCTCGTCGCCGCCGGCGCCGCCCTGGATCTCCACGATCACGCTCTTCTCGTCGTTCGGGTCGCGCTCGACCATCGCCAGACGGATCTGCTCCTCGAGCTCCTCGATGCGCCTCTGCGCCTCCCCCAGCTCCTCGCGCACCTCGGGGTCCTCACCCTCCTCCGAGAGCAACTCCTCGGCACCGGCCAGGTCGTCCTGGGCACGGCGCCACTGCGCCGCGAGCTTCGCGCCGGGCTCGAGCTGGCTGTAGGCACGACCGACCTCGGCGTAGCGCTCCCGGTCGGAGATCACCTCGGGGTCGGTCATCTGCTCGCCCAGCTCGGCGAACCGCGTCTCGATCTGGCTGACCAGGTCTTCGATCATCGAGGCCAAGTCTATGAGCCCCCGGCCCGAGCCCCGCCGGCTGCTCTAGGCCACGAGCTCCACGCCGACGAGGTCGGCGGCAGAGGCACTCCCCGGCGCCTCCACGGCGAGCACAGCCTGCATCGCGGAGATCGCGACAGCCAGCTGGTCGAGGTCGGGCTCGCGGGTGGTGAGCAGCTGCAGCTTCATGCCCGGCCACATGACCGCCCTCACCCAGCGCTTGCGCCGGTTGCGCCCCGCGAACCTGATCAGCTCGAAGGAGATCCCCGCGATCAACGGCACCCCGAGCAGACGGGTCACGAGCAGCCAGTACCAAGACGGCAGGCCGATCGGGGCGAACACGAAGATCGCAACGATCATCACCAACAGCAGGAAGCTCGTACCGCAGCGGGGGTGCAGGCGGGAGAAGCGCTTCGCGTTGGTGGGCGTCAGCGGAAAGCCGGCCTCGAAACAGGAGATCGTCTTGTGCTCGGCACCGTGATACTCGAACACCCGCTGCATGCTGCGCATCCGGGAGAGCAGGAGCATGTAGCCCAGGAAGATGCCGGTCCGCACGAGACCCTCCACGAGCCAGAACAGATAGGAGGAGCCCAGCTGAGACTTGACCAGGCTCGTCAGGCCCACCGGGATAAGGAAGAACAGGACGATCGCCAGCGCGAGCGCCACGACAACCGTCCCCGCCCACATGCCACGCGAGATCTCCTGCTCTCCCTCCTGGCCTTCCTCCACTGGCAACTGCGCGTTCGCCGAGACCTCCAATGCGCGGAAGCCGAGCATCAGCGACTCGCCCAACGCCACGACACCGCGCACGATCGGCAGGCGCAGCGCGCGACGGCGCCTCAGCGCCGAGTTCAGCGGGAACGTGCTGACCTCGATCTCGCCCTGCGCCGCCTCCTCCAGCGAGCGCTCGCTCTGGCTGAGCTGCTCTTCGGTCGGCTTGCGCACCGCCACCGCCCAATTGGAGACGCCCCGCATCATCACGCCCTCGAGCACCGCCTGCCCCCCCACAGGTGCGTCGCGCTGGGCGATCAGCTCGCCGTTGCCGTCGCCGGCGGTCACGCCCCCGGGGACGGCTCCGGCGCCGGCGAGCGCGGGCGTCGCAGCAGACGCCCCATCTGCCTCGCCTGCCGTCGTCGACGAACCGGCGGCCACGCGAGAGGACATCGGCCTACTGGGAGGAGCGGCTCTGCGCGGTGTGCAGGCGGCCCTTGGCCACCCTGCGCTGGAAGCGCTCCACCCGTCCGCCGGTGTCGATCAGCTTCTGCCGCCCTGTGTAGAACGGATGGCAGTTGGAGCACACCTCGACGTGCAGCTCCTCCTGGGTAGCGCGGGTCATGAACTCGTTGCCACAGGTGCAACGAACGTGCGCCGGCCCGTAGTTCGGGTGGATCTTGGCATTCATGGTCAGGCCATTCTAGCGATCTGCCAAGCCGCCTCGAAACCCGCTCCATCCGCCCGCTCAGCCGACGGGTGGCGGGGCGTCCGCCGTCGAGGCGGTGCCGGGCAGGCTCGGGGCGGGCACCGGCGCAGGCTGCCGGCACGCTGCGGTGTGTCGTTCGGCGCTCCCGACCAGACGGCCCCTCGCGCCCAGCCAGCGAAAGTGCACAGCCGCCCGGTAGGAAGCCGGGGCCGGCAGGTTGGTGACCCTGTTGCGGTACTTGTAGGCCTTCACCCCCGGTTCCGAGCGGCGCCACACGCCCAGTCCCGGCGCGCTGACGGTATGGAACAGCGCTTCCCCGGTCGTCCGCTCCTGGATGTCGATCCGCATGGCCATGCGTACGCTGCCGGCGATCGCCGTCATTTCGCCGACGAAGGTCGCCGATCGTTCGCCCTGGACGGCGGCCGTGACGCACTGCCCCAAGCTCGCAGAGGCGCTCGCCGCGTCCGCTTGCGCTCGGATGGGAGCCGTCTGGCCCAGCGCCGCGGGGGCCTGCGCCGCACAAGATGCGGCCAGTGCGCACACGAGCCAGGTCCTCGAGAGAGTGGCGGCGCCGGACATCATCGACATCGGACCCCTTAACACCCTCCGGGCAGGCATGTTTCGCACCATGCCGGCGCGCGCCTCCCTAGGTGATCTGGTACAGCGGTCCGTCGCCGCCCTCGGGCGTCGTCAGCCGGCCGCCCTTCGCCGTGATCGCCCCGCACTGCACGCAGTTGGTGTAGTTCACGATCACGTCCACGTCACCGTGCTCGGGAGCGTCATCGGGGATCTCATAGACGCCCGCCGGACACATCCAGCGCCACGTCTCGGCGATCTCGCGCGGCACATGCCTCTGCACGCGGATGTGGTTCGGCGCGTCGTCCCGGGTCGAGTTGCCGCTGATGAACACGCTCGAGAGCTTGTCGAAGATGTACTTGCCGTCCGGCTTGGGGTAGTTGTCCTTCGCCTTGCCGGTGAACATCGGCTGCGCGTCGTTTCGGTGCAGGGGCCAGCGCCCACCCGGAAAGCGCCCCCTGGTCGCGATCATCAGGTTGGTCAGCGGGCCCCCCAGCAGCAGCCCTTTGGAGAACGGCTGGCGCGTGTTGCGCTGTTCCCAGAGGTCCTTCCCGATGATCGAGGTCTCGACCGCCTCCTCATACTGCTCGAAGCTCGATTCCCCGCGCCTGAGCGCGGCATAGATCGACTCGGCAGCCAGAATCCCGGACTTGATCGCGTAGTGCACACCCTTGAGCGCCGCGAGGTTCACCATGCCGCCCGCGTCCCCCACCACGAGCGCACCGGGCATGGACAGCTTCGGCATCGCCCAGTAGCCGCCCGCGGGAATCGCCTTGGCCCCCCACGCCACGCGCTCACCACCGTCGAGGATCTGGCGCACCAGCGGGTGCGTCTTGAACTGCTGGAGCAGGTCGTGCGCAGAGGTCGTCGCGTCGGCATAGTCGAGGTCGATGACGAAGCCGATGCTCACGAGGTCATCCCCGGTCTTCTCGTCCTTCATCGGGTAGATCCACGACCCGCCGATCTGGTGATACTTGGCCGAGATCTTCAACGGCCAGCCCGCGAGCGTGTGGATCACGCGGTCGAGCGGCTTGGAAACCTTCCAGACCTCCTTCACGCCGAGCTCCCACACCTGGGGCTCGCGTCCCTCGGCGAGGTCGAACTCGCGGATCGCAGCGCCGGTTATGTGTCCCCAGCAGCCCTCGGCGAGCACGGTCGCCTGCGCCTTGATGTCGGTGCCCGGCTCGAAGTTGCCCAGCGGCTCGCCGTCCTTGCCCCGCCCCTTGTCGCCGGAGCGGACGCCCACGACGCGACCGTCCTGCACGATCAGCTGAGTGGCGGAGGTCTCGGTGAGGATGTACGCGCCGGCATCCTCGGCCTGGCGCTGCTGGTAGCGCGCGAGTGCCGAGACCGAGACGACCTCGTTCCCGTGGTTGCGCTGGGGGGGAGGCGGCGGGATACGGATCTTCGTCTTGCCGTTCGGCAGGAGATAGATCGCCTCCTTCTTGACCTCGCCATACGCGAAGCCCTCGGCGCGCCACTGCTCGCGGGTGATGTCCGGGAACAGCTCTTCGAGCGGCCCGGGGCGCATGACCGCACCGGAGAGATTGTGCCCACCGCAGGTCTTGGCCTTCTCGATCACCGCCACCGGGACCTCCCCGAGGCGCTCCATCGTCTCGGGATCGTCGGCCAGAAGCTGCAGCAGCCGGTTGGCGCACGCCAGCCCCGCCGTGCCGCCACCGACGATTGCCACCCCGACCTCGATCAACTCGTCCTCGGGGTCGAGTCCGCGCTTGACGAACTCCGACGGTGAGTCCACCGGCGGCGGGAAGGCCGCCGGTGCGACCCTCCCGTTGCGAGCGCCATTGCCTGCCGCCATCGTCAGATCCGCCTCTGCGGGTTGCGCACGCGTGCGGCCCGGCGCGCCAGGGTCCCTGCCGGGCGATCGGCGAGCATGATCAGCTGCCCTTCTTCGCCTTCACGGCCTCTGTCAGCTTGGGCAGGATCTTGTTCAGATCGCCAACCACGCCGAGGTCGGAGAACTCGAAGATCGGGGCGTTCGCGTCCTTGTTGATCGCCACGATGTTCTCCGAGGCCTGCATCCCCACCTTGTGCTGGATCGCGCCGGAGATGCCCGCCGCGAGGTACAGCTTCGGCGCAACGGTCTTTCCCGTCTGGCCGATCTGGGCGGCGTACGGATACCAGCCCGCGTCGACCACCGCGCGGGTGGCGGCGACCGCGCTGTTGGAGCCGAACGCGTTCGCGAGCTCTTCGCAGAGCTGGAAGCCCTCGGCCTTGCCGAGACCGCGTCCGCCGGCCACGAGGATGCTGGCGCCCTCGATGTCCACATCGGCGCCGCGCTGCTCGCCGCGCGTGACCATCGTCGCCTGCGAGGCGTGCGGGCTCAGCTCGAAGCTGAGGTGCTCGACCGGCGCATCGGCGCCGCCGGACTCCCTGATCTCGAAGGCGTTCAGGCGGCCGATGATGATGCCGACATCCGAGCGATACCTGATCTCGGAGATCGCCGAGTCGCCCAGGATCGGGCGCTCGGCTATCAACTCGCCGCCCTCGGCACGCACGGCCGTCACCTCCATCGCGACGCCTGCGCCGAGTCGCGCGGCCAGGCCGGCCCCGATCTCAAAGCCGAGCAGACCGCCGCCGAATATCGCATAGCCATAGCCACCGTCAGCGATCGCCTTGGCCATCGCATCGACCAGCGGTTGCGCCAGGCCCTCGGGACCCTCGGCGACGAGCACCTTCTTCGCGCCGTATTTGCCGAGCGACGCGGCGAGATCCTCGGGCACGTTCTCGCCGAGCAGGATCGCGTGCGCCTCGCCGCCGAGCTCTGCAGCCAGCTTGGCACCCTCGCTGACGGCGCCGAGGGAGTTCTTGTTGATCGCGCCGTCGTAGTGCAGCGCGTAGACCAGGATGTTCGCCATTTCAGTTCAGCTCCTCTTCAGATGAGCTTGCGCTCGTCGAGCCAGGAGACGATCTTCTCGACCGTCTCGCCGGTGTCCTCGTCCTCGATGATCTCGCCGGCCGCCTTTGCCGGTGGGGCTTTCGCGGCTACCCACTGGGCAGCCGAGTTATCACCGCCGACCTTCCCGGCGTCGATCTCCACCTCGGTCGCAGTCACGGTCTCCAGGGGCTTCTTCTTCGCGCCCATGATGGCCTTCAGCGACGGATAGCGCGGCTCGTTGATCGCGTCGCCCACGGAGATCACCGCCGGCAGCTTGACCTGCACGGTGTCGTAGCCGTACTCGGCCTGGCGCTCGCAGCGCAGGGCGTCGCCCTCGACGTCCATCTTGATCACCTGCGTGAGCGAAGGCATACCCAGATGCTCGGCCACGACGGCGCCGATCGTGTAGCACTCGCCATCGTCGGACTGCTGGCCCAGAAGCACGACGTCGGGCTTCTCGCGCTGGAGCGTCTTGGCCAGCGCGTAGCCGGTCGCCGCCACGTCCGAGCCGGCCAGCGCCGGGTCGGAGAGGTGCACCGACCGGTCGGCTCCGAGCGAGACCGCCTTGTGCAGCGCGCGCACGGCGCTGTCGGGTCCCATCGTCACCGCGACGATCTCCTCCACCGGGACGACGCCACCCTCTTTGATCTGCATCGCCGCCTCGATGGCGTGCGTGTCATACGGGTTGAGGTTCTTCTCCCCGCTGCGGTCCATCCGCCCCGTCGAGGGGTCGATCCTCTTCTCGACGGCGGCGTCCGGGACCTCCTTCACCAGGACGCATATCTTCATCTCAGGCAACTCCTTGGGGTCTGTTGGGGCCGAGTCTACTTGTTTGAGCAGTTGACTGACGAGTCAATCAGCTGCCGGCCCGCCCGGTCAATCCGCTCGGCGCGCGGTTGCGTCGCGAATGAAATCCACGATCGCCTGCGTTGAGGCGCCGGGCGTGAACACCTCAGCCACGCCGAGGTCCTTGAGCTCAGGGATGTCCTCGGCCGGAATCGTGCCGCCGACGGTGATCACCACGTCGTCGATGCCCTGCGCACGCAGAAGCTCGACCACGCGCGGCACCAGGGTCATGTGCGCGCCCGACAGGATCGACAGACCCACGGCGTCGGCATCCTCCTGGATGACCGTCTCCACGATCTGCTCCGGGGTCTGGTGCAGCCCCGTGTAGATCACCTCCATCCCCGCGTCGCGCAGGGCACGCGCGATGATCTTCGCGCCTCGGTCGTGACCATCGAGGCCGGGCTTGGCCACGACCACGCGGATCTTGCTGTGGGTCTGAGTGCCGGTCATTCGCTCGGCAGATTACGCCCGTGAATCCGAGCGCGCGCTCAGCCGCTCGACGGCGAGCCTGCCCAGACCGCCGAGTGCCGCGGCGGCACCCAGCCCGGCGGCCACCTTCAGGCGACGGCCGAGACGGTCCAGATGCAGCACCTCCCAGCCCTCCTCGGCCGCGATCCGCCTGAGATCCGGGTCGGGGTTGACGACCACCGCGTGTCGCACGGCGCGGAGCATCGGCAGATCCGACTCGGAGTCCGAGTAGGCATAGGAGGCCGCCAGGTCGATTCCCTCACGTTCGGCCACTTCGCGCATCGAGAGCACCTTGCCCTCGCGGTAGTTGAAAGGACCCGCCGGCCTGCCCGTGTAGCGGCCTTCGACGATCTCCGAGCGCGAGCCGAGGCCACCGTCGAAGGCGAGCACGTGGGCAAGCAGGTCGGCCATCTCCTGGGAGGCGGCGGTCAGGATGTACACGGACATCCCGGCATCCTGATGGGCATAGGCGCGCGCCAGCATCTGAGGGTAAAGCCGGGGAAGCACGCCCGCGAGTACCCGTGGCGACAGCCGCTCCAGGTCGCGCACGCGCACGCCGGCGATCATCTCGCCCACGCGTCTGCGCACGTCGTCGGCGCGGTCGTCGGTGGACCCGCGCAGGCGGAAGCGCAGGTTTTCGTAGGCGTCGCGCATCAGGCGGCTGCGCGAGATCATGCCGGTCTCATATGCGGCACGGGCGAAGAAGATGCCCGAGGAACCGGCCATCAGCGTCTTGTCGAGGTCGAAGAAGGCAGCCGCTCCGACCCGGCCGTTGCGGCCCTGCCCGTCCCCCGAGACGGCCTCCCCGAAGAAGGCCTCCCCCGAGGCCCGCCGCCGCCCGGCTAGCGCCGCGCCATCTTGCCGCGATCCCGCGCCGTCTTGCTGCGATTCGCCTTCATGCGGCTCGTGCTGCCGCTCACCGGGAGGCCACTCCGAGCGTTCAGGCATCTACTCGGGGATCACGCCCCAACCCTGAGGATGACCGCGTCGCCCTGACCCCCGCCCGAGCAGATCGCCGCGCAGCCGAGGCCGCCGCCGCGACGCCGCAGCTCGAGCACGAGACTTCCCAGGATGCGGGCGCCCGTGGCGCCGATCGGGTGGCCGAGCGCGACCGCTCCGCCGTTGACATTGACCCGATCCTCGTCGATGCCGAGCATGCGGATCGAGTTCAGCGTGACCGAGGCGAACGCCTCGTTGATCTCCCACACGTCGATGTCGCCGGGCTGCAGGCCGGCCTTGGCGAGCGCCTTGTTCGCGGCGCTCGCCGGAGTGGTCGCGAGATAGGCGAAGTCGTTGGCGCTCTGTGCGTGCGCGACGATCTCGGCCAGGGCCTGCTTGCCGTTGGCGGCCGCCCACTCCTCCGAAGCCAGCACGAGCGCGCCGCCACCGTCGTTCACGCCCGGCGAGTTGCCGGCGGTGTGGGAGCCCTCCCTGCCCACCAGCCCGGGGAGCGCGGCGAGCTTCTCAAGCGATGTGTCCCGGCGAGGACCCTCGTCGATCTCGACGATCGTGTCGCCCTTGCGCCCTTTGACGGTCACCGACACGATCTCTTCCGGGAGGCGTCCCTCGTCCGTCGCCTTCAGTGCGAGCTCGTGCGACCGCAGAGCCCAGCGGTCGAGGTCCGCGCGCGTCATCTCGAGCTCGTCCCCGATCTCGGTCGCCTCGACGAACATCTGCTTGCCCGAGAACGGGTTCGTGAGCCCGTCGTGAACCATCGCGTCGAGCATCTTCGCGTCGCCCATCCGATAGCCGAAACGAGCATTCGGGAGCAGGTAGGGAGCTCCCGACATCGACTCCATTCCCCCACCCACGCCGACCTGCAAGTCGCCCGCGCGGATCGCCTGGTCGAGTATGACCGAGGCACGCAGGCCGGACGCGCACACCTTGTTGATCGTCTCCGAGGAGACCTCCTTGGGGATGCCCGCCTTGATCTGGGCCTGGCGCGAGGGGATCTGCCCCTGGCCCGCCTGCAGCACCTGGCCCATGACGACATGTTCGACCCGCTCGGGCTCAACGTCGGCCCGCTGCAGCGCGGCCTCGATCGCAAAGCCCCCGAGTGCGGTGGCATCCACCGATGACAGGGCACCGCCCATCTTTCCGACGGGGGTGCGCGCGGCGCCGAGGATCACGGTCTTGGGCATGGCAACAGAGCTCTCCTGTGAGTGCGCGGCAAGGGACGGGAGACCCGCAATGGTAGTGGACCTGCCCGGGACCCCCGCCGAAACCCGGCCGGGCACGCCAGTGGACCGCCCGCTGGGGCGGGGCGTACGGACGGATCGACCGTCTCGCGGGATATCGTGCCCGGCCCATGGACGTATCGACCACGAGCGAACCCGGCGAGGCCACAGAGGCCGACACCGTGGCGGTCGGCGTGTTCGACGGCGAGGAGCCCCTCCCGCAGGCGCCACCCGAGCTTGGCGGACTGCTCGCCTCAGGCGAGGCGCGCCGCTCGTTCAAGGCACTCGCGCTGACCCACGCCGCCGGCAAGCGCTGGCTGGTCGTGGGGCTCGGGAGGCGCAGTGACTTCACCGCCGAGCGCGCCCGGGTGGCGGCCGCCGTCGCCAGTGAGCGCACGCGCGAGCTGTCGACGCGCACCCTCTGCTGGCAGGCGCCGGCGGACGGCGGCCCGGAGGTCGCGGCGGCGCTCGTGCAGGGAACGGTCCTCGCCGCCTACCGCTTTGAGCGCTACAAGTCCGCCGAGCCCGATGGTGCGGACCCGGGCGAGGCCCCGCTCAAGGGTCCCGAGCGTCTGATCGTCTCGGCGCCCGGGGACGTGCAGGCGCCGGTGGCCCAAGCCGCGCTCATCGCCGAGGCCGTCAACCGGGCGCGCGACCTGCAGAACCGTCCGGGCAACGACCTGACCCCAACGGCGCTCGCCGAGCACGCGAAGGCGCTCGCCGCGGAGATCGAGAACCTCTCCGTGGAGGTCGAGGGACGCGCCGGAATAGGCAGCCGAGGGATGGGCGCATTCGCCGCCGTCGCCCAGGGATCCGAGCAGGAGCCCGCGCTCATCACCCTGCGCTACCAGGGACCGGGGGCGGTGGGCCCGACGCTGGGCTTCGTCGGCAAGGCCGTGACCTTCGACAGCGGAGGCATATCGCTGAAGCCGGGAGCGAAGATGGCGGAGATGAAGTTCGACATGTCCGGCGGGGCTGCCGTGATCGAGGCCGTGGCGGCGATCGCGCGCCTGCAACTGCCCGTGAGCCTGCTGGCGGTGGTCGGAGCCACCGAGAACCTGCCAAGTGGACGGTCGGTCAAGCCCGGGGACATAGTGACCGCCGCCAACGGCCGCACGATCGAGGTCAACAACACCGACGCCGAGGGCCGCCTGGTGCTTGCCGACTGCCTGTGTCACGCCGTGTCGGAGGGTGCCGAGCGGATCGTTGACCTCGCCACGCTAACCGGCGCGGTGATCGTCGCACTCGGATCGACCTACGCGGGGCTGATGGGCAACGACGAGGAGCTCGCCGCCCAGATCGTCGGCGCCGGGCAGCGGACCGGTGAGATCGTGTGGCGGCTGCCCCTGCACGAGGAGTACGAGGAGCTTGTGAAGGGGAAATACGGTGATCTCGACAACGCGCCCGAAGCGCGCAAGGCGGGCACGATCGTGGGCGCCGCCTTCCTGTCGAAGTTCGTCGGCGACACGCCGTGGGCGCACCTCGACATCGCCGGCTCGGCCTGGGACCTCGGCCGTGCCTACGCGCCCGAGGGGGCGTCCGGCTACGGCGTGCGCCTGCTCGTGGAACTGGCTAAGTCCTACGGCTCCTAGGACCCGCATGATGGGTTCCCAGGCCCGAAGTCCTTAGGCTCCCAGCCCCGAAGTCCTGAGATTCCTGGACCGTCGCGCGATTCCTGGACCGTCGCGCTTCGCGTTCGACGGTGGGGTTGCCCAGGGAGTCACGGCGCGGCGACCGGACGCGTCCGCCAGGGCGCGAAACCCCTCAGGCGACCTGCTCCAGCCACCGTGTCACGGTGGCCCAGGCCGCACCGCGCGGGTCTATGTGCGCGCGGTGACGGCCGGGCTCGCCGTCGATCTCGAGCAGCTCCACACTGCCGCCCGCCGCGATCGCGGCCCGGGCGTATCTGCGGCTGAGCCTCACCGACACAGTCTCGTCGAGGACGCCGTGGACCAGCAGCACAGGCATGCCGGCGGGCACCAGGGCTAGTGGATCACCGGCGGCATAGCGGTCGGGAAGCACCTCGGGAGAGCCACCCATCAGGGCCATCGCCGGGCCGCCGCGCCAGTCGCGGAAGGCGCCGGCCAGGTCGCACACACCGGCCTGTGAGATAACCCGCTGCACGCGCACCCGCGGCTGCCCCTCGATCGCCCCCGGCGCGCCGGCAGGGAGCCTCTCGCGGCTCGCCGCCCACAGCGCGAGATGCCCGCCGGCGGAGTGGCCGAGAAGGCTGACCCGGCTCAGGTCCAACGGGGCATCCAGTCCCGCCAGATGATCTATCGCCGCGGCGACATCCTCGAAGGTCGCCGGCCACCCCCCGCCCGCACCGGTTCGCCGATACTCGATGTTCCAGACCGCCCAGCCGCGGCCCACCAGATCGCCGGCCAGCCCGCGCATGATCATCCGGCCGTAGCGCTTGCGCCAGGAGCCTCCGTGGATGAGGAGCATCACCGGATGGGGGCCGGGGCCACCCGGCAGATGGAGGTCCGCCCGCTGGGAGCGATCGGGACCGTAGCTGTAGGTCCGTCCACGCGTGAGCAGGAAGTCGAGGATCAGGCGCAAGCGGGGCACTCGCCGCCATCCTGACAGGGAGTAGGTCCACCGCCGGACGGCCTGTATAGCCATGGTGATACGGCGACTGCGGAGAGGAGGCATATCCCCAGGCGAGGAATCCAACGCCGGACGGCCTGTATAGCCATGGTGATACGGCGGCTGCGGGGAGGAGGCATATCGCCAGGCGAGGAATCCACTGCCGGACGGCGTGTATAGCCATGGTGATACGGGCGCTGCGGAGAAGACGTGTCCCCGGCGAGGGATCAACCGCCGGACGGCGTGTATAGCCATGGTGATACGGCGGCTGCGGAGAGGAGGCAGATCCCCAGGCGAGGAATTCACCGCCGGACGGCGTGTATAGCCATGGTGATACGGGGGCTCCGCGGAAGAGGCATATCCCCGGTGAGGATCGGGCCACCGGGCACAACCACCTCTCCGCGCGCGGCGTCTGTGAGAATGGCCCGACCGTGGACTTCGACCTCTCCCCCGACCACGAGATGATCAGGCGGACTGTGCGTGAATTCGCCGAGGGCGAGGTGGCCCCGGTCGCCGCGGAGCTCGATCGGACGAAGTCGTTCCCCTACGAGATCGTAGAGAAGCTGGGGAAGCTCGACCTGATGGGAATCCCGTTCCCGCAGGAGTACGGCGGGGGTGGCGGGGACACCCTGGCGTACGCGCTCGCGGTCGAGGAGCTCACCAGGGTTGACTCCTCGGTCGCGATTACGTTGTGCGCGCACACGTCGCTGGGCACCCAGCCCGTGTACCTGTTCGGCAGCGATGAGCAGAAGCGCGAGTGGCTGCCGAAGCTGTGCTCCGGCGAGAGGCTCGGCGCGTTCGGGCTGACCGAGCCGGAGGCCGGGTCGGACGCCGGCAACACGCGCACGCGAGCGCGCCTGGAGGACGGCGAGTGGGTGATCAACGGGGCGAAGCAGTTCATCACGAATGCAGGCACGCGGATCTCGGGGCTGGTCTGCATAACGGCGGTCACCGAGGAGGCCCCGGCGAACGCCGAGCAGACCGGTGGGAGCGCCGGGAAGGAGATCTCGAACGTGATCGTCCCCAACGGCACGCCCGGGTACGAGCAGGGCGAGCCGTATCGGAAGATGGGGTGGAACGCGTCGGACACGCGGCCGCTGGCGTTCGTCGATTGCCGGGTGCCCGAGGCGAACCTGCTCGGTCCGCGGGGAGCCGGCTTCAAGCAGTTTCTGCACATCCTCGACATCGGGCGCATCGGCGTGGCCGCCATGGGTGTGGGACTGGCCCGGGGCGCGCTCGACGAGGCGCTCGCCTACGCCACGCAGCGCCGGGCCTTTGGAAGGTCGATCTCGAAGTTCCAGGCGATCCAGGGCAAGCTCGCCGACATGTCCACCGAGATCGAGGCGGCGCGGCTGCTCGTCTACAAGGCCGCGCGCGAGAAGGACGCCAGGCGCAACTTCACGTTGACGGCCGCTCAGGCCAAGCTCAAGACCGGGCGCCTCGCCGTGCGCTGCGCCGAGGAGGCCGTGCAGATCCACGGCGGCTATGGCTACATCGAGGAGTACCCGGTCTGCCGCTTCTACCGAGACGCCAAGATCCTCACGATCGGCGAGGGTACCGACGAGATCCAGCAGATGGTGATCGCCCGCGCGCTCGGAGCCTAACGCGGCTCGAGAATGACCAGCGGTATCTCCCGCTCGGTGCGGCGCTGGTAGTCGGCATAGCCGCCATAGACGTCCACGACCTCGGGCCACAGGCGCTCGCGCTCGTCTGGCTCGGCCACGCGCGCGTGGACCGGTTGGCGCCTCGAACCGATCTGCACGGTCGTGTCGGGATGGGAGAGCAGGTTGTGAAACCACCCCGGGTTCCTGGGATAGCCGCCCTTGGAGGCGACGATCACCACGTTCTCGGAGTCCCGCATGTAGACGAGCGGGGTCGTGCGTTTCCTGCGGCTCTTCGCGCCGACGTGGTCGAGCAGCAGCACGGGCGGCGCGCCGGGGAAACGGTGCCCGATCAAGCCGTGGCTGGCGCGATACACCGCAACGTGGCCCGACATCAGCCGGCGCAGGAGCGGCCAGCTTCGTTCCACAAAGGTCAGCTGATCCACGGCGGTCCTCACCCTATCCGGATCCCGAACGGAGGCCAACCCGCGTGGGCCGGCGTGCCGCACCGGACCCTCTTACAGGGCTGCCCGCACCTTTGGCCGCCTGGCGAGGAGCCGGACGCCGTGCAGGGGGCGACGATCAGTCACGGCGCGCACGCTCCAGCAGCACGGCGGCCGCGCTCGCCGGGTCCAGCCGCCGCTCGACCACCTTCTCCAACAGTCGCTGAAACTCTTGATCCTCGCGCAACTCGTCCTCGAGGCCCCGCCGCATGCGGGCGATGGCGATCGAGAGCACCTCGTTGCGGAGGTTGCGGCTGCGCCGCTCGGCGAGCTGCCCCCTGGCGAGGATGTGCGCGCGATGCTCCTCCAGGCTCTCCACGAGGTCGGCGACTCCCGTTCCGTCGATCGCCTCGGTCTTGACGATCGGAACCCGCCAGCGCGCGCGAGCCTCCTCGGGGGAGCGGTCCAGATTGGCGAGCGAGAGCACGCCCCGGATCTCGCGCACCATCGTGTCCGTGAGGGGGTGGTCGGCCTTGTTGATCACGATCACGTCCGGGATCTCCATGACGCCGGCCTTCAGCGCCTGCACCGAGTCGCCAGAGCCGGGCATCAGCACGAGCACGACCGTGTCGGCGTGGTCGATGATGTCGACCTCCGCCTGTCCGACGCCGACCGTCTCCAGGAACACATCCTGCCGCCCGGCGGCGTCGAGCAGCAGCACAGCCTGCAGCGCCGCCTCCGCCAGGCCGCCCAGCGCGCCGCGGCTGGCCATCGAGCGGATGAAAACCCCCTGGTCGAGGAAGTGCTCGGTGAGCCGGATCCTGTCCCCCAGCAGCGCACCCTGCGTGAAGGGCGAGGAGGGATCGATCGACAGCACGCCCACCGTCCGTCCGGCGGAGCGCCGCGCCTTTGTCACCGCCCCGATCAGCGTCGACTTGCCAACACCCGGCGGACCGGTGAAGCCGACCACAGCCGCATGGCCGGTATGCGGGTAGACCTCTTTGACCAGCTCCCGGCCCTCCGGCCGGTCATCCTCGACGAGCGTGATCGCGCGGGCCAGCGCGCGGCGGTCGCCGTCGAGCAGGCGCTGAGCGAGCGTAGGATCGGTCATCGCGGCCGGAATCATCGCAGGGCAATACGATTCGACGGCGATGGAGCCGCTGCTCGCCGACCGCGCAACGAAGGCGCCCACCGAGGAGATCGCCCACGTCGTTCGTCGAGCGCCCGATCCGCTGCACGGTGGCCCATGGGCGCTGGCGCGGTTCATGCGCGCCAACCACATGCTGACCCCTTCCTACGCCCGTCTGCTCATGCGCTACGGACTCTTGAAGCTGCGCTATCGCGGGCGCCTGCAGACCGACGGCATCTGCTTCATCTGTCCCGGCGTGCAGCTCGAGATCGGCCGCAACGCAAGGCTGCGCATAGGCCGCTGGGCGTGGATCGGACACGGCAGCAAGATCCGCGTGCATGAGGGCGAGGTGGACATAGGGGCGAAGACGGTGATGGGTCAGGAGTGCACGATCTCAGCCTTCCAGCACGTCTCGATCGGCCGCGAGTGCATCGTCGCCGACCGCGTGATGCTGATCGACTTCGACCACGGCGTCGTAGAGGTCGAGCGCCCGATCAGGCTCCAGGGCATCTACAAGCGCGACGTGCGCGTTGGCCACAACGTCTGGATCGGCTACGGCGCGTGCGTGCTGCGTGGCGTGACGATCGGCGACAACGCGGTCGTCGGGACCAGCGCCGTCGTTACCAAGGACGTACCTGAGAACGCGGTGATCGCGGGCGTCCCTGCGCGCGTGATCCGCATGCGCGACGCCCCTCGTTCGATGCGCTGGGGCTGAGGGCGCCGGCGCTCGGCGCGCAGCTCATGGCGCAAGCAGCGCTGCGCGATCTGCGTAGGTCGCGAGGTTGCGCAGGCCGTCCAGACCGGCGTCCCGGCCTTCTCTCTGCGCACGCACGAACGCCCGCCGATGGCCCTCGAACCGCTCCCGCGCGTATGGCGCGGCAAGCCGGCGGGAGACCATGAAGGCCCAGTCGCTGGCCTGCAACGCGAGCAGCTCACGCACCGCCGCCGTGCCCGCCCGCGTGCCCGCCGCGACCAGCTCCAGCTCAGCTGCGCGCGCCGCGAACGCCATCCCGGCCACCGCCGGGGCAGACCAGGTCGACAGGTCGCCGTCCTGCCCCCAACTGCTCGCCTGCCAGTCTGCCTCGCCCGCCTGAAACGGCGCCGGGTCGCGCGCTTCCAGCGCGTCGTCCAGGCGAACCAGATCCAACCCCTGCCGCGAGCACTCATCCACCACCGCCCGAAGCCACGCGGTGCCCTCATACCACCAGTGGCCGAACAGCTCGGTGTCCACTGCGCATACCACCAATCCGCCCGCGGGCAGGCCAGCGCCGGCGTCGCGCAGGCGGGCGATCGTCCGCTCGACGAAGTCGGCGGCATGGGCCCGCGCGAGGGCGAGGGCGCGGCCGTGATCATAGGCGCCACCGTCGTTGCTCCACGGATTGTGGTGGTGCACGGTCCGGTGGTGGTAATCGCGGTAGGCGCCGCTCGACGGGTAGCCGCCCTCGCTCCACACGAGCGAGATCGTGGCGCGGTCGATCGGTACGAGCACGACACCCGACTCGCTCTGGAGCGGTTGCAGATGCTCGTGCGCGCCCAGCCCGAACCGGTCCGTCAGCTCGACGCAGACGGCACGCGCGCCGGCGTCCTCGAGCGGCCCCTGCAGCCATGGCGCGTATGCGCACTCCGGCAGCCAGAAGCCGCCGTGCCAGCTGCTGCCGAAGCGCTCGCGGTGGGCGCTCACGCCGGTCTGCACCTGCAGCCGAACGCCCGCGTCGGTGGCCAGCAGCGGAAGAATCGCGTGCGTCGCCGAGGACGTCCACTGAACATGGCGGGAGAAGGGACTCAGCAGATCCGCCCCGCGCCCGGCGAAACGCTCAAGAGCCCCCTCGTAGTCGCTCCAAGAGCGTTCCAGCTCGCGCGCGAGCGTCTCGTGTCCGCCGGCGCGCAGCCCGGCCGCGTCCTGCTCGTGGGTGGCGCGACGAACCCCCTCCACGAACGCTGTGAAGCGCTTGGGCAATCCGGGTGCTTCGAGCTGGTCGCAGAGCACCGGCGTGAGCGAGACCGTGAGCGGGGCGCCGCCGTCCAGCAGCTCCAGCAGCGGCAGATAGCAGACGGCGATCGCCTCCCACAGCCACTCCTCGCCGAACGGCCACGTGCCGAAGCCCTCGACATAGGGCATATGCGTGTGCAGGACGATCGCCAGGGCGCCGCGGTCGCGGCCCGGCGTCACGGCCGGCACACCGCGAGGAAGTCCAGCGCACGGTCCATGTCGGCCTCACCCTCGGGCCGCAGGGCGAAGTCCGAGGCGGCGATCGCGGGCGTGAACCAACCGTAGAAGCGCTCCGTCACGCCGATCCGCGGGTGCACCGCATCCCAGCCCAGGCGCAACGCAGCCGCGTGCGCGCGAAGCTTGCGTGCGTGGAAAAGGCCGTACATCTCCACGCTCGAGAAGTGCTCGCGGCACAGTCGCGCGAACTCCCCGGCGCGGTACTCGTGTACATGCCAGGGGTTGCCCGAGCGCGACGCCCCCTTCGGGGCGAGCGTGAGCACGTTCGGGGTCGACACGTAGACCGTCCCGGACTCGCCGACCAGCAGGCGGAAACGCTCGAGCGCCGCGGCGGGATCCTGGAGGTGCTCGATCGTCTGAAGGAACACCAGGGCATCGGCGGCCTCGGAGAAGGTTTCGACCAGCTCACATGCGAAGCGCAGGTTCGCGCGGCCATAGCGCAGCCGCGCGTGCTCGTGCGCCTCGGGGTTGGCGTCGACCCCGACCACGCTCGCGGCAACGCCGGCGAGCACGCCCGAGCCGTAGCCCTCGCCGCAGGCCATATCGACCACGCGCAGCCCACGTACCCTCGAGGCGATCCACTCGTAGACCGCGAGATGGCGGCGGAACCAGTAGTTCTCCTCCGGCACGTCGGGGAGCGTGCGCTCTCCAGTCAGCGCCAGCGGTGGTACCCCCGCGGGCTGATCGCGCTGCTCGTAGACGGGCGCGGACACGGCGCGCGAGTATATGGTGCCGGACCGTGTCACCTCTCCCGAGGACCCCTCGACGAAGATCGGCCCGTCCGGATGACCAGGAGGATCGGCCGGTCCGGACCGGGTCAGCGGCCGTAGCATGGCTCACGGCCCCGGAGATCATCTGGGCCAGGGCCGTCTTCGCCGGCCGGAGTCACCCGCCCTCTTCATGAGCCGCCCTCATTCATGAGCCCCCAGGCCGCCGTGTCCCCTTCCAGGCATGCCCTCAGCGCCGAGGAGGTCCGAGACGTGAACGCTCGCTACCACGACGTGGCGGCGCACCACTACGACTCCAAGTGGGGCATCGACTTCGGCGAGCGCGGCGGCGACCAGGTGGCCGTCAAAGTCGCCAAGGCGCTCGGGCACGCACCCGGGCACTATGCCCGCTCGCTGGAGATCGGCGCGGGGACGGGCTACTTCACGCTGAACATGCTCCGAGCCGGGTTGATAGGAAGGGCCACCTGCAGCGACATCTCGCCCGGCATGCTCGCCACCCTTCAGCGCAACGCGCGGCAACTGGGACTTCGGGTTCAGACCGCGCGGGCCGACGCCGAGAGCCTGCCCTTCCCCGACGCCAGCTTCGACATCGTTCTGGGCCACGCTGTGCTCCACCACCTCCCCGACCTGCCACGCGCGTTCGCGGAGTTCGAGCGTGTGCTCGCCCCCGGCGGGACCGTGCTGTTCGCCGGCGAGCCCTCCAGCTACGGCGACCGCCTGGCAAAGGTGCCCAAGCGGGCGGCAGGCGCCCTCGCACCGATGTGGCGGCGAGCGATCGGCGCGCAGCCGGCCGCGACGGACCACCCTGACCAGCCCGACGCCACCCTCGAGGCGTTCGTCGACGTCCACGCCTTCACACCCGCCGAGCTTTCAGGATTCGCCGTCGGTGCGGGCCTGCGGGACGTGCGCGTCACGGGCGAGGAGCTCCTTGCCAACTGGTTCGGCTGGATCAGCCGCACGCTCGAGGCGACGGTGGAGCCGGGCGACGTCCCGTGGCTCTGGAGGCAGGGCGCGCACCGCGGCTACCTTCTCCTGCAGCGACTCGACCGCGGGCTGCTGGAGTCGCGGCTGCCGGCGGCGATCTTCTACAACCTGTTGCTCTCGGCCCGCAAGGCCCCCGCTGAGTAGTCCACGATCGGCCCGATGCACCCCGGGTGACCCGCCCGGGCCACCTAGACTGCCCACATGCCCGAGCGACTCTCCCGGGACTTCGCGCTCTTCCCGCTGGGGATCGTGGCGCTGCCCACCGAGAGCGTGCCGCTGCACATCTTCGAGGACCGCTACCGGCGGATGATCGACGAGTGCCTGCTGGCCGACCCCGGATCGAGCGAGGCGGAGTTCGGCATCGTCTGGCTGTCCGACGAGGAGCTCAAGCCCGTCGGGTGCGCCTGCGAGATCGAGGAGGTGCTCGAGCGGTTGCCCGATGGCCGGATGAACATACTCGCCCGCGGGACGCGCCCGTTCCGGCTGGTGGAGCGCCAGGACGACCTCCCTTACCCGGCCGGCGTCGTCGAGTTCCTCACCGAGCCCGACGAGGAGGCCGACCCCGAGGCCGCACGTGCGGCCCGCGAGCTGTACCGGGAGCTGGTCGAGCAGGCCACCGATCGAAGGCTCGAGGAGGACGAGCTCGGGGAGCTCGACGCCTACCGGATGGCGGCCACCGTGGAGTTCGGCCTAGACGCCAAGCAGCAGCTGCTCGAGCTGCGCTCGGAGAACGCCCGCCTGCGTCTGCTCGCGCTCCTGCTGCGCGCCGCGCTCAAGCGCCTCGAGCTGGTCGAGCGCGCCGAGGCCCGCGCCCGCTCGAACGGGAAGGTTCGCTTCGGCTGATGCTCCTGCGAGCTCGCCGCCCCAGGCGCTAGCGGCGCCCGAGAAGGGGAGCTTGCTGCGCCTGCGCCCGATCGAGGCGTGAGGTCTGAAACCTGCACGGCCGGAACGATCGGGCCTGCTTGCTGGGGCGGAACGATCGCACCGGCGGGAGTCGAACGTCGTTGCGAAACGCCGACTCGGCGACCATGCGCCGGGTCATGGCGCGCGCGACGATCGCGCCCGCCACCATCTGCTCGTCGACGACGTAACGCGAGTCGAGCACGAGCTGTCGGAGTAGTTGTGCCCGTTGCATCGCTTGCCTGTAAAGCCCATCGGCAACGCTGCGAACCGGCGTTCGCGAAGGTCCTCCGCTTAGACGAGCATACGACGCGTAATGCCCGGTTCGCGCCCGGCTGGTGCGCCTACTCGGCCAGGTGGCAGACGCCCTGCGCGGTCTGCAACACGAACAGCGCCAGCCGGCGTAACACCGCGGGCTGTCCGGTGGAGTCGTCGCTGAAGCGAACGCTCCCGTTTTCGTCGCGCAGGTAGTAGCTGAAAACCGAGCGCGGCCCAGCAGGCAGCGACATGCGGCCGGCGGCCGGGCCCCGCAGGTCTTCCTGGATCGCCCGTGCTTCGATCAGCTGCGGATCGCTCAGTTTCAGGGTGGCCCCGCCGTTGCAGCGGACGCCCCCTTCTTCGTTAACCAGAAGCGTCAGCGGTGGCACCGCCACACTGCTGCTGCTGCGCTCCACGACGAACAGGTCAGGGGCCTTGATGCCCCCGCAACCTGCGAGCAGCGTCCCGGTTACGACGACGGCGGCGGCGGCCCACCCGACTCGCCAGATGCGCGCCGGTTGCGCACCCTCGGGGCAGGGGCTCTGCTCTTTGGGACCGCGATTCACGCGCTCAATGCCACTCCGCCGCGGCGCGGGTCGCCCGCCCCGGTGAGCGTCCGCCCGCGGCGCTGCACGGCCTGGACGCCGCCGAAGAACAGGTTCAGCGCTCGGAACCGCACCACCCGCGTGTCACCGTCGAGCGCCTGCGCGAGGTCGATGCCGGGCTCGGCGAAGAGGACTCCATCCTCGAAATGCACGCGCGGCGCGTCCACCGCCTGGCGGGCCTGCATGTGGCGGTCGACCACGCCGACGATCGTCTGCAAAAGGGCCGAGCGGATGCGATTGGATCCGGCGCTCCCCAGCACCAACTCGACCTCACCGTCGCGCATCACGATCGTGGGCGCCATCATGCTCGGCATACGCCGCCCGGCCGGATACCGGTGGAAGCCGAGCGGGTTGAGGTCCTCCTCGCCCATGACGTTGTTGATGTGCATGCCCGTTCCCGGCACCACCTCGCCGGAGCCCTCGCCGTTGGAGCACGTGGCGCTGCACGCGCAGCCCTCGGCGTCGAGCACCGAGATGTGGGTCGTGGCTCCCAGGCGGGTGGCGAGGAAGCGCTCGAGGAAGCCTTTCTCGGCCAGCCCCTGCACGAACTCGGGCGTGCGCTCGGACTGGGCGGCGGTCATCGCCTCAACCACGCCGCGCAGCGTCGGCGGCGCCGGGGCGCGATCCAGGAGCGCCAGCGCGTACGCCAGCAGCGTCCCGCCCGCCGACGGGGGCGGGTTGGTGAGAACGTCGCGGTCCCGGTAGCCCACCTTCACCGGCTCGCGCTCGACCGCGCGATAGTCGTCGAGGTCCTCGCGACTCAGCGAGCCGCCGCGGGCCCAGAGCCAGTCGGCCACGGCGGTCGCCAGGTCGCCCCTGTAGAAGGGTTCGGCGCCGTCCTGGCCCAGGCGCAGCAGCGAGTCGCCCAGCTCCGGATTGCGCATCAGCTCGCCCTCGCGCAGGATGCGCCCCTCCGGTGCCCACAGCGCCGCGCACTCCGGCGTAGAGCTCAGCAGGTCGCCGAGGATCTTCGCTACGTAGGCCTGCCCCGCGTTCAGCACGACGCCGTCCCGCGCGAGCCGGGCGGCCGGTGCCACCAGGTCCTCGAGCGGAACCGTGCCCCATCGCCTTAGCGCCTCGCACACTCCCGCCGGCGTCCCGTAGACGCCACACGAGGCGGGGCCGATGTGGAACACCTGTGCGGCATCTCCGAAGGACACGTCAACCGCCCTCAGCTCGGCTGCGGCTGCGTCACCGCCGCTCGCCGATCCTCGATCGGTCGGCGCCTGCACGAAGAAGTCCAGCAAGGTCGGCTCATGTCCCGCGCCGGCGACCAGCATGTATCCGCCCGCCCCCAGCCCGGTCAGCAGCGGCTCGGCGGCGAACGAGGTGAGCATCGCCCCGACGGCCGCATCGACCGCGTTCCCGCCTTCCCGCAGCACTCTCGCGCCGGCCTGTGCCGTCAGGGGGTGCCCCGCTGCCAGGACTCCCTTCTCAGCTTGGCGCATGGCTGAGCGATAGCACAGGCGTGCCCCTCGGCGAAGCGCCGGACCGTCCGCTCAAAGGTTCGGGGTGAACTCGGGCACTTCGAGATCCGCCGCGGAGGAGCCGCGACGTGCGGGGGGCCGCGATCCGGCGGCTCGCTTGACTTTCAGCTCGCCGGCGGGCTCCTTCAGGCGACCCACGCTCTTACGCCTGCCGGCGTCGCCGTAGCCGGTCGCCACCACCGTCACCCATACCTGGTCGTCGAGCTTCTCATCGACCATCGCCCCGAAGATGATGTTCGCGTCGGGATGTGCAACCTCGGACACCGACTTGGCCGCCTCGTTGACCTCCCAAAGCGACAGCTTGGCGCCGCCCGTGATCGAAAGCAGGATCGACCGCGCACCGTTCATCGACGTCTCCAGCAGCGGTGAGGAGATCGCCTGGGTCGCGGCTTCCGTCGCGCTGTTCTCGCCGACGCCCATGCCGATGCCGAGAAGCGCGTTGCCCGCGTCGCTCATGATCGCGCGCACGTCCGCGAAGTCGAGGTTGATCAGGCCCGGCAGGGTGACCAGGTCGGAGATGCCCTGCACGCCCTGGCGCAGCACGTCATCGGCCACGCGGAAGGCCTCCACCATCGCCGTCCGCTCGTCCAGCACCGAGAGCAGCCGGTTGTTGGGCACCACGATCAGCGTGTCCACCTCCTCGGCGAGCGCCCGCACGCCCTGCTCGGCCTGCTCGCCGCGGCGGGAGCCCTCGAAGCCGAACGGCTTGGTCACGATCGCGACGGTGAGAGCTCCTATTTCCCGCGATATGCGCGCCACGATCGGCGCGGCTCCGGTCCCGGTCCCGCCGCCGGCACCGGCGGTGATGAAGACCATGTCCGAGCCCTTCAGCAGCGCCTTCACACGGTCGTAGTCCTCCATCGCGGCCCCCCGCCCGACGGCTGCGTCCGAGCCGGAGCCCAACCCCTTGGTCAGCTCCGCGCCGATGTGCAGGGTGACGTCGGCCGTGGACTGCTGCAGCGACTGCACGTCTGTGTTCACGGCCAGGAACTCGACGCCCTCGACCTCCGCCTCCACCATCCGGTTGACGGCGTTCACGCCGGCGCCGCCGACTCCCACCACGCGGATCACCGGCTCCCCGACCGGTCCGCCTGCGCTCGCGCCGGTCGCGCTCGGGAGCTGGTGCTCGCGGGTGTACTGGTCCATCACCGGACGCGCCGGGGACCGATCCATGATGTTCTCGGGGATCTCCGAGGAGAAGGCGTCGCGCAACCGCTCCCGCGGAGTGCGGACTTGTGCGCCCGCCGGGGAGGTCTCTGCAGGGGGCTCGGCGGGAGTGCTCAGAGCGGGGTGGGGCAACTCGCTCTCTGGCTGATCCTTGGAGGCAGTCGGCTCGCCGGACTCCTCCTCGGAGAGTTCGGTCTTGCGAAACAGAGCGGCGAGCGGTCCTTCCCGCATGCTGGCGCGTTTAGCGTTTGCCATTGGCCAGGACCTCCTGTGCGAGCTGTCGATAGGACTGAGCCGCGACACCGTCCGGCTCGTACCTGAGCACTGACATGCCCTTGACCGGCGCCTCGGCGAAGCGAACCGTCTTGCGGATCCGCGAGGCGAACACGCGGTCGCCGAAGTTCTCCTCGAGGATCTCGATCGCCTCCTTGGCGTGGATCGTGCGCGAATCGACCAGAGTCGGGAGGATACCCTCGATGTCAACGCCGGGATTGAGGTTCTCGCGGATCATCGCGAGCGTGTTCTGCAGCTGGATGAGTCCACGCATCGACAGATACTCGCACTGCACGGGGACGATCACCTTGTCGGCCGCCGTCAGGGCGTTGATCGTCAGCAGCCCGAGGCTCGGCGGGGTGTCGATGCAGATGAAGTCGTAGTCCTCCATGATCGGTTCGAACGCCTTCTGCAGCGAGCGCTCGCGCCCGATCATCGTGGACATCGCGATCTCTGCCCCCGCCAGGTCGATCGAGGCGCACGCCACGTCGATCTCACGCCGGCGGATCACCTCGCGGATCGAGGTCCGGTGAACGAGCACGTCGTACATCGATTTGTCCAGCGTGTCGGGGTCGATCCCCTGGGACATGGTCAGGTTGCCCTGGGGGTCCATGTCGACGCACAGCACTCGATGACCCTCCTCTGCGAAGGCAGCGGCCAGGTTGAGCGTTGTGGTCGTCTTGGCCACCCCGCCCTTCTGGTTGGCGAATGCGATGACCTTGGCCTTTCCTTCCACGGGGGGCTCCAATGCTCGGTTGCGGGAAAGCCGTTCGGTCCGTATTCGCAGGACGAGGGGCGATTCCTGCACGGGAACTAGGATCACGTCATGGCTGGCGGTGGCGGCAAGCCCAAGCAGCACCCGTCTGCGGGGCGTAAGCCGGCCGTGCCTGCGGCCAGCGCGCCGAGCGGCGGCCTCGGCGAGCACCTGATCGGCAAGCGCGTCTGCATCTGCCTCGGGTCGGGGGGCGTCGGAAAGACCACCACCTCCGCCGCGCTGGCACTGGGGCTCGCCGCCCGCGGGCAGAAGGTCGCCGTCATCACGATCGACCCAGCCAGGCGATTGGCCGGCGCGCTGGGCCTGGACGAGCTCTCCGAGGACCGATCGGATATCGGCCATCATCGGATCGACCCGGCGCTCTTCGCCGCCCAGGGCGTCGAGATGAAGGGTGAGCTGTGGGCGATGATGCTCGACGCCAAGCGCACCTTTGACGAGATCGTCGAGCGGCTGGCTCCCGAGGAGAGCGAACGCGAGGAGATCCTCTCCAACCCCATCTACCACGAGCTGTCCTCGGCGGTGGCGGGCTCGCAGGAGCTGAGCGCGATGGCCAAGCTGTACGAGCTCCACCAGGAGCGCGATTTCGACGTGATCGTGCTCGACACACCGCCCTCGCGCAACGCCCTGGACTTCCTCGACGCCCCGAACAGGCTGCTGGGCTTCCTCGAAGGACGTGCCCTGAAGGTGTTCCTCGCCCCGGGCGGTCTCACGGCGCGCTTTCTCGGGCGCTCGACCGCTCTGGTCTTCTCGATCTTCGCGCGCGTGACGGGAGTGGATCTGCTCGCCGATCTGTCGACGTTCTTCCGCTCGCTCGCGGGCGTCCTCGACGGCTTCGGCGAGCGCGCCCGCGGCGTCGAATCGCTCCTGCGCGAGCCTTCCACGACGTTCCTGATCGTCACCTCGCCCGAGCCCGAGCCGGCGCAGGAGGCGGTGTTCCTCGCCGAGCGCCTCGCCACGACCGGCATGTCCCGCGGCGGACTGATCGTGAACCGCGTCCACGTCGACGGCCTCGACGGGCACTCCGCGGAGGAGGTTCAGGCGCTGCTCGTGCCCGAGCTCGGCGACCACCTCGGGGCACGCGTCGCATCGAACCTCGCCGACTTCGACGTGCTCGTCCGGCGTGACCGCGACACCATCGCCCGTCTGTCGCGGGCCCTTGACGAGCCCGATCCGGTGCGCGTGCCGCACCTGGATGAAGAGATCCAGAACCTTGCCGGTCTCGCTCGGATCGCCGAGCACCTGCTCTGACCGGCCGGCTTCGGCGTCAGGTCGCCTCGATCAGAACCCCCTGCTGATCGGTGCCCTCCTGCTCGTCCGCCACCACCGCCTCCGCTACCGCGGCCTCCGGCGCCTCGGCCTCCGGCGCCTCGGCCGCCGGCTCCTCGGCCTCCGGCACGGCCTCCGGCGCCTCGGCCCCGACCTCGGGTGCCGCCAGCAGCTCGTCGGCGAGGGTCGCCAGATCAGGGGTGAGATGCCCGCAGATCACGTCCCGCAGTAGCGCGCGCAGGTGGCTTGCAATCTCCTCGGCCAAGCCCTGGCCGGTGCCGTCAGCCGCGGGAGCCCCGTTGCGCGAGCGCCGCCCGCGCCGCACCGATCCGGTTATCGCGGCCCGCTCAAGCGCCACCGCCTGCACCGTGCGCTCGGTCAGCTCGAGGCGGTCGCCGGGCGTTGCACACAGGGCGGCCAGCCGTCCGGCCAGCAGGCCGCTGGACGGTCCCTCCGGCTCCAACAGCACCCGCAGCGCCAACAGGTGGTCGGTCAGGCCCTCCCAGCAGTCATCGCGCTCACACCCCAGCTCGAAGCGCCTCAGCGCCCAGGCCAGCTCGTTGTCGTGGGGGGCCCGGCGGGAAACGAGGTTGCAGAACGCGCGCAACTCGTCCTCCTGCTCCGAGGTCACGACGAGCATCCCGTGCGGCCGCCCCCCGGTCCCCAGAGCGAGCGCATTCCACCCGCCGCTGGCGGCCCTGGCCCAGGCCAGAGCGCCGAGCGCCACGCGCCCGTCGCCGAACAGCCTCAGCGCCCTCAGCAGATCCTTCAGCACCTCCCGCCCGCGGGCCACCGCGGCACGGGGGTCATCGCCCTCGACCGCAAGCACGACGATCAGGTGACGCTCGTCCGGCCCGCCTCGTTCGAGGGTGACGGCGCCCTCCGGCACTCCCCGCAGGGCCTCGGGCAGCGCGATCGTCAGGCCCTTCGTCAGGGGCAGCTCTGGCGAGGCGATCATCACCCCGTGGAGCGTCGCCACGAGCGTCACCTCGCCGGCGCTCGCAGACGCCGACTGCTCGAGGCGGTCGAGCGCGGCCGCCAGGCGCTCGGGACGCACCTCGAAATCCGTCTGCTCGTCGAAGACATCCTCGAGCAGGGCCTTCAGCGCGGCCCGCGCGCGCGCCTTCGGTCCTCCCCCGGGCCTGCCCACGCTCGCCAGATAGCGGTCGAGCCCGTCAAAGCCCTGCAGCAGGCTCGTCGCCTCGGCGTGCTGGGGCAGGCGCGCGAGCGCGGACTCGCGTTCGCCGATGAACGGGCCGGTCAGCGCTCGATAGCAGTAGAGCGGAGTGGCGCTCTGCCCTCTGTGCCCCGCCTGGGACCGCACCTCGAACGGGACCTCCGCGCCGCCTGCCACCTCGGCGCGCAACTGGCTTCCCGACGCCTGGACGAACTCGGTGAGCGCTGCCTGAAGCTGACGTGAACGCATGGCGCGCTCACTTCTTGCTCGCGCCCGGCTCTCCTGCTCGGCGCAGCGCCTATTGCAGGCGACCTAGGCGACCGCCAGGGCCTCTGTGACCAGGCCCTCCCCGCACTCGCCCCCGAGCCAGCGTTCCCCGTAGGAGCGCATGTCGTCGATTATCGGCAGCAGCGCCCGTCCCTTCTCGGTCAGCGCATACTCCACCCGCGGCGGCACCTCGGGGAAGGTGTGCCGCTCCACGATCGCCTCCTCCTCCAACGCCCGCAAGCGCAACGACAGCGTACGCGGGCTGATGCCCGCCAGCGAGCGCTCGAGTTCGCAGAAGCGCGATCGACCCTCGGCGAGGTCCCTCACCAGCAGCAAGGTCCACTTACCGCAGACGACCTCTGCGGTCCTACACACCGGGCATGTGTCATCGACGGCCATTCCAACGATTACTTTACCAACTGAAGTACCGTGGACGGGGACGGCCCGACGGTCTGGCTCTACCCGCTCCGGCCGGCTGCGCCGGCTCAGGCGACCGTGAGGGACGGCTTCGGCTCCGGCTCGCGTCGGGCTTCGGCGGCCGCGACGTCCTCCATCGTCGTCCCTTCGCGCCCGTCCGCCTGCATCAGCAGCTTGAAGTCGTGCGGGCTCGACGCCACGCGCATCGCGTCCTCGAACGTGACCCGTCCGGCCTTCACGTGGGCGAACAGCGCCTGGTCGAAGGTCTGCATTCCGTAGTAGCCGCCCGACGCGATCACCTCGGGCAGCTTGCCGGTCTGCGCAGGGTCGATGATCATGTCGCGCACCCGTCCGGTCATCCGCAGGATCTCGCACACCGCCACCCGTCCGCCGTCCGAGCCCTCCACCAGCCGCTGGGAGATCACGCCCCTGATCGTGCCCGCGATCATGCTCCGCGCCTGACCGTGCTGGTGCGGCGGGAAGAAGTCGAGCATCCTGTTGATCGACTCCGTCGCATCCAACGTGTGGATCGTCGACAGCACGAGGTGTCCGGTCTCGGCGGCCGACAGCGCCGTCTGGACCGTCTCCTCGTCGCGCATCTCTCCGACGAGGATCACGTCCGGGTCCTGACGCAGCACCCGCCTCAGCGCGCGCTTGAAGGAAGCGGTGTCCATGCCGACCTCGCGCTGGTTGATCACCGAGCGTTTGTCCTCGTGGATGAACTCGATCGGATCCTCGATCGTCACGATGTGTCTGCTCGTGGTGTGGTTCATGTGGTCGATCATCGCGGCCAGCGTCGTCGACTTGCCCGAGCCGGTCGTGCCCGTGAGCAGCACGATTCCCCGCGCCTCTTCGGCCAGTTCGGTGACCACGGGCGGCAGCGCCAGCTCTTCGATCGTGCTGATCTTGTGGGGAATGGCACGACACGCCATCGAGATCACGCCGCGCTGCTGGAACGCGTTGATCCTGTATCGGGCCACGCCGGCGATTTCGAACGAGAAGTCGACCTCGTGCTCCTGCGCGAACTCCCGCAGCTTGGCCTCGTCGACGAGCAGCTCCTTCAGCGCACCTTCGATGTCCTCGGCGGTCAACGGCGCCACACGGTCATCCAGCGTCAGCTCTCCGTGCACGCGGTACAGCGGAGCAGACCCCACCTTCAGGTGCAGATCCGAGCCCTCCCGTCTGACGACCTCGCGCAGAGCCTCCTTGACATCGAACATGCTCTGCTGATCGGCAGCCGCCCGCAGGAACTTGAAGGCCGCCTGAGGACCCTGGACGCACCACGCCGGCCGGCCGACCGGAAGTCCGGCGCTGCTCCGGCAACATCACACGCGCATGCGCGAGCAGCCGAGAGCCACCGCAAGCACCCCAAGCACCGCCGGCCTCGGCGTGCTCGGACTTGTCAAGGCTTGGTCGGCCGCCTCAGGCGCAGGACACATCGAGGCCGGCCGGCCTCGTGAGGACTTGGTCGGCCGCGTCAAGGCGAGCAGGACGCGTCGAGGCGCCGCCGCCCACGGCGAGGTGTCGTCAGGCCACGTCTCTGAGCTTCTGCGCCTCGGCGAGGCTCTGCAGCTTCTTCAGCGACTGGTTCTCGATCTGGCGGATCCGCTCACGGGTCACGTTGAACGTGCGTCCCACCTCGTCGAGGGTGCGCGGGTGCTCCCCGCCGAGACCGTAGCGCAGCTCGAGCACGCGTCGTTCGCGGTAGGAGAGATTCTCCAGCGCCTCCCTCAGCGCCTCCTTGGTGAGGATCTCCGCGGCGCGCTCGTACGGCGACTCGGCGCGCTCGTCGGCGATGAACTGGCCGAACTCCGACTCCTCCTCGTCACCAACCGGCTTCTCCAGCGACACGGGCGCCTGTGCGGAGCGCTTGATCGAGTCGACCTCCTCAGGATCGATCCCCGTGACCTCCGCGATCTCATCGGCGGTGGGCTCGCGCCCGAGCTCGGTCACGAGCTTGCGCTCGGCGCGACCGATCTTGTTGAGCTTCTCGACCACATGCACCGGGATGCGGATCGTTCGCGCCTTGTCCGCCAGCGCACGCGCGATCGCCTGGCGGATCCACCAGGTGGCGTACGTGGAGAACTTGAAGCCCTTGCGATAGTCGAACTTCTCGGCCGCCCTGACCAGCCCGAGCGTGCCCTCCTGAATCAGGTCGAGGAAGGGCAGTCCCTGGTTGCGGTAGTTCTTGGCGATCGACACCACCAGCCGCAGGTTCGACTCGACCATCTTCTGCTTCGCGTCGAGGTCCCCCCGCTCGATCCGCTTCGCCAGGTCGACCTCCTCCTGGGCCGTCAGCAGCCGCACCTTGCCTATGTCCTTCAAGAACAGCTGCAGCGAGTCGGTCGTCATGTCCGGCTTCAGATCCAGCTGGGCTTTCGCTTTGCGCCGGCCGCGCTTGTCGGGCGCGCGCTCGACCTGGGAGGACGCGGCGGTCGCCGGGTCGATGTCCTCGACGAGCTCGATCTCCGACTTCTCGAGGAATCCGTGTAGCTCCTCGACGTCCGACTCGTCCAGATCGAGCTCTGACATCGCCTTCGTTATCTCGGCGTAGGAGAGCACGCCCACCTGCTGACCCTTGGCCAGCAGGCCCTTGACCTCATCCAGCTCCTGAAGCTCCGCTACTGACATCTGTTTCCGTTTCTTCCAGTCGATCGAGAACCCGCGGGCGACGCCGCTGCCCCGCTGAGTTCCGGCTGAGGAACCACTACGCCGGACATACGGCCGGAGCCTGCCCAACGTTACAACTCGAACAAGCCTTTCCAGACCCCATGCTAACGGTTCGCCCTTCTCGATCAAACCCACCGATGGGCGGGCGGCCCGTGACGCATGCGACCGGCATCGCCATTCTCGCATCCCTCGACGGCCCATGCCAACCGCGACCGTGATCCACCACCAGCGCTCACGATCGCGGCGCCTCTCGCCGCCGCGACGCGATTCGACGGCGAACCCCTCACACGACCCCTCGCAGGCCTCGCGGGGGCGCCACGACAAGTTCGACAGGGCACGACGGCGTGCGCGGTGCGGCGCGGCGCGGTCGCGTGCGGGGCGCGACTGCGGTGCGGCGCGGTGCGGTGCACGTGTGATGCGCGACGGAGGCTGCGGCCGGGGCGAGACGGTGCGCGCGGCGGTGGCGAGACGGTGCGCGCGGGAAGGGGCGGCCGCGGGCGTCGGGCACCCGGTCGAGCGCGGAGCGCCGGCGTGCGCGATGATGTGTGTATGAGCGATACCGAAGCGCGTCAAGCCCGACCGGAAGCCCCCTCGAAGGACGAAGGGGTCCTCGCCAACCTGCCCCGCACTCGGCCCCAGCGCTCCAGCCCGCGCCGGGCCGCCGCGCGCCGGGCGACCGTCACCGAGCAGGGCACCGGGACGGTGCCCGCCGGCCTGCGCGCTCCATCGTCTGCCCGCCGGCGCAAGCCCGCGGCGAAGGCCCAGTCCGACAAGCGCGCAAGGAGCGCCGCCAAGCGCGCCGGCGACGCGCCTCTCAGAAGGGATGCCGCTCCCAGGCAGGGTTTCGAATCGGAGGGCGAGGCCATGCGCGGCATCGTGCACCCGCCGGGCGGCACCGAGCTCGTCGCTTCCGCCGCGGAGATCGTGGGCGATCTGGCGAAGGCCGGGCTGTCGTCCGGCGAGCGACTGCTCAAGGACGTCCTTTCGCGACTGCGGCCCTCCTGAAGCGCCAGGCACGCGCGGGCTCTGACGCGCTGCCGGATGGGTGGCGCGGGGGAGGTGTATACTCGCGGCCACGCCGAACTTCCGCAGCTCAGGTCGCGGGAGGCGGGGGACCCAAAGCGGACCGGAACGACTCGATCCGCAGGGGCGAATCGGCCTCATATTGGCCGTAGCGCAGTTCTCTTGCGCGAGCCCGTCAGCTCACCCCGCAGGCGAAGAGATGATGATGCGGACAACGTTCAAAGCGAAGATCCTGCTCGCCCTCGTGGCCGTGTCGGCTTGCGCGGGCGTGCTCCCGGCGGGCGCGCTCGCGGGCAGGGGCGGCGTCGCCGGCCCGCCGCCGGCTGCCGCGCGGCCCCACGCCGCGGCCCGAACCGCCATCGCCACCTGGTTCGGCCCCGGCTTCTTCGGTCAGACCACCGCCTGCGGGCAGACCCTGACGCCGGCTGTCGTGGGCGTGGCCAGCCGCACCCTTCCCTGCGGCACGCTCGTGAAGGTCAGCTACCGCGGTCACCGCCTGACCGTGCCCGTGATCGATCGCGGACCATACGGACGCAATGGCGCCGACTGGGACCTGACCATGGAAGCGGCGCGCGCGCTCGGGATCGAAGACACCGTGCGAATCGGCGCGCGCATCGTCGGCAGCGTCCCCAACAGCCCGACGCTGGGCCTCCCGCCGGTGTCCGCCTTCACGATCGCGACCGGCGGCGCGACCGCCGGCTAGCAGCTAGACCGACTCGTCGACGGGCGCCACAGACACGACCGGCCGGTGCATCGCCGCGCGGGCGGCGGCACGCGAGGCAAACAAGCCGACGTCCGCGTGCGCGGCCAGCGTCGCTGCGTCCCATCCATCCTCGGGACACACCGCCGAGCCGACCGCCACCTCCAGCGGCGAGCGACTGCGGCGCACGATCAGCCACGCCGCGCCCGCAAGACGTTCGGCCAGAGCGCCGGCAGCGACTCCGTTCGTCTGGGGCGACAGCAGCCAATACCTGCCGGGGCGCTCGACCGTGACCGAGCCGGCCGGCCGATCTGCGATCGCTCGCAGCTCCGCGCCGAGCGCGTCCTGAACCTGGTCGGCCAAGCGTGAGAACTCCCCCGGGAGCTCTGTGCGATCCGGGCGCTCGGCATCGATGAGCTCGACCAGCAGCACCGCAAACGGCAGGCCATCCCTCTCGAACTGCCCCAGCCGCCGTCCGATCGAGCCGATCCATGCGGCCGGGCCCTCCTCACCGCGCTCGTCTCTGATCTCTATCTGCGGCCGTGCTGCCTGCGGCTCCCAACCACCGCCCGGAGCGGCCTCGGGCATCGCAGGACCGTGCGGGGGCTGCAGCGGTGCCGATCGCGCGACGGACGGCGTGCCGGCGTCCCACAGCGGGCGCACCTGTACCCGCCGCCCCCGCGTCGACTCGGGCGACGGCTCGGGCGTCGGCTCGGGCGTCGGCTCGGGTGGCGGCGCATCCCGTGGCGGCCGGCGGCCCGCTGTCAGGTGCGCGTCCGCTGTCGGTCGCGCCGCGCGCGGGAGATCCTCAAGCTCGTCGACGATGATCGGCTCGCGCCGACCCGCAGGCGGTCGGTCCGGGTCGCCCGCCTCCCCGCCGGAGCCGGCGCGCGCGACCTCCACAACCCGGCCGCTCGCGGCCGGGCCATGGGCGACGAGCGCGGCGATGGTCGCGTCGAGAGCCTTCGCGCAGACGTATGCCAGCCGGTCGGCGAGCTCGGCCACCTGACGCGCCGGCGACCGGTCGAGGGTCGGCCAGCGCAGCTCTTCCATCAGCGCCTCCCAGAGCACAGACCGCAGCGCCTCGACCGCCGCTACGGCCGCTCCGGCGTCACGAGCGCCTGCGAGGGCAGCCAGGCCGCCTGCCGGGGAGGCATGCTCTTGGCCGCTCACGGCGCCCGCATGGGTCATCCGGTCGAGCTCGGCGTCCGACTCCAGCGCGCGAACGACATGCGCGAGCAGCGCCGGAGCCTCGCGCGCCAGGTCATCCAGCGGTATCTCGCCGATGTGCTCGAGCGGGCGTGTGAGGATCAGCGCGATCGCCCAGCGCTTCGCCAGCTCGCCGGCTCGGTCCAACAGAGCGTCGACCGGAGCCTCGGCGACCGGTCGCGCGCGCGAGCTGCTGCGCCTGCGGAGATCATCGCTCACATAGGTTGAATATCAGCAACCGAGGACGCGAGACGCGCTTGCGGTCCGATCCGCCGCGATCGGCCCATCTCGCGGCCGGGCTGACAGCGCAGGGAAGACGTGTGCCCGGCCCCTCCGCGTGGATCATCGCGCCCGCGGATAGCCTGGAGGCCCATGCGACCACGCAAGCCGACATGACGCGCGCCCGGATCGGCGCGATGCTGGGCGTCGTGCTCGTCGCAGGCCTGGCGGCCGGGCTGCTGGTCCGCAACGGCCGCGCCAGCCGCGTTCGGGGGCGTAGCAGCGGGAGGCGACAGGCGGCGATCGTCGCCAACCTCGGGGACTCGACCTCCGTGGATGGCGGCACCGGCGCTGTCCGCTCCGTGCAGAGCGCCGATCTCCTGGTCGGAGAGGCGGCGCTCGGCGAAATCTGGTCCCCGACGCACCTGGAGCGTCTGGCGCGCATGTACTGGCGCTTCCTCACCCGCGCCACGCTCGGGCTGATCCGCGTGCACTACACCGAGACGGGGCGCTCGATCGTGCTGCTCGCACGGCCGCTGAGGCTGCTCACGTTCCACGCGCCCGAATATGAGATGGATCCCTCGCGGGGTCTCGTCCGCTGGCGCATCGCGCGGGGCCTGCTCGTGGCCAAGCGCGGACGCGACGGCGGCGGGTACCTGCAGATCGAAGTCCGCAGGCGGCCCGGCGGGGATCCGGCCCATTCCATCCTGCACGTCGAGGTCGAGGTGGCCAACTTCTACCCCTCGATCGCCTCGGGCCTCAGCCGGCCGCTGTACAACGCGACCCAGTCGCGCATCCACGTGATCCTCACCCACGGCTTCCTGCGCTCGCTGGCACGCCTGGACCTGCCCGTGTCACGCGTGGGGCGGTTCGAGCCCTAGAAGCGCACGCCGCCGATCGCCCTCAGCTTCTCTCGATCGTGCGTGGCCCTGATCCGCCTGATCGTGCCGGACCGCGAACGCGTCACGAGCGACTCCGTCGTCGCGCCGCCGGCGCTCGGGTAGCGAACGCCCTCGAGCACGTCGCCGTCGGTGATGCCGGTGGCCGAGAAGAACACATCGTCCCCGGCCACCAGATCGTCGCGGGTGAGCACCCGCGTCAGGTCGTATCCCTGCTCCAGCGTGGCCTTGCGCTCGGCCTCGTCCCGCGGCCACAGGCGCCCGAGCAGCTGTCCGCCCAGGCACTTGACCGCGGCCGCCGAGATCACCCCCTCGGGCGTTCCGCCGATCCCCCACAGCAGGTCGACCGGGGAGCGCTCGGTCACCGCCAGCAACGCCGCCGAGACGTCGCCGTGCGCGATCAGGCGCACGCGCGCGCCCGCGCCCCGGATGGCCGCGATGCCCTGCTCGTGGCGAGGACGATCCAGCACCACCGCCATCACGTCCCCGACCGCGCAGCCCTTTCGCTCGGCCACCAGCCTCACCGTGTCACCGAGCGGCCGATCGAGGTCCAGCAGGTCCGCGATCTCCGGTGAACCGGCCATCTTCTCCATGTAGACGCACGGCCCGGGGTCGAACATCGTGCCCCGGCTCGAGAGCGCGATCACCGCCAGCGCACTCGGCATGCCGTGCGCGGCCAGGGTGGTGCCCTCGAGCGGATCGACCGCGATGTCCACCTCGGGGGGCGAGCCGTCGCCGATGCGCTCGCCGTTGTAGAGCATCGGCGCCTCGTCCTTCTCGCCCTCTCCGATCACTACCAGGCCGTCCATCTTGATCGAGTGGAGCATGTAGCGCATGCCGTCCACAGCGGCCTGGTCGGCCGCCTCCTTGTCACCCATCCCCACCAGGGGGGCCGCCGCCAGGGCGGCGGCCTCGGTCACGCGGACAAGCTCCAGGGCGAGATTTCGGTCAGGCAGTCGGTCTTTGGGGTCTTGAGTCACGTTCATCTCCCGGGGCCGGGTTCTCAGGACGGGAAGCCGACCTGGGCGCGCCCGCGCCGGGCGATCGCCATCGATCGCTCGTTGTCCCCCGGCCGATCGCGCGATGGCCGCGTCCGAAGGGCGAGGGCGGCAACGGAGAACCTACAACAGCGACGCGCAGACTACGATCGTGGGGTGAGCGACCAGGCCCTGACCGTCGAGGCTCGGATACCCGCCTCGCTGGAGCCGGCGGTGAAGGAAAAGCTCGCGCTCGCGGCCCAGACGCGGGTCGCCGACCGGCTGCGCGAGGGGGACGCGACGCTGTGGGGCCCCCCGGACACACCCGAGGTATCGAATCGACTGGGCTGGCTGACGATCGCCGGGCGGATGCTCGGCGAGGTCGACGACCTGGTGGCGTTCGCCGAGGCCGTTCGCCGCGAAGGGTTTGGTGATGTCGTGCTCCTGGGGATGGGCGGCTCATCGCTGGCACCCGAGGTGCTGCGCCGCTCGTTCGCCGGCCACGCCGACGGGCCGCGCCTGCGCGTGCTGGACACCACCGACGCCGCGGCGATCGGCGCGGTCGAGAGGGCGATCGACCCCGAGCGCACACTGTTCCTCGTCTCCTCCAAGTCCGGGGGCACGATCGAGCCGCTGTCGCTGTTCGCCCACTTCTGGTCGCTCGTGGGAAAGGGCCGGAACTTCGTCGCGATAACCGATCCCGGCTCCGGTCTTGCCGACCTCGCCGGCAAGCACGCCTTCAGGCGCACGTTCTTCGGCGATCCGGACATCGGTGGACGCTACAGCGCGCTCTCTGCCTTCGGCCTCGTGCCAGCCGCGCTGATGGGGATTGACGTCCGCGCGCTGCTCACCGGCGCTCGGGCGGCCTGGGACACGACCATCGGCGGGAGCCCGGCGGGGGTCTGGCTGGGCGCCGCCATCAGCGCGCTCGCGACCACCACCGCGGGCGGGGGCGCCACCGAGCAGCGCCCTCATGGCCGCGACAAGCTGACCTTCTTGATCTCCGAGTCGCTTCCGGGCCTCGGGCTGTGGCTGGAGCAGCTGGTGGCCGAGTCGACGGGCAAGCGCTCGACCGGCATCCTCCCGGTCGCCGAAGAACCGTTGGGCAAAGCAGCCGACTACGGCCCGGACCGGCTGTTCGCCTACCTGCCGAACACCGAGCAGCCGGACCCCGCGCTGGACGGCCGGGCGCGTGCGCTCGCGGACGCCGGACACCCGCTGATCACGATTCCCACCCGCGGCCCAGCCGACCTCGGGCGCATCTTCCTGTTGTTCGAGCTGGCTGTCGCGGTTGCCGGCTGGGGGCTGGAGATCAACCCGTTCGACCAGCCGAACGTGCAGCAGGCCAAGGATGCCACCAGGCGGGTGCTCGACGGTTACGAGACCGGCCGCGGGCTACCGGAGGTGCGCGACGCGGACGACATCGCGCTGGGCGCCCTGCTCAACTGCTCGCCGCCGGACTATGTCGCGATCATGGCCTACGTCCAGCCCTCGCCGGACTTCGACGACGCGGTCGCCGAGCTGCGTGCTGTGGTCAGGGATGCGAGCAGGGTCGCGACCACCTTCGGCTACGGCCCCCGTTTCCTGCACTCCACCGGTCAGTTTCACAAGGGCGGGCCGAAGACCGGGCGCTTCCTGCAGCTGCTGCACGACGGGCCGACAGACGTCGACATCCCCGGGGCCCCCTACGGCTTCACCACCCTGAAGAACGCCCAGGCGATCGGCGACCTGAGCACGCTGCGCGAGCTCGGGCTGCCCGCCGAGCGGATCCGCCTGCAGGGCGATCACCCGGCGGCCGCCGTGCGTGGGCTGACCACGAGGGTCAAGCGGGCCATGGGGCCCGGTCAGGGGCGCCCGCAGGACGCCTTTCCCAATCAACAGACCCGGCCGCCGGCCGGATCCAGCGGAGCGAGGAGGCCAGCATGACTCAGATCGGTTTTGTCGGGCTGGGGAAGATGGGCGGCAACATGGTGCACCGCATCCGTCGCGATTCCGAGCACGAGGTGGTCGCGTTCGACTTCGACAGGAAGGCGGTCAAGGCGGCGGTGAAGAAGGGTGCGCTGGGCGCGAGCTCGCTGAAGGAGCTCGTCAAGGAGCTGCGGACGCCGCGGATCGTGTGGATCATGGTGCCCGCCGGCGACCCGACGCAGCAGACGGTGGACAAGCTTGCGAAGCTGCTCGAGCCCGGCGACACGATCGTCGATGGCGGCAACTCGAAGTGGTCGGATGACAAGCGCAGGGCGAAGGCGCTGAAGAGCAGGGGGATCGACTATGTCGACGTCGGGGTATCCGGCGGCGTGTGGGGTCTGGAGGTCGGTTACTGCATGATGGTCGGCGGACGGCCGCAGGCGGTCAAGCGGCTTGCGCCGATCTTGGACGTGCTCGCGCCGCAGACCAACGAGCAGAGCCGCGCGGCCATCGGGCCCCGCGGCTGGCTGCGGTTCGGCCCCTCCGGCGCCGGGCACTACGTGAAGATGGTCCACAACGGGGTCGAGTACGGCCTGATGCAGGCCTACGCGGAGGGCTTCGACCTGTTCGACAAGTGCGAGTACGAGCTCGACAACGCCAAGATCGCCCACCTGTGGGGACAGGGCTCGGTCGTTCGCTCCTGGCTGTGCGAACTGGCCGCGCGCGCGTTCGAAGCCGACGGCAACGAGCTCGAGGCGATCGAGGGCTACACGGAGGACTCCGGCGAGGGCCGCTGGACGATCGCCGACGCGATCGATCACGACGTGCCGACACCCGTGATCACGGCGTCGCTCTACTCGCGGCTGCGCTCGCGCGGCAACGGCGACTTCGCCGATCGCGTGCTCGCCGCACTGCGCAACCAGTTCGGCGGGCACGCCGTCAAGAGCGCCCCGGTCGGGAGCACGAAGCCCGCGCGCGACACCAACCGCTCGACGGTGAGTGGCACCGCCGCCGAGGCGCCTGCGGCGGAGCCCGTTCTCGGCGGCCGGCGCGGAGGCCGGTGACGATGGCCGTCCAGGCCGGTCTGCCGACCGCGCAGGCGGAGGTCGAGAATCCGCTCACGGCCGGCTTGGAGCGTCTCCCGGTAGCGCCGACGACGCTCGTGATCTTCGGCGCGAGCGGCGACCTGGCAAGGCGCAAACTGCTGCCCGCTCTTTACAACCTCGCCCACGAGGGGGCCTTGCCGGAGCGCTTCCACCTGGTCGGGGTCTCACGGCGGGAGAAGGCCCACGAGGACTACCGCGCCGAGTGCGAGCAGGCGATCCGCAACTTCTCCAGGCGAACCCCCGACGAGGACGTCCTGAAAGGACTCCTCGACCACGTCAGGTACGTGCCGGGGGTGTTCGACGACGAGTCCGTCTACGCGCGCCTGGAGAAGGTGCTCGAGGGCTTCGAGGAGCACGCCGGCGAACCCCTCAACCGGGCCTTCTACCTCTCCACCGCCCCGGCGTTCTTCCCCGTGATCGTGCAGGAGCTCGGGCGCTCGCACCTGGCCCAGCGCGAGGGCGCCGAGGTGCGGGTGATCATCGAGAAGCCGTTCGGCACGACCCTCGCGGAGGCGCGCGAGCTAAACCGCCGGGTGCTGGCCATCTTCGACGAGTCCCAGGTGTTCCGCATCGATCACTACCTCGGCAAGGAGACCGTCCAGAACATGATGGCCTTCCGCTTCGCCAATGGCATGTTCGAGCCGCTGTGGAACCGCAACTACATCGACAACGTCCAGATCACCGCCGCCGAGGATCTCGGCATCGGGACGCGCGCCGGCTATTACGACCGCGCCGGGGCGCTGCGCGACCTGATCCAGAACCACATGCTCCAGCTGCTCTGCCACGTGGCGATGGAGCCGCCGGTCAGCTTCACCGCAGAACAGGTCCGCAACGAGAAGGTCAAGGTCCTTCAGGCGATCCCCTCTCCGAGCAGTGATGCGATCGCCGAGCTCTCGGTGCGAGCGCAGTACGCCGCCGGACACTCCGGCGGAGAGGATGTGCCCGGCTACCTGCACGAGGAGGGCATCCCCGAGGACTCGAGCACCGAGACCTACGCCGCGCTGCGCCTGGAAGTTGACAACTGGCGCTGGGCCGGAGTCCCCTTCTACCTGCGCACGGGCAAGCGCCTGGCGCGCAAGGTCACCGAGATCGCCGTCACGCTCAAGCCGGTCCCCCACCTCGCCTTCAGCCAGGATGGCTCGCTGGGCGTCCAGCCCAACCAGCTCGTGGCCACTCTCCAGCCCACCGAGGGCGTCGCACTGCGACTTGGCGCGAAGATCCCCGGCACGCGCATGAGCATCCGCCCTGTGAACATGGAGTTTCTCTACGGGACCTCCTTCCTGTCCCAGTCCCCTGAGGCTTACGAGCGGCTGATCACCGACGCCATGCGCGGCGACGCGACCCTGTTCACGCGCAACGACGAGGTCGAGGCGCAGTGGCACATCTGCGACCCGATCGTCAAAGCCTGGGAACAGACGCCCGGGCCGTTGCCCCAGTACGAAGCCGGCTCCAAGGGGCCCGAGGAGGCCGACGCCCTGCTGCGCGAGGGCCAGCACTGGCGCGCGATCTGATGCCCCGCAGCGACGCGGTCTGGAGCGAGCAGGGCACCACCCCCGACGCGATCGAGGCGGCGCTCCGCGGACTGCTCGCCGACCGCCACGCCGAAAGCGGCAGCTTCGTGCCCGCGCGCGTGCTGAACATGATCGTGTTCGTGGAGGACGCCTGGAGCGGCGAGATCGCCAACCGCCTGCGCGGCGTCGGGCGCTACCACGCCTCGCGCCTGCTCGTCCTCTCCTATGAGCCGGGCCGCGAGCGCCTGGACGCGCGCGCGACGATCGCCTCCGACGAGGACCCCGCCCCGGGGCAGCTCGCGCTGCTGCGCGAGACGGTGATCGTCCGCATCGGCGACCGGCACCTCGACGACCTGCTCACGATCGCCGACCCCCTCGTTGTGACCGACCTGCCCACGCTGCTGTGGTCTCCACACGGGCACCCGGACATCGTCGAGGAGCTGCTCGGCCTGGCCCAATCCGTGCTTCTGGACTCGGTCGACGAGCCCGTGTGGCGGGAGGCGATCGACCGCGCCGGCGCATTGAGCAGGCGCGCCTACGTCGTGGACCTTGCCTGGTTGCGCTCCACCCCGTGGCGGGAGCGCATCGCGGCCACCTTCGATCCGATCCGTCTGCGCCCCGAACTGAACGCCCTCACGAGCCTCACCGTCCGTCACCATCCCGCCTCGACCGTCGCCGCCATGCTGCTCGTGGGCTGGCTCGCCTCGCGGCTGGCCTGGGAGATCGGCCCGCTGGCCGGTCACGACGGAGGGCTGACCGGCACGGCGCGCGCCCAGGGCAGGGACGTAGCGCTGCACCTGCAGGCTGCTCCCGAGCTGCAGGTGCGCGGACTGGAGGGCCTCGCGCTCCAGACGGCCTGCGGCCGTGAGCTGAGCCTGGACCGCG
>Ga0209048_10000100_pt1 | contig 84585 bp, 74 predicted proteins | sample FrelakmetCRP12CR_FD_187146 | JGI IMG/M metagenome (GOLD analysis project Ga0209048, IMG submission 187146) | Freshwater lake sediment microbial communities from the University of Notre Dame, USA, for methane emissions studies - CRP12 CR (SPAdes)... | ecosystem: Environmental > Aquatic >...
GCTGGAAATTCCACCACGGCGACTGTTGCGAATTTGTCCGGGGGAAGTGTCTACTTTTTTGCCGCAACGGCGTATAACACTGCCGGCGTTGAGAGCCTGCCTTCAAACGAAGTGACATTTGCGGCGCCCTCTCAGACACCAACACCCGGTCCAACTCCAATACCTCTTATTACCACCGTGCCTTCCAGCGTTAACTTTGCGGCGATTCTTCCTGACCCTCCACCGGCACCGCAAAGTATTCAGGTCACGACCTCGAACGGCGCGCCGTGGAATAGTTTCGATTCTTCCCCCTGGTTTAACGCTCGCCCGACAAGTGGAGCTAGCGGCGCGTCTACCATCATCACTCCAACTATTGTGGGTCTACTCGCTGGCACCTTCGCCCAGAATATCACCTTCTCAGCGACCGGTCTTCCTAGCAAGGTGGTAGTTGTGACTTTGACTCTAACTGGTTCGCCTGCTCCGACTCCAACGCCTGGTCCAACGCCGACACTAGTCAATATATCTGGCACTACCGCGTCCTGTTCGAATCCAGTGCCGGGGCCAGTGCCGAATGTGACGCTCACCGTGACTGGCAATACCTCAAGCTCGACTTTGTCCGACGGCTCCGGTAACTACCAGCTACCGACTCTTGCGGCTGGCGGGAGCTATATCGTGACGCCGACGAAAAACACCCTGGCGCCTGGCTCCACGGGAATCGACACCGTAGATGTGGTCGCCACGCAGAGGCATTTCCTTAATTACGCACCTCTCACAGGATGCCGTCTGACGGCTGCTGATGTGAATGGCGACAACGCGGCCGATACCGTTGATCTCGTTGCTATTCAGCGATTCTTTCTCGGGCGGCCTACCGGAATCGCCAATGTTGGGAAATACCAGTTTGCTCCCACGACCCGCTCGTATCCCGGACTTACTGGTAATCAGACCGCTCAGAACTACGACACGCTGGTCTTCGGCGACGTTGCTCCTCCTTTTGCAGACCTTTTGGAGGCCCCATCGCGATCTGCTTCCACGATCGCAGAGGTGGCGTTGCCCGAAGTCGCGGTTGATCAATTCGTTATCAACTTCATTGCCCAGGTGACTACATCGACCATTAATGCTGATGATAAGCTGGTCGGATTCCAAGGTGATTTTACCTTTGACTCAACCGTGGTCACTTTTGACGACCCGCCGGTGCAGCCGGCTGACCTCACGGGCGGCAATTGGAATGTGTCGGGAAATGTTCTGCCGGGCACGGGGCCGATCAGGACGCTGCGCATATCGGCCTTCTCGAACGACTTCACGCCACTTTCAGGCTCAGGAACTCTGTTTAATCTGAACATCATCAGGGTGACTCGCACGCCGGGTTCAAGCACGGCGCTCACGTGGGCCGCGGGGGCGGATCAGCTTATTTTCATCGATGCAGATCTCAACACGCAGACGCCTGGCACCGCAACGTCTGGCAGCGTCAGTGTTGACCTGCCTCCTGGGACCTCGAATCCGTAAAACGTAGAGGTGTTGCTTCCAGCTTTTCGGTCGCGTCTTACGCGCGATCCTCGACGCCATCTACATTAGAGCGTGTCATGCACTTATTTGGGTCTATCGCACTTCGGGATTTTCACGGACCAAGCCTGAGTGGGGACCGGTGTGCCCAACGTGCTGGCTAACCCCACACTGGAATTGCGCAATAGTGATGGAGTAAACAACGGCACAGGCGTCGCACTGGTTGAAGTTTACGACCTGGGATCGCGGTAGGGCGTGTCATGCACTTTGAGTGCGCTCGGCAGGGTTTGTCCCGGAGGGACATCGGAGATAGCCCGGCATCGAGGAACCATTCAATCTTCGGGTCAAGGTTCATGACACGCTCTAGCGTTCCGACAGAGTCCCGCATACGTTGTTCACAGGAAGTAACGTGGAAATTCGCCCCAGTCACTGGGAAAACGGAGGCGCGACGTCCCCAAAGATCAGCGTGTCGTAATTCTGAACGGTCTGGCTAGTTACAATTCCCGTGTAAGTGCGGTTCGCAGGATTAAACTTATACTTCCCAACGTTGCCTATCCCAGTGGTTAGGCCGAGGAAGAATCGTTGAATGGCTATGACGTCAACGGTGTTGATTCCCGCTGGGCCGGCGCAATCGCCAGCCGTTAGCCTGCATCCCGAAAGGGGAGTTCCGACATTGAGGAAGTGCCGTTGGGTGGAAATCACATCCACGGTGTTGATGCCGGTCGAGCCTGGGGAGCGTGCGGTCTTGGCCGGCGTTACCGTATAGGATCCAGAATAAGCAACTGTGAACGAGTAGTTACCCGAGCTGTCAGTCAGAGTCGTGCCGCTCGATGAACCGGTCAAGGTTATCGTTACACTCGACACTGGCGGGAGGGCCGGTGGAGTCGGAGTTGCCGGAGGTGTAGCGGTTGGCGCAGGGGACGCGCAATTACCCGCTCTACCCGATATGGTCAGCGAGGGGGGCGGCGTTGTTTTGCCTATGAATGCGCAGTTGGTCGTGCCAGTGATAGAGGAATTACTGGTGTCAGTGGCGGTAATCGCCTGGTAGGTAAAAGTCTGTATCAAGGAGGCACTGAAGATTCCGGTCCCATTGGTCAACCCCGCGTCTCCAGGCAACGTGGCCCCATAGTCGCTACTCGTAAAGTGGACGGTCCCCCCGTAACTCGTTACCGGGTTGTTAGATTCATCCAGTGCCGTAACGCTGAAGTTGAAAGGATAACCTGCGAGCACACTCCCCAGAATATTGACCGCAAAGTGCGTAGCCCCCCCTGGAGTCGGAGTTGGCATCGGAGTCGCCGTCGGTCCGGCACAATTGTCCGTCAAAACAGTGATGGCCCATCCGCCGGAGAATCTGCCGCTGTTAAACCCGTCGTCGACCACGTAGAGACTCCACGTTCCATTTGGATTTGTGCCGTTGAAGACCGAGAGAAGCGAAGCTCCCGAAGGAGTAGGTGCGGGGGCCGGGAATGTGTCGATGGGGTATTTGCCATCGCACGCCTGTATGTTATTCGGATGATACGTATTACTGACGAGCGGGCCCCCGTTTGGCAGGAGATTGGCCACAGTGTCGTCGAGGATAAGGTCAATGCCGGAGACGCCACTGTAGCCGCCGATATCCGACATGATAATGGCGTTTTGGCCTTCGGGTCCCACCAGCAAAACGTCGATATCAGTTGGCCACGTGTGGGTGATCCCGTTCATTGCGACGGTCACCTGCGTGATGGCGCCGCCCAAACCCGAAACAGCAATGTTCGAGGGGTAGGGCGAAGAAATTCCACCTACGCCCGAAGCTGGAATGGTGATCGTCGCTGAGTTCGAGAAGGTCGCGCACCCGGGTGGCGTTGGGGTTGGCCCGAACGTCGTTAGTCGAGCAATGCGGTTGCGTGCGTGTCCACCGATAACCGAGAACGAGCCTCCGGCCAGGACGTCGCCGTTCACCTGCACCGCGACACAGCGGATCCCATCGCTCGCGTTCGGGTTGTACGAATCTGCCAGGCCGGTCGTGGAATCAAGCCGGGCAATTCTGTCGCGCGGCTGTCCGCCGATATCTAAGAAATCGCCGCCGACCAGGATATTGCCGTCCGCCTGTATTGCGATTGAGTTAACAGCATCGCTCGGATTCGGATTGAAGGAATCAGCCAACCCAGTCACGGAATCGAGGCGCGCCATGCGGTTTCGTGGCTGCCCACCGATACTGTTCCCTCCGCTGATACTAGAGAAACTGCCGCTCACCAGAATCTTGCCATCCGGCTGCACTGCGATGGAATCGACATAGGAGTTTGAATGCGGGTCGAACGAATCCGCCAAGCCAGTCATCGGATCGAGTCTGGCCATGAAATTCCGCGATTGTCCACCGATGGTTATTGTTCCACCACTTCCGCCAGTGTTAAAAGCGCCACCGACCAAAATCTTTCCGTCTGCCTGTAGGGCGATGGTCGAGACATCTTGATTCGCGCTTGGATTGAAGGAGTCGGCTGCGCCAGTTGTGGCATCGAGACGGGCCAGGTGCTTGCGTGTCTGTCCGCCAATACTTAAGAAACCGCCCGCCGCCAGAATCTTGCCGCTCGAATCGATCGCAATTGCCTCGACAAGATAGTCTGCACTCGGGTCGAACGAATCTGGCAGGCCGGTTGCGGCGTCGAGCCGTGCAATGCGGTTGCGCGGCTGTCCTCCCATACTCGTGAAGCGCCCGCCTGCGAGAATCTTGCCGTCCGCCTGAACCGCGATTGCGTAGACAGCATCGTTTGCATTCGGGTTAAAGGCGGCATCGAGCGTGCCGTCCGGGTTCAGCCGGGCAATGTAATTTCGCGTGACTGCCGCGCCGCCGTTGGGTGAAAGTGTTGTAAAATAGCCACCGATTAGAATCTTGCCGTCCGGTTGGATGACGACGGCACTCACGGCGCCGTTCGCGTTCGGATTGAAATCGTCGAGCCATTGCCCCCGCACTTCCGCAACGCCCGCTAGCAGGACAGCAGCTGGAATCAGTAACAGGGCAGCCTTCCTGGCCTTGGAGGTCAGGCTCGCCCACGAAGTGGACGCAGCAACGTTAGCGCTTGTGAGTAGCGAAAGCATGGCGCGCAACCGGCGCTGATGCTTATTACCAAGTAACGGCCTCCCTGAGCAAGCCAAAATGCGGCCCGGGCCCGGGTTATGGAATGCGGTCTCCGAGGCGAGTATCCGTCCGTGAGATGGCACAGAAGGGTAAGCGGAGGTTTCGGGACAAATTCGGATACGGGAACTGCGTATTCTGTAATTCCGAAGATTGATCTGGGAGGGACGGGCTTCTGCACGCCCCGCCTTCTGTGCGAAGACGTCAGACTGACTGCCAAAAAAATGATAAGGGCAACATAAAGGCAGTCGCCTGTTTTGGATGTCCGAAAAAAGAGGCTGAAAAACCTCGTTTTTACCTAAGAAACCCACCCGTGAAGATTCGAACTTCAAACCTTCTGATCCGTAGTCCGTCTCGGCCTGCTCCGAGAGATGGCTTTTTCATAGGTAGAATCAAACGTTGAATAACGTAGAGTCACGCAAATTCACTTAATAAGGTGACTGTGGCCTTTAGATCAGAAGGCAAAACGCACAGTCACAAATCAAAAAGTCACTTTGTGTCGACGTTCGGCTCGCGTCTGCAGCCAAGGCCGGCATCCGACCACGCGACGTGGCACCCGTCATTATTTTCCGGCCCTGGTGTTTTCATGTAGCGCTCGTAATTTCTCAAATCACAGAATCGCGACTTAAAACGGCGCGCCGGTGCGGGCAAAAATTCGCCAGCAGCGACCGGCGCCAACTCGGCTTATTTCGCGACGGGTGGGCACGCAGCCTGCTTTATTTTACGGCCTAACTGGTTCCGCTCTTTGGCCCAACGCCAAATCTCCTGTCGAAGCCGATGCATTCAAAAAAAAAGAAAAAGACAGGAAGAAAACAATGAAGCTATTCTCGGTTCCTCGGAACCTTACCTCAATTGCCCTGGGCGCTTACTGCGCCATCGGGATATCAAGCACACACGCTCAAACCTACACGCTCATTGACTTGGGTGCCTTCCCCGGCCCGAAGCAATACACCGTCAGCACCCCCGCTGCGATTAACGAGCAAGCACAAGTGGCGGGCACGTCGGAATCGACCGCGTTTCGTTATACCAGTGCCAAAGCACTGATGGAAGATGTCGGCAGGAATCCAGCCGGTGGCGCCAGCCGCGGGTTTGGTATCAACGGCTTCGGACAGGTGGTAGGCGATTCGACCTTCGGCAAGAACGAGACGAGTCGCGCCGCGGTTTTTAGCAACGGGGCGATCATGGATTTGGGGGTTCTAAAGTATGCTGGGCTCTTCAGCCGGGCCAATGGCATCAATTCCTCCGGACAAGTGGTCGGTTTTTCTGGTGACAAGCGCGATGGCAGCAACAGCAGAGCTTTCATTATCAGCACGGCCAGTCGCTCTCGCATGATCGACTTGGGCACGTTGGGCGGGCCATACGCGCAGGCAATGGGAATCAATGATGCCGGATTTGTCACGGGCAACGCTCAACTCGACGATGGATCCCTATCTTTGCCCAGCCATGCTTTTGTTTGGCAAGCCACGAAGGGGATGGTTGACCTTGGGACACTCGGAGGCCGCTTCAGTTATGGCACCTCGATCAGTTCGAAGAACCACATTGCAGGCTACTCGATGATTAATAACGTCGACGACCGCATCCACGCGTTCCTTCATAATGGCAGCAAAATGATTGATCTCGGCTCACTTAGTGGCGCGGCCGTGGAGACCGATCTCAGCTTTGCCTTGGGTGTCAATACCTTCGATCAAGTGGTTGGCTACAGTTATCTCCCTCCCGTTGAGATGCCGGGCTCCACTGACGTTCCACTTGGACCTTTGTCGGTGGCCTTCATTTACAGCAAAGGCTTGATGGTGAATTTGAATGATCGAATTGGCAAAGCGTCGGATAACTATCGTCTCGATTCCGCTACGGCGATCAATGACCAGGGACAAATCGTTGCCATCGCTTTCGATAAGTCCGCCGGTGCGTTTCACTCGGTCTTGTTGACGCCAGACTCCTCGGGATCGATGTAAGGGCAACATCACGGCTTTTGGCGTCTCTCCTTGATCTTCGTCGATTGGGGAGAGACGCTTTGCGTTTAGCGTTGTAGCCCACCACCGACGATTCGGTTCTCTTTGCATCCCGCTTTCTTTTTGCCGAGCATCTTCTCAAAGTCGATCTTTGGGCCATTCTTAGCAGAATTGTTATTACGGGGTTCAGGAAATTCCGTATTTCAAATCAGGACGCTACCGGCCAGGGCCGCGAAAAGCCCATCCCACGCACAGAATAATGACAATGAATCATTTTCGGTAACGATTTTTGGGTGCGACCCCCCTTTTTTCTTCGGTGGCGCACCCGTGAAGATTCGAACTTCAAACCTTCTGATCCGTAGTCAGATGCTCTATCCAGTTGAGCTACGGGTGCTCGGCGGATGCTAATTAGCGGATGAAGCCCGAACCGTCAAATGGCCGGCCGCCATCGGCTCGAGCGGCATCGACGAAGTGGAAACCTTCGATTCGGATGAAAAACGTCGAAAAAGTCTCCGGCTTTGAGCTCTCGGTGAATCCGAAAAAAGCTATGCGATTCCCCATTGCAAAACGGTTTGGGGATGTTACTCGTTCCCGATTATGGCTGATTTGCTGAAAGCGGATGAGGCGAAAGCGCGCCTGAAAAAGGTCCCGGAATGGGAGCTCGAGAAGAAACATATCGAGCGTACGTTCGAGTTCGACGATTTCTCCGAGTCAATCGATTTTGTCAATGGGGTGGCGGAAGTGGCCGAGGACGAGGAGCATCATCCCGATATCGACATACGCTACAATAAGGTGCGCCTGATCCTTTCCACGCACAGCAAAGGCGGGCTCACCGAGCTCGATTTCAACCTCGCGGAACGGATCGATACGCTCTCGGAGTAACCTCGATGCCCGTCGCGCCCGTCGCTGCGAAAACCCCGACGCGCGCAAGAGCCTGTCTAGCGGGTCTGTTTGTCGGGTTGACCGTCGTTGGGGTCTGGAAGTTTATCGACTATCGAAATCAGCCGCCGCCACCACCGAGCAGCGTATCAGCGACAGACCACTGAGAAGCCATTTTCGCTCCTGGGCTGGGTAACGGAGTTGCGAAGACAAGTGCGTTCTCAAACAGCGTATTTGTTGATCGTCTTTGCTTTGACCGACAATAGCCAGCGGTGAATTTGTAGCGCCAAACAGATACCAACAGAGTTCGGGAACGAGGGTGGGCGAGGGGCGCGGAGGCTGGGCAAGGGTCCGCCGGGCTTCGTCATTCGCCATTTGTCATTTAGAATCGCCCTTCGTCGGCGTCGATAAAGTTAAACATCGTTTGAATCTCGGAACGCCCGGCCATTCCCGTCTCCCTCTTGCGACGCGCCAGCGTCTCGGAAAGTTCATCGTCCCAACCCCGTTTCCGCATGAATTCATTCCAAACGAGGATTTCGCCGTCCGCGGGCCTCCGCCCTTTGGCAAAGCACCAGCCGAGAATCTCCTCGTCCGTCGCGGCTTGCTTCATCCGCTCGAACAGCTCGGTGTAATTGATTTGCAGGAGATCGACACAAGCCCGGTCAAAACCCTGGCCAAGGTTCGGTTGATAATCCTCCGGAAGTTCCCCTTTGGCGTGAGCACGAATCTTGTCGAGCATGCGGCCGAAGTAGACCAGCCCACCCACTTTTGCCCCAGGACTGCGAACGCCGAAATCTTTCATGATCGTGAACCGGTGGTTTGCCTCGGTGTTTCGGAACTCAAGCGTAATTTAAATATTTGAGCAATGCGCTGAATGGATGATTTTCAAGCGCCTGGCCTTTAATTCGCTTATTCGCTCATTGATTGCATGGATCGTGTCGCCGGCATCGAAACGGAATATGGCTGCCTCGTCCGCGGCGAGGAAGGGCGTGCGCATGCTGATGCCTGGCCGGTAAGAGTTAAAAACTTCCTCTTCCACAAGGCGGCGGCGGGCGCGATCGACTTGCATTACCGCGACTACGAGGAACCGCCCGGTAACGGAGGCTTCCTCCTCAATGGCGGCCGCCTTTACCTGGACATGGGGCACATCGAGTACGCCTCGCCGGAGTGTCTGCATTTACGCGATGTGGTGACCTACGACGTCGCCGGCGACCAGTTGCTGCATGCGGCCCTGGAGTCGCTTGGCGCCTTGGACCGCGTTTCATTCATCAAGAATAACATCGATCACAACACCGGCGCGACTTTCGGGTGCCACGAGAATTATTTGATGAAACGTGAGGCGCAATTCACGCCACCGGTGCTCGGCACCTTGCTGGCCTTCCTGGCCACGCGTCAAATTTTCACGGGCGCGGGCCGCGTGGGCCAGGCGAACCCGCTGGCGTTCGACTTCCAGTTGCCGCAGCCGGAAGTCCACGTCGACTTTCAGTTGAGCCAGCGCGCCGATCACATCGTCAACGACATCTATCAGTGGGTGCAATTCAATCGCGCCATTATCAATGCTCGCGATGAGCCGCTGGCGGACTATCGCAAGTACCGGAGGCTCCACCTTCTGATCGGAGATTCGAACATGAGCCCGTTCGCGGCGGCGTTAAAAATTGGGACCACGTCCTGCGTTCTGTCGCTGCTGGAGGAGGGCCATCTCCCAAAGAATCTCAGCCTGAGTGATGCCGTTCAGAGCACGCGCGACATTTCTCGCGATTCGACCGGAGCCTGGATTGTCCGGCTGGAAAATGGCAAGACGATCGGCGGCCTCGACATTCAGTGGCGGTTTTGCGAGCTTGCGCACAAGCATCTGGGCGGCGCGAACGAAGAGACCGATTGGCTCCTCGAGAGCTGGAGTTTCACTCTCGAAGCCCTGGGCAACAAGCCGGAAACGCTCATCGGTGGCGTCGATTGGATAACAAAGAAGTGGTTGTTGGAAACGTTCATGGAGTCCGAGGGGCTCACCTGGGACGATCCCTGGCTCCAGAGTCTGGATCTCGAGTATCACAACATCGATCCGGGAAAAGGCCTCTTCTTTGGCGTGAATCCGGCGAAGCGAATCGGAGAATGGAACAATAGCGTGCGCCGAAATGAGGCGAGCTACCACCCGCCGGCGAATACGCGGGCGGCTGGCCGGGCGCAGGCGGTCGCCTGGTTTCAAAAATGCGATCAGCCCTACGTCATCAATTGGGATTCGATCGCATGCGATACCCGCGATTTTCTGGTCATGGGGAATCCGTTTGAGGACTACACGGCGGAGGTCGCCGGGTTCTTGTCGCGCCCCCGTCCGCCACGCCCGGCTGGGCCGGGCCGGCCATCAGTGATCGAAAGAGGAGGAAACTGAGTTGGACGCGATCTTTCCAATTCCTCCTTAGATGATGAAGTAGCGACCTGTAGCCGGCGCTCTCTGGAAACTGTCGGACTTTGGATGTTTTGTGGTTAAAGAGACGGCTGCAACGCGAAACGGGTCACCTTGAGCCGCGTAGACGGACGTAGAACTTCGCAATTGCCAATGTCCACGTCCCTTTTTCGGTATGAGGAGAATTGCCTGGGAGAGGTCAGCGCTCCTCCCCAGGTCGCGATCCCGGCCTACGCAGCCTCGGGATGACGCGCGTGTGTGCGCGGTTGGGAATTAGGCGGTCGCGCCGAACGCGCCAGACGACGCCTCGTTCGGCGGTCAGAGTCCGCCGCTAGAGAAACCCGGGCGCTTCGCATAGCGAAGCGGCTTCAGAATCAGCGCCGCTACTCGAGCCGCTGTAAGGAAGGCAGACCGTAATTCTGCTGAAGGGCTGCCGCTTCCGCCTCCACTTGCGCGGCCTCGAGTTCAATCTGCTTCGGATCCTCTTCCGTCTCGATCTTGATGAAACCGTCCAGCGGATGCTTCACTGCTTCTGCCAAATCCGCCAGTGACTTTATTTCCTTGCCGTTAATCCTGGTCACCGTCAGATAGGAGAATTCATCGTAGCCGATCGTGCTATTCGCGGGCAGGACCTGAGTCAAAACAACCACGCGGCGATTCCCTTCCGGATAGAGTTCCGATTGGAATCGATCCTTATAGACGAACCTCTGCGGCGCATCCTTCTGCCAGTTTCCACCCCATTCCTTGAGATATTGCCGGGTGAGTTCCTGAAAAATCAGGCCACCGAGAACATAATAGAGCGGAGCCCGATCGATGTTGTAGGGCGGGATGACGTAGTCGCCCACGGCGCGATGAGTGAGCGCAAGATTCAAGGTCATGGCCTTGCCCGCCCGCTGAATTTGCATCGGCATCGTATCGCCGGAAAAGGCGCGCGCGGTAATCAAGTTGGTAAACTCGATTTTCCCGTAGAGCGGATCGACGTAGTTTCCATTTTGATCGATCTCGTTGCCTCCGAGAGAGACGACAATGTCTCCCACTTGTAAACCGGCTCTTGCTGCCGGCGTGTCCGGTTCAACGCTGGTCACATAGACGCCGGCGGCCTTGCCGGTTTGCCCCGCGAAACTGCGCAATTGCGGGTCGCGTGTCGGGAAAAATCCGAAACCGGCGGACGGAAATCCGGCATAGTGCTCCTTCTCCGCGTCCTTCAGGAAATGCGCGATAATCGGAGCTGGGATCGCGTCGAGCACCTGGGTCCTGGGATCGAAACGCAGAAGCAACCCGGCGAGCTTATTATTCTTGACCAGCGGAACGGTGTAGCTGTTATCGCGGTATTGCATCGAGATGCTGATGCGATAAGTGAGAAACTGGCCCAGATCGGCCGGGTAGCGGGTCATCTGAATCGTGGTCACGAGTCCTTCGGTGCCCACGAGCGCTCCGGTGGACTCGAGCTGCCACGCTGCGAGGCGATCTCCCACCACCGTGTCGAGCGCAAGCTGAAGTGGCGTGAGACCATCCAGGAATTTCTTATCGACCGGCTCAAGCAGCGCCAGATTCGCTTCGTAATCAGCGACCACGACAGTGGCCGCGGTCTTTTCACCGGATTCCGCCCGCTCCAGCTCGATATAATTCTGATTCGCGACCAGGTCGGCCGTGACCAGGACACGGCCTTGCGGCAGCACCGCACCCAAAGCGCGCTTTTGAAAAGGCGCCCGCTTCTGCCACGGCCGGACGTAGTCGTAGGGTTGCCCGGTAACATTGACCCGCACCAGCGAAAGCTCCTTCGGTTTCGTTACCGTAGCAGGCGCCGGTCCTTTCTTGGGCGGCGCCGCCAGCAATCCGAGTGGCAGAAGGAGAAGGCCGATGAGGGCAGAATTGAAACGACGGACGCGCATCAGTTTATTTATCTTGCTCGGTCGGGGTGGTTTTCGCCGGCTGTTCTTCCAGGTTTTGTTCCGAAACGACGTTGTAACGTGTTTTGATTCTCTCTCGCGCTGCTTCGACCTCCTTCGGGTCGAGCACGAGCGGCGGCCCGTCACCAATCATGCGAATGACGAAGCGATCGGGCGTTGCTGAAAAAGCCTTCGCCAGATCCTTCAACGTCCGGACTTTTTGCCCATTGACCTCGTCCACGATACTGGACCGGTAGGGAGCGAGAAAGGAGTTGCTGGGATCCGACAGGATATTGGTCAGGATAATTACTTCAGGGTGCTCCAGGTAAATGTGTTCCGTGACGAAATAATCAAAATAATGCCGGGTCCGGAGGTCGGTTGGCTGATATGAATCGACCAGGTCGAGCGTAAGTGGCTGAAACAACAGGCCGCCATAGACGACGTAACGCGGGCGTACGTCATAAGCGTGGGCCAAGTAGGAATAGGGCCAAACCGAGCCGAGCTCAATATTGACGGTGACGGGCTTTTTATCGCGCAGGATATCGAGCTTCACCTTGTCGCCTTTGAATTTTCGTTCGACCACTTCCGGCATTTCGACTCGCTCGCCTTCGAGTTCCACGGTTCCGTCGCTGGCGATGGGATGATCGTCGATCAGGAGAAGCACATCGCCCGACTGGATGCTTTTGGCGGAGGGACCGGCGGCGACGACCGAGCCAACCAGCACGCCGCGATCATCATCCTTCAAGCCAAGATAATGTCGCTGCGCGGGATTTTGCAGCTTGGTGAAGGTAATCCCGAGATCCGCGTACTTGTCGTAATGCCCGTCCTTGATGTCCGAGAGAAATCGCTGAATCACTGGCGTGGGAATCATATAAGCGACGCCTTGGGCCACGTCGCCGCTATATCCTTGGAAGGCCACGCCGACGACTTTCGCGTTCTGCATCACGGGCCCGCCGCTGTTACCGGGATTGATCTGAGCGCTGATCTGAATCGCCAGATGCTGGTCGATCGACGAGTGCGTGTAGAGCTGGAAATCGATTCGCGAAACAATGCCGGTCGTCACCGACATTCGCTCGCCGCCGAGAGGATAACCGTAGGCCGATACGACCGACTCGAGTTCGGGAATTCCGCCGAAAGTAAGCGGCACCATGTTCTTGAAAAAGTCCGCCGACGCCACCTTCAGGAGCGCCAGATCAGAATCATGCGCGACAAACAGAACCGTCGCCGGATATTTGTTCGGGTCGCCGTCTCGCTCGACCGTGAGGTAGCGGCTGTTGCTGACCACGTGCGCATTGGTCATAATGCGATTGCCCTCGATCACAAAGCCCGCGCCGACCCCGCGCTGAATTCCACCGGAATTCCACGGCGCCCGGTAATCGGGTTCGACATCCGTCGCGGTGATGCGGACCAAGCTTTTCTGGATCTTGCCGTTCGGCCGCGTCGCGACCGCGGGGGCCTGGCCCGCGTTGGTCGGTGCTGCCACCGAAGGAGCGGTTGCGGGTGTCTCGCCCGGCGGTGGCACGGTCCTCTGCTGCGCCTGAGTTTCTCTGCTGTTTAGGAACAGCAAAGTGATCAACAAAAATGCGAAGCGCCTCATCGGAAGTCGAGAAGATGAAACAGATGGTCGATAAATCAAATGGCGGGAGGGGTTGCCGAAGTTTCAGGAGGTAAGCTGGAAGCGAGCCTGACCGGTCTCAAAGTTAAGGCCCTGGCGCTCTCCCGCGCGGTTCCCAAACAAAAGCCGTGGTTGGTCAGGCAAGATGCCTGACAACCCCACAGGCGGGACGCCTAGGCCACGTTTTACGCGGCTGCGTGTTCGTGGGTGTGCTGCCGCCGCTGCTCCTGGGCGACGAATGCCGGTGCAGAAGGCGTGTGAAACATCTCGAGATCGTCGACATCGTGGTCGGTCACGGGCGTCAAGGCGAGGTCCGTGTACTTGAACCTCTTCGGATCTTTCCTGATGCGGATGTACATTCGGCGCAACCGGGAATACAGCGCCGCCCATCTCGTCATCTTCACCATCGATTCGACGAGGTATGCCGGATAGAATTTCCAGATCGGCGCGATGGGCAGGCCGGGCCTTCGATCACGCCGGAACTTCAAGCGGAACAACCCGCTCTCGAGCGGGTGGACTTTCTCGAGATGGATCGAGCCCATGAACCAGGTGATAAGCACGATGGCATTGCTGGCCGGCCCCTTCTTTGCCGTCAGCCGGCGCAAGACCGTCTCCATGTGCTCCATGGTGTAGTACGTCTCCCAGGCGGCGAGATAAGCCCGTTCCCAATCCGCACTCGACATCTTTGCATGCGGCGCGCAGACGTGATTCAGATCGTACTTGTTCAGGTCGGGATCGACCCTTACCCCGGAATTGACCAGTCTTTGGTGGTCCTCGGATCCTGGGAGCGGCGTCAGATAAAAGAACTCTAAAATGTCGAGCGGCAATTCCTTTTTCACGATCTCCACGTCGCGCTTGATCGATTCGACGGTGTCATTTGGAAACCCGGTGATGTAGCCACAGTAGGTGATGATTCTCGCCGCCTTCCAGGCGAGCAGCATCTTGCGGTACTCGGTGATCTTGTTCTGCCGTTTATGCGCTCCGGCCAGGCTATCGGGATTGATATTCTCGAGGCCGATAAACACCCGCCGCACCCCGGCCCGCGCGCATTTCTCGATAAAGTTGGGAAGTTTGTGGCAGAGCGTGTCGACCTGGATAAGGAATCCCAGCTTTAACTTTTCGACTTCGCGCAGGTGAATGATCCGATCGAGGATTGCTTCCCAATCCTTGTTGCGCGCAAAATTGTCGTCGGTAATGAAGAAGCTGCGCAACCCCTGCGCCACATTTTCGCGGATAATCTTCTCGATGTCGTCGGGTGAACGACGGCGCGATTTTCGGCCCTGGACGTTGATGATGGTGCAGAACGAACATTGGAAAGGGCAGCCGCGTCCGGCGTCGAAGCTGGTCACATGGCCAACGGTGCGTTGGGCGCGGACCGAGCTGATCAGCGGGATAGGCATCCCTTCGATGCCGGGCAGGTCCGCCATGAAGTTGTAGAGGGGTTTAAGCGCGCCCGCGAACGCATCTTGGAGAACCTGTTCGAGGCGCCCTTCGGCTTCGCCGGCGAAGAGCGAGATGCCCATCGCCTTGGCTCGATGAAGGTCAGGATCGTTGCCGCCAAGCATGCTCATGGTGCCGGAGACATGGAAGCCGCCGATGGCCACCTGCAGGCCGCGCGCGAGCAAGGGTTTCGCCAGATCGAGCGCGTGGGGAAATTGGTTCGACTGCACACCAACAAACATCACCATACCCGCGCCCGCCTCGTTAATCATGCGCGCCAGGCGCTCCGGACGGATTCGGGTGTTCGTCTCGTCAAACGGATGGATCTCGATCTCGACCTCGGGGCCGAGGACGTGGCGCTGGGCGCAATCTCGTGCCAGACCGAAGAGCGCCGCGAGCGAATTAGAGGGAATGGTCGAGCGAAACCATTGGATCACATAGCCGTCATCATCGTAGTGCGACGGCTTCACGAGGATGAGACAGAAGCGCCTGGTCACGTGCGTGGATGAGGTCGGGGTCAGCATCACAATTTCGGAAGCCCGTACGATACATAACCCTGTCAGCCCGGACAGCAAATTGTGGCCCGGTGGTCCCGAGCAAGCCGGAGGGACCTGCTCCCGCGCTTCCGCATGTCCGACTCGCCTTCCTCGTTTCCCAAACTTGGTTTGGGAACGCACTTGTCCCCGCAACTCTGTTGCGCCTCTGCGCTACCGTCACGGAGCAACGCCTGTTAATTGCACCGCGCCACAAGGGGGGTCGACTCTGATTCCAATTGCCAGCCAACTCCTGCAGTTGCTAGATTCGGCCCATGAAATCGAGACTGCGTCCCATTATCATCCTCTTCGCTGCCGGTTTCTTTCTCGCGCCACTGCTGCGAGGCCAGGAGGATCTGTTACAGGATCCCGATCTGCAGAAGGCGTTGAAGGAAGCAAAGGAACTGGAGAAACAAAGCGGCCCGACCAAGCCCGTCAAAATGTCCGACCTGAAGAAGAAGGCGGATGAAATCCAGGCTGAACAGGAACAGGAAGAGAAAAAGGAAAAGGCCGCTTTGAAGTTGCGGCTCGAAAAACAGCTCGCCGCGCCCGGCCCGGTCGCATTCCCAGACTGGACGCCAGCCACGCCGAAATTCAAGCCCACCAGTTCCCCCAGTAAGAAGATTGTCGACGACGAAGTGAGACTCATCCAGACCGGCACCTCACCGCTCCCACCCCGCGAAATCCTCGCGACCTGGCAATCGGCCGTGGCCGATAAGCCACTTAATCATTTTTCTAATGACGGCTCCAGCAATGGGAGCATTACGACTAGACTCGACGTCAGCACGCGCACCGATCCGGTGCAGAAGGTACGTTTGGAAGCCAGGCGCGGCGCCGATGAAAAGATCACGCAGATTATTATCTCCTCGCCTGTACCGACGTCCGGCGACGAGAGCGAATAGGCATCTAGCTGCACCGCAGGATTAGTAGTGGCTGCGAAGCCTCGTCGCAGGAAGTGCCGGTGGCCGCATCGCCACCCGTGCTTGCGGTCATGCCGCTGTCGGGCCGACGGTCTCACGAGATTGGGACATCGGCCTCGTGTCCGCTACAGTAGCCAATCTTCTTCCCATCAGGTCTCATGGATTTGAACCAGGTCACCCTCCCAGCGGTTGATGTCGCAGCTTCTGTGGCGTTCTACCGAAAGATGGGATTTGAGTTGATCGTTGAAGCGCCGCACTACGCCCGTTTTAGGTCGACTGTCGGCAGCACCACCTTCTCGGTTCACGCAGTGGATGCCGTGGCCGAGCCTCCAAAGACAATTGTGTATTTCGAGTGCTCATCGTTGGATCAGGAGGTAGAGGCCCTTAAGGCAAAAGGCTTGCACTTTGCGCAGGACCCCCGCGACTAACCGTGGCTGTGGCGGGAAGCCCGGCTCGTTGATCCGGCTGGGAATATCATTTGCCTTTACCACGCTGGCGAAAGCCGGTTGAATCCTCCCTGGCGCGTCAAAACCCAAGCCGGGTAGGGAATCAGATTCGTTTCATCAGGCCACATCGGGAAAGGAGACGGACATCACGAACGAACCACATCGGGACATCCTGGAGTGCATCGGCAACACTTCGTTGTTGGCCTTGCGCAACATCGTCCCCAGGAACGGCTCTCGCATTCTGCTGAAAATGGAAAGCGAGAATCCCACCGGTAGCATGAAAGACCGGATGGCGCTGGCCATGATCGAAGCGGCAGAAGCGGACGGACGCCTCGCGGCGAATGGCTCTGTCGTCGAGTATACTGGCGGCAGTACGGGCGTGTCCCTATCTCTCATCTGCGCGGTGAAGGGATACCCCCTGCATATTGTCACGTCGGATGCTTTCGCCAGGGAAAAGCTTGAACATATGAGAATTCTGGGAGCCAGGCTTCAGGTCGTGCGAAGCGAGAGTGGAGGAATGACGGAGAAACTAACGAGAGACATGATCGAAGCCGCCCGCGTCATCGCCGAAGAAACGGGAGCCTTCTGGACCGACCAACTGAACAATAAGGACCAGATGGCGGCCTATTACAGAATGGCGGAGGAAATCTGGGTGCAGACAGGCGAGAAGGTCGATGGCTTTGTCCAGAGCGTGGGAACCGCGGCGTCTCTCCGGGGCACCGGCGAAGCGTTACGCCGCCACCACAAGCAGATCAGAATCGTTGCCGTCGAGCCGTCGGAATCGCCGGTCCTATCAGGCGGTCCGAAAGGCTCCCATAAGATTGATGGGATCGGCGCGGGTTTTGTGGTGCCGCTCTGGCACAAGGACGTTGCCGATCAGATCGAACAGGTTTCCACGGAAGAGGCTGTGGCCATGGCCATGCGGCTGGCTCGGGAAGAAGGCCTCTTTGCCGGAACTTCCACCGGAGCCAATGTCATCGCGGCCTTGCGATTCGCCGAACAACTCGACCCTGGCGCGACCATTGTCACCGTCATGTGCGATACCGGGATGAAGTATCTCAGCTCTTATCGAACAATCCTGCCGCGTGAAGGCTGACGCGTGCGATGATAACGTTCTCCACACGTTGCTCAAATCCATCGATCAGCGACAACAATCCCGGACCGAAGTCGTGATGAGAGTCTATGTCATAACAACCGGAACAGTTTTCGGTTTGATCACTATCGCTCATATCTGGCGGATGGTGGAGGAGGGACGTCACGCGGCAACGAATCCAGTCTTTATCATCAGCACTGTTCTTGCAGCATCCCTGTGTGTATGGGCGATTGGTTTGCTGCGCCGGAACTGGTGAATTCGTTCGCGCGAAGACCGCCTGCAGCTTTAGCGGGCGGCGATGCGAATCATCACGGCAACGCTGCGGTCCACATCAGCGTCCGTCGTGGCCCACGATGACACGCTGATGCGCATGGCGGTTTTGCCTTGCCAGACCGTCACGCCACACCAGCAGGTCCCATCGGACTGAATATCTTGAATGACCTGCTGGGTTTTCTCCGCATCACCAAACGAAACTAGAACTTGATTCAGAACCACGTCGTTCAGGATTTCGAATCCCGCTGCGGAAAGTTGAGTGGCAAAGCGCCGGGCCTGCTCACAGTTGCGTTCGATCAGGTGAGCAATCCCTTCGCGACCGAGTGAACGCAGAGCAGCCCAGACTTCGACGCCGCGCGCTCGGCGGGATAATTCCGGAGTGAAATCCGCCGGGTTTCGGTAGTCGCTCTCGGTCGGCAGATATTCCGCGGTGATCGCCATCGCTGCCGGCAAGGCGTGCGGGTCGCGCACGAACGCCAGGCCGCAATCATAGGGAACGTTCAGCCATTTGTGCGCATCGGTCGCCCAGGAGTCGGCCTGTGCAATTCCTGCGGTGAGATACGCATGAGAAGGCGCAGCGACCGCCCACAAACCAAACGCGCCGTCGACGTGGACCCAGGCTCCAGCCGCGTGCGCACGACGACAGATTTCTTCCGTAGGATCGAAGGCACCGGTGTTCACATTGCCGGCTTGCACGCAAACAATGGCAGGGCCGGATATGGCTGGCAGCTTGTCGGCCAGCATTCGTCCCTGGCCATCAACCGGCACCTTCACTAACCGGCTCCGGCCAAGGCCGAGGAGGCCTAACGACTTGGTGACCGAAGGATGAGCTTCCGCTCCGAGCACGACGGTGATTGGCGGCGCTCCAAAGAGGCCGTCGGCCTCTGCGTTCCATCCAGCTCGCTTGAGCACGATGTGTCGCGCGGCGGCAAGCGCGCAAAGATTGGCCACGGTGGCGCCGGTCACAAAGGCGCCGCAGGAATCGGGCGGGAGCCGTAGAATATCGAGCAACCAACGCAGCGCGACTTGTTCGATAAACGCGGTCGCGGGCGTGGGACGGTAGAGACCGGTGCATTGGTCCCAGGCGCTGGCGAGCCAATTAGCCGCGAGGGTAACAGGGAGCGAGCCGCCAATGACGAAGCCAAAAAATCTCGGGCCAGCCATGGCCATCGTCCCAGGCGAGCCGACCTCATCCAGCAGCCGCAAGGTTTCGGCCGGGTCAGTCGGGTGAACAGGCAATGGCTCATCAAACCGGCGTAGCTGTGCCACCGCGGAAGGAGAGGGGGCCACGGAGCGGGACTGGAGTCCTTCAAGATAACGGATCGAGCGGACGGAGGCTTCGGCCAGAAGTTCTTTCATGCTGGAGGCTAACGCCGGAACGCGATGGCGGGCAGAGGAATAGTTTGCAAGGATAACTCAGTATTCGCCAACGGCAGCTGGAAATCGCCGGTCTTGCTTAGAAGCGTGTTGAAATACTGGAGCGGGTCGCGCGTAGAGGCAGAAGGGCGGATGGCAAGGAGCGAGTGAGGCGCATCCCCGTCCCGCACCTGCGGGATAACGAGCGAGCGACTCAACCATCTGCCCTTCTGCCTCGCGCCCTCCAGGGTTGGGTTGATTTTGGCGCTGGCCCGCGTTGCTCGCTTGGCCGAGATCGCTGTGAATATCGGCCCTGCGCTTCGCGCTTTGACCAGCGCCAAAATCCACAGCAACGCGGCTCACTCCAGTATTTCAACAGGCTCTTAAGGCCGGTTCCGGGGCGAGGCCCACCCACTGGCGCCGCGATAGCTTCGCGACCCCCCGAGGCCGAGCCGTGCAATATCGGGGTCATGTTCGCGCTGTTTGATCCATAATTTCAGGTCGTCGCCAAAGTGCGCCGACTCACAGTCGTAACACGCCGGAATATCGTCAGCGTATCCCATGTAGGTCACGACGCGCGTGCCGGTCGGTCTTGCTCCTAACTGGGTTGAAACATGATTCGTATACCGTCTGAACAACTCCGGCGAAAGCGGAACCCCGCGGTCGATCTTGTTTCCCTGGAGCATGTTTTCCTCGAAGGGATTGAACAGGTAGAAGGCGTCGTAATCGGCGAAATCGATATCCAGCACGTTGCCATGGATGAATTCGACGTTGGAAAGTAAGAGATCGGTCGCAGCCTGTCTCGCGGCGTTCACCAGGTCATTCCGCTGCTCCACTCCCGTGAACCGGCCGTCCGTGACCGAGGCCGCGACAAGACAAAACTTGCCGGGTCCGCACCCGATATCCAGGACGCGCGGGCCGGCCTTCGCCTGGCCTCCGGCGGAGCAGGTCCGATCAGTTACCAACAGTTTCGCAGCCTCGGCAGCCATGGCCACCGGGGTCCAGAAGATCGACGAAAGTTTTCGAATCGGCGCCGGATAGATCAGATCGAACTTCTGGTCTTCAATCGAAAACGCGACTGGATCTTCGAAATGTTCGGTGGTTTGCGACACGCTCGTCAAATTAGTCGGGAGACCGGAAATAGGAAACAGATCGGGAGCAACCCGGGACGAAAACGATTCATGAGCTGGATCTTGTGTTCTCGTTCGGTCGTCGGCTAGGGTTGCAAATGCGAACGCTCGATCATCTTTTTGACCGCAACAAGGCCTGGGCTGGCCGTATCCGACAACAGGACCCGGAGTTTTTCTCCAACCTTGCCCGACAGCAATCTCCCAACTATCTCTGGATCGGCTGCTCCGATAGCCGCGTGCCGGCCAACCAGATTGTCGGGCTGGCTCCGGGCGAATTGTTTGTCCACCGGAATCTCGCCAATCTGGTCGTGCACACGGACCTGAACTGTTTGTCCGTGATGCAATTTGCGGTCGACATCCTTAAGGTGCGCCATGTCATCGTGTGCGGGCACTATGGTTGCAACGGTGTTCAAGCAGCGTTGAGGCGTGACCGGCTGGGACTGAGCGACAATTGGCTGCGTCATGTTCAGGACGTCCGAGAGAAACACCAGAGCAGCGCGGAGGATGACGTCCGGGCTTCAGACCGGCTGTGCGAGCTGAACGTGATCGAGCAGGTGGCCAATGTCTGCCACACCACTATTGCCCGCGATGCATGGGAACGCGGTCAGGAATTGACAGTCAACGGCTGGATCTACGGATTACAAGATGGACTTCTGCGAGACCTGAACGTCACCGTGGATAATTTTTCGGAAACGCTCCCGATCTATCGAGCTGCGATCTCTGCACTGTCTTGACTTCGATCACTGCCCATGCGCGCGCGTTGAGGCCAACGGTGATTCGTTGGCTAAATTCCGGCGCGGTCGAGAAGTGAATGCAGTACCTTTTCGGCTTCAAAAAACTCGCGCGCGATTTCGCGGGCACCGCGGGAGTGCCGGACATAATCGGCGTTGATCCTTTTCACGGCCTCGGCGATTTCGCCTAACGACTTAAAAGCAAAGAGACCGTCGTGCTGACCGAAGATTTTCGTGAAGCCGGTTTCCTGGATAATCACGGGACGGCCGGCGGCCAGGTAGCAACCGCTGCGATCGCTGAACCAGCCGGTGTTGAGACGGACATATTGGTCCTTGGCTACGGTGAATTCCCCTTTCGATCGGCGGATGTAATCGCGATAGAGCCGGTAGTCGATGCTCATCTCGCGCGGCGCACGAAAACGCCATCCGTTGCGCACGAACTTCGTGCGCGTTAGCGCGTCCTTGATGTCGGTCGCGAGCTCGAATGGCTCGCCGGATCTTTTCGGGGCGGCGACAAACCGGAGAAACTCGCGAGACTTGCTCCAGAGATATTTCTCGCCGCGCCACTCGATATCCTTCAGCCCGCTCGTGGACCAATTGGCGACCGAGGTAAAGAGGGCGGCGGGGAGGGGCCGCCGATTGGTCTTCCAGAGATCGGTTACGATCGGCTGGCGCGTCGGAAGCCACTTCAATTTATGGATGGGTACCGGGAAATCTTCGGTTCCAACATTCTCCCCAAACGTGAAAAGGGCGTGATGTCGACCCAGGTAGTTGATGGTCGATTTGACCCGAAGATCGACCTTGATCTGTTCGACTCCCGGATCGCTTTCGAGATAGAGAATGCGATCGCTCGCGATTAGGTCTTCGTTGAATTCTTGCGTGCCGCAAACGTTCAGGATCGCGTCGGCCTCGCGGTAGAGTTCGCGAATTCTTTTTAGCGGAAGGCCCGCGGTCGGATTGCCAGGCAGATAGCGGGCGCAGAAACTCCAGCGTTCCGCGAAATCAAACTGCGCGGCGAGCTTCTGCAAAATCTGGGCAGCGTAGCGGTAGTCTTCGTTTTGCTCGTAGGTGACCGGGTTATAAGGGTAGCGCGCGGAATCCTCAAGGTAGTGCACGTCGTGTCCAAGCCGCTGGAGCCCGACGATGTAATGGAGGTGCTGCCAAATGACGCCGGCGATCGGGCAGCCGCCCATGAAGCCCATCACGACGATCCGTTTCTTCTTCATCTCACGTTTCCCAATCGCGGCGGATTGTCCGACTAAAGTTGCTTCACGACCACGGCCGGATTTCCAGCGACCACGACGTTGGCCGGGACGCTTTTCGATACGACCGAGCCGGCGGCAACGACGGAGTTTTCCCCGATCGTCACGCCCTTGAGAATAATCGCGTTCATGCCGATCCAGACATTGTCCAGGATGCGCACTGGTCGCGTCTCAAGTTTTGGGCGGGGGGGTCGATCTTTGAAAAATGGTGCCAGCGCCATGGCATCGACGCGCCGTTGGGTGGGTTCAAGCGGATGAAAATCGGAATCCGCGATCCCGACATTCCAGGAGATCAAACAGTAGGAGCCGATCTCGATCCGCTCGTCGGCCATGACGAGCGCGCCGTTGACCAGCGTGAAGTCTCCGATTGAGCATGAGCCTTTCTCGCCGAGCGCGAACGAACAGCCGGCGTAACACGAAACGTGTTGGCCGATCTCGATGGCGGGTTGCAGCTTGCTTCGCATGAACCGAAAACTCTGCGCGGTCTCAAGGTAAAAGCCTTCCTTCCAGGTTACGTTTTTCGGGACAGGTTCCTTCCACCAATCGTTTTCCACGTGCCGGTCTGCGTTGATATTGCTCATATTTGTGGGATCAGCTGCCGATATTGGCGGATCGATACAGCTCTGCATAGACGCCATTCATTTTCAATAATTCGGGCCCTGCTCCCTGCTCTACGATCCGGCCATCCTTGAGCACGACGATTTTTTCCATGTCCTGAATGGTAGCGATGCGGTGGGTGATGATGAGCGTGGTGCGGCCTTTCATCAAATCCTTGATCGTTTCCATGATGGCGTGCTCGGTCGTCGGATCGAGCGCAGAGGTGGGTTCGTCGAGGAGAAGAATCGGCGCGTTTTTCAAAAAAGCCCGGGCGATGCCGATGCGCTGACGCTGGCCCACGCTGAGGTGACTGCCGCGCTCGCCGACCTGGCTCTTGAACTGGTCCGGCATCCGCATGATGAACTCGTAGGCTTGCGCTTGCCTGGCGGCTTCGATGATGTCCTCCTCGGTCGTGTCGGGGCGCCCGTAGGCGATGTTCTCGCGGACTGTCGTCGAAAAGAGGAGCGTGTCCTGCAACACGATGCTGATCTGGTTGCGCAGGGATTTCTTGGTGAACGTGCGCACATCCTCGCCGTCGATGAGCACGCGCCCTCCGGTGGGATCATAGAATCTTGGCACCAAACTCAGCAGCGTGCTTTTTCCCGCGCCGGTGCCCCCGACAAAAGCGACCGTCTGGCCGGGATCGACCCGCGCATTGATATTCTCGAGGATCAGCCGGTTCGAATCGTAGCCGAAGGAGATATTGTCGAAGGCGATCGCACCTTTTGTCGTGGCCAGAGTCCTGGCGTCAGGAGTGTCTTTCACCTCGTCCTCGCGGTCGAGGACCTCGAAGCAGCGTTGAGCGCCCGCGGCCGCGCCTTCGAGCGCCCACGCCGTGTAGGTGAGCGATTCGAGCGGACCGTAGAGCATCGTGAGGTAGGCGGAGAAGACGAGGAGCGAGCCGAGCGAGAGCGTGCTCTCCAGCACATGGAGCGAGCCGAGGTAATACATCGCCGCGGTGCCCAGAGCCATGCAGGTGCCGGCCAGAAGCGAGCTGACCATCGAGGTGCGCGTGAGTCTGAGATTCGCTTCCAGACTTTCGCGTGCCTGCCGATGGAATTGATCGACTTCGAATTGTTCGCGCCCGAACGCGTGGACCATGCGGATCGAGCTCAAGCCTTCCTGCGCGACGGTGAGGACGGCACTTTCGCGTTCTTGGATTGTGGTCGATTCACGGCGGATACGGTTTGAGTAGTGGTGGATTGTCCAGACGACGAAAGGAACAACCGCCAGGGAGAGCAGGGTGAGTTGCCAGTCCATGCGCACCATCACGGCAAAGGTGCTCAGCAGCGTCACGGTGGAGCCGAAGATGTTGGTCAGGCCCCGGTTGTAAATACTCTGGATCGCCTGCGAATCGTACGCGACCCGGAAGCTTGAGTCGCTGCTGCGCCGTGCGTCGTGGTACTTGAGCGGCAACGATTGGAGGTAAGCGTAAAGATCGGTGCGCAGCCGCAGCAGCGCCTGCAGGCCGACTCTGACAAACAACACGTTGGTGATGAGATTGATGAGAGCCCCGATCAAGTGGATGACCACGATGAGCAGGCAGAGCACGAGTATAATCGCCTGCGGCCTGGCCTGGCCAAAATAGTGGGCGAGTCCCGCGCTGACCGATACGCCTTTTGCCGCCGACGGTAGCACATCGTCGACGATGAATTTGAAGGGCCAGGGTTTGAGAAGATTCAGCGCAATGCCGCAAAGGGACAGCAGCAGCCCGATCACGGTGTGGCCAAGCAGAGGGCGGTAGTATTGAAATGCGCGGCGATAGATCGACATGACAAAAATTAAAATTGCGGATTGGACATTTCCGATTGAACTACCGGCGCGCAGCCGAATTGCTCAGGCTAATTCCGAAATCGAAACTTCAAAATCCCAAATCTAGGACTTTCCATGCATCATCTTATCGAAGTTTGGTTCCACTGGGTGCAAAACGGCGGCTATGCGGCTGTCTTTTGGCTGATGGCCCTCGAAAGCACCGTGTTTCCAGTTCCCAGCGAAGTTGTGATTCCGCCGGCGGCCATCGTCGCGGCGACGCATCACGGTGACGGAATGTCGCTGGTTGGGGTCATTATGGCCGGGACACTCGGCTCCTGGTTCGGTTCTGCGATCATGTATTGGGTAGCACGCTGGCTGGGCCGGGCCGCGATACTTCGCTGGGGCAAGTATTTTTTGGTCCCGCCGGCCAAGTTCGCGCGTGCTGAGGCTTTTATGCATCGATACGAGACCGGGGGCATTTTCTTCGCCCGGTTGCTGCCGGTAATTCGCCATCTTATTTCCATTCCGGCCGGAATCATTCAAATGAGCTTCGGGAAATTCAGCGTTCTAACGCTCGTTGGCGCGGGTGCCTGGTGCAGCGTGCTCGCCTGGCTGGGGGGGCGAGTCGGCGCCAAACTGACACCCGAACAACTTCAGGACGCAGACGCCATCATGAAGGCAACCAAGTCCGAGTCTTTTCCCATCGTGGGCGCCGTGCTGCTGGTTTGCGTCCTCTATTTCCTCGCGATGAAGCTGACAGCTCCGAAGCCGGCCGGCGCCAGCGACGCCTAGGAAGCAGCCCGGGGCTAGCCCGACAATGTGTTCATAAAATGAACACAAATGTATCGGTATTTCCATGTGCGGTCGCAAAACTCGCCCAGGGGACGCCGGAATCCACAAGGCGACGTAAATACAACTACAGGGTGGCACCCATATTGCTCAAACTTAGGGCGCAACCTTATGAAACAGACCACTCAAGTTCTCAAGCCACGTCAAAAACTCTCCTTGGGCGATCTCATCCTTGCGGTGAGTTCGTGCACGAAGAATACGAAAGAAACCGTTGCGGCAGTAGCTGACCTTCTCGGCAGCGGCCAGGTCCGCTTGGAAAGCAATGGTCGCTTTACCCGCGCCCGAGTTTGCTAGTCGCAGGTTTCTAAAAGCTTTTCAAGAAAGCGTCGCTTTAGCGGTTGATCCGTGAAAGCGGCGCTTTTTTGCGTACAAAACGCTTTCCGTTTGGCGCCGCGCTTTTATCTTCCTTGAGTGATCGATCGATATTCCCGGCCGCAGATGCGTGAGCTTTGGTCGGATAAGCGCAAGTTCGAAATCTGGCTGGAAATCGAAACGCTGGCGTGTGAGGCGATGGCCGAACGCGGGCAGATTCCAAAGGCGGATGCGGAGACGATTCGGGAGCGGGCCCGTTTTTCAATCCCCGAGATAGCCGAGATCGAAAAACGCACTAACCACGACGTCATCGCTTTTCTGGAGAACGTCGCCTCCTCGGTGGGCCCGGCAGCGCGGTGGATGCACCAGGGACTCACCTCGTCCGACATTCTGGACACGACTCTGGCAGTCCAATTGACCGAAGCCTCGAAGATTCTCGCCGGGGATTTGGCCAGTCTGCGGGCCACGGTGGCTTCCCAGGCGCGCCGCTTCAAGATGACGCCGATGATCGGGCGCAGCCACGGCATCCACGCCGAGCCGATCACATTTGGGCTGAAGCTCGCCTTGATGTTCGATGAGTTCGGGCGGGCCGAGGAACGATTAGCGCAAACGAAGGAGCGTATCCGCGTGGGCAAGCTCAGCGGCGCAGTCGGCACGCATGCGCATTTGGATCCGGCGATCGAGCGGGCCGTCTGTGAAAAGCTGGGATTGAAACCAGCCGATATCTCGACTCAAATCATCCAGCGCGATCGCCATGCGGAGTTTTGCACGACACTCGCGCTGATAGCCTCCAGCATCGATCGCTGGGCAACTGAGTTTCGTCACCTCCAGCGGACGGAAGTCCTCGAAGTGGAGGAGTTTTTCGCCGAAGGGCAAAAAGGCAGTTCGGCGATGCCGCACAAACGGAATCCGATCACAGGGGAACGCCTGAGCGGCCTGGCGCGCGTGCTGCGCGGGAATGCCGTGGTGGCGCTGGAAAATGTGGCGCTCTGGCACGAACGAGACATTAGCCATTCCAGCGCGGAGCGGATCATTCTGCCGGATTCCTGCACGCTGCTCGACTACATGCTCACGAAGCTCAACGTGCTGGTTGAGGGCTTGCAGGTTTATCCCGAACGGATGCAGCAAAACCTCGAGATAAGCAAAGGACTCTACTTCAGCCAGTCGGTCTTGCTGGCGCTGACCCGAGCTGGCGCTGAAAGGAAAAGCGCTTACGAAGCCGTGCAGCGAGCCGCGATGCGAACCTGGAAAGGCGAGGATTCATTCGGCGCCAACGCCAAACGTGAACCGGAGATCACCGCACGCCTTTCAGAGGCGGAAATTGAGTCCCTCTGCTCGCTGGACGTTCATCTGCGCCACGTGGACGATACGTTTCGAGCTGTGGGCTTGGAGTAATGGTTTGAGCCGCGCCGCTCAATCAGCGCGGATCAGGTGACAGCTGTCGGATGCAGAAGAAATTCCGCGATCCGCGCCGAAGAATCGAGACGGACGCCAACCGTATTGAACTCGGCACCGGCAGCGCCGCGCGAATCCGGATCGAGAGTGATGCGCACGCGACTGCCTTCCGGGAGCAGGATCAACTGAGCCACCTCGAAGCGATCGGACAACTCGACTCCAGCCACCTTGAAGACCGCCACTAAATGCATGGTCATCGGCTCCGACATTCCGGCAGCAACCTGAATGCCAGCGGGTTCGTTCAGGAGTCTGACCCCGTTGATATCAAAGCCGTTGCGAATACGGATGGAACCCGCGGGTCTGCGTGTGGGCTTCACGCGCATCGTTCTAATTTGCCCATCGGAGTCCAGCTCGACCGGCCCGAGTTCGAATCCAGTACCCAATCGACTTTCGGCAGCGGACGGCGTCAACACCTGCGTTAGCGACAACGTCGCCGGTGACGGTCTTGCGCGAATGACGCCGATCTGAAACCGTGAGGTGAACTGAACGGAGATAACTTCCAGCCCCAGGCCAAGAATGACAGCGCTGTTTGGTGACGCAAGCTTGCCCGGGCGAGTGGGGGACGGGAATGGAGGGGATTCAAGGTACGACTCGGCGGCGCGGATATCGCGTGTACCCGGGCTGGGTGACGGAGGCGTCGCTACGACCGCCCGGGGTGGCTCCGTGATCTTGATTGAGCTGGCAGACGTTGGGGGAGGCGCTGGCATCGTAAGTGGCGCGGGAGCAGACGGAATGGCTTTCACCGGGTCACTGCTTCCACCCTTCGATGAGGAACTTTGCTTGACCGGCTTCTTGCCATTTCCAGGGCGCGTCGACTTGGGCGGGCCAGAAGGGATAACAGCGGGAGGGCTATCAACAACCGGCGAAGAAGGTCCCGTCCTTTTTTGGGGACCGGCCGGCAGCGGCCCCCTGGCCAGTGTTTTCTTAACCAGGTCCACCAGCGCCCCGGATAAAAACGGCTTCGCAATCGTCGCTACGACGTTCGGATATCGTTCGGCGGTCGCCAGCATTTCTGGCACATGCCCGGACATGATCACGACGGGAATCCGGGCAGTCGCTTTGCTCCTCAAAAGCCGTTGACAGACCTGGTCGCCCCGCAGATCCGGCAGGCTATAGTCAAGCAAGACTAAGTCGGGAATTATCTTTTCCGCGCGTCGAGCGCCTTCTCCACCAGTGAGAGCGGTGAAGATTTGCAGACTTGGATCGGCGATGGAAAGAACATCTTCCACGAAGATCGACAGCATTTCGGTATCGTCGATCACAACGATCTTCTTTCCGTCCTTTGGCGGGATTGTGGCCGGTTTCGAATCCTCAACCGGCGGTACCGAAGGCAAAGGGGCCTTCAGCTGCTCAACGGCCGGTTTTGTTTTGCGGAGGGCTTCCAGAAAAACATGCTGCCACGGCCCTTCGATGGTGCGGGGCCCGTTCGCGGGCCGTTCGCTTTCTTTACCATGGGCGCTTACCCAACGCAGGATCTCGTGCAACGCGTCAATTCCGCTCAAGCCCCCCGCAAGGGCATGGCAGATATGACCGTTGAGGAAGTGGATTTCCCCAGCTCGTTCACCTGCCGCGGTGACATTCAAAATTGCTGTCGCCCCACCCAGGCATTCAACAGGGACGAGGTCCCTTACGTTAAGGTCGCGCAGAGTGCCGCGTGAATCGCCCGAAACAGCCTCGGTCCATGGACCAAGAAGAGCCTGCACGGAGGCGCCAAAATCTACGAGCTCGAACGGCTTCTCGACAAACTGGATTGCATTCGGTCCGTAACGTTCGGAGGCAAATTCCGGGGCCGTCCCGGATGCGATGACGAGAACACGTGCATCCGGACAGGCTGCGCTGATCCGGTTGAGGAATTCGACCGCGTTTGGATGCGGTGGATCGAAATCGATGACAAAGAGTTGAGGATTCGTTTGCGCCGCGGCCTCTTCAGCTTCAGCCAGGGATTCGACCGCCCGCGTGTGATGCTGCGGGGCAAATTTCTTCAGGGCGGACGTGATCGCCGCAGCCAGCGCGTCGTACTCTTCGATGAGAAGAACGCTAGGCGCTGTCCCGGCAGGAGATTCGACGGATGCAGGCACGGCGATGGCGACTGAGAAACGCGAGAATAGAAGGAGCGTTGCTCATGTCAAAGCAATGCAAGCGCAAGTTGCGTGCCTCCCGCCTCTTGCTTGGAGGGTTTGCTGCCCCTTATTCGAAGCGTAGTGCGTCAATCGGGTCCAGCTTTGCGGCACGGTAAGCCGGATAAAACCCAAATCCGATCCCGATGGCCGAGCAAACGATCAAACCGGCCAGGGCCCAGCCGAAAGGAAAGATCAGGTCGGCCTGGAGCCACATGGCCAGCAGGTCTCCGCCCACAACGCCGAGGATAATTCCGACGATGCCGCCCGCTTCCGAGATGAAAACGGCTTCGGTCAGAAACTGTCGCAGGATATCGCGGCTCCGCGCACCGATTGACTTGCGGATACCGATCTCCTTCGTTCGTTCCGTCACACTGACCAGCATGATGTTCATGATCCCGATTCCTGCTGCAACCAGAGCGATTAAACTAATGACGAAAGCCCCAATCCGCACGACACCGGCAATGGAGGTGAAAGCACTCTTGAGTGAATCGTTCGAATAAAGCTCAAAGTCGTTTTCCTGTTCCGCGCGAAGGCCCCGGGCGATCCGCATGGCTCCCATGCCTTTGTCCAGAGTGGTGTTATATGTTTCCTGCGAGAACGCCTGGGTGGCGATATTGACCGTTCGATTCGATTCGCCAAAATTTTCGAAGAATCGCGTGATCGGAATCACGCAAATGTCGTCCTGGCTTTGACCAAAAGCAGTTCCCTTTTCGCTAAGTGTGCCAATGATTGTCACCGTATGTCCGTTGAGTTTTATCGCCTTGCCGATGGGCGACTCATGGGGGAACAAACGCTTCTCGATCATCTTTCCGATGACGACGACGCTTCGCGCGAAAGCAACATCTTCATCATTGATATTCCGGCCGTAGGCGAGCGTATAGGAGTTCGCGACGAGGAAACTTTTGTTGGAGCCCGCGACGGTTAAGCTCGGGGTTGTCTTCATGCCGTTGTAAACGGCCTGGCCCCTAAAATCGAAACTCTTCAGGCAGATCTCGCGCGCCTCCCCTTCCATCAATTGGTAATACTTCAGCGCCTGCCGGTAGGTGATGTTGTGGCGGTTCTCATACTTCTTCTGGTTGCGTCCCCCGGCATTGACGTTCGCCGGATACTTGGCGAACTGGAAAATATTTGAGCCGAGGAAGCTGATGCCGCTTTCGATGGAAGTCTGCAACGCTCCGATCGCGGTCATGACCGAAATCACGGAAAAAACGCCGATGGTGATCCCAGTCATGGTGAGCGCGGAACGCAGCTTGTTTGCCCCGAGAGAAGAGAGCGCCATGCTAATAATTTCCCGAAATCTCATGACCAAACCCTAATGGAGTAATGGAGTATTGGAGTAATGAGGGAAAGAGGCCATCGGCTGCGCGCTGAAATCCACTACTCCATTACTCCACCGCTCCATCGTTCCCAGTCTATTCATACCGCAGGGCCGTTACCGGATCGAGCCGTGACGCCGACCAGGCTGGCGCGAATCCCGAGACTAGTCCGGTCAGGACCGAAACGATCATGCTGGTGACGACGAGACCGAACGAGATTTGAATCGGGAACGAGGGTAACGCCGCGCCAATCGCGAGACACATAAAGAAAGCAAACGTCAGCCCGATCATCCCGCCGACCAGACAAAGCGCGGTCGATTCGATCAGGAATTGCAGCAGGATCGTCCGCCGGCGCGCCCCAAGGGCTTTTCGCGTACCGATCTCTTTGGTTCGCTCCTTTACGCTGACAAAGGTAATGTTCATGATTCCGATCGCACCGACGAAGAGAGAGAGGCCGGTAATAAACAAGCCGGCGATTGCTATCGAGTTCTTGACCGGATCCAGCGTGCTCTTAAAGGCCTGTTGTTCGTTCAGGGCAAAATCGTTCTCCTTTTCAGGCGGCAGACCTCGCACACGCCGCATGTAACCGATCAACTCGTCCTTGGCCTCCGGAAGTTTGGTCTTATCTTTCACTTTCACCCGAATCTCCGATTCGCTTTTCGCGCTGAAATACCTTTTGAAGGCCGGCAACGGAATGGCGACCATTGAGTCCCAGCTGAACAATCCCAGAAATGTGCCTTGCCGCGCGTTCACGCCAATCACTTTGAATGGTTGACCGTTGATCAGCACTGACTTGTCAATCGGGTTATCTGAAGGAAACAGGGCATCGGCCACGTCATAGCCGATCACGACGACGTTCGCGCCCCCGCGCGATTCGATTTCATTGAAAAAGCGGCCTTTAGCGCAATCTACCGTCGAGATCGCCGTGAAATCGGATGTGGTTCCGAGCATGTAGACATTGTTGACCTGATTCTCGTTGTATTTGACGCTGCGAAACCAGTTTGAGACCGGGACGGCGAGGAGCAAGTTCGAGTTGGGACTGGCGGCAATCATGCGGTTGATCGGTTCCGCGTACTCCGTTTTTATCTTCCTTCGGCTCCGGAAATTCCACCAATCGTCTTTTCGGATCCAAGGCTGCTGGTCGATGTAGAGGACGTCGTCACCGAGGACGGCCATGCTCTTGTCGAAGCCAGTGGAGATACCGTTTATCGCCGTGCCCATCAAAGTAACGGCCACGATGCCGATGATCACGCCGAGCGCCGTCAGCATGGAACGCGTCTTATTCGCGCGCATCTGTGCCGCCGCGATTTTCCAGCTTTCAGTGAGCTCGTAGAGGAAGCGCTTCATTGGACAGGGACAAGATCAGGTCATTGCCAGTGTTTGGATTTTCGGGGCCGGAGAAAGTTCGTCGCTTTCGATCAAGCCATCACGCAAATAAACCGTGCGACGAGCATGGCGCGCGATATCTGCCTCGTGCGTTACCAGGATAATCGTGTTGCCAGCCTGATACAGGTTTTCGAGCAGCGCCATGATCTCCTCGCCGGTCTTTGAGTCCAGATTGCCCGTCGGCTCATCCGCCAGGATGATTGAAGGGTTATTGACCAGGGCGCGGGCGATGGCCACCCGTTGGCGCTGGCCGCCGGACAACTCATTCGGCTTGTGATGAAGACGCTCGCCTAGTCCGACGTCGCGCAGAGTCTGAGCGGCCCGTTCCTCTCGCGTCACCGGATCAACGCCGGCATAAATCAGAGGCAGCTCAACATTGCGCAGGCTGGTGGAGCGGGGGAGGAGATTAAAGGTTTGGAAAACGAAGCCGATCTCGCGATTGCGGATCGCGGCCAGCTCGTCGTCATCCATGGCGGCGACATCCTTTCCGCCGAATTCGTATCGTCCGGAACTCGGAGTATCCAGACAACCGAGCATGTTCATGAGCGTCGACTTGCCGCTCCCGCTCGGGCCCATGATCGCGAGATACTCGTTGCGATGAATCTGGAGCGTAATGCCGCGCAGAGCATGAACGGTTTCCTCGCCCATGACGTAGTGCTTGGTGATGTTTTCGATGTCGATGACGATCGGCCCACGCGGACGAATCGTATCCGTCTTGATCATAATCGCCAAAAGTCAGCCGCAGAACTGGGTACGCACAAGTCGAAGCCAGAGCTATTTCGTGGGTTCCTTGTCGATGGTGACTTTCGCTCCATCCTTCAATTTCCGGCTGATCGCGCTGTAACTCCCGGAGATCACTTCGTCGCCCACCTTTATGCCGCTCTTGATTTCCATGGACGTATCGTCGGCGATTCCCGTGGTCACTTTGACCAGTTGCGCCTTGTTGCCATTCTTAACGAACACGACTTTCGATAGCTTCTCGCGATCAAGCTTAAGCGCCTGCTTTTCCTGGCGATCGTTCGATACCTCCGCATTGTTGTCGCCCTGGTCCCGCGCGGCCGCCTTCTGTTTTCGCTTCTCGATTTCTTCCGGGCTGAGATTGCTGTCGCCCGTGCGAATCGTCACGCTCTGCATCGGCACGGCCACCGCATCCTTGACCATGTTGGTCTGGATATCGGCCGTGCAGCTCAGGCTGGGACGCAGGGCCACGTCCCGTTCATCAATCCGAATCTTCACCTCGAAGTTTGTCACCTCCTCCTGGGTTCCGGCGCCGGTGGTCTTACCGGTATTTGCGATCAGTTGCACCGTACCTTGAAATTTGCGTTCACTGTAGGCATCGATTGCCACCGTTGCTTTTTGGCCAACTTTTACGTTGACGACGTCGTTTTCGTTCACATCCACGCGGGCTTCCATGTGGCTGAGGTCGGCAACGCGCATGACTTCGGTCCCGGCGAATTGATTGGTCGCGACCACGCGTTCGCCAAGCTTGCTATTCAGAACCGTTACCGTCCCATCGATCGGTGAGTAAATGGTCGTTTTCGAAAGCTGATCACGCGCCTGACTCGAGCCTGCCTCGGCGCGCTCAATTTCGTGCTGAGAACTTTCGTAAGTCGATTTCGCCACGTCCCGCGCCGTTTGCGCAACCGTGAATTCCGACTCGGAAATCATCTTCTTGCTGAACAAGTCCTCAGCGCGTTTTAGATCCAGCTCAGTCTTCGCGAGCGTAGCTTTTTGCTGCAAATTGACCGAGCGCGCGCTGCTGATCGCCGCTTCCTGCGCCTCCACCAGGGCTTTATACGAATCGGGCCTGATCTTGATCAGGAGATCGCCCTTTTTCACCGGCATGCCGTCGACCACGGGCAATTCAATGATTTCTCCGGCGACCTCCGGCGAAATTTTTACCTCAACCTCCGGCTGGACTTTGCCCGTTGCCGAAACCGTCTGCAGAATTGTCTTCTGGACGGCCTTCTCGGTCGTGACCGGGATTGGTTTCTCCCTTTTCCCAAGGATCGTGGAAACGATGATCCAGAGCACGAGAAGGACGCCCACGATGCAATACCACCTGCGCCAGAAGGGCTTTTTCTTCTTCTTCGACGGAGCTGGACTGGTAGCGACTTGGTGCATTTTTACGGGGAGGGGTGGAGAGAATAGTGGCTTTTTAGACGCTTGAAAGCAAATCTCGTTCACTAATCGCCTCGAGCGAGTGCCGAAACAAGAAGGGATAAGCGCCTTCGAGCGATCGAGTTGCTCATTTGCAATAGGATGCGCTCAAGAGTCGAACTGGATTCAAGAGTTTGCCGACGGCGCAGGATCTAAGCTAAGGCTCCATAGGAGCCTGTTGAAATACTGGAGTGGGCCACGTTGCTGTGGATTTTGGCGCTGGTCAAGGCGCGAAGCGCAGTGCCGATATCCACAGCGATCTCGGCCGAGCGAGAAACGCGGGCCAGTGCCAAAATCAACGCAACCCTGGAGGGCGAAAACGCTCCCGCAGCCGCTCGATCGCCCAGATCGCATGCTCCGCAATGAGCGGTTCAGGATCCAACACTGCTCGTTGCAGAGCAGGCAGATCAGCAGGATTTCCCGCATTTCCGAGAGCAACGCACACATTGCGCAGGAATCCCCGGCGCTTTATTCTCTTGATCGGTGAGCGGCGGAACAGGGCACGAAATTGTGTGTCGTCGAGTGCCAGATATTCACGCAAGGGCATTCCGATCGCCGGTCCTGCGGCGAACGCGGCTTCCCGAGAGGCCATCGCGAAGCGGTTCCAAGGGCAGGCCTCAAGGCAATCATCACAACCATATATCCGATCGCCAATTAGGGGACGCAGTTCCAGCGGAATCGAGCCTTTCAGCTCGATGGTCAGGTACGAGATACAACGCCGGGCATCCAGGCGATGAGCTTCCGTGATGGCGCCGGTCGGGCACGCAGTGATGCAGCGGTTGCACGTGCCGCAGCGCGGTGTTTGTGGCGCATCAGGGGGCAATTCAAGGGTGGTGAGAATTTCAGCTAGGAAAAACCAGGTCCCAAGGGTTGGGTCTATCAGCATGGTGCTCTTGCCGTGCCATCCAATTCCAGCTTCCGCCGCATAATCGCGTTCAAGGATCGGTCCCGTGTCCACGTAACATTTCTGCGTACCGCCTTGTTCGCAGAGGAATTCGTCCAGCCGTTCCAACTTCCGTAACATGACTTCGTGGTAGTCTTCCCCCCAAGCGTAGCGGGCAATTCTTCCGCGGGTGACTTGCGCCTGCTCAACCTCGTCGCCCTGCCAGTAGTTCAGAGCGGCGACAATCACCGAGCGCACGCCCGGGAGAACCCTTTGAGGATCGCACCTCTTCTCTTCGCCGCGAACCAACCAATCCATCTCGCCCGCTGCTCCCTCGCGCAACCACGCGCGAAATTCGTTACCGTATCGAGGCGAAGCCGCCGTGGCGATTCGACACGAGTCGAACCCCAGTGCCCTGGCTCGATCGACGATTTCCCGCTTCAGCTCAGATGGTTTTTGGAACCTGGGTGGTGTCGATTCTGGAAGTACAGAAGTCACAATTCTTCAATGCTCTTCAGGATTGCGCCTGCCACTTCGTCGTGCGTAAGACGCGACGTGTCCAATTGAACGTCTGCCGCCGCGCGGTAAAGCGGCTCACGCACCCGCAACAATTCTGTCAGCGTCGCTCGGGGGTGTTCAGTCTGCAAAAGCGGCCGTCCCGCTCGGCGCGAGATTCTCCGGAACAGCGTTTCTTCGCTTGCCTCAAGGTTGACCACCACTCCGAGAGCGCGGAGCAGTTGCACGTTCCCTGGCCGCAAGACGATCCCTCCGCCTGTCACAATGATCGCAGAGATTTCGGGCGAGAATTGGCGGAGCGCTTCGGTCTCCGCGTCACGAAATCCTTCTTCTCCAAACGCAGCGAAGATCTCCGGGACCGAGAGACCAAACCGGGCCGACACAATTTCATCGGTGTCGAAGCGCGGAAGTCCCGTTTTCTGCGCCAGCGCCATGCCGGTCGAGGACTTTCCCGCTCCCATAAACCCGATGAGCACAATGGACTGGCCGCGCCCGGTCATACCGGAAAGGTAGCGCAAGCTTCCGGTTTGCGAGTACCTGTTCTAGCGCTGAAGCGATCAGTGGCAGGAAATCGATGGTCCGAGCACAGGCTTGGAAAATAAGCTGGTTGAACCTAATCCAGGATTCATGCCACCACCCAAGGAGCCGGAGCAATACCTAAACGAGAGCGCACTCTGGCCGACGCTGGTACACGGTACCTACGCGGCCACCTTGAAAGATGCCCATGGCGCCAGCGGAATCGGCTTGATTGAATTTTACGAATATTGAGCGTATTGCATCAAGGATCGGTTCATTCGCGAATCTCTGTGCCGTTCGGCCGGCGGGCGCAGGCGTGGGAAATCAGGAAGGCAGGAGAATGAAGACTGGCATTTCGCTTTTCGCTGCTGCGACCGGACTCTTTCTTAGCCTCACTACCGCCTTTGCTGGCTCGGCCACATGGCTCGCAAATCCTTCTAGCGGTGATTGGAACACGGCGACCAATTGGACGCCAGGCGGCCCGCCCAACGACCCGGCAGATACGGCCACGTTCGATTCCTCAACGGTAGGCAATCTTCTGATCTCGGCCACGACGCAGGTTGGCAGCATCACATTCAATGCGGGCGCTGGAACCGCTTATACCATTAACGCGTGGGCTCTGGATTTCATAGGGTCAGGGATTACGAACAATTCCGGGATGACACAGAACTTTGTGGTCCTCGGCGAAATCCTATTCGCCAATAACTCCAATGCCGGCTCCAACACGGCTTTTACCGTCACTGAGGGTCCTGGTTTTTCCGCCCCCGGGGTGGAGTTCTTCCACAGCTCGACCGCAGGCCATGCTACCTTCACAATCAACGGCAGCACGCAGAGTGATTATTCCAGCGGCGGCGAACTCGCGTTTCGGTACACTTCCAGTGCTGGCAGTGGCACCTTCATCATCAATGGCAGTGCCTTCAGCCACATCGGTTGCCCGCCCGGAATGATCTGCGTGGATTATCCGTATCCGCAGGGCAAATTATTGCTCGTCGAGAGTTCGACAGCGGCCGGCGCTACGCTGATCGCTAACGACGGTGTGAACGGAGGCGATGGCGGTTGGATTCTCCTCTATAACACTGCCAGCGGAGGCCGCGCCCGAGTGGCGGTTTTCGGCAAAGGTAATCTCGACATCAGCGGTAACGACCTGATCCCGGGTCCGATGATCGGCTCACTCGAAGGCACGGGAAAGGTCTTTCTTGGAGCGAGGTTGTTGCACGTGGGGAGCAATAACCTGAGCACTGATTTTTCGGGTGTGATCAGCGACGGAAATGCCGAACCCGGGCCAGGCCATGGCACTGGCGGCGCGTTGACCAAGATCGGCCCAGGCACACTAACTCTTTCGGGGACCAATACCTATACCGGTGTAACGGCCATCAACGGTGGCAAGCTGGTGGTGGACGGTTCGATCACGAGCGCGGTCACGGTTAATAATGGTGGCACGTTCGGTGGCTCGGGTAGCACTCGGGAGGTTACGCTCAACAGCGGCGGAACGGTCGCTCCGGGTGGCTCGCAGGCTCTTCACATCAATGGCAACTACGCGCAAGACGCTGGCGGTGTTTTGCGGATTGATGTCACGGGCACCGATCCAAATGCTTCGGGTCGTCTCGATATCACTGGTAACGCCACGCTCGATGGCACGCTTGAAATTCGGTTCGTGAACGGTTTTCTTCCCATGAGCGGACAGGTCTTCAGACTTTTCCACGTTTCTGGAATGGCGACCGGTTCTTTCCCACAGATCATCTTCCCCGATCTGCGGGCCGGGTTCCAATTTCAGACGGAATTCGTTAACGGGTATTACCAAGTGACTGCTTTGAATGATGGCGTGGCAGCCACTGGCTTCCTTAATATTTCCACGCGCATGCGAGTAGGCACAGGCGATAGCGCCCTCATCGGTGGCTTTATCGTGACTCCTTCGACAGGCTCAGGACTGAGTGGCAAGAGAGTGATCATCCGCGCGATTGGACCGTCGCTCATGGCGGGCGGGACGCCTATGTCGGGCCGGCTCCTTGATCCGACTCTGGAGCTGCGAGACAGCGCCGGTGGATTGCTCTTCTCCAATGACAACTGGATGGAGAGCGTGCAAGTGCAGGAAATCATCGACAGCGGGATTCCGCCGACCGACGGGAACGAAGCGGCGATTGTGGCGACACTCGCGCCGGGCAACTACACCGCCGTCATGCGCGGGTTGAACAACTCCACCGGAATTGGGGTAGTGGAAGTGTACGATCTGGCGCAGGATGTCCCGGCAAGGCTGGCGAATATCTCCAGTCGTGGTTTCGTGGAGACTGGCGACAACGTGATGATTGGCGGATTCATTGCGGGCAATCAAGCCATGCAGGTGATGGTGCGTGCGCTGGGCCCGTCGCTGACGCAGTCCGGCGTTCCGAACGCCTTGGCTGATCCGACTGTGGAGTTACACAACGCTCAGGGAGCCGTCATCGCTTTCAACGACGATTGGCAGGACACCGACGCGGCATCCATTGAAGCTACTGGAATACCGCCTACCAACGACAAGGAATCGGCGATCCTCGCGACCCTGGCGCCCGGCAACTACACCGCCATTGTGCGCGGGCTTAACGACGCCACCGGCGTGGGCCTGGTTGAATTTTACGATTTGCAATAACGGAAAAGACCGGACTTAACCACGAATGGACACGAATGAACACCAATTCGAAGGCAATTTGAGGTGAGCGCATAGCCTTCAAAGTTCTCCCTCTGTTTCCTCCTGTTCAAATTCCTCTGTTGGCTCCTGTGTACAATCGACTCTAGCCTTGATACGCCGGGCCACTTGCCAGAAAAATCGCTTTACAGTGAGGCAGGTTATGGGGAACTGGTGAACGCGAGCCATGTCTAAATCGAAATCTTCCAGGTCACTCGTGGCCATCATCATGGGGAGCAAATCGGATTGGGAAACGATGCGCCACGCCGCTGAGATGCTTGATGAACTCAGCATTCCTAACGAATCCCATGTCCTGTCCGCGCATCGCACACCGGACGCGACGGTGGACTTTGCGCGCAAGGCCGCGGACCGCGGAATCCGCGTGATCATTGCCGGCGCGGGCGGTGCTGCGCATTTGGCTGGAGTGATCGCCGCCTACACGTGGCTCCCGATTCTCGGGGTGCCCATTCAATCGCAAGCTCTGCACGGCTTGGATTCCCTTCTGTCGATTGCGCAAATGCCTGGAGGCATTCCAGTCGGAACACTTGCCATCGGAAGTGCCGGCGCGAAAAACGCCGCGCTGCTTGCCGCCAGCATTATCGGACTCAGTGACGAGAAAGTTCGCGATCGCCTTCAGGCTTTTCGAAAAAAGCAGACCGACGCCGTGCTCGCTCAACGCCTGCCGTGAGGTAGCGACGCTCACCAACGAGCGTCGAACTGGCAAGATCGGCGACTGACGCAAGTGTGCCAACGTTCGCTTTCATCCGCCACCAAAGTGCGAACCGACGTTCTCTCAACCTCCACCTCGAATCTCCGCGCCACCGCGACCGAGATTGCGGTTACCCTTCTCCGGCAGGGCGAGATCGTGGCCTTGCCTACCGAAACCGTTTACGGCCTCGCTGCTGACGCCTTGGATCCAATCGCTGTCGCCAAAATCTTTGAGGCGAAAGAGCGGCCGCGCTTCGATCCACTCATCGTTCATCTGCCAAATCGCGACTGGCTTGATCGCGTCACGCAAGTCCCCGGCAATGATCGGCCAGTGATTCAAAAGCTTATCGATCGTTTTTGGCCAGGGCCGTTCACCATCGTTCTGCCAAGGAAATCGATCGTACCCGAAATCGTGACGGCCGGCCTCGACACGGTTGCGGTGCGCATAAGTGCTCATCCGATTTTCTCCGAAATCGTGGGCGCGTTCGGCAGACCGCTGGCTGCGCCTAGCGCGAATCGCTTCGGCCGCGTCAGTCCCACGACCGCGCAACATGTGATCGATGAACTTGATGGGCGCATCCCGTTAATTATCGATGCCGGACCAACGAGGCATGGAATTGAATCGACAATTATCGCCGTGCGAAACGGACGCATGGAACTCCTGCGACGGGGACCGATAACGGCCGAGCAACTCGAGGCGTTTGGCGAGGTCGTTCTGGCACAACCTGGCCAGCGTCCTGAAGCGCCCGGCCAGCTTCCATCGCACTACGCTCCCTCGACTCCGCTTGTTCTGGCGGATGATCTCTCCTCGTTCACCGCACCTTTGAACAAAAGGTGTGGCCTGCTCGCATGGCATCCAGGAGCCGACGCGGCAGAATTTGCGGAAGTTAGGCAGCTCAGTTGCGGCCAGGACCTGCGAGAGGCCGCCGCAAATCTATTCGGCTATCTGCGCCAGTTGGACCAACTGAATCTCGATCTGATCGTCGCCGAAAAGTTGCCGAACGAAGGTCTCGGGGCGGCCATCAACGACCGGCTTGGCCGAGCGGCCAGTTAGCGAGAGTTCCACCTCACCGCTCGTTTGCCAGACAGGCCTGAACGAAAGCCTTGAAGAGCGGGTGGGGCTTGTTTGGCTTGCTCTGGAATTCAGGATGATATTGGCAGGCAAGAAAATAGGGATGATCCCGCAGCTCGATTAATTCCGCGAGCGATCCGTCCGGGGAAGTGCCCGAGATGATGAACCCTTTGTCGTCCATCTGCTTCCGATACTTCATGTTGAATTCGTAGCGATGCCGGTGCCGCTCGAGCACCTCACCGGCGCCATAAATTTTTTCGGCCACGGTTCCCTTCGCAATCTTCGTCGGCCAGGTCCCAAGGCGCATGCTGGCACCCTTGGCTTTCACTTCGCGCTGTTCATCGAGAAGGCAAATGACTGGATCCGCTGTGTTCTCATCGAACTCGGTGCTGTTAGCCTTCTCGAGGCCACAGACGTTTCGGGCGAACTCGATTGTCGCCACCTGCATTCCAAGGCAGAGGCCGAGGTAGGGCACTTTGTTTTCCCGGGCAAAACGGGCCGCACTGATCTTGCCCTCCACGCCACGTTCGCCAAAACCGCCCGGGATCAGAACGCCAGCCACATCTTGGAGATGTCCCTCGACGCCGTCCGTGAGCGTTTCCGCGTCGATCAACTTCAGGTCGATGCCACAATCCTGGCTCGCGGCGGCGTGGGTCAGCGATTCATAGATGCTCTTATAGGCATCCTGCAGATCGATGTATTTTCCAACGACTGCGATTTTCACCTGCTTCTTGGGACTGACGACCCGTTCGACGAACTTCCGCCAGTTCGCCAGGTCCGGAGGCGGCGCCTCGATGTGGAGCAACTCGCAGACGAGATCGTCGAGCCCTTCCGCATTCAGCATCAGCGGCATTTCGTAAATCGTGTGCTTGACGTCGCGGGCCTCGATGACGCCGCGCAGCGAGACGTTACAAAACATCGATAGCTTTTGCCGCAACTCGGCATCCAGAGGGTGCTCCGTGCGACAAAGCAAAACCTGCGGTTGTAAACCGATCTCGCGCAATTTTGCTATGCTCTGCTGAGTCGGTTTTGTTTTCAGTTCGCCAGCCGCCTTGATGTAAGGCACGAGCGTGACATGCACGTTGACGACGTTTTGCGCGCCCACTTCGAGAATGAACTGCCGAATCGCCTCCAGAAACGGCAAGCCCTCGATGTCGCCGGTTGTTCCCCCAATCTCCGTGATCACAATATCGGCCGTCCGCTCATCCGAAACCTCATGAATGCGATTCTTAATTTCGTCGGTAACATGGGGGATGACCTGCACGGTTTTACCGAGGTAGTCGCCGCGCCGCTCCCGAAGAATCACATTTTCATAAACCTGACCGCTGGTGAGATTATTGTGGCGGGAGAGCACGCAATTGGTGAAGCGCTCGTAATGGCCCAGATCGAGATCAGTCTCCGCGCCGTCGTTGAGCACATAGACCTCGCCGTGCTGGAACGGATTCATGGTCCCCGGATCAACGTTCAAATAAGGATCGAACTTCTGGAAAACGACTCGCAAACCGCGCAACTCGAGCAGAGTCCCCAGAGAAGCGGCCGCCAGGCCTTTGCCCAACGAGCTCACCACTCCACCTGTAATAAAAATGTATTTCATCGCCGCGATCCTGGGGATGGCTGGCCTGCGGAAATGATCAGGCGCTCGATCATTCGAGCGTCCTCCGGCGTGTCGACGCCGGGCGAACCGCTGGCCGTCATGACCACCTTGATCCTAACTCCGTTCTCCAGTGCGCGCAATTGCTCGAGCGATTCCGTGCGCTCGAGCGGTGACGGTTTCCAGTGAACGAAGCGAAGCAGAAGATCGCGCGTATAACCGTAAATTCCTTGATGACGAAGGAACAAGGAGGGGCGGTCTCCCAACCGCCTTTTTGATTGGCCGGGCGTTCGGACGCGATCGTTCCTTGAAGCCGGAATCGCCGCGCGCGAAAAATAGAGGGCCTCGCCTGCTCGATTCAGCACGACTTTTACCTGGTGCGGCGAGTCAACCTCGCGCGAATCGGCGAACGGGTGCGCCGCGGTGATCATCTCGAGTTTGGGGTCCCGCTGCAGTTCGCGCACCAGTCGATCGATCAGTTTTGGATCGATCATCGGCTCGTCCCCCTGAATGTTGATGATGTGCGCGAACTGCTTCGCTTTCGCGGCAACTTCAGCGATCCGGTCGGTCCCGCTCGAATGCTTCCTCGAGGTCAGCGCGACCTCGGCGCCCCAATGGAACGCTGCCTCAGCGATGCGGAAGTCGTCCGTCGCGATAATCAAATGATCCAGTTTCCTGGCGCGACGGCATTGTTCCCAGACGCGCTGGAGCAACGCCTTTCCCGCGATGGGATGAAGCGGCTTCCCTGGGAAGCGGATCGAGGCCCAGCGCGCCGGAATGATCCCGATGGCCTTTTTCATCGGTCGCCTCCCAGGATGATTTTCGCTGCATGGGCGAGGTCGCGCGCGATCCAATCAGCGCCGCAACCGATTTCCTTTTCACCGTAACCCGTCTGCACGAGTATTGTTTTCGTCCCTGCATTCCGTCCGCATCCGATGTCGCTTGATTTGTCGCCGATAAAGTAGGAGCGGGCAAGATCGAGGCCATGGTCGCGCTGGGCTTCGAAGATCATCGCTGGCGCAGGCTTGCGACGCGGCGAGTCCGTCTCCGGAAGGTCAGGACAGTAGTAAGTGCCGTCGATCAAGTCGTCGCCCAATTGGCGGAAAAATTCCCGCTCGACCGCGCGATAATCGCTCTCGCTGAAGTACCCGCGCGCGATTCCGCTTTGGTTTGTGATAATGATCAATTTGTAGCCCGATCTCTTCAGCAACCGCAAGGCATCGGTCGCTTCCGGAAAAACTTCGACCAGCGCCGGATCGCCGCAATATTCGACTTCGCGCATGAGCGTTCCGTCGCGATCCAGGAAAACCGCGGGGGCGGTCTCGTCAGGCGAGACGGTCATTTTGAAAGCTCGCGATAAGCTCATCCTGCGTAACCGTTGCTGTTCCGAGCTTGCCGACGACAACCGCGCTGCCGTAGTTCGCAATTTCGGCTGCTTCACTCGGCGTCGCGTCGCAACAGAGCGCCAGCGTAAAGAGCGCAATGGCAGTGTCGCCCGCGCCCGAGACATCAAAGACCTGCCGTGCCTTCGTGGGAATGTGATGAGGCAGATTTCCTTTTTGAAAGAGCATCATGCCTTGTTCGCCCAGGGTGATGAGAACGTATCTAGTGTCCCACTTTTCCAGCAGGGCGGCGCCTACCTTTAAGAGCGCGTCGTCCTGATCCGCAGGATCAACTGGATCGTTCCAGGGCACCCCCGCGGCGAGAAAAGCTTCGCTCCGATTAGGTTTCATCGCCGTGATGTTCCTCCACGCGATTGGATGACGCGGATTCGGATCTCCAGAAACGATCTTCCCGGCGGCGACCGCGTCGCGGCATATCTGCCCGACAAGGTCGGCACTAAGAAAGCCTTTGCCGTAATCTTCGAAAATGATCGCGTCGGTCTCGGCCAGACGGCGCCGGACCCCAGCAACGATTCGTGAGACCTGGGCAGGCGAGGGGGAGCGCACCTGCTCGCGATCCACGCGCACGATCTGCTGAGTCCGCGCGATGACACGCGTTTTCACGATGGTCGGAAATTCGGCGTCCTCGATGGCGTCCTCGGTATTGATCTTTTGTTCAGCCAAAAGCTCGCGCAGTTGCCGTCCGCCCCGATCCGATCCGATCAGGCCGATGACTGAAACTGTCTCAACGAATTCGCGCAGATTGCGCGCAACGTTCGCGGCACCGCCTGGATAAAAACTTTCGCCTGTTACCTCGACTATTGGCACCGGCGCCTCTGGAGAAATGCGGCCGACCTTGCCCCAGACAAACTCGTCTAACATGAGGTCCCCAAGCACGAGGATGCGTTTCGCCTTGGCTCTGGCCAAAATCTCTCGTAAGCGTTGCACGTTCATAAGGGATAAGTCCGTCCTGGAAAAAGGAACCGCGGCCGAGGCCGCCAACTTGAAATGTTTGTTTGATTCAGAGTCAAAATCTTGCGCCGGCCGATTTGTGCGTGACAGACTTCTGCCTAGAGTGACTCATTAATCCTGAATACGAAGGCGAAATCAACAGTCGAAGCTCCCGATGATCCAATTTGCTAGAACTTGCAAACTGACCGTCGCGCTCCTCGCAGCTCTGCCGCTGTGCGCGCACGCGGCCGAAGCGCCGAAACACCTCGACGTCAAACAATTATCGAGAAAGGTCGACGATGTAGTGGTTCCATTGCCGAATGAGGTTTTCGGCGCGCTGAACAAACTAGGCGGAGTGAACTGGCGCGAGTACGTCCGCAACGACAAGGGAAGTAATTTCACGGAACGCCCGCGCATCGCGCTCTTGCTCGGCGCGGTCATTGCCGACGGCTTCATCGCGGTGCAAGCCGAGGATGCCCCCACGGTGAAGGAAATTGGCCAGCGCGTGCTGGCGCTCGCCAAAGGGATTGGCGTGGGTAATTCGATCACGCCACACGCCAAGGCGATTACCGAGGCGGCGGACAAGCGCAATTGGACGAGCGTGCGCCAGGAGCTCGATCGCACGCAGAATAGCGTCCAGCAGGCGATGAATGAAGTGCACGATGAAAAGCTCTCGCAACTGGTCAGCCTGGGTGGGTGGCTCCGCGGCACCGAGGTGCTCACAGCGGTCGTGAACAAACGTTATTCGGAAGATGGAGCGGAACTTCTGCACCAGCCGGACTTGCTCTCTTACTTTGAAACTCGTTTGCAATCGATGCCGGAATTTAACCTGAAACTTCTTCAGGACATTCACGGAGCATTGATCGAGGTGCGACCTCTGATCGATGTGGGCGAGGCGCACATTTCTCCGGCATCCGTCAAGAAGATCAACGAGATCACAACCCGGCTGGGCGATGCGATCACTAAGAAATCCCCGTAGGCGACCGATGACCGCTTCCTTCAAATTGACCAAGGCCGCAAACATCCTGCTCGCATGCCTGTTTGCGTTCGTGCCGGTGGCCCCTGCCTCCGTGGACGACGCGCAATCTTTCGCCCTCCAGGCCGCGGAGCCCTACGTGAAGGAAGGTTTCCAAGTCCGTGAAGATTACTGGGGCGGCGATCTCGCGGCTGGGGAAAAGAAGGCGGTGCGTCAGCAGCTGTTTAAGGGAAACGAGTATTGGTTCTGGCTGGGGAGCGAAATCGAAACGGCGAAGGTTTCTGTCCACGTCTACGACTCGGATGGCAAACTGGTGGAGCAGCCCGACGGCTGGCAGAAGGGGCATTTCGCCGCCGCCCACGTTATCCCGAAAAATACGGGCAGCTATTTCGTCATTGTCGAGATTGAAAAGTCCCCCGAGGAAAGAACCCATTGGGCCCTCGTTTACGGATTTCGCTAATATTCCAGTGGGCGAATGCCCTGGCACGGGTGGTTTGACACCTGGCGTCCTCACGGTATCATCAGCGCCCCTTTGGTTTGCGCCGAAATGACTGAAACTCGTACGCTGCAGTTTGAGAGCGCCCGCGCCGTGCAGTCTCTCTACGCGAACGATCTTAAACTTTTAAAATCGCTGGAAGATTCACTGGGCGTGAAAGTTACAACTCGAGACGGGTGGGTGAAACTGGAAGGCGACGCCGCACAAGTGGACCGCGCTCAACGGGTCTTCGAGCAACTGGAACAGGCGCGGCAGAAAGGGGTCGATATTCATAAGCACGAATTCACCTATGCCCTCAATTCCGTAGCGGAGTCGCGCCCCGATAATCTAAATGATGTCGTGGACGTGAAGATCAGCACGTCGTCACGCAAGCCGCCGATCATCGCGCGCACGATCGGCCAGCGAAACTACGTCGAGGCGATTCAGAAACACGATATCGTTTTTGGCATAGGTCCGGCCGGCACCGGAAAAACCTACCTCGCCGTCGCCATGGCGGTGGCGGCGCTGAAAAAAGAGCAGGTCAACCGCATTATCCTAACCCGGCCGGCGGTGGAGGCGGGGGAGGCTCTCGGGTTTTTGCCAGGCGATCTCCAGGAAAAAATCACACCTTATCTGCGCCCGCTCTACGATTCGCTGCGGGACATGCTCGATCCGGAAGAAATTGAGCGAGCGGTGGCTCGCCAGACAATCGAAGTGGCACCCCTTGCTTACATGAGAGGGCGCACGCTGAGCAACGCCTTTGTTATTTTGGACGAAGCACAAAACACCACCACCGAACAAATGTTCATGCTCCTGACGCGAATCGGACCGAACTCCAAGTGCGTGGTGACGGGGGACGTTACCCAAATCGATTTACCCTCAAACAAGCGTTCTGGCTTGGTCGAGGCGCTGCAGGCTCTGAAAACCGTCCCGGGCATTTCGTTCGTCTATTTCAGCGAGCGCGATGTCGTCCGGCACGAACTGGTTCGTGCCGTCATCAACGCCTACCAGCTGCATCGCTCCCCGGCGATTGCCGGTGGGAATTCGGCGCGAAAGTAAACGCCATGTTCGACTTCATTAAACGCAGTCAACTCATGCGGCGGGGACTCGTCTCACGGAAACTCCGGCGGCGCCGAAGCTCGAACGAATTACTTCGCAGCCTCGAATATGCGCCCTCGATTAAGTGGTTCATTTTCTTGGCTTTCGTCGCGGGTTTGGCCTTTCTCATCTTCAGCGGCCAGCAACCGGAGCCGACGAAGAATTATGTTATTGCCCTCCTTTTCTTTGCCACGGCCCTGACCCAGCTTTGGATCAATCAGCCGACGACATTTCTGCGAAGCTCCCGGCTCCTCCTCGTCTTCGGCGTGATCTTTGTGCAACTTGCCGCGACCAAGCTCGTCCTCGTCCTCTGCAACAGCGGAATGTACGCTTTTCTCCGGCCCGAGATGGCAGGCCTGATCGCCCCTTATGCGTTCGCTCCGCTCGTGCTCAGCGTCTTACTGGGACGCAACCATGGCCTTTATGCTTCGGTTTTCGTTAGCCTCTGGAGCAGCATTCTTTTCGGGAAGGTCGATGCTCCGTTACTGGTTTGCGGGCTCATCAGCGGATTTACCGCGGTTTATCTTACGCTGCAGGTCCGCCGGCGGAGCCGTTTGATTCGCGCCGGTTTCGGCGTGGGAGTCGCCATTTGGCTCTTGTCGCTCACCTTTGGTATCATCGGCCCCTTCGATCTTTTTTCATCGGTTGGGAACGACTGGAAGATGATCGGAATTCAAAGCGCTTTGGCCATTGGCAACGGCATCCTGACCGCGACAATTGTCGGGGGCATCCTTCCGATTCTCGAACATCTGTTTCAGATCACGACGGATATTTCCTGGCTCGAAGCGTCGGATCTCAATCATCCCCTGTTACGTCGCATGACCATCGAGGCGCCGGGGACGTATCATCACAGCCTGGTCGTCGCGAATCTGGCCGAAACGGCCGCGGAAGCGATCGGGGCCAACGCAACACTTTGCCGCGTTTGCTCGTATTTTCACGATATCGGCAAGCTGGTGAAACCGGATTACTACACGGAGAACATGAACTTTGAGCGCAATCCGCACGATGAGCTCGCCCCGACCATGAGCGCGCTCATCATCATTGCGCATGTCAAGGAAGGCGTCGACCTGGCTCTCAAGCACAAGTTGAACCGGCGGATCATCGACATCATTCAGGAACACCACGGCACATCGCTGGTCTATTACTTTTACAAACGGGCGTTGCAACAGCAGGAGGATGCGCGCACGGGCGGCAAAATTATGAATCTTCGGGAGGATGATATCCCGGACGTGCGTGAGGAAACATTCCGTTACAGCGGTCCGAAGCCGCAAACGAGAGAGAGCGCGATCGTCAGCCTGGCGGATATGGTTGAAAGTGCCTCGAGGAGCTTGGAAAAACCGACTCCGCAAAAAATTGAACAACTCGTCTCTGACTTGATCGCGCAACGGATCGGGGACGGCCAGCTCGTCGAGTGCGATCTGACCCTGGCGGACTTGAACACGATCGCGGAGCGCTTTCGCTTCACGCTCATGACGATGCTGCACACCCGCATCGCTTATCCGAAACAGGACACGAAGATCACCATGCTCCGGGACGACGGCGGGCAGCCCGATGTAATGACCGGAACAAGGAGACCTGAGTCCGCTCCACCGGTTTCCGCGGCTTGACCGTGATCAATCTTGCGCCCGAACGTCAGCCAGGGTAGGGGACGGGCGCCGAGATAAGAATATTTTGCGACCGGGCTCGCTGTCTAACGAGGAGTATTCAACCGGTCAGCGCCTACGGCCGGATCTCGATCGGCGTGCCGTCCGGCACGGCGCGCCAGATTTCTTCGATTTCAAAGTCGGTTACCGCGACGCACCCCGCGGTCCAATCGGTTCGCCGGTGAAAAGCTCCGACCCAGCCCATTCCGTTGCGGATTCCGTGAATCATGATGTCGCCGCCTGGCGAGACTCCGTTGGCCGCCGCGCGATCAATATCTCGCCGCTCCGGATAGGAGACGTGCAAAGCAAGGTAGAAGTCGCTGTCCTTCTTGTGGAAGTCGATCAGGTAAGTTCCCTCCGGCGTTCGTTGATCACCTTCCTGCTCTTTCGGCCCAATCGGCGCGCGGCCCAACGCCACGCGATACGTTTTAAGCGGGGCGCCGCTGTGCAGGAGAGTCAGGCGCCGGGCGGCTTTTTCCACCAGGACTCGGTCGGCGGCACTGTTGGTCGGCAGCGGATGTAGATTCAGATGTGCGCCGAGCACCGCGCCGACAACCGCGAGGCAACAGAGAAGCAGCAGCATCTTTAACATTCCTCAACCCCAGAGCGCCGCCGCCATCTGCCCTTCTGCCTCGCGCCCTCGAGGGTTGCGTTGATTTTGGCGCTGGCCGGCGTTGCTCGCTTGGCCGAGATCGCGGTGGATATCGGCACTGTGCTTCGCGCCTTGACCAGCGCCAAAAATCCATAGCGACGCGGCCCCCTCCATTATTTCAACAGGCTCCTAAGCTAAGAGGCCATTGGTCCTCGCGCCCGGGGCTCGCGATCCTTCGTCGTCGCGGTACTGGGAGAGGTAACAAACGGGCCGCCTTCAAGCGGAGCGGCTGAGGAGAAGGCAACATCGGGCAGGTCACTCGGCAAACCTTCCACCGGAAATTCCTTTCGGAGGGGAAAGTAAGGATATCCATCCCACATTAGGATCCGGCGCAAGTCCGGATGTCCGGTGAATTTCAATCCCATCATGTCGTAAATCTCGCGTTCGTGCCAGTTGGCCGCCGGCCAAAGGTCCGAAACGGTCGCAACTTCGCCCTTGTCCTCGGAAACGCGCAGCTTGAGACGCAGATGGACGGCGAGCGTCATTGAATAAAGCTCGTAAACAATTTCAAACCGGGGTTCTTCCCCAAAATGATCTACGCTCGTGACGTCGAGTAGATAATCGAAGGAGAGCTCGTCCCGGCAGAATTTCGCCACCTCCCGCAGGTCGGTCGGGGAAAGAGCAAAAGTCGTTTCCCCGCGAAATTCGGTCTTCGCCAGGATCTTGGCGCCGAGAAGCTGGCCGAGCGAGGCCAGGAGGTCCGTTCCTGTCATGCCATGACGCGGTCGAGTTGCTCGATCAACTCACGTTTCTGTTCGCGGAATGAACTCTCGCCGGAAATCTTGGATTGCAGTTTCATCAGACCTTCCAGCAGCGCTTCCGGCCGTGGCGGACACCCCGAAACATAAACGTCTACCGGCAACAATTGATCAATGCCCTGCAAAACGGCATAGGAGCGATACATTCCACCGCTTGAGGCGCATGCGCCCATCGCGATTACCCATTTCGGTTCAGGCATCTGCTCGTAAATCCGCTTTACGGCCAGCGCCATTTTGTAGGTAACGGTCCCGGCCACAATCATGACGTCGCATTGGCGCGGCGAAAAACGCATCACTTCCGCGCCGAAGCGCGAGATGTCGAAACGGGCCGACGCCGTCGCCATCAACTCGATCGCGCAACAGGCAAGACCCATTGGCATCGGCCAGAGCGAATTCTTGCGCATCCAGTTCATGGCCGCGTCCAGACGAGTGAAAATGACGTTGCCTTCGATCTTCGAATCGTAAGCAGCCGGCCTCACTTCACGCATGAGGGAACACTAGAGTCGCGCTCTTTCGCCGCAAGAGAAATCCCGTTTTTGAAACGGCGAGCTTGCTCGAGAACGCATCGGGATTCGTTGCTCGGCAGGTCCGGATTACGAGAATCAAACGACAATCAAAGACCGTCGCCCCTGAGGAACCATCTAGCCTGCGGCCTGCATCGCGTAATCGGGCATCGGGTACTCGGGAACCAGGTTGACATGACTGGACGCGATTACTTCGTAAACGATCTTGCCCAGCTCGGCTGCTTCGTATGGCTTCGCGATCACACCGCGGAACCCGAAATCCTGATAACGACTCATCGTCGCATCCATGGCGTATCCGCTGGAAACAATGGCGTTCACGGTAGGATCGATTTCGATCAATTTCTTGAGGGCCTCTTTTCCACCCATCCCGCCCGGCAGCGTCAGATCAAGAATGACCGCATCAAAGCGTTCGCCCGTCGCGAATTTTTGCCGGTAGATTTCGACACCGGTGAGCGCGTCTTCAGCCTGCGTGACCTGGTATCCAAGCCGCTCGAGGGTGAACTCAACCAGCGCCCGGATTGCTTCCTCGTCGTCCACGATGAGAATTCGTCCAGTACCGGACATCACCTGATTGAGCTGGCGCGGGGGCTCCGCGGGCATTTCCTGGTGCTTCGAAGCCGGGAGATAAATGGTAAAGGTGGAGCCATAATGGACCTGCGATTCGACGGAAATGAGGCCGTTGTGATTCTTGATGATTGAATAGGTCGTCGCGAGGCCCAGGCCGTTGCCTTTGGCCTTGGTCGTGAAGTAGGGATCAAAAATGCGCTTGAGGGTGTTTTCCGGAATACCCACGCCTTCATCGCGGATGGCGATCCGAATGTAATCGCCCGGAAGCAAATCGGGCACGCTCGGAACCGTGTCTGTCTTGTAACTGAAATTGTCGCAACCAACCCGGAGCGTTCCGCCATTCGGCATGGCTTGATCGGCGTTTACGACCAGGTTCGCCACGACCTGGCTGATTTGTCCCGGATCGATTTCGGCGGGCCAGAGATCGGCGCCAAACAGGAACTCGCTTCGGCTATGGGTCCCTCGCAACGAAAAGCTAACGGTATCCTGGATGAGCTTCCCGATGGACGCGGTCTTCTTAATCGGCGCGCCGCCCCGGGCGAAGGTAAGGAGCTGCTGCGCCAGATCGCGGGCACGGAGCGAGGCGTTTTTCGCATCGTTCAGCCGGGTCGCCATCTCGTCGTCTGGCGGGAGCAACAAGGAGGCGAGCGAGATGTTTCCGATGATCGCTGTGAGGAGATTATTGAAATCGTGTGCAATCCCGCCGGCGAGCAAGCCGAGTTGTTCCAGGGTCTCGGCTTTGCGTCGCTCGGCTTCGTTGCGCTGACGTTCGGTGATGTCGCGGAACACCAACACCACGCCGGCGACTTCGTTCTTGCTGTCGCGAATAGGAGAGGCGACCTGCTCGATAATGTGTTCGGTCCCTTCCCGCGACTTCAAAGTCGCGTTCTCAGGCATACTAAGAAGGATGGAATGCGCCTCGTTGCGATACGCGCCCTTCTGAGCGCGGGCCTGCGCCGCCAAATCAATCGTAATGTCGAAAACAGATTTGAGGGGCTGTCCGATCGCTTCGCGGGAGGACCAGCCGGTCAGATTCTCGCCCGCCTTGTTGATCATGATGATCTTGCCCGACACGTCGGTCGTGATCACCCCGTCTTCGATCGAACGCAATGTGACCGCGAGGCTCTCCTTGTCCGCGGCCATTTCCAACTCAAAGCGTTTTCGTTCCGTGACGTCGCGGACCATGGCGACGTAGAGCTTTTGCTGGTCTACCATCATTTCGCTCAACGAAATCTCGATTGGGAAATTCGCATTCCGCCGCGTCCGCCCGAGCGCCAAGGCCGTGCTGCCCGTTTGCTGCGCGAGATCATCCCAGGCGCAGGCGACTGGCTGCCCTTCGTTATTATACGATTTCGGAACAAGTTTCGTGAAGGTGTGGCCAACCATTTCGCTATTGATGCAGCCGAACATTTTCTCCGCCGAGGGATTCATCGAGCGGATTATGCCCTGTTCATCGACGGTGATCATGCCATCGAGGATATTTTCGATAATGGAACGGATTCGCGTTTCCACGCCTTCCAATTTTGCTAACTGGCGGCGAACCAGCACGAAGCTGTAACTGTTCGAAACGATGAGCAGTCCCACCGCGAAGACGCAAAGAATCGCCAGGGCTGATGTCTTGATGATGCGGTCGAGATTCGCGGCGTTGGAGCGCGTTTCGTAAAGGCTGGCCTCATCCTTTTGAAAGGTCGTCAGCATGTCGCGCAGCTGCATCATTAATTCTTCGCCCTTATCTGTACTGAACAGCGCAACAAAGTCTTTCCCGGTTCGTTTCGCTTCGATCTCCGGGACAGCGGAAGTAGCGATCCATTGGTCCACCCCTTTGCGTAATGTCGCCAGCGAATCCGACTGTTCGGGCGAATTTGTGATGAGAATGGAGAGATAGCCCTGGGTTGTGTAGAACTCCGTGGTCGCGTGCTTATAGGCTTCGACAAAGCTGTTGTCGCCCGTGAGGAGATAACCCTTTTTCTCCTTTTGCATTTCCACCAGGGAACGCTCGACCTTGGTTATAAGGTCGAGGACCTTGGTCGATCGTGTGGCCCATTCCTGGTCCTTCATGCGCTGGTTGAGAACAATTTGCTCCTCGTCTTGCAGCAACTGCAGGATCTCCCGGGCCTGATCGAGTAACGCATTTCCGAGAGAAATGGGAGCGTTGCCGGCAGATTCGGTGGGAGCAACGGTGCCTTTTGCTTGAAGGGCAGCGATCTCCGGCGAGGCCACGGTGTCGAACCACTTCTTCACGATCTCCTGGATTTTCATGACCCGCTTCCGTTGGTCGGGACTGTCCAGAATCAGCACCATCAAATCGTCAAAGCGGCGCCTGATCAGCTCACGGCGGGCGGCGAACGCCTTCAAGTAGGAATTGTCTCCGGTTAACAGGAATCCGCGATGACCGCTTTCGAGCGCGGCGATGTCGCTCTCGATCACGCTGCCAAGCCGCATCACGTCGATCGTGTGTGCACGCAAGGTTGCCTGATGGTGATTCCGCAGAGTGACGAAGAGAAATAGTCCCGCCAGAAAAGTAATGACGACAATGCCGACGGCGGTTCCTGAGAGCAGCTTGAAGTGAAAATGCTGCGGACTAAATAGCCAGGCGACGCTTCGCCCGAAAAATCCTCGGCGCGCATTCGTTGCTTCCTTGGCCGCGTCTGTCTGAGTCATTATAAATTCCAGAAAGCAGGTATCCTGCCATTCCACCGCAGCGCGATCCCTCGCCCCAGCGTCCGAGGTAGGAAAGCAAAATCAGTACCGAACGCGGACAAGAAATAATCCGTCCGCCGGCGCCGCCATTCGCCCGTGCGAAATAGCTTTTCGCGGCGACTCGAGTCGCGCGCTGATTTCGTGCGGAGATGATTTATGGAGGCCAATCCTGACGAGCGTTCCCGCCATCATTCGAACCATCTTGTAAAGAAACCCTTCGCCATCGAATTCCATGGAAAGGCAGGGGCCGGTCCGCCGCACGCGAACCGCACGAATGCTTCGAATCGTATTCAACTCGGGTGTTCCCCGGTTCGCCGAAAACGAGGCGAAGTCATGTTCGCCGCAGAATCCTTTGGCCGCCCGAACGATGCTCTCGAAGTCGAGCGTATTCACGATGTGCCAGGCGCGACCGCTCTCAAACGGCGGAAGCACCGCTGCGTTCCAAACGCGGTAACGATACGTTTTTCCTTTCGCGGAAAACCGCGCGTGGAACTCCTGGGAAACAAATCGGCAACGCAGAATCCGAATGGCTGGCGGCAGGAGTCCGTTCAGCGCGGAAACCCACCGCTCGGGTTCATATCTGCGTTCGGGCAAATCGACGTGAGCGCACTGCGCTAGCGCATGAACGCCCGCATCTGTCCGCCCGGCGCCATGCACCCGCACCGGCTTCGAAACAATGCGGTGGAAGGCCTTTTCCAAACGATCCTGAATCGTATTGCGGCTTGCCTGGCTTTGCCATCCGGCAAACTCCGCGCCGTCGTATGAAACGATCAGCTTTAGCCGCGGTGGCATTTAATCGCCCTGAACCGCCCCTTGTTCGAAATCACGATCGCGGAGGCTTTGCAGCCCGTCGAGATATCCCTGCAGGATCATCTGCGCCGCCACTTGATCCACGAAGCTCCGTGAATTCCGCGTCTTCTGACCGCCCTCGCGTAACGCGCGATTTGCGGCGCTGGTCGTCAGGCGCTCATCCCAGACCACGAGCTCACACGGAAGCAGTTTCCGTAATTTCTCCGCGAAGGCTAGAACCTCCTCCGCAGCTTCACCCATGCTTCCGTTCATGTGGCGGGGCAATCCAATCACCACCCGTTCCACATTTTTTTCGCGCGCTATCTCATCGATTCGTTTCGCCGCGGTTCCGCCCGCGGGAATCGTTTCCACCGGATGCGCCAGCAGACCGAGTTCGTCCGAAACGGCGATTCCAATCCGGGCGCGACCGAAGTCCACCCCCAGGATACGCTGCCTGATCGGCAGGCTGTTCATTGCAATTCCTCCGGCAGCTTACCGACAAGGTTCTTGATTTTCTCGGCCTGATGCCGATGACAAATCAACACGGCGTCCGATGTCCGGACGACGATCAGGTTGTGAACACCGAGCAGCGCTATCCTCGTAGTGTCGGGATTGAAGATGATGTTGTTGGTCGAATCCACTGTCGTGATTTCACAGTTAGTCGCGTTGCCCTCCGCATCCTTCTCGAGGTACTTCGCCACGGCGGTCCAGCTTCCAACGTCATCCCAGTCGAAACTCGCTTCGACAACCAGGACCCGATCGGCCTTCTCCATGATCGCATAGTCGAAAGAGATTCGCGGCAGCTTCGCGAAGCGATCACGGACCGTCTTCTCGAAATTGCCCTGAGCCCGGACTTGCGAAATGAAACTTGCGAGTTCCGGCGTATGCCGATTGAACTCACTCAGAACGGAGGGCACCGACCAGACGAACATCCCGGCATTCCAGCGAAAATTTCCCTTGCGCAGAAACGATTCCGCCAGGTCGGCGTTTGGTTTTTCCCGGAAACGAACGACGTGATGGATCCCTCCGGTGGTGGTAACGCCGCGCAGACGGACAGCTTCTCCCTGCTCGATGTAACCAAAGCCCGGGCAGGGCCAGGTCGGTTTAACGCCGATGGTCACGAGCGCGCCAGTCTCTTCCGCCGCGGCCGCGGCCGTCGTCAAGGTTGCCTGGAAAGCCGCCGTGTTCTTGATGACGTGATCCGCGGGAAGCACGATCATGGTGGCGGAGTGATCGCGGAGCGCAACCCAGCCTGATCCGAGCGCGACCGCCGCCGCCGTGTCGCGTTTCACCGGTTCGGCGACGATATTTTCCGCCGGCAGATCCGGTAACAGCTCGCGCACCGCGGCTTCCTGGTCGGCGTTGGTCAGGACCAGGATGCGTTCTGGCGGGATCAACCCATCCAGACGCGCCACGGTTTGTTCGAGCAGCGTTTTCTCCGCGACCAGACGAAGGAGTTGCTTCGGGCGTGCCCGGCGGCTGAGGGGCCAGAAGCGTTCGCCGCTCCCTCCACTCAGGATGAGCGCATAGATCGGATTGGACATTTTAGATGGTTCGAAACAGCCGCCGAGACCCGATTGCGCGGGTTGCGAAATTCCCGTTTTCTTTTTTAAAACGAGACGTATAAGGGTATGCGATGTCTCTCTCGATATCCATTCCAAAAACCGGTGAGCAAATTCCGCTCGACGGTCTGCTCACATTGACCCGCACGGCCATTGGCCTGGGTGTCGGAATGCTCGTCGCCGATAGAATCCGCCGTCCGATTCGCCTGGCCACGGCGGTGGCGCTGGTCTCGGTCGGTGCGCTCGCCGCAGTCCCTCTGCTGGTTAAGCTGGCGATGGAACGAATCAATCGGCCTGAGTCTGACCGCGGCAGCCGAAATCGATTGCGCTCGATCCGCGGTGACTCGGGCTATCCTTCCGAGACCGACGTCTATTGAGGCAGATGCGACGCTCGGTCGTCCTGCCTGCGACACCCCGCGGAGCAGAATGATGGAAATCGGGCCGCCACTCTCGCTTGATTCCGTCCTTCACGCGGCGTAAGCCTTTCGCGATCATGTCTAAGACTCCTGTTCCGCCACCCGAAGGTTTGCGTGAGCGCTGCGCTTCCATCGCACGGGAAGAGAGCGTTTTGCGCGAGGGCGGCGGCAAGGCCGGCCAGGATCGACAGCACAAGATGGGTCGCCTGCTGGCTCGGGAGCGCATCAGCCGCCTGCTGGATCCCGATTCACCCTTCTTCGAAATCGGGCTCTGGGCCGCCCATAGGATGTATGAGCAATGGGGGAAGATTCCGGCTGCCGGGGTGGTTACCGGAGTGGGTGATATTGCGGGCGTTCCGAGCATGGTCATCGCAAATGATGCCACCGTAAAAGCCGGCGCGTTTTTCCCCGCCACGGTCAAGAAGTTGATTCGCGCCCAGAGGATCGCCTTCGAATGCGCGCTGCCGCTGGTCTACCTGGTCGATTCGGCCGGTGTGTTTCTCCCGATGCAGGACGAGATTTTCCCTGATGAAGACGATTTTGGCCGGATCTTTCGCAACAACTCGGTCATTTCTGCCGCTGGCCTTCCGCAGTTTGCCGCGATTATGGGCAACTGCGTGGCCGGTGGTGCCTACCTGCCAGTGCTCTGCGACAAAATATTGATGACGGAGGGTAGTGGACTCTACCTCGCCGGGCCTTCACTGGTGAAAGCTGCGATCGGTCAGGTCGTCGATACCGAGGAGCTCGGGGGCGCGAAAATGCATTCCGAGATCAGCGGCACGGTCGATTTTTATGAGAAGAATGATCAGTCCTGCCTGAAGCGGCTGCGGTCTCTGATCGCTTTGTTGCCCGAAGCGGAAGAGGCGAAGCACGGGGAGAAAAGTAAGAGTTACGCGCCGGCGAAGAAACCGGAGGCGGTTTACGATTTGATGAGTTTGGACGGCAACAAGCCGTATGATGCACGCGATCTTCTCGCCTCCATCATCGATGCGGATTCGTTGGATGAATATAAGGCGGACTACGGTAAGACGCTCGTCACCGCCTACGCGCGGATTGCGGGCCGGCCGGTCGGAATCGTGGCCAGCCAGCGTCTGCAAGTGCGCACGAAAAAAGAGGGCATTCAGATGGGCGGCGTCATCTACGCGGACAGCGCAGATAAGGCGGCGCGTTTTATCATGGACTGCAACCAGACCGGGTTGCCGATCCTGTTTTTTCAGGACGTCACTGGATTCATGGTCGGCCGCGATGCGGAACAAAGTGGGATTATCCGCAGCGGTGCGAAATTGGTGAACGCCGTCAGCAATTCGACCGTCCCGAAGATCACTGTGGTGGTGGGCGGCTCCTTCGGCGCTGGAAACTACGCCCTCTGCGGTAAAGCCTATGATCCGCGTTTCATCCTGGCCTGGCCGAATTCGCGTTACGCGGTCATGGGAGCGGCTCAGGCGTCCGACACCATTTTCAGCGTCCTGGCGCGGGCTCATGATCGGGGTGACAAGAAATCATCGCCCGCCGAGCTCGAGGAACTGCGCGCGACGGTGAAGAAAAATTACGAGGAACAAACCGATATTCGTTACGGTGCCGCGCGCGGCTGGGTTGATGCGATCATTCAACCGCATGAAACGCGCGAGGTCCTTGCTCGCCTGCTGCCATACGTTTCCCGCCCCATGCCCAAGGCGCGGTTCCACACCGGCGTGGTGCAGGTCTAACTCCCGGCGCGATCGCCGGCTGAAAATTCGTCGCTCATCGCCTGGTTCATGGCGACAACCGGGGCAAGTGAACCCTGCATTGGCAGCTTGACGCTCCGCTGCTCGAAAGCGCGGACTACTTCTTCAGTCGGAATGTTTCCGACGAGCTCATCTTGCGCGAAGGGACATCCGCCCAGTCCACCAATCGCCGAATCGAAGCGACGGCAACCCGCGTCGAACGCCGCCAACACTTTCGCGCCCGCCCCGGCGCGCGTGCTGTGCATATGAATACCCACTTCGCATTCCGCGCAGCTAGGCAACACCATCGCCATCACTCGATAAATCAATTCCGGTTCAGCGGCTCCCACCGTATCGGCGAGGGAGATCGCGTTGATTCCGGCGCGCGCGATTGTTTTAGCCGCTTCCACGACGTTCTCTTCGCGCCAGAGATCGCCATACGGGTTGCCAAACGCCATTGAAATGTACGCGACCATCTCCAGTCCTGCTTCACTCGCCATCTCCTTGATTCTCTTCAATACCGCCTGGTTTTCGTCCGGCGATTGATTTTGGTTCCGCCGCAGGAAGGTCTCCGAAATTGAACAGGGATAACCGAGCGTCCTCACGGCTCGGGTCGCGATCGCGCGTTCTGCGCCCTTCTCATTGGCAACGATGGCGATGATCTCCAATCCGTCCACCGGTCCGAGCTGATCGAGCACCTCTTCGCTGTCGGCCATTTGCGGCACAAGTTTGGGCGAAACAAAGCTTACGGCGTCGATGTGCCGGAAACCTGCCGCCACCAAACCGCGCAGATATTCGACCTTCCGCGCAGTGGGAATTTGGCGGGGGAGGCCCTGCCAGGCATCGCGCGGACACTCGATGAGCTTGACGGATTCTATCATAACGGATGTTACTGACAGAATCAGGTTAAGTCATGCCAGTCGTTCTCGTCGAAAAACAATCGCCGCAGGTCACCGTCGTTACGCTCAATCGTCCCGAGCGCCGGAACGCGCTGACGATCGAATTGATGACCGAACTAACGGCGACGATTGAAACCACCGCGGCCGATGCGCCACAGCGGGTGCTGATCCTGCGCGGCGCGGGGAGCGCCTTTTGCACGGGTCTCGACCTAAATGAAGCGGCCGAGACGCAAAAGGCGCACGCTTCAGCGGAGATGGTGGCAAAGACGCTCCTCACGCTCAGCCAGACGCGCCTAATTACGATAGCCATGGTGCACGGAGCCGCGGTTGCCGGAGGAGCCGGAATCATGTCGGCCTGCGACTTCGTCATCGCTGCCGAGAAAACAAAGATCGGCTACCCCGAAGTGCGACGCGGGCTGGTCGCCGGTCTGGTCATGACCTTCCTGCGCCGTCAACTTCGCGAGCGTGATCTCCGCGAATTGCTTTTGACCTCCGAATTGATCGACGCGAAACGTGCGCAAGAGATTGGCCTCGTCAACCGCGTCGTCCCGCCTGATGAATTAGATGCGGCCGCACAGAAAATTGTGGCCGCGATATTGCAGGGCGCTCCCGGCGCGATCACAAATTCCAAACGACTCATCGAAGAGCTTTGGTCGTCGTCAGTCGCGGAAGATGTTGAGCGCGCGCTTCGGCACCACATGCAAGCCAGGGAATCGGACGAGGCCAGGGAAGGCATCGCGGCGTTCCTCGAAAAGCGTCCGCCCAAGTGGGTCGGCTAGGCCGCGAAGGTCCCGTCTGCGCGGCTCGGGATGACACGCTCAATATTCCGCGGTCTCGAATGAGATTCCCGCGGCCAGACATTCGGGACAAAGCCGATGATCCCGATTTGCAGATTCTGCTTCCTCCGACAAGAGGAACAGTTTGTGACACGGGTCGTGCAGGCAATTGATGAACCGGCTGGTCGCCCGGCCGGTGTGCGCGCAACGCCCAATCTGCACGAGACCTTCCTCAACCCGCACCGTCATCCTTTGATCGAAGACGAAACATTCGCCCTGCCAATGTTCGTTTCCAAACTCCGTCTGATAGGCGGCGATCCCGCCATGAAGCTGGAACACATTCCTGAACCCGTTACGCCGGAGAAGAGCTGACGCCTTTTCACAGCGGATCCCACCGGTGCAATACATCAACACGGTCTTGTTCTTCAAGTTTTCCAAGCGGCTGATGTATTGCGGTAGCTCGCGAAAAACTTCGATGTCGCAAACGACCGCGTTCTCAAACCTACCGGCCTCCGATTCAAATCGATTGCGAATATCGAGTGGCACCGCCTCCGGATTTTCTTCCAGCATCCGCTTCCACGCGGCGGGACTTAGTTGATTATCCTTATCCGGCGTGATTGGGCCGGCGTTCAACGTCACGATTTCCGAACGGACCTTCACGACGAGCTTGGGAAAAGTTGTGGCATCGCCGGCGCTCATCTTTATTTCAATGTCGGCAAAACGTGCGTCTGCTCGGAGCGCGTCGACATATTGATTCACCTCTTCCTCCCGTCCGGCCAGCGTCCCGTTGATTCCCTCCGAGGCGATCAGAACCCGGCCTTTCAATCCCAGGGATATGCAAAGTGCGCGTTGCTCACTGGCAAAGAGACCGGCGTCCGCGATCGCGATGTACTTATAGAAGAGGATGACTGGGTATGTTGTCTTCACTTGCTGAGTGCTGGTGCTTTCGCGGTCGTCCGCACGGAAAGATCTCGCACAAAGACCACCATGGGCACAAAGGAGATTTTCGATTCCGCTTCCTCGATGTCGTGGCGCTTCTGTGAAGCTCCCGTTGTTGCGCTACGCGCTTCACCAGCGCCCCAATATTTCGCCCCTGCGGGGCAGACCACATTTTCAGCCAGGACCGGCGGTGGCGCCCGCTCAAGGTGGACCAATTTCCGTGACTCCTCCGGCGCCAACCACAGAAGGCGCGTCTCCAAACTCAATCTCTCCATGAATATAACCTCCTGACACTCCACACCTAGAGGAGCGGTAACTGGGCCTCCGGAAGCTCCGCGCTGGCAAATCGCACCCCCAGCCCGATCAGGCGGACGTTTTTTCCGGTGCGGGCGAACGCTTCGCTCAAGAGCAATCGAAACTGATCCAGCGTCGGGGGCAGGCCCGCGCGCTCGACGGTGGTCCGCGTGAAGTCGTGAAATTTCAATTTCACAAAGATCTTTGTCACCAGGCGCGCCGACTCTTTCTGGTCAAGGTCCGCCATCAACTCCTCAAATAACTCGGGCAACTTCTCTTCACATTCCGCCAGGCTCTCGAGATCCGTCGAAAAGGTTTCCTCATTGCTAAGCGATTTCCGCTCGCGATCCGGCTCGACCGGCCGGTGATCGATTCCCCGGCAGAGATCGTAAAGCTCAATTCCAAATCTCCCGAATTGCTCCTGCAGCGCGATCCGCGATAATCGCTGCATCTGCCCGCACGTAGTCACGCCAAGCCTCTCCAGCTTCTGTCCGGTCACTTCTCCGATTCCCCAAAGTTTGCGCACCGCCAGGCCTTCCATGAACTGCGGAACCGCCGCCTGTTTCACCTCGAATTGGCCGTTCGGCTTTCTGAGGTCGCTGGCAATCTTGGCGACCAATTTGTTCGGGCCGATTCCGGCCGACGCCGTCAATTTCGTCTTGCGAAAAATTAACCCCCGGATCACCTGCGCCAATGGTCCGGGAGCGCCCGGGTGCGCCGTCACATCGAGATACGCTTCGTCAAGCGAGAGCGGCTCGATGATGGAAGTGAACCGATGCAATATCTCGCGGATAACGGCGGATTCCTTCCGATAAACGTCGAACCGCGTGGGCAGGATAATGAGCTTCGGGCAGCGCTGCAGCGCCATAAAGGTCGGCATCGCCGAGCGAACCCCGAATTCGCGAGCCTCATAGTTACAAGTCGTCAGCACACCGCGCCGGTCCCGCGCACCACCGACTCCCACCGGTTTTCCTTTCAGCGACGGCTGGTCGCGCACCTCAATCGCGGCGTAGAAGCAATCCATGTCCAGATGGATGATCGCGCGCGGCTTGGTTTCAGATTCCCCCACCTTGATAATGTTGACCCAAGGAGGGGCGGTTTCAAAACCGCCCCTGTCGCAAGAATCCAGAGGGACGTGCTCCGCGCCTCCGCCCCCCTTGAAAATTGGTGCAATCTGTGGCTGAACTATCTTGCCATGAAATTCACCTATTACGGCCACGCCTGTTTCTCAGTCGAAGCGGGAGGCAAGATATTGCTCTTCGATCCCTTCATCACACCCAACCCGCTGGCCGCGAAGATTGACGCAAACAAGATCACGGCTGATTTCATTCTGGTTTCGCACGGTCACGGCGATCACCTTGCCGATGTCGCTGATATTGCGAAGCGCACTGGCGCCACCGTGATCGCTCCCTTCGAAGTCGGCACCTGGCTTGAAGGAAAAGGGATCAAGAACGTTCAGTCTATGAATCATGGTGGCGCAGCCAAAATGGATTTCGGCCGCGTGAAACTCACGAGCGCCATCCACAGCAGTTCGATGCCGGATGGCTCTTACGGAGGTAATCCATGCGGCTTTGTTATCGAATCAAGCAACGGAAATTTCTACTATTCCGGCGACACGGCGCTCACGCACGACATGACGTTGATCAAGCTTGCGACCAAGCTGAATTTCGCGGTCTTCCCGATTGGCGATTTCTTCACCATGGGAATCCAGGATGCGCTCCGGGCGGCTGAATTTGTCGGGGTCTCCAAAATCGTTGGCGTCCACTACGATACTTTTCCGCCGATCAAACTCGATCACGACGCGGCTCGACAGGCGGCGCGGACCGCCGGGAAAAAGCTGCTGTTACCCGCTATCGGCGAAACGATCGAAATCTAGCTTCCTCTGGCGGCGCTTTTTGTAGTGGCGCTTCTGCGAAGTGCCCGAGCTTGATTGTCGCGCAAACCCGGGCGCTTCGCAGAAGCGCCGCTACATCGCCAAATCGTCTCGCTCGTCCGCAAAGTGGCGTTACTGTCTTCCGTGCCGCCACCAACAAAAAATGTCTACGATTCTTGAACCTGTTCGCCCGATCGAACTCGCCGAGATACAGGCAGCACGCCAGCGGGTGGCGGGCACCGTCGTGCGTACGCCGCTGGTCCGCCTGGAACTTGGATCGAACTATCCAGATATTCGATTGAAGCTGGAGAATCTCCAGCCGATCAACGCCTACAAACTGCGCGGCGCTGCCAACGCGGTGGCCATGCTGTCTGACTCCGAGCGTAAGCACGGCGTTTGGACGATCAGCGCGGGAAACGCAGGGCAAGGTGTCGCCTACGCTGCCAGAAAAGCGGGCGTACCCTGCACCGTCGTGGTGATCGAGACCGCGCCCGTCTCGAAGATCGAACGAATGAGGGCGCTCGGCGCTAGACTGATCCCGGTGCCGTACGAGGTTGCGTGGAAAGCGCTCGAGGAACGTTCGTTCCCCGGTGCAGAAGGGACCTTTATCCATCCGTTCGACGACCACAATTTCATCGCGGGTCATGCCACCATGGGTTTGGAAATTCTGGAGGACGCGCCCGACACGGTCGCGGTTATTGCCGGCATCGGGGGTGGGGGACTCATTTCGGGCGTCGGCAGCGCCATCAAAGCGCTCAATCCGGCAATCAAGGTTTGGGGTGCCGAACCGGAAACGGCTGCGCCAGCCGCGTTGTCGTTCGCCATGGGATCTCCGCAAGTGTTCAAGGATTGGAAGCCTTCGTTTGTGGACGGCGCCGGTGGTCAGAGCGTTTTCCCGCGCATGTGGGACCGGATGAAACTGGTGGTGGACGGCTACATCGTGGTCAGCCTCGAGGAGACAAAGAAGGCGATGCGGTTGATGGCGGAAAAGGCGAGAATCATTTCCGAAGGGGCAGGCGCGTTGCCACTTGCGGCCGCGTTGACTGGGAAAGCCGGCCCGGGCCCAATTGTCGCCATCGTTTCCGGCGGCAACATTGATCTACGAAAGTTTTGCGAGCTGGTCGGCACCACAGAGAGTTAAGCCCGTTCTGAAGTCCTACCGTCCCGCCGTAGCCTTGGCGAAGGCGGGCGGCAACAACATTGATCTGAAGAAATTCTGAGCTGGTGGGTGCGTCAGCACTGTAGCCGGGGTCGTTGACCTTGGTCGATTTCCTGTAGCTGGCCACGCCGACTCCCGTTCCTGTAGCCGGGGTCGTTGGCCCCGGTCGAGTTCTGTAGCTGGCCGTGCCGGCTCCCGTTCCGGGGTCAACGACCCCGGCTACAGAAAAGCTGCAACTACGCGTGAGCGCGTAGACTCTGGGCCAGATCGCGCATCACTTGCAGACCAGAGGCATTGCAATACTCGGATCTTGTGGACGGTGGAAACTCGTCAGGGATGGAGACACATCTTTGCCGGATTTTTTCCAATTCCGGATCTTTCAGTCGAATCGACGTGAAATCGTCCCAATCCCATTGCCGGCCTGTGCCGTTAACGAACGCTTCGATGGTCTTTGCGACTTCTTCGCTAGTCATACCTATCGCCTCAGCAAAGAATAAGCTCAACCATCGCTTGACCTTGCGCAAGTAACTCTAACTCTGGGCCGCGCGCGCATCAAAGGCGCTTATGGACGACAAGCCCGGAATACCCGATCAGCTCGCCAACGCTTGCGGCGGCGCCGTTACCGTAATCACGCCGAAACAAATAAGCGGCGGCGATTCCTCCAACCGCCGCCGCTTCCCCTTGTTCCCCTAAAAATCTATTGCTTCGCGGCTTCGCGCATTTCCTCTCGGGCAATACGCATGTCCTCGCGCGCCTTCTTGAAGGCATCGAGCTTTTGCTGCTGAGTCGCGGTGAGGAGGGGACGGATTTGGGAACGGACGTTGTCCCGGATCGCCTTAATTTTCTGTCTCGCTTCCTGACGAGCCGCCGCGATCTGCGGCCTGGCCTGTTCGAGAATCGGGCGGATCTTAGCCTGTTGCTCTGGCGTAAGATCGAGGCCTTTCGTCATGTGTTCGAGCGCATTACCCCAGCGGCCGTGACGAGGCCCGTTCCCAGCGGCGGAACCCTGGGCGTTGGCGAGGGAAATGGTGACCAGCGTGGCTGCACACGCGGCAGTGAGAGTGAGTAGTCTGAGGTTCATTTGTAGCATTCCCTAGTTAGTTAGCGCGACTAGCGCGCGTGTTGTAAGGGAATAACCCGAAAAGATTCCGAAAGTTGCGGCGTTCTTTTATTTTGGTGGCATGCGTTCTATGGCGATGGCCGGAGGGTCTGTAGCGGCGGTCTCTGACCGCTGGCATGCCGCTATTGACCTCAATAGACGGAAATGGTTCGACCATAATCCTTTCTCGCGGAGCTTCGACGGTCTGAGACCGCCGCTACAGGGCCAGCCGCCAAGTTTGGATTGACCACGCGCGAGCGGGAAGGCAACGTCCCGCATGGTCAGAAAAACGCTGAAGTGGATTCTTCGGATCGTCGCGGTCTTGCTCGTCGCGGCGGCGATATTCCTCGTCAATCTCATTTGGTTTCGCCCCTGGAGCCTCAATCTCTTCTACGAGAAAGTTTTCGCACAGGTGCTCTTCGAAGAGCCGGAACTGCTTTCGTCGCTCGGACTGGTGGAGCAGTTTGGAATCACCAGCCATAACGGTAAACTTGGCGACGAATCGCCCGCGCATCAGCAACGCTCATTCGATCGGGCGAAGCAAAATCTCGCTGATCTCCACGCCTATTCGGTCGATCGCCAGACGCCTTCGCAGCTGCTCTCCACGCACATCCTCGATTGGTACATCGCGCGAGAACTCGAGGGCGAGAAATATCAGTTTCACAACTACCCGGTAAACCAGCTCTTCGGCGTGCAGAACGAGTTCCCCTCGTTCATGGCCAACCAGCATCGGCTTCTGTCTGCACGCGATTGCGACTATTACCTCCAGCGCCTCGACGCCCTGCCCACGAAGTTCGAACAATTGCTCGAAAGCCTTCGCGTCCGCGAACAGAAACAGATCCTTCCGCCGCGTTTCGTCGTCGAAGAGGTCCTCAAGGAGATGAATGCCTTCGTCGCGCAGCCCGCCGCGGAAAACATTCTCGCGACCTCGTTTAAGACCCGCGCAGCGAACATAAAGGAACTGAGCGACGCGCAGCGCGCCGATTTACAGACTCGGGTCGAGACCGCGGTCAAGGGCACCGTTTATCCCGCCTACCAAAAGCTGATCGATTATTTCAATGGCCTTCTGCCGAAGACCACGACCGATGACGGCGTCTGGAAGTTGCCGGAGGGCGACGCGTTTTACGCTTACATCCTCCGCAAGAACACCACCACGGCGCTCAAGCCGGACGAGGTGCATGAGCTCGGCCTGCGTGAAGTGGCGAGAATCGAAGCGGAGATGCGCAGCATACTCGACGCAAACGGATTCAAAGACCGCACGATTGGCGACGCGATGGAGGCTCTCGGAAAAGATAGACGTTTCCTTTTCTCAAACGACGACAAGGGCCGGACGGAGGCGCTGGCGGAATACAACCGCCTGATCACGCAGGCGACCGAGCGGTCGAAACAATTGTTTCTGACGGTTCCGAAGTCGAAGATTGAGGTCCGGCGCGTGCCGGAATTCAAGGAGGCGACCTCGGCCGGCGCCTATTACCAGGGGGCGGCGATGGATGCGACGCGGCCCGGTGTTTTCTACGCGAACCTGCGCGATATGAGCGAAGTGGCGAAGTGGGGTATGCCGACGCTGGCCTATCACGAGGGCGTTCCGGGGCATCACTGGCAGATCTCGACCGCGCAGGAATTGAAGGGCCTCCCGCAATTCCGGAAACTCATTCCTTTCACGGCGTATCAGGAAGGCTGGGCTCTCTACACCGAATGGCTGGCCAAACAGGCGGGCTGGTACGAGGGCGATCCGTTTGGCGATTTGGGCCGTTTGCAGGCCGAGCTTTTCCGGGCCGTGCGACTGGTGGTGGATACGGGCATCCATGCGAAACGATGGTCGCGCGAGCAGGCGATCAGTTACATGCGCGAGAAGACCGGTATGGGGGAAAAGGAAGTAACCGCGGAAATCGAACGCTACATCGTGATCCCTGGGCAGGCGTGCGCTTACAAGATCGGAATGCTCAAGCTGCAGGAGTTACGGATGCGCGCGCAAACGGAGTTGGGCCCGAAGTTCGACCAGCGTGAATTCCATGACGTGGTCCTTAAGAATGGCGCGTTGCCCCTCGAAATTCTCGAGGAGCAAGTGAATGCGTACATTCAGCGGACGAAATGATCGGCGGCAGGTAGCACGGAAATGCACCTCACACGAAGGACACAAAAGGACACGACGAATTTGATAACCTTCGCTCGCTAGTTCCCTTTGTGAGCCCTTGTGACCTTTGTGTGAGACTTCGGCACCCCAAATTTCTCAATCTGCTCCTTCACCTCGTGGATGAAGTTCGCCGCGCCCGCGCCATTCACGACCCGGTGATCGAAGGTTAGCGACAAGGTAATGACTTCGGCCGTCCGGTTTTTCTTTCCGTCGCTCAAGGTCTCGTAATGGGCTGAACCGACAAACAGAGTTCCCACCGATGGCGGAACCACGATCGGGGCAGCGGCCCGCACCCCAAACGCGCCCAGGCTGCTGAGCACGAGCGGTGCGTTCACCGCGTCGACGCGCCCGCTGCGAGTTTCCGCGACCGTCTGGTTATAGCGCTGCACAAAGTCCGACCAGTCCCGCTTGTTTGCCTGCGTTACCACCGCAGTGGCCAGACGATCGCCCTCCATGGCGACCGCGATGCCCAGATCGAACTCATCGTTCTCGATGATACGATCGTCATCCAGAATGATGCGGCGGAAGGGGGCGTGTTTTTCCATCGCCTTAACGACCGCCCAGGCAACCATCACGGAGGGCGACGCGGCGTTCTTTCCCTCCTTTTTCTTCGCGGTTTCGCGCGCTTTCCGAATCGCATCCCAGCGCGCATCGATCTGGAGGTTGGCGGGCACAACCCGGCCCAGCCGCCGAATGATCGTCGGCGAGAGAGCGGGCTCGATCGCGGTCGTCGGCTTGTGAACGCCCGGAGGAACTCGACTCGGCGAGTCCTGGACACGCGGAATCGCGTCCCTCCGTGGTAATTCAGCTACTTCACCGTTTTGATTTTGTTCGGGCGACGCTTCCGCCGCAGCTTCGAACTGGTCCGCCCAGTCGGCACTAATAATCGTTCCGATCTCCTGTCCGATATCCACCGTCGCGCCGACTTCTGTTTTCCATTCGCCCATGGTGCCGGCGAAAGAAGACTCGATCGGATAGACGGCCTTGTCCGTCTCGACCTCGCAAAGCGGATCGTCGAGCGCGACCACGTCGCCCGGTTCCTTCAAAAGCGAAACGACTTTGGCGTTTCGAATTCCTTCGCCCATGATCGGGACGATAATGTTTTGCCTTGCGGTAGTTGTCGCCGGCGTCGTTGTCCCCGGCCGAATTAAATCTTGCTCCACGCCACCGGGGTCAACGACCCCGGCTACAACGAATGTGCGCGCCTGCGTTGTCGACAACGAGCGCCGGATCGCAGCGATGATTCGTTTGACGTCAGGCAAGGCCGCGTATTCGTAAATCGCGTTGTAACCGATCATGACGTTGCCTTTGCTAACCAGAATCGGGGGGCTCACCATCGCGCTCCAAATGTCAGCCTGCGCGGTGATGTGCGTGATGATCATCTGCCCGACGCTGCAATTCTCCGTGTCTTCCTGAACAACGATCAGCCGTCTAGTGCGGCGCACGGATTCTTCGATCGTCGGGCGGTCCCACGGCACAATCGAGCGCAGATCAATCAATTCGACACTGGCTTCACCGCCAATCTGCGCGACGGCCTCAAGCGATTTTTCGATTGAATTGCCCCACGCGACCACGGTGACGTCCGTGCCGTTATTTCGAATACGTGCCTGGCCCAGCGGAACGGCGCGGATCGGCTCCGTGGATTCATGTTCCGCCCAGAGCAAATGTTTCGGAATCAGAACAAACGTCGGATCTTCGCAGTGCATTGCGGTCCAGAGAAGTCCCGCAGCGTCCTCGGGCGTGCTCGGAATCACGATGTTGATTCCGGGATAATGCGCGAGCGCCGCTTCATTGGCCTGGCTGTGCCAAAGGCTGCCGCCGGGAAGGTAAGCACCGTACGGAGCGTAGATCACCGCCGGACAAGTCCACGTCCCGAAAGAACGCCAGCGCAAGGTCGAAAGATTCGTGACCAGCTGGTTCCAGCCCGGGTTGATGAAATCGATGAACTGCAGCTCGAAGACCGGCCGCTTCCCGTACGAAGCGAGGCCGCACGCGACGCCAAGAATCGTCGATTCCGCGAGCGGCGAATTATAAACCTGCCTGGGAAATTCGGTCGAGAGCTTTTGGGTCAACCGGAAGACACCGCCTTTGGGATCTTCGATATCTTCCCCAAAAATAAGCCGGCGCGAATCTTTCTCGAGGCCGGCGCGCAAGGCCTGGTTGATCGTGTCGCCGATGCGGTATTTGCCCGGCGGCAGAACCTCGCCGCATAACTCCGGCGGTCTCGCTGTGACATGGAGTTCCAGCTCCTCGGCTAACGGATCCTGCTCGCGCTCTGCTTCGGCGAATTCCTGGCGAATCCGCTCCTTAATCTCGTTATCGAGTTTTTCGTATTCCTCCGAGGTGATCACACCTTCATCGATCAACTGCTCTTTCCATCGCTTGAGCGGATCGCATTTCTCCAGGTTCTGCAGTTCGTCCGCGCTGCGATAAAGCTTCTGGTCGTCACTGCTCGTGTGGCTGGAAAGCCGTTCCATTTTCACCCAGAGAAAGCAGGGCCCTCTTCCCGCGCGCAATCCCTCGATCGCGTTGACCGCGATGTCGTAAACCGCCTGGACATTGGCGCCGTCAACCTCAATCCAGTCGTTAGGTTGAAGCACGCCGAGGGCGAGCGGATTGATCTTCCGCGTCGGACTGCTGATGCCGTAAGCGTTGTCTTCCACCACGAACATCACCGGCAATTGCTTTTCTTTCGCAAAGCAGACGGCTTCAAAGAAATCACCCTGTCGCGTGGCCGCATCGCCAACCGTCGTGACGACGAAGTTGGGTTTCCCATCGAGCTTGAGGCCCCACGCGATGCCGCAAGCCGGCAGGAGCTGGGCGCCCGTAGGGGTCGGCACGCTCCAGATATGACGATCCGCGTAACTGTAATGCGACGGCATCTGGCGTCCGCCGCTTTGGCCGTCGCGTTTGGCCATGTAATCAAGCGCGAGTTCGCGTGAGGCGACGCCCCGACCAAGGACCAGCGCGCGGTCCCGGTAGTACGGGCAGATGTAATCGTCCGGCTCCATCTGGAACGAAATCGCGGCGAGCGCCTCATGTCCCATCCCGGAAACGTGAAAATGCCCTTTGCCCTGCCGGTTCAGATTTTGCTCGCGCAAATCTCCGTGCCGGCTCTCGAGAATCGTCGTGAGCAACTGGAGTTTATCTTTCGGGTTCAGCGCGGGCATTTGGGCGGAAGAGGTTGAGAGTTGTTCGTTGAGTGTTGAGAGTTCGGAAACCATCCTTGCGTTTCGCGCAGACTCTCAACTCTCAACCAGCAACTCTCAACTGAGATCACAACGGACACCGAAGGGTTAGAGATTGGCTACCTTCAGGATTCGTTGTGACCTTCGTGTTCTTGGTGCGAGATCCCCCAGGGCAGGCGCAATTTCTTGCCTGTCAGCTTTGCGGCAGTCTCGGAAGAATCAGTTTGGAAAACGTGCCCGCTTACGCCACTTGTTCTTCCAGTGACGACAACAAACGAAGTGCAAGTCGCTCCAAACCGGGGCAGGGGAGTGATTGCGCGCTATCGGGAATTCCTTCCGGTCTCCGACTCGACGCCCATCATCTCGTTGGGCGAAGGCGGCACGCCGTTGATTTTTTCCCCGCGTCTGAGCGCAATCGTGGGTCGCGGCTGCGAGGTCTACCTGAAATACGAAGGACTCAATCCCACTTGCTCGTTCAAGGACCGCGGAATGACCATGGCCGTTTCCAAAGCAGTCGAGCGGGGAGCCGCCGCCGTAATCTGCGCTTCAACCGGCAACACTTCGGCCTCGGCGGCGGCGTATGCCGCGCGTGCGGGAATTCGATGCGCCGTCGTTCTGCCCGCAGGCAAAATCGCGAGCGGGAAATTAGTCCAGGCTTTTGCCTATGGCGCGAAAGTTGTCGCGATCGAAGGCAATTTCGATGATGCGCTGCTGATCGTTCGAGCGCTCGGGGGGCGCGATGACTTCGCCATCGTCAATTCGATCAATCCTGATCGGATAGCCGGACAGAAGACTGCCTCGTTCGAAATTGTGGACGATCTGGGCGATGCACCCGATCTGCATCTTCTCCCGCTCGGGAATGCCGGAAACATCACGGCCTACTGGGCCGGGTATCGCGAGTATCGGGAGGCTGGCCGTTCCACGCGGCTGCCCGCCATGATCGGGTTTCAAGCGGCCGGGTCTGCGCCGATGTTCCACGGCCGTATCGTCGAGAAGCCCGAGACAATTGCGTCCGCGATTCGCATCGGGAATCCGGCCAGTTGGGAAGCGGCCGGTCTCGCCGTGCGGGAATCGCGGGGAGCAATTGACATTGTGACCGACGACGAAATCCTTGCAGCGCAAGAATGGCTCGCCACGCACGAAGGAATCTTCGTGGAGCCGGCGAGTGCCGCTCCGGTTGCCGGGCTCTTCAAGTGCTGCGAGCTCACGCGCACTCCCGTCTACTCATTCACGCGGATTTCCGATGGAAGCCGAATCGTTTGCACGGTGACCGGTCACGGATTGAAGGATCCGGACGTGATCACGAACCGGGAAGCGAAGCTAACCACCGTGGCGCCGAATGATCAGGACGTCCTGCGCGCCATCGGATTCTAGAGCGTGGATCTTGCCCGCGAATCACGCGAATTGACGCGAATGTGAGGAAACAGGGTGGAAAGCCTGGCCGTTGCTACGCAGCAGGTCCGCCTTCGGACGGACTCGCCGTGGCGGGAAAATCCCTTTGTGTTCCTCCGTGGACTCCGTGTGCGGATTCCCACGTCCTTTCATTCGCGTTCATTCGCGCCTGCCGCGCCGTAGCCAAGCGAAGGCGGGCGATTCGCGGGCAAATCCGCACTTTAACGCGCGGGAGACCGAACCGCCCGGGCAATTGGAGTTGACTCCGAATGCGTTCGCGAGTTGACACCGCCAGCAGATAAGCGAAAACCATCCCGTTCCGTGATCCTTCGCTTTTATCCTGACCCGGCTCGGCCATGCGCCTGATCGTTCAAAAGTACGGCGGCACCTCCGTGGGAACTCCCGAGCGAATCCGAAATGTCGCCAGGCGGTTGATTGAAACGCAGCAGAGCGGTTGCAAAGTCGTGGCGGTTATTTCCGCGATGGCCGGCGTAACCGACAGCCTGGTCAAACTGGCGGGTGAAACTTCGCCCCATCCGGCCGAGCGCGAATTGGATGTGTTACTGGCCACTGGCGAACAGGCCGCGATGGCACTGACCGCGATGGCGGTCAACGCGCTTGGCGGAAAAGCCGTATCGTTGACCGGCGCGGAAGCGGGCATTCTCACGGATCGGGCCCACACCAGGGCGAAGATCGCCAATATTTCTCCGAGACACATCCACGCCCTGCTCGCCGAAGGTTACATCGTCGTTGTGGCCGGCTTCCAAGGCCAGAACGCCGACGGCGAAACCACAACCCTCGGGCGCGGCGGCTCCGATTTGACCGCGATCGCGCTGGCCGGAGCGTTGAACGCCGATGCCTGCGAGATTTTCACCGACGTCGACGGAGTTTTCACCTGTGACCCGCGCGTGGTCTCGGAGGCAAAAAAGCTGGATGAGATCGCTTACGATGAATTGCTCGAGATGGCGGGCGCGGGCTCGAAAGTGATGCAGTCGCGCGCGGTGGAGTTTGCCAAGAAATTCGGGGTCGACTTCGAAGTTCGCTCCAGCCTGAAACCCGGCGCGGGCACCGTCGCGAAAGAAGAGACGGCCAATATGGAAGACGTCGTCATCCGCGGCATCAGCCTCGACCGCAATCAAGCGAAGCTGACCGTGGACGACGTGCGCGACGAGGCCGGCATCGCCGGGCGTATTTTCTCCGCCATCGCACGTGGCAACATCGTGGTCGACATGATCGTCCAAAGTGTTTCGAAGCACGGAACCACCGATATCTCCTTCACCATCCACGAAAACGATCTCGAGTCCGCCAAAGCGTTGCTTGCTCCAATCATAGCGGAGGTTCACGCGGCCGGATTGCTGACCACGAAGAGAGTGGCAAAACTGAGTGTCGTCGGAATCGGCATGCGCTCACACTCGGGCGTAGCCGCACGTCTGTTCGATTGCCTGGGCAAGGGCGGTATCAATATTCGGCTGATCTCGACCTCCGAAATCAAGATCGCCGTCATCATCGACGGCAAAGACGCCGATCGCGCCGCCCAGCTCACTCATGAAGAGTTCGGTCTGGCCAGGTTAGTATCGTCTCGGCCAACGCCGCCGGCTCAGGAATAGTTCTGTAGCGGCGGTCTCTGACCGTCGACGTTGTGGCATCGAATATAGTTCACTGCGCATTGGTCCCAGCCGGGTCAAGAACGGAGTCGCCGAGATAGGAGACAGGCTTCAGGGCAGTTTTCCAGGGTTTGTCCAAGTCCTTCCGCAAAGCCTCATAACATCATACAATATATGTCATATAAAATGTTATGGTGTTGCGTCCGATTCATTTCATGAGAATTATCGAATTAACGACGGAAGAACCACCGAACTATGGCTACCAATGCCGCAGCAATCCTCATTCTTTGTTAGGGAACGCATCCTTAGTCGCGGCGATGTCTGTTCGATTGCCTGGGCAAGGGCGGTATCAATATTCAGCTGATCTCGACCTCCGAAACCAAGATCGCCGCGCTCCCGCACCGAGACACGGTCGCCGCGTTTTATCGCAAACTTCCCCAATGGACGCGCCCGACAATTTGCCCTTGTCCGACCTGTATCTTTTGGACTCCCACAAGCTTCTGGCCGAGGTCACCGGGATTCGCGGACTCGTTCTCCAAGTGCCCTACACAGAAAAGAGCCACGCCGCCACGAAGACCGTCGTTGATGCCATCTGCCGACTGGAGCGCATTTGGTGTTGGCAGGCTCTGGTTGCCAAGGCCACTCATTTCAACCGGCGACGCGACAGCGCGAGGAAAACCCCTACGCTACCGACAGCAAGGCATGCTCCCGCTAAAAATATGGCCTTATGAAGGCGAACACCATCGGGTCCGGGGCGAATGTCGGCCGGAATGATCTCCCCTGTCGCAACATTGAAAGCATAGGTAATCCGGTCAACCGTAGTCACGCGAAACGTATTGTCTCCAAAAGCGGACAGGTCGAAAGCCGGCCAAGACGATTCCACCTCTGGTTCGCTGGGTCCCCCACTGTAACGAACCGAACCAAGCCCATCTTTCTCGCCCCTGACCAGATCGGCTGTGGAAAATTGCCGCAGCAATTCACCACGATCGTAAAAGGCTATAGTCAAATCGTCCTTGGAGACTTTGCTGCCTCCTGGTGAATCGATGACCCGGACGAGGTAGCGTCCATCGTCGGAAAGAAAACATTCATGAAATGAATACCACCCTTCCACTCGCCACAGTTCACGAATCTGTCCGTCGTCCTGAAGTTTGTAGGCCCTGCCGAATGGCTCTTTTGTCCGTTGGCCGCGTTCCGGGCGCCCCGGAAGTAGGGTGAGGAAACATTGCGCGGATGGCGAAACTATAACGATAGGCCCTTCCGGATCTGCCAACGTAGACGTGCGTGCGCGCGACGATTCAAAATCACCACCACGGTTCCGAAATCCTAACTTTTCCTGCCACGGATGAATAATGGACGTGACGACGAAATCCGCCATAACCGCCAGGAGGATAACGATGGCCGCAAAAATCAGAGCAGGGACAAGAACCGGATGACCACCCGTAGCCTGAGCCAGCCATTGTTCTGCAGCTGAAATCGAACTCATAAAAATTGTGATCAATCGGCCCAAGGTTCACTGATGCACCGCGTGAGGTCGGAGCGATTAGTCTCTCAGACAACTACCCATTCGACCGATGTCTTGCAACATGGACTGTCCGCTGGATGCCGCCGAATATATTCGTCACACGTTTTCACTCCCGGGTTAAGGGACCGGTAATTTCTGCTGTAAGAGCAGCTCGTTCGGCACGCGGGGCTGCTCGTTTGTCGGCGTCATCCTGGTGGCCGGTTCAAGGGGGCGCTTAGAAGGCGGTCATCCTGTGGGGCCGTCATCGCGCAACCGTACCCGGTACGCCTGCTTTGATACATCCTCTCGGTGGGCGCGATGCGATCTTTGTTTGTGGCTTATTGGCGTTTGCCATGTCGGGTCGGCGGGGCTTGCCTTGGGTCGGGCCCTGCCGGTCCCGTCTCAACGTCCGCACTCAAGTTGCGCCGTATTACCAAACAGGCGGTCCGGACAAGGATAAAGCGAACGCGCTGGATTTCAGAAGATTTCCGTCAAAATAACGACGCCAATGCGTTGAACGCTGCCGGCCGCAGCCACCGCCTTCGGCAGACGCCGACTATCTACGTAATTCCACGAACAGGCTGGACGTGATTTCCCGCCCGAATCACCACCGGCAAACAGGTCACCGCCGGCCGATCGGTCATTTTCCCGAATTTCAATGTTTACTGGCGCAGGGCGAATAAGCTATATTATTCCCACTATGTTGGACCAAGCGAAAATGCCTCAGGAAGGTGCTTCCGCAGCCCTTGATCTCATGGTTGAGGCCGGATGGGTGCGGCAATACGCCCGGAACCCCAAAACCGGTGTTGCCATCGCCTGGACCGATTCCGGCCGGACCGCCTTGGAGACGGTTTGGACCGCGATTGATAAACTTGGTCCCGAAAACTTGAATCAACAAGTCTGGTGGACCGTTGGGGCCCTGGCGATCTTGCGGTTCCGGCCGGGCGGCAAAGGATCGCTCGATCTGGGCGTGACTGAACTCTGATTTGTCTCCCCCCTCCCATCGGCTCCAGATTTCTTTTCGCGTTTCTTGCTTGAGAGCCGAGCGAGGCTTGGCTCGGGCTGGAATCTGCCAGCATCCCCGCGGCCGGATGCATCCGGCGCCTCTGCTGGGATGGCACCCCGATTGCTCAGCTGATGCCATCTCCCAATGGAACTAGAGTCGCGCGGCCACACTCTCGATTTAAAAGCCATTCTCGTCGTCGATGACGACGAACAGCTTGCTTCCGCCTTGCAGTGGATCCTCGCAGACGAGAAGTTCCTCGTCGACGTTGCCTTGGACGGTAAGGAAGGACTACTCAAGGTAAAGCTGCACGATTATAACGTCGTCATCTGCGACATGAAGATGCCGCATATGCGCGGAGACGAGTTTTACCTCAAGGCCAGAGCAATGCGCCCCAACGTCGCCGAGAGGTTCATCTTTATCACTGGTTTCGCGCTCGATCCAAACATCCGGTTCTTTTTCAACCGGCACGAAGTAAAGTATCTGGTCAAGCCTTTCCCCATCGAAGGGTTGATCAGTTGCGTCAAAGACTTGCTCAGTTGAGCCGCTATCGGTCCTGCCGGTCGAGCGGCTAACGCTTCGTCGCGGAATTTGTTGATACCTTATCCATGTAATCTGGAGTGCGGTCGACGAGCCCCGAGAACATCAGGGCTCTCAGATGCGCACCTGAAGAGAGAGGAGATAAAAACCATACCAGCGTGAATCCCATTTTCACAGCAACGGTTAACCAAAACATGAATGGGCGTTTCCTTCGGTGAAAGCGCACGTCCTTTGCTCGTGCGACAGCTGACCGCAGAGCGGAGATGGCCATGATAGCCGAGCCCTAGACCCAGGGCGCCGAACAACAAGATCACAAGTGTCATCCGCATAGGAACTCGTAGTTGTTACTACCTAATTAACACGCGAGACGACAATGATCGGTCTTGCCAGATGTTGTATAAAAGGCTACCGTTTGAATGTCTCACCAATGAAGCAACCCAGCGCCTTGATTCCACTGGCGATGTCGTTCGCCGCCCTTTGCACGGTGCTAGGTCATATTGCCATATTCGGCGCTGCTCGTGGGGCCGATGAGGGAACCGCCGCCCATATCTTTCAGATGCTCATGATCGCCCAGGTACCGATCGTGGCATTCTTCGCCATCAAGTGGCTGCCCCGGACGCCACGGCCGGCGCTGCTGGTCCTGGCGCTGCAAGCCGGCGCCGCGCTCGCAGCCCTGGCACCCGTGTTCTATTTCAACCTTTAGCGTCCAGCTCGGTCGCCAGGGGTCGCATCCTGCCTGGAATCAAATACCCCAAGAGGAAACCAAAGGGCGCCACCAACCGGAAGTCCTGCAACCCGATATAACCGCGGAAAACCGCGCGCGCAGTAACTAAACAACAGCCAGTGGCACCCTGGACTGGCGAGAATCAAGCCACAGGCGCCAAATTCCCCCCGCCCATTTGACACTTCGAATGCTTGTTATGTTTGTCAAGTGTTTTGATTTGTAACCTGCTTTGATTATGGATATACCCGTTCTTACTCTTTTCATATTATCCACGATACGAGGGGATTACGCTGCTGTCTATGTGCTTCGCCGGAGGGATCCGCTTCCACAGGTTCTTGTTTCTCTCTAAACCGGTGGATGATTTGGACGCGCGGCCGCACGTCCCCCACGAGAGGTCCGCTTACGCCAAAACAGATGCGATCCTCTTGGGAAGGTTGCGCGCGGCGCGGCACGGCCCAAAACCCCTGAACCAAGGACTGAGGCGGCAGATGGAGGGCGAGTCACCATGTCCGATTTCACCATGAGACCGCCGCGTTGCCGCGCGGTAGTTCGATATCTCTCAGGTTTTCGACTATAGGAACCCTTTCCGCTGCCTGCTCCATCCCTTGCGGAACGTGTCGTTCCAGGACAGGTAGCGCAACCATGCTTGTCCCGTGGGGTTTACCAGGGGCTATGTTGTGGGGGCATAGGATTTGCTCGGGAGACTTGCGATGTTGAAACAAGGCTCGACGAACACAAGGCAGTGCGGCGTTTGTCTTGGCTGGGCGAAGGAGGGCGACTCCTTACCGAGTGGGATTCCGCAGCCAGAGGGCTGGACACCCACTGACAACTGGATCTGCCGGCGGTGCCAGCGTGAAGTGCGCAACGAATCCCTGGTGCGGGCAGCCCTTGATCAATATGAGAAACGACAGGCGCTCCAATTCGGCTTCACCCCGAACCTTTAAGCCAAGCATTCCGGCCTGAGGATAGTTAGACGGAACTGCATGTAAGTATGACCACAGATAACCATGGGTTCCTCGACTCCCGCAAAGGAGGGTAAGGCGCGATCTTTCGGCGTCGAGCAGGTTAAGATCTCATTGTCGTTCCGGGGCGTGGCATGGCAAAACAGCACGTCCCCTACCCCGTGGCGCTCAACGTGAAGTGTCTTAGGTCAGCTGGCTAGCAACTCTTCCTGTTCAGGTTGAAGCTGCTGAGCTGAGTGGCGTATCGCTTCTCGAAACTCCGCTGGAACGGTGCTATTCATGCCGCCATCTCCGCCAGCACCGCAGCCTTACCATTGCCCTGAATGAACTGGATTGGAAGATCGAGGCTCAGTAAACACGTGAGGGTTTCAAGTGGCCTCGGCCCAGGAACCACATCACCCCCGACCACCACCAGCTCTACTTCTGCCTCACCAATATCCGCGAGGACTGCCTCCAAAGCAGGGAGATTCCCGTGGAGATCACAGATTGCCGCGATCCGCATGATAATCTTCCCTCTCGATCCAGGGTGATCAGTCGCCGTCGAACATCGGATGATGCCGGCGATTGGAGCGGATTTCCAGCCCAACAATAATTTGACGCAAACGGCGTTGACGAAGACAGATTGCTTCGAGACATTGAGCACAACTTTCGAAACACGCCATGATGAGAAAAACGACCCGCCTCCATTTGTTGCCAACCGCTGCGATCCTCGCGGCTTTGTCTCTGCTCGCCGCCAACGCGCGTGCCAACATAGGCGATGTTTACGAAACGAACATGGGCATGATCCTGCGAATGACCATCTCAGGCGGAACCCCGATCACCTTCGCGACAGGGATGTCCAATCCCAAGGGCCTCGTTTTTGACGGCACCGGAAAGCTCTACGTCGCAGACGCCAGCCGCGGAATCATCTACCGATTTACTCTGGACGGAGCAGGCGCCACCTTTGCCTCCAACCTTAGCTCCCCGGTGGGGGTCACGTTTGATGCGCTGGGAAATCTATTTGTGGGAGAGTCCGGTAGCGGCAACGTCACCAAATTCAACATTTCGGATGGAACTAAGACCACCTTCGCCACCGGACTCGGGCAACCCGCTGGCCTGGCCTTCGCGACGAACGGGGATCTCTTCGTGGCCGACTTTGCCGGCGGCAAGATCTACCGAATCGCTTCTGATGGGACGAAGAGTACCTTTGCCACTGGCCTTGGCCTTCCGGCAGGCATTGCCTTCGACTCTACTGGCGTTCTCTTTGAGGCAGACTCCGATACCGGCTCCATTTTCAAATTTGCCACCGATGGAACCAAGACCACTTTTGCCACTGGGTTATCCCGTCCTTATGGGTTGGCTTTTGAAGCCGCCGGGACTCTGGTCGTGTCGGATAACGGCAATGGCTCCACCTTCCGGTACACCGTCGACGGAGTTAGAAGCATCATTTTCAGCAGCGACTTCAACACCCCGCAATTCGTTGCCATCCAACCGGCAATTCATCAGCTTCTGAATATCAGCACCCGCGCCTTTGTTGGGACGGGCAACCACAATCTCATCGCAGGATTTAACGTTGGCGGTATCGGACCAGTCGGGACCACCCTTGTTGTGCGAGCCATTGGCCCTTCCCTTTCTACCGCGGGAATTACCGACCCCCTGGCAGATCCCGTGCTCGCAGTGTTCGACGCGAGCGGCACCCTCCTCGCCTTCAACAACAACTGGCAGGATGCTTCGGTCGAGCAACGTATCGCGATTCCCAGCCTTCAGCCGACGGACGATCATGAAGCGGGTCTCCAACTATCGCTAGGCGGTGGCGCCTATACTGCCGTCGTCAATGGCTTCAACGACACAACCGGCACCGCCGTGGTTGAGGTTTATAACCTGCTTCCGTAACCTGCCTGCTTTTGGAGTGCGCCGGTGCTCCGTCGCTTTGGGAATCGTGGAAGCGTTGAACCGGTTGAACGACCCGCTCGCGAAGACTTTCGGAGTTCAACGTTCTAGGAGCCTGTTGAAATAATGGAGCGGGCCGCGTTGCTGTGGATTTTGGCGCTGGTCAAGGCGCGAAGCGCAGGGCCGATATCCGCAGCGATCTCGGCCAAGCGAGCAACGCGGACCAGCGCCAAAATCAACGCAACCCTGGAGGGCGCGAAGCAGAAGGGCAGCTGGCTGCGTCGCTCACTCGTTCCAGCCCACTGCGGGGATGCGCCTCGCTCGCTCCTTGCCATCCGCCCTTCTGCCTCTACGCGCGACCCGCTCCAGTATTTCAACAGGCTCCTAATCGCATCAGAAAGCGCTGCCGGGGCCGCGCGCCAAAACGTGGTCGAGATTTAAGGGGCTCCCATACGAGGCCGTCGCTACAGCTGAAGTCAGGGATGGACGACCTGATCAAAGTCGCGAACCCGGCGCAGTATTCGGAAGTCGGTATCACTAGGGCGATAGGCGTATCCCCTATTTCGCAAAGTCAGGCCTGGCTCGGCCCGCATCCGACCTGCCAGCTCATACCTGGCGGCCGTCTCAGGGAATCTCTGCATCAATTCACCAAACTCGTTAGGCCGCAACACCGCATAGCTCGGCTGGAGCGCGTCGACCAGGCCGGCCACTTGCGGAGGCGACAGGCTTTTCATCGCTCGCACGGCCACCTTTGAGCCAAGGCCAGGGTAGTCGTAGATCGTCTTGTTGAAGGCGGCCCATCCGATGAACCCGAGGGGCTCGAGCACGGCGGTATCGTCCGGGTTCTTCATCATGGCCGCGAGACTGTGGCCGGTCCGCGCACGCACCGTGACTTCGATTTGTTCCTGCACCTTCTTGTCCAACGGCATCGAAAACGGAAGGTGAATCGCATAGGAGGAGGCCAGAATCAGTCCGAGGGCAATGGCTGGCCGTGGCCCTGCCGCCACCAGTCCGGACAATCCATAACCGGCCACGAGGAAAAGCAAGGCGGTGAAAGGCGGCAGGTACCACATGTAGTAGGAATTCAGGATGGTCGTATTGCGATAAGCCACGAACCCGATGAAGGCCATCCCCGCGATGAGCAGGCCTGATTTGCGTCTGGCGGCCAGCACCATGCCGCCGGTGAAGAGCAGCAGGATCAGCGCAACAATCGCCTTCAAGACAACGTCCGGAAGCGGCGCCTCCTCGGCAAAACAGAACCCCTTGAAAGGTGCATAATCGCGCCAGGATATGAGGGTAAATCTCCACATTTCTTCCCACGAGGCAGAGAACATTCCAATTTGATAGGACCAGGACTTGGCCACGATCGTATTCGGCACCGGCGATCCATAATAAAGAGTGGCAAATCCATACCAGGGCAAAGCCAGCGCCAGAATAGGAATGGCCACCTTCAAAATCGCTCGCCGATGGAAAAGCAGCAGCCCTATGCCGACAGGAGGCAGCAGGAACATGATAAACTCCGGCCGTGAGATGGTAGCGAAGCCACAGGCTACTCCAAGCGACCACCAGCCCTGGCTCAGGTAGAAATATAAGACTGCTATTGCGATCGCGGTAACGACCTGCGTCTCCATTCCCCCCATCCCAAAGAAAATCTGAAGCTGATCGCAGGCAAGATAGGTCAAAACAAGAATCTGCGCGACCCAGTGAAAGGTCAACAGGACACCGATGCGATAAGCAAAGTAGATCGTCGCCACCGAAGCGACCAGGCTGGATAGACGGAGGAAGAGAAGCCCACGGTGAAACAGCTCGCCGGCAATGGGGATAAGGACGCTGATCGGAGAGGTAAAGCTTTGGACACGAGGTTCACTGGCGTGATGGGTGAGACCGAAACCTTCCCACACATTGCGTGCGGCCGTTATCGTGATCAGAGCATCTTCCCAAACCCGGCCCGTATAGAACCAGAACGTAAGTCTGGTCGCCAGAGCCAGGGCGATGAAGACGGCCAGAAGCGGGTTATCACGGAGCGTCCTGCTCAACGACCCGGAACCTGTCTTGAACCAACTGGCCAGGCTGGCGTAGAACTTCATTCGTCGCCCCGTAGCCCCTCCTTGGTTATCCAATCCTGTCCGCTCAAATGTTGCTGCCGCTCCACTTCAGCTTCTGGCGAACCACCCCGAAGAAAGAAACACCCGGGAGCGAAGCCAGCGGTAGCTGCCGGTGGGATTTCCGGATCTCGACGACGCTGCCAGGTCCGACGCGGAGCGGGTCCCGTCCATCCACCGTGAGGAAAACAGGAAACTCGCGCTCGGTCACTTCAATCTCAATGATTGCGCTTTCGTCCACGATGATCGAGCGATTGGTCAGAACGTGGGGACAAATCGGCGTGATCACGAACGCGCCTGATTCCGGAGCAACGATGGGCCCCCCGGCGGAAAGAGAATAGGCGGTTGAACCCGTCGGCGTGGCCACGATTAATCCGTCAGCGTTGAATTCAGTCAACGCCTCTCCATTGACATGTGTCCTCAGCCGGATGAGTCGCGACACCTCGCCCCGGCTAAAGACGGCATCGTTCAAGCCGGTCATCGCGGCGGAAGCTTTGCCGGCTACTTTCACCGTCGCTTCGAGTAATGTCCGCTCGCTGAAGACCATCTTACCCGCGGCGATGCATTCCACCGCCTCCGCGGAGGCTGACGAGTTCGCACAGGTCAGAAACCCGAGGGAACCGACGTTGATGCCGAAGACCGGCTTGATCAGATCGCCAAGCTGCCCCACCACACTCAGGATCGTACCATCGCCGCCGAGCACAACCAACAGATCCGCCTGCCGGCCGAGATCGTTGATGGTGCAATCTGAGCTTAGGCCGGCAATTTCAGCGGTTTTTGCTTCGAGCAAAACAGGCAACTGCACGCGAGCGAACTCCACGCCTAGCGTGCGAATCAATTCCGCCACGCCCGGCTTCCCAGTGTGTGCGATCAGACCGATTTTCGCCGGACGCATATGAAAAATTCCTGGTTTCCGTCCGCGCCAGTAATTCCGGAACGAACTGTCCCGACCACAGTGTGACCCGCGTTCAGGACGAAGTCGCGAATCTTATTCTGTGCTTTTTCGTGCAGCGCCGGATCACGCACGATCCCTCCGTGCGCCACATCTGCTGGCTGGAGTTCAAATTGCGGCTTAATCAGCGCAAGGATCACACCGTTGGGACTTATCAAGTCGAACGCTTTCGGCAAGATCAAAGTCAGCGAGATGAAGGAAACGTCGATCACGCATAAGTCGATTCGTTCGGGCACCGCTTCGCGGCTCAGGTATCGGGCGTTGAGTTTCTCGCGGACGACCACCCGCGGATCGTTCCGGATTTTCCAGGCTAACTGGCCGTGTCCGACGTCAATCGCATAAACCCTGGCCGCACCGCGCTGTAACAGACAATCCGTGAATCCGCCCGTCGAAGCGCCGAGATCGAGCGCCGTAAGCCCTTGCACCGCTATTTCGAAGTGATCCAGCGCGCCTTCGAGTTTTATCCCACCTCGACCGACGTAGGGCGAACGCGCTTGAAGCGATACGGCGGCCCCTGTTTCGACCATAACGGAGGATTTATTGATTACTTGATCGCCGATTCTGACTTCGCCAGCCATGACGGCGCGTTGCGCCTGCTCGCGGCTGGCGCAAAGTCCCTGTTCCACCAGGAAGACGTCGACCCGGGACTTTTTAGACTTTGTCATTTTGTTAGTCGATGCTTTCGCCCGGGAACACGCGGGCAAGGGCATCCGTGGGCGAATGGTGATCGGTGATTAGTAGATGGATGTTCCCGTTCGGGCGCATATTGGAGAACGCATTTATTCCGTTACCACGGTAATAGCGAGTGGAAGAGGCATTCAAATCAACGTTTTAGCAAGATTTGTTATGTAAATCGGGATCGTTCAATAGAAGGTTGGCTCCGCGCGCACATTGGTCCGTTGGTGCAGGTTCAAGACATAGGTAACGCTGGTGGTTCAGGACATAGGTAACACCATGGGGGTCGTCTTTTGCAAGGATGGCG